>OLOQ01000541.1_pt1 | contig 43097 bp, 39 predicted proteins | sample 1673101 | NCBI WGS metagenome assembly OLOQ01 (sample SAMEA3136754, study PRJEB25190) | human gut metagenome | biome: human gut; feature: human-associated habitat; material: faeces | place: Austria | collected 2013 | reverse complement strand
TTGCGCACCGCATTACCTTGAAATTTCTACTTGACTTTTCTTAGCAGGTCTTTTTATCGGTTTGTATCTATTTGTACCTATTTCTTTATTTTCGGGCCACGAGCGCCACGGCCTTTGCCACGATGGAATCCACATCCATGCCGTGATCCCGGTAGATCAGCTCCGGGTCTCCGGACTCGCCGAAGCGGTCCTGAATGCCGACGAGTGCCATCGGCACGGGATGCTCCTGCACGACGACTTCCGCAACAGCGGAGCCGAGTCCGCCGAGCACGGTGTGATCCTCGACGGTCAGGATCGCGCCGGTCTCCCGCGCCGCCGTCAAAACGGCCTCACGGTCGAGCGGCTTGATGGTCGCCATATCGAGAACGCGGGCGTCGATTCCCTTTTCGCGCAGGATCGCCGCGGCGTCGATCGCCTTTTTGAGGAGAATGCCGGAGACGATCATCGTCAGGTCGGTGCCGTAGTCAAGCACTGTGTGGGCCTTACCCAGCTCGAAGCGATAGCTCTCCGGGTCGTATACGTCCGCGACGGGATTGCGGTGCAGACGGATGTAGAGCGGGCCGGTAAACTCCACGGCGGCATGCGCCAGCGCCCGCGCCGCCACGGCATCCGCCGGCTGCACGATCGTCATATTGGGGAATGCGCGCAGAATGGCCACATCCTCGATCGCCGCATGCGTCGCGCCGTCGCCGCCGACCTGCAGGCCGGTGTGCGTGCCGATGATGCTGACGTTCAGCTTGGGGTAGCAGACAAAGGTCCGCACCTGCTCGCAGGCGCGCATGGAGGCAAAGGTCGCAAACGTCGCAAGGAACACCTTATTTCCGCACGCGGCCAGACCGGCCGCGCCGCCGACAAGATCCTGCTCGGCGATGCCGAACGAAAACTCGCGCTCCGGAAAGCGCTTGCCGAACTTTTCCAGTCCGCAGGTCTTTGTGTCCGCGTTGCAGACAACAAAGTCCGGGTTGGTCTCGGCGATCTTCAACAGCTCGTCGCCGAACGCCATTCTCGTTGCAAGGGTCTTACTCATTAAACCACACCGCCTTCCCCGATCTCAAGGATCGCCTGAACCAATTCTTCGTCGCTCGGCGAATTGCCGTGCCATTTGCAGTCGTCCTCCATGAACGAAACGCCTCTTCCTTTGACCGTGCGCATCAGGATCACCGTCGGGTGGCGCATGGTCTTTGCCGTGTGCAGCGCCGTGAGGAGGTCTTTCATGTTGTGCCCGTTGACCTCCACAACGTTCCAGCCAAAGGCGCGCCACTTGTCCGCGAGCGGCTCGACGGTCATGATCTCATTGACCCAGCCGTTGATCTGCACGCCGTTGCAGTCCACGATGGCAACGAGGTTGCCCAGATCATGGTGGTGCGCCGCCATTGCGGCCTCCCACACCATGCCCTCCTGCACCTCGCCGTCGCCGAGCATAACGTAGGTCATATAGTCCTGATGGTGCAGCCGCCCCGACATGGCCATGCCCACGCCGATCGCAAGGCCGTTGCCCAGCGAGCCGCTGCTGATGTCAATGCCGGGTGTCTTGTTCATATCCGGGTGCCCCTGCAGAATGGAGTGGTACTGGCGCAGGGTGGTGAGATGCTTGGGGTCGAAGAACCCCCGGCGCGCCAGCGCCGCATACAGCGCCGGGCAGGCGTGGCCCTTGGAAAGCACAAAGCGGTCGCGATCCTCCCACCGCGGGTTCTGCGGGTCGATCCGCATGACGTGAAAGTAGAGCGCGGTGATCATGTCCACCGCGGAGAGCGAACCGCCGGGGTGCCCCGCCTTGGCCGCGTGGATCATCTCGACGATATCTCTTCGGAGCTGGACCGCCTGTTCCTCCAGTCGCTCGACATCCTTTTCAGTGAAGTAGAAATTTGTCAAACCTATCGTCCTTTCCGTTCCGGTTTCGCGCGTCGCCGCCCCGCAGCCGCGTGCACAAAGGCTCACAGGGCAGGTTTCGCTTTCTGTCCCTAACGTTACCAAAACGTTTCAAATAAGTCCAATTCATTTGAAATCCTTTTATTATCATTTAAACCAATGATAGAAAAAGGGGCTTGACAGGCGCTCCGCTTTCGGTGATACTGGATGAAAAAAGCGGCAGCGGAGACTGCCGCAAGTCACAAGGGAAGTGCAATCCATGGAACTTTTTACGCTGCAATATGTACTGGCGGTGGCGGAGTACCGGAAATTCTCTCTGGCCGCGCAGGCCTGCTACATCGGCCAGCCGGCCCTGTCGCAGCAGATCGCCAAGCTGGAAAAGGAGCTGGGCGTAACGCTGTTCGTGCGCAACGCGCACACCGTCACACTCACGGAGCCGGGAAAGGAATTCGTCCTGCGCGCCAAGGAGATCCTGCAGAGCGTGAGCGCTTTGCAGGCGGAGATGAACCGCTTCGCCGGGCTGCGCAAGGGCAAGCTCAACGTCGGGGTCATCACGAGCCTGCAATGCATCAACTTCGGCGGGATGCTCTCGACCTTTTTCACGCGCTACCCCGGCATCGACATGAACATTGTCCAGAGCGGCACCTACGACCTCATCAAGCAGCTCAACGAGCACTCGCTCGACGTCGCTTTCATGAACCGCCCGGTCTCGCGTCTGCCCTCGACGCTGCAGTTCCACAAACTCGGCGAGGACCGCTACTCGCTGGCCGTTCCGAAAACGCATCCGCTTTCCCGGCGGGAATACGTCAGCCTGCGGGAGCTGAAAAACGAGCGCTTCATCTTCCACCAGACCGGCCAGGTTGCCTTTGAGCTCTGCCGCAACGCCTGCCGGAACGCCGGCTTTGAGCCGCACATCGTCTGCCACTCCGAAAATCCCACCATCGGGCTCTACATGGTGCAGGGCGGACTCGGTCTTGCGTTCCTGCCGACCGAGGAGTTCGAGCACCACCGCATCGACAACATCGCCGAGGTGAAGATCATCGAGCCGATCATCAAGGAGGTCGGCATCGCCTGGCGGCAGGATAGCAGTTCCCCGCTCGTGGACACGATCGTCCAGTTCTCCCGCAGCTGGGTGGACGGCAGCGTGGACGATCTCCCCGCGCAGGAGACCGCCGCGCAGCTCCCCTGACAAAACAGCATACGCACGAACCGGACGCCTGCGGTGTGCAGGCGTCCGGTTCTTCTCTCCGCGTGTCAGAGCGCGTAATTCTTAATGATGTAGTCGCACACCTCCTGCGCCGAGGGCGAAAGGGGGCGCGTTTTGTGATAGGTGAGATAAACGGTGCGCACGAATTCCTCGTCCCGCTCGGAGATCGGGATGATCTTGACGCGGTTCGTCTCCATCGCCGGCACCCACGGCATGATCGACACGCCGAAGCCCAGCGCGACGTACTGGATGGCGCTGTTGCACTCGCGCACCTCAAAGACGATGTTGGGCACGATGTTGTTCCGCGCGTAGAGCTGCTCGATGTTGAAGCGGATGTTCGTGCTGCGCTCGATCATGATCTGCGGCTCGCGCGCGAACTCCAGAAACGAAATGGACGTGCGCTCGGCGAACGGATGCTCTGCCGGCACGACCAGATAGAGCGGCTGGCGCATGATACCGATCGACTCCGCCCAGTCGGCGCGGTGGAGGGAGAGACCGAGATCCAGCGTGCCGTCCTGTATGTGGCTGAGCACATCGTAGGAGGAGAGCTCCGCGAACTGGAAGCGGATCTTGTTGGCCTGCTTCTGATGGAAAAAGCCGTCCACAATGGAGGGGACGAGCGGCACGGACACACTGTGGAAATAGCCGAAATTCACGATCTGCGGCGCGTTCTCCGCCATCTGCCGGATCACCTGCTCGCCCTCGCTGAGCAGCGCGAGGGACTTTTCCACATACGAGAGGAACTGCTGCCCGTAGGCCGTGAGCGCGACCTTGCGGTTCTCTTTCTGGAAGAGCTTCACGCCCAGCTCCTTTTCCAATTCGCCGATCGCGTAGCTCAGGCTCGGCTGTGAAATGTGCAGCTTCTCCGAAGCGCGCGTATAGTGCAGCGTTTCCGACAGGACTGTGAAATATTGCAGCTGCAGCAGCGTCATTGGTATGTTTCCCCTTTCCCGCATGGCTCTGTGTGTTAACTCTTTTTTAATAGTCTAACCACTTCTTTTTTAAAAGTCAAGGCAGTATCACATGCTTCGACAAAAAGATAGAGAAAACTCTATGGACTTCATCAGAATCCAGTATTGGACTATCCTTGGTCAGAATGTTAAGGTAATGCCAACAACCCAGAAGAACTTTGGTCAAAACAACGAAAAGGAGTTTGGTATCATTATGGCTAAGGAAGTTACTCAAGAGCAGATCGAAATGATCGAGGAAATGGTCGCCCGTGCACAGAAGGCTGCCGCGATCATCGAGACTTACGATCAGGCTCGTGTGGACCGTCTTGCACAGGCGGTCGCTGCGGCCCTCTACGATCTCAAGGTCTGGGCGCCTCTCTGCGACGAGGCGGTCGATGAGACCCACCTCGGCGACAAGGTGAGCAAGCGCAACAAGCGCAACAAGCTCAAGCTGATCCTGCGCGACTGCCTGCGTCAGCCCAGCGTCGGCATCATTGAAGAGAATAAGGAAAAAGGCCTTGTGAAGTACGCCAAGCCTGTCGGCGTAATCGCATCCCTCGTTCCCACCACGAACCCCTGCCTGACGCCGGCCGGTCAGGGCATCTACGCCGTCAAGGCCCGCGACGTCGTCATCTTCTCCCCCCATCCGCGCGCCAAGAAGGTCACGACCAAGTGCGTGAACCTCATGCGTGAGGCTCTGGTCAAGGAGGGCGCGCCCGCCGACATCTTCCAGGTAATCGAAGAGCCGAGCATCTCCGTTTCGCAGGAGCTGATGAAGCGCGCGAACCTCGTCATCGCCACCGGCGGCCGCCCGATGGTCAAGTCCGCTTACTCCTCCGGTACGCCCGCGTTCGGTTCCGGCGCCGGCAACGCCACCGAGGTCATCGATGAGACGGCGAACACGCCCGAGCGTATCGCTGAGGTCGCCATGAACTGCCGCATCTCCAAGACCTCCGACTTCGGTTCCGGCTGCTCCTGCGACGGCAACATCGTCTGCCACGCCTCCGTCTATGACGATTTCGTCAAGGCTCTGGTCAAGGAAGGCGCTTACATCGCCAACGCGGACGAGGCTGAGAAGCTCAAGCTCGTGATGTGGGATGAGACCGGCCACCGTCTGCCCGACACAGTCGCCATCGCGCCCCAGAAGCTCGCCGAGAAAGCCGGCTTCGAGATCCCCGCGGACCGCAAGTTCATTGCTGTCACCGGCGGCGGCCGCGAGAACATCGGCAAGGAGCACCTCTTCTCCAGCGAGAAGCTGACCACCCTCATGGCGCTGTTCAAGTACGACGGCGAGTTCGAGAACGCGCTCGACATGGTGCGCGCCATCTATGAGGTCGGCGGCAAGGGCCACTCCTGCGGCATCTACTCGTTCGATGACGATCACATCCATCGTCTCGCCATGATGGCTCCCGTGTCCCGCATCATGGTCCGTCAGCCCAACAACAAGGGCAACGCGGGCAGCGCGACCAACGGCATGCCCCCGACGTCCTCCATGGGCTGCGGCACTTGGGGCGGCAACATCGTCTCCGAGAACATCGCGCTCAAGCACTACATGAACACCACCTGGGTCGCTCGTCCGATCTCCGAGGACATGCCCTCTCTGCAGGAGCTGTTTGGTGACTTCTATAAGGATGGCATGGACGTCGAGTAATTTCAGAAAAGGAGCAATTCCATGAAACACAGCGTTCAAGAACTGAACGATATCGCCAAGGAGGCCCGCCGGGTCACCATGAAGTGCATCGCAAGCCTTGGCAAGGGCCACGTCGGCGGCGCACTGGATATCGTTGACGCACTGACGGTCCTCTACTATGAAGAGATGAACATCGATCCCGCGAACCCCAAAATGGCCGGCCGCGACCGTCTGGTCCTCTCCAAGGGCCACGGCGGCCCGGGCCTGTACGCGATCCTCGCGCTCAAGGGCTTTTTCGACATGAAAGAGATCTACACGCTCAATAAGCCCGGCACGATGCTTCCCAGTCACTGCGACCGCCTGCTCACCCCCGGCATCGACATGACAACCGGTTCCCTCGGTCAGGGCCTGTCCGCCGCCGTCGGCATGGCGCTCGCTGACCGGATCGACGGCAACGGTGCCCGCGTCTACTGCATCATCGGCGACGGTGAGAGCCAGGAGGGCCAGATCTGGGAGGCCGGCATGTACGCCGCCCAGATGAAGCTCGGCTCGCTGACCTGCTTCCTCGATCTCAACGGCCAGCAGATCGACGCCCCGGTCGACGAGGTCAACTCCCTGCTCGACGCAGGCGAGAAGTGGCGCGCGTTCGGCTGGAACGTGCAGGAGGTCAACGGCCACGACGTGCAGGCAATCTACGATGCCGTCGAAGCCGCAAAGACGTGCACGGACAAGCCCAACATGATCGTGATGCACACGGTCAAGGGCAAGGGCTGGAAGCGGATTGAGGGCACGACGATGAGCCATTCGCTCTCCGTGAGCGCCGACGATCTCGTCGAAGCACTCAACGACATTGACAAAGAGTAAGGGAGGTCAGAAAAAGGTATGGCAAAAGAAGATTTGAAGAAAGTGTTTTGCGACACTCTGATCGAGATGGCCAGCGCTGATGACCGGATCTGTCTGGTCAATTCCGACTCCCGCAAGTATACGGCGACACAGGATTTCGACAAGGCATTCCCCGAGTGCAGCTTTGACGTCGGCATCGCCGAGGCCAACATGGTCGGCGTGGCAGCCGGACTTGCCGTGAGCGGCAAAAAGCCGTTCACCCAGTCCTTTGGCCCGTTCATGAGCCGCCGCGTCGTCGATCAGGTGACGATCTCCCTTGCGTACAGCAAGCTCAACGCCGTGCTCGTCGGCGTCTCCCCCGGCATTCAGGCCGAGGTCAACGGCGGCACGCATCAGGGCTATGAGGACATCGGCGTGTTCCGCCCCGTCGCCAACATGACGATCGTGGAGCCGTTCGACGGCGTGCAGCTTCGCCAGATGCTGCCCGAGCTCATCAAGCTGGAGGGCCCCGTCTACCTGCGCTATGACCGCGCCGGCATCGAGCCGTATTACGGCGCGGACTACAAGTTCGTGCTCGGCAAGGCCGACACCCTGCGTGAGGGCAAGGACGTGACGATCATCTCCTCCGGCGTGATGCTCACGCAGTGCCTTGAGGCCGCGGAGGTCCTGGCCGATCAGGGCGTGCAGGCGCGCGTTATCAACATGCACACCATCAAGCCCATCGACGCGGACACCGTTGTCCGCGCGGCCAAGGAGACCGGCGCGATCATCACGGTCGAGAACCACTCTGTCATCGGCGGCCTCGGCAGCGCCGTCGCCGAGGTGCTCGCTGAGCAGTGCCCCTGCAAGATGCACCGTCTCGGCATTCAGGACCGCTTCGGTGAGGTCGGCGACCGCGCCTATCTGCGCAAGTGCATGGGCATCGACACGACCGATATCGTCGACGCCGCACTGAACATCAAAAAGTAAGCACTCCCCTTTCGATCCGTCCACTATAAAAAGATTAAGGGTTGAGCAAAACGCGAGTTTTGCAAAATTGAGTAACAATATATAGTGTTCAAACGAGCTGAATAGCACTATTTATTGTATAGCCTTATGAGCAAATCGGAGTTTTGCTCAACCCTAAAAAGATTAAAAAAGGAGTTACTACCATGAAAAAGTTCCTGAGCATCCTGCTCTCCGCCGTTATGGTACTGTCTCTTGCAGCGTGCGGCGCGAAGGAAGCCACCCCCACCGGCGACCAGTCCAACACCGTCAATGAGGACGGCACCCGCGACACCTACGTGACGATCAAGGTCGGCACGGGCCACAACAAGAACTCTTTCTTCTATACCGGTCTTGCCGAGTTTGAGCGTCTGGTGGAAGAGAACACCAAGGGCGCTGTTCAGATCGACATCTTTACCGACGGCGCGCTCGGCTCCGAGGGCGAGATGGCCGAGGGCCTGACGATGGGCACGGTCGACTCCGGTCTGCTCGGCTCCAGCTCCGTTGCAAAGCTCGAGTCCACGTTCAACGTGTTCTCCCTGCCCTATCTGTTCGTGAACGATGACCACGTCGACGCCGTGTTCGGCGGCGAGCCGGGCCAGTTCTTCCGCGACAAGATCTGGGAGAACCAGCACGTCATGGTCCTCGACTACTGGGATTCCGGTTTCCGTAACTACTCCACCAACCTCCACGAAATCAACGGTCCCGAGGATATGAAGGGCATGCTCATCCGTATCCCTGATAACCCGATCCAGGCGGCTACCGCGGCGGCTCTCGGCGCCTCCACCTCCACGCTGAGCTACAACGAGCTCTACCTCGCCTGCTCCAACAAGACCGTTGACGGTCAGGAGGGCCCCGTGTTCGCGTTCGTGGCCGATAACTTCTTCGAAGTCCAGAAGTACATGGTGCTCGACGGCCACATCTACACCGTCATGGCGCTGATGATCAACGGCGACGTTTGGGAAAAGCTCACCGCTGAGGATCAGGAGATCGTCGTGCAGGCGGCCAAGGACGCCGGCATCGTGGAGAAGGACGCGATCCGCAGCTCTCAGGCTGAGCAGATCAAGTACCTCGAAGAGCAGGGCATGATCATCAACGAGAACCCCGACAAGCAGGCCTGGCGCGATGCCACGGCGAGCGTGTACGACCAGTTCTCCGACACCTATGGTGCCGACCTGATCGACCAGATCAAGAACTATCCTTACTAAGCAAGCACCCCTTTGACGCTGCGGGCGTCTCACGCGAGACGCCCGCAGTCTCCCTTTCCAGCACTCAAGAACTTTCGAAAGGAGCCCTGCCATGAATTCTTTCAACAAAGTACTGCAGAAGCTGTGCAATGCAATCTTCAAGGGATTCTACCTCTTCGCGGCATTTACCTTTACGGTTTTGCTCACGATCCTCCTCATCAACGTCATTTCGAGAAACCTGCTCGGCGGCAGCATCGCCTGGATCGAAGAGATCAGCCGCTACATCTTCACCTGGATGATGTTCATGGGCATCGCCATCGGCGTGCACTATAAAAAGCATCTGGGCGTGGAATTCGTCGTCGGCCTCTACCCGGCAAAGGTAAAGAAAGCCGCCTATTTCATCAGCGATGTCCTCACGCTCGTGCTCTTCATCATTCTTGCCATTTACGGTTTCCGCTACGCGGGCAAGAGCATGAAGATGTTCTCCCCTATCATGGGCATCCCGTACGGCATCGTGTACCTGTGCGTTCCCATCGGCGCGATCTTCAGCACGTTCTACTGCTTTGCCCGCATCATTGAAGACTACTTTGTCAAACCCGAAGATAAGGAGGGCAGCGCCAAATGACTGTATCGTCTCTGCTCATTTTCATGATCGTCCTGTTTTTGGCACTGGCGATCTTCCCCGGCACGCCCATTGCCGTGGCACTGGGCCTCGCCGCTGTGGCCGAACTCGTTCTGCAGGGTGAAGTTCCCCTGATGATCGCGGCACAGCGCATTTTCAACGGCGTCAACAGCGTGACACTGATGGGTATCCCGTTCTTCATGCTCGTCGGCTCCATCATGGAGCGCAGCGGCATCACCCAGAAACTCATTGACTTTGCAAATTCCCTCGTCGGCTGGCTGCGCGGCGGTCTGTGCTATGTCGGCGTTCTCACCGGCATCCTGATGGGCGGCATTTCGGGCTCCGCGCCCGCCGATACGGCGGCTCTGAGCTCGATCATGGTCCCCTCCATGGAGCGCAGCGGCTATGACCGCGAGTTTTCCGCCGCCCTGATGGCCAGCTCCGGCACGCTCGGCATCATCATCCCGCCCAGCATGCCCATGATCGTTCTGGCGAGCATCACCGGCATCTCCGTCGGCAAGCTCTTCCTCGGCGGCATCATCCCCGGCTGCATGATCGGCCTGACGTTCATGATCATCTGCGCCGTCATGTGCCACGTCCGCGGCTACGATAAGGGCCACAAGGCCAAGCTCTCCCTGCGTCAGATCGGCCGCACGTTCTACCACGCCATTCTCCCCATCCTCGCTCCCGTCATCATCGTCGGCGGCATCCTCACCGGTGTTGTGACGGCAACGGAGTCGGCGATCGCCGCGGTGGCCTACACCCTCATCGTCGCACTCTTCATTTACCGCTCCATGTCGCTCAAGGATCTGCCCGAGATGTTCGTGGACAGCGTCATTAGCGCCGCCAACGTCATGTTCATCATCGGCACGTCCAGCCTCTTCGCCTGGATCATGCAGAGCAACAACTTCCAGGACGTCATCATCTCCCTCTTCGGCAACTCCGTGCACAACCAGCTCTGGGTCATGTTCGTCGTGAACCTTGTGTTCTTCATCGGCGGCTTCTTCCTTGAGGGCACGGCCATGCAGATCATGTTCATCCCCGTGCTGCTGCCCATCGTGCAGGCGGCCGGCATCAACGAGATCGCGTTCGGCGTCACCGTCATCTGCAACATCGCAATCGGCAACCTGACCCCGCCGGTCGGCGTGTGCCTCTACGTCGCGGCCAACTCCTCCCACGCCAAGGTCGAGGGCATCATCAAGAACATCGCGCCCTTTGTCCTCATGGCCATGGTCGATATCGGTATCCTGATGGTGTTCCCGCAGCTCATTACCCTGATCCCGGACATGATGCACTAAGCGAGGCGAGAAAATATGGCATTGAATCTTGTCGATCACATCACCCTCTGCGAGGTCGGCCCGCGGGACGGCCTGCAAAATGAGCGCCGCATCCTCACCGTGCAGGAAAAGCAGGAGCTGATCGAAGCCGCCGCGGACGCGGGCTTTCCCGTCATCGAGGTCGGCTCGTTCATGAGCCCGAAAGCCGTGCCGCAGATGGCGGACACGGACGAGGTCTTTACCACCCTGCTGCGCCGCGAGGGCGTGGAATACCGCGCGCTGATCGCAAACCTCAAGGGCGTGGAGCGCGCTGCGGCCTGCGGCTGCAAAAAGGTCAAGCTGAACGTTTCCGCGAGCAAGGCGCACAACCTTGCTAATCTCAACCGCACGCCCACCGAATCCGTCGCCGGCTTCGGCGCCTGCGTGGACGCGGCCCGAAGCGCCGGCATTGAGATCTCCGGTTCGATCTCCATGGCGTTCGGTTCGCCGTGGGACCGTGAGATCCCGCTCTCCGACGTCAAGGAGATCGTGGACGCCTACCTTGCCGTCGGCATCCATGAGATCTCGCTCTCCGACGCCTCCGGTCAGGCCTACCCGACGCAGGTCTACTCGGTCTGCACGGAGATGGCCAAGGCCTACCCACAGGTGACGTGGTGGCTTCACTTTCACAACACGCGCGGACTGGGCATCGCCAACATCCTCGCTGGCATGCAGGCCGGCTTCACGCGCTATGACAGCGCGTTCGCCGGTGTGGGCGGCTGCCCGTTCGTCCCCGGCGCGGCCGGAAACGTGGCGACCGAGGACGTGCTGCACATGTGCGACGAAATGGGCGTCAAGACCGGGATCGATCTCGATCAGGCGATGGCAATCAGCCGCCGCGTCGTGCAGATCATCGACCACCCGACGGACAGCTATCTGCTGCGCGCCGGAAAGTCCAAGGATCTCATCCGCGACCTGCCCACCGGACAAATCGCCAACCAGACGATGAAAAAATAATGTATTTTCTTTTTCCGGATTTCCTGTTATACTGACAAAAACGCCGAGGAGGAAAGGCCATGCGAAGCGATTGGGGAAAAAGCGGCACAGACAGCGCACAGCGGAAGATCCTGACCGGCTGCGTCGCCAGTGTGTGCGGAATATGGGCTTCACTCTATTACGTCTTTCCGCTTCATAAGGGTGCCGGCACAGCGCTTGCCATGCTGTGCTCGGTCCTCGCCGGCATCTTTCTGACACGCTGGCAGCGACGGAAAAAGAAAAACGATCCGCGTGCCTGAGGAAGCCCCCTCCGGCAGCGCAAACAACACAGCCGTCAGTGAAACAGTGAAAATCTGCTGTTGCTGGCGGCTGTGTCCATTGAATCAGAGGAGCAAGCCTATGAACGTATACGAAGAATACCAGAAAAAGCTCACGACGCCGCAGCAGGCCGTTCAATGCATCCAGAGCGGCGACTGGGTGGACTACGGCGTCTGCGCCGGGCATCCCGTCGCGCTCGACCGCGCGCTCGCACAGCGCGGCGCGGGGCTCCACGACGTCAAGGTCCGCGGCATGAACGCGCTCTGGCTGCCGGAGATCGCCAAGATCCCGGACGCCGCGCAGCACTTCTGCTGGAACAGCTGGGCGATGATGGGCGACGAGCGCAAAATGCAGAAGCTCGGCATGTGCTACTACGCGCCGCTGCGCTACTCGGAGCTGCCGCGCTTCTACCGCGAAAACCTTGAACCGAACGCCGTGGCGATGTTCCGCGTCACGCCGATGGACGAGCACGGCAACTTCAACTTCGGCCCCAGCTGCAGCCACATGGCGGCCGTCGTTGAGAACAGCCGCCGCGTCATCGTCGAGGTCAACCCGAACCTCCCGCGCTGTCTGGGCGGACACGAGGAGTGCGTCAACATCCGCGACGTGGACTTCATCGTGGAGGATGTCTCCCCCATGGTCGAGCTTCTGGCCAAGCCCTCCACCGCGGTCGATGAAGCCGTGGCCGCTCATGTGGTCTCGCACCTGCGCGGCGGCGAGTGTTTGCAGCTCGGCATCGGCGCTATGCCCAATGCCGTCGGCACGCTCATCGCCCAAAGCGACCTCAAGGACTTCGGCGTAAACAGCGAAATGTATGTGGACGCGTTCGTGGACATGTCGCTTGCCGGCAAGATCACCGGAAAATATAAGAACATCGATAAGGGCCGTCAAGTCTACTCCTTTGCCGCGGGCTCGCAGCGGGTGTACGATTTCCTCAACGACAACCGCGAGTGCATGACCGCGCCCATCGACTACGTCAACGACATCCGCACGATCGCCGCGATCGACAACTTTGCCTCGATCTGCGGCGCCGTCGAGGTCGATCTGTACGGGCAGGTCAGCGCGGAGAGCAGCGGGTTCCGCCAGATCAGCGGCGCCGGCGGCCAGCAGGACTTCGTGCTCGGCGCCTACCTCTCCCGCGGCGGTAAGAGCTTCATCTGCTGCTCATCGACCTACGTCGACAAAAACAGTACGCCGCACAGCCGCATCGTCCCCTCGCTCGCGCAGGGAACGGCCGTGACCGAGGCGCGCCCCAACACCATGTACGTCGTGACGGAGTACGGTGCCGTCAACCTCAAAGGCATGACGACCTGGCAGAGAGCCGAAGCCCTCATCGGCATCGCCAATCCCATCTTCCGCGACAAGCTGATCGCGCAGGCGGAAAAGCAGGGCATTTGGCGCGCATCCTCCAAATACTGAGCCGTACGCGCGGTTCACAAGCAAAAAATCTCTCCCGCGCACTGCCGCCATGGCAGTGCGCGGGAGAGATCGTTTTTTACCGGAAGTTGTCCCTTGCGTATTTCATCAGTTTCTCGCGGAAATCCGGGTGCGCGATGGCGGCCATCGCCTCCGCGCGCTCGCGCAGGCTCTTGCTGGAGAGCACGGCGATGCCGTACTCCGTCGCGACGTGCTGGATCATCGTGCGCGGCGCGGAGACCGTGCTGCCGGAGGGGATCGCGGCGACGATGTTGCTCTTGCGCTCGCCGTCCTTGGTCACGCGGGAGACGTTGATGCAGATGAAGCCCTTGCCGCCCTGCGAGCGGTAGGCCCCTTCGAGGAAGTCCATCTGCCCGCCGATGCCGGAGAGCTGGCGGGTGCCCGTGCTCTCCGCGTTCTCCTGCCCCATGAGGTCGAGCTGCACGCCGCCGTTGATGCTGATGACGTTGCTGAGCTTCGCGATGCGCTCGACCGAGTGGATGTAGTCAAGGTCGCCAGGGTGGAAAAACTCCGGCTCCGCGTCGAGCCAGTCATAGATCGCCTGCGAGCCCATAGCGAGGTTCCACGCGGAACGGCCGGTGTCGAGCTCCTTGCGCGCATTCGTCAGCTTGCCCGCCCGGTAGAGCTCAAGAAAGGCGTCGGAAATCGTGCCGGTGTGGCAGCCGAGGTCGTGCTTATCCGACTCGGCCAGCATTTTCGCCACCGTGTAGGGCACGCCCTGCAAGCGCGGGTAGTGCTCATTGATCTCGAAGATGACCGTGCGGGCACTCTCAAAAATCGTGCGCCAGGCGTAATTCGAAATGCCAAGGCCGCAGTAACCGTCCTCATCCGGCCGCGAGACGGGGACAAAGGCCACGTCGCAGCGGATGTGCTTATCGCGGTAGAGATACGGCAGCGAGCGCAGCATGACGGGCAGGAACTTCACCAGCCCGCGCGTTTGCAGCTTGCGCTCATAGTCGCCGATGTGCCAGCTATAGTAGGTAAAGATCTCCTGCTCGGGGTCGCTCTCGACGATCTCGATGCGCGGGCGGATGACAAGCCCGCCGCGCACCTTGACGTCCCTGACCCCTCCCTTGCGCGCGGCGAGCGCCTGGTCGAGCAGCTCGGGAACGCCCGCGCCGAAGCCGTAGTCCACCCAGTCGCCGCTCCGCACCGCCTGCACGGCGGTCTCCGGCGTGACGAACTTCGGCAGGTGATCCTTTCTCTTGGTATCCATTTCCTGCATGCGGACGTTTACGCCTTTTTGCAGGCCGCGATCACTTCGATCTCCGCCTTGGCGCCCTTGGGCAGCTCCTTGACGGCGATGCAGGTGCGTGCCGGAAACGGCTCGGAGATGAACTCCTTGTACACGGCGTTGACCGACTCGAAGTCCGCCATGTCGGTCAGAAAGACCGTCGTTTTGAGGATGTGCGCCGCGTCGCTCCCGCCCGCGTGCAGGATCTCCATCACGTTATTTAATGCGACGCGCATCTGCTCCGCCGCGCTCTCCGGGCGCGTCGCCGTAACGCCGGCGGGATAGCGGGACGTCTGTCCGCTGACGAAGAGCAGGTTGCCGTAGGCGATCGCCTGATTGTAAGGGCCGAGCGCGGCCGGCGCCGCAGCCGTGGCAATGACTTTTTTCATCTTCAATCCTCCAAATTCCACATGGTTTCCTTTGTTTTGACCGCCGTACCGGAGATCTGCACCGTAATGCTCTCTCCCTCGCGCGCCGCGTGCACGCCGACGATCCCGTCCTTTCCGATCTCCTGCCCCTGCTCGACAACAAGATCGACCGCCGCCGCGTCGGGCTGGAGATACCGGAGCGCGTAAGCGCCCATCACGCCGCTGGCCGTGCCGGTGACGGGGTCCTCCGTCGTCCCGGCAAACGCGGATGAAAAGTGCCGCCCGTGCATCTGCGCCTCGCTGTGGCGCGTCTCCCGCGTGATCGAATGGACCGAAGCGCGCGGGTTCTCGGTCAGCACCGCGGGAAAGCGCTGGTTGTCCGGCCGCATCCGCTCGAACGCCGCGAGGTCCCGTACGGGCACGATCAGCGTCCACACGCCGGTGCTGCCGTAGACAAGCGGCAGACTCTCGTCCAGATCCTCCGCATGCAGGCCGATCGACGCCATGAGCGCCTCGCGGTCGCCGCCGAACGGCGCGAACTGCGCCGAGGCCTGCGTCATCACGACCTCATTCGTCTCCGCGCGGTACCGGATGGGGAGCACACCGGACGCCGTTTCCACCAGCAGTTCACTCTTCCCTCTCCAGCGCGCATCCTGCTCCATCAGCGCGCAGATCGAGGCGACCGTCGCGTGACCGCACAGTCCCGTCTCCTGCAGCGGCATGAAAAAGCGCAGCCGCAGATCGGCCTTATCCGAACGGCAGACGAACGCGCATTCCGAAAAACCGGCCTGCTTTGCGATCGCCTGCATCTGCGCTTCGCTCAGCGCGTCGCCGTCGAGCACGATACCCGCCGGGTTGCCCTTATGCGGCTGTGTGGAGAATGCGTCATATTGATAAACTTTGATCGTATGCAATCCATACCCTTCTCTCTTTTTCCCCGTAGGGGATGATCTTATCTTTACCATACCATTTCGCGTCCCGAAGCGCAATAGGCAAATGCGCAGGGAGGATAACTGCCCGGTCATCCTCCCTGCGCATTTATAAAAAGAGAAGGTATTGTTTTCTTAAAGCCCCTCGGCGTGCTCGCCGCAGAGCGCCGCGATCGTCAGCGCGAACAGCTCCGCGCTCCGGACGATCTCATCCACCACGAGGTGCTCGTTCGCCCTGTGCATGTGGTAGTCCACGCCGAGCTTGGACGCGCCGAACGCCACGCCGTTTTTCAGAAAGTGCTCGTACGTTCCGCCGCCGATCGCAAGGCAGCGCCCCGGCTCCTCCATGACCTGCTCGTAGCACTGGAGCAGCGTCTGAATGAAAGGGCTCTCCTCCGGCACATAGTGCGGCGGGATCATCCTGCAATCCTCCGGCAGGTGCAGGCCGTGGGCGGCGAGCTTGGCCCGCAGCACCTCCAGCACGTTCTCCTCGCTCGCGCACATCGGCGCGCGGCAGTCGATACGGCCTGTCATGCTGTTTTCCGTATAGTGCAGCACGTTGGACGTCAGCACGAGCTGACCGGAGAGCGCGTCCGACTGCGTGACCCCGGCGGCTTCGCCGTAGAACGCGCCGTGCGGGAACAGCTCCGCGAGCGCCCGCAGGCGCTTGAGCCCCTCGCAGGGGGCGAGCGGGAGCCGCATGAGTAGCGTTAGGAGGCCCGTGAGCGCGCTGTTACCCTCCCATGGGGTGGACGCATGGGCGTTTCGCCCCTCGGCGTGGAGCGTGAGCCGTGCGCCCTGCTCCTCCCAGGTAAAGCCGATGCCGGTCTGCGCGTTGACCGCCTGCGCGGCGCGCGCCACGTCATCGGCACTCACGCCCTCCAAAACGGCCTCGGCCCTGCCGGGCACGGCATTGCCGACCGTGCCGCCGTCGATCCGATGCACACAGGGGAGCGGCGTTTCGCCCTCCCAGGCGCCGGAGTAGCTGGTGTACAGTCCGCCCTTTTCGAGGTTGATGACCGGGTACTCCCCGTCAGGGGAATACGAGCACGGCGCTTCGGCGAAATGGCTGTAATAGCAGTCCGTGTCGCGGCAGCCGGTCTCCTCGTCCGCGCCGAGGATCAGCCGCGTATTATACTCGAGCGGGATCTGCAGCTCGCGCACCGCGCGCATGGCGTAGAGCGCCGCGACTGCGGGGCCCTTGTCGTCGCACGTTCCGCGGCCGTAGAGCCGTCCATCCGCCAGCTTCGGGGCGAAAGGCTCCGTCACCGTCCAGCCGTCGCCCATTCCGTCATGGCCTCCAGCGCGCGGACGCACTCCGCGCCAAAGGGAGCGTTCTCCTGCGCCGGGGCGTTCACACTGGGGATGCGGATCATCCGCATGATGTCGTCCAAAAGCTCCTCGCGGTGCTCCTGAAAGTATGCGTGGATCCGCGGCAGTTGTTCAAATACGTTCTTATTCATACAGCACACACGATAAAAATGGCCCGGTTCGACTTCCTCGAGATTGCACTCGTGCTCTGCGCACGCCGGCGTTGCGTTCGGGCAGCGCGCGGCAAAGCGGCAGCCGGGCTTGGGATCGATGGGGCTGCGCACCTCGCCGGTGAGGATCTGACGTTTCTTTCCGCGCGCCGCCAGATCGGGAATGGGGATCGCGGAGAGCAGCGCCTTCGTGTACGGGTGCAGCGGGTTCTGGAAGAGTTCCTTGCTCGGCACCCGCTCCACGCACTAGCCGAGATACATGACCGCGATCTCGTCCGAAATGTGCTTGACGACGGAAAGGTCGTGCGTGATGAACACATACGTCAGTCCCAGCTCGTCCTGCAGATCCATCATCAGGTTGAGGATCTGCGCCTGAATGGAAACGTCGAGCGCGGAGACCGGCTCATCGCAGACGATGAACTCCGGGTTCACCGCGAGCGCACGCTCCACGCTGATACGCTGGCGGCGGCCGCCGTCGAGCTCGTGCGGGTAGGCGTTGATGAAGTGCTGCGCCAGACCGACCGTATCCATCAGCTCTTCCACGCGCTTCTGGATGTCCTGCCGGTTCTTGATGAGGTCGTTGGCGATGATGGGCTCGGCGATGATCTCGCTGACCGACATGCGCGGGTTGAGCGAGGAGTACGGATCCTGAAAGATCATCTGCGCCCGCGTGCGCATCTTCTTCATCTGCGAGGTGCGGAGCTTATAGATGTTCTGTCCGTCGAGCAGCATCAGTAAGAATGTCACATGGAGCGTCCGCAAGAAGTTCGAGGAAGGAACTCCGGTGTTTATGTACAAGCGGTTCCTCGGCTATAAAAAGGGTGCTGACGGCGGGCCGGAGATCGTACCGAGCGAAGCGGCTATCGTGGAACGCATCTTTAACCTCTACCTGGCCGGAGAGACCGTGGACAAAATCTCCAAGATGATGCAGGCTGAGAACTATGATGTCCCCGGCAAAGCCATCAGCTTTAGCAAGGGCATGATCATGAATATGCTCTCCAACGAGCGATACTGCGGAGATGCGATCCTGCAAAAATCCGTCACAATTGACTGCATCGAAAAGAAGCGGAAAAAGAACACCGGCGAAGCCCCAATGTACTATGTGCAGAATAACCATCCAGCTATCATCGACAGAGTGACCTTCAACAAAGTTCAGGAAGAACTGGCAAGGCGAAAAACGAAAACGCCAGGCTCCGCAAAGAGTTCCATCACATCCACCGGAAAATATTCCCGCTACGCCCTGACCGACGTCCTCATCTGCGGCAACTGCGGTACTCGCTATCGCCGTGTGACATGGTCAAGGAACGGTGTCAAGCTCATCGTGTGGCGCTGCATCAGCCGACTGGACTACGGCAAGAAATACTGCAGCGATTCCCCCACCATTATGGAGGACAAGCTACAGGAGGCCATCGTTCGAGCGGTCAACAAGTTTAACGAGCAAGATAACGCCACCTATAAGGCACTCATGAGAGCGACCATCAGCGAAGCCCTCGGCCTTAATGGAGATCCGGAAGAAGTAGATATGTTGGAGAGAAAGGTCGAAGCCCTAAACAATAAGATGCTGGCGCTTCTCAATGAGAGTGTCAGCTCCGGCGATGGCATCGAGGCCCATGAAAGCGAGTTCATGACACTGTCACAAGAAACAGAACTTCTCAAGCAGCGTATAGCTGCCATTCAAGAAAGTACTGCCAAGGATAACGGCGAACAGAGCCGCCTCGAGCAGATCCAAGCCATCATCTCAGAAAGAGAAAGCAAATGCATGGAGTACGATAACTCCATCGTCCGTCAGATGGTAGAATGCATTAAGGTCTATCCTGGCGGCAAGCTGGAAATCATCTTCGGTGGCGGATACCTTGTCGAAGAATCCGTCTAAGTGTAGGAGATTGAGGGATCACCCCTCTTTCTTTATTTTATCGTGGATGTTCTCCTGAATCGCATCGAGAAGGGCGACTTTTTGCTTTGTTGAACACTCCAACCTTGAGATGTAATTATAAATCAACTGTGCATGGACAGTTGCAACGCGCTTGGCAAGTTCCTCCTGACCTTCCTTTGAGCTCGGCAAATGAATGATTACTTCCATAGAATCCCCCCAATCAGGCATAAGGCCGGATGCATATCGGTAAGGTAGTCAGCACACAATGAAGTATGGGATAATCGCAGACACGCCGCCTTTTAATGTCTTTATTTATTGACAATTATAGATGTATCGTCTATAATAACAAGCACAAAGATGATGTAGAGGTGATGTGCAGAATGGGACGAAAGAGTGTTGCTGTGCTGCCGCAGACGCAGGCGATTTTAGAACAGCTGGGAGAACAGATCAAACTTGCCAGATTACGGCGGCATCTGTCTGCCGAATTGGTCGCGGAAAGAGCCGGTGTGAGCCGAGCCACAGTGTGGAATGTTGAAAAGGGAAACCCCTCTGTCGCGATTGGGATCTATGCCGCAGTTCTGCACGCACTGAACAATATGGATAAAGACCTTCTGCTCGTTGCAAAGGATGATGAGCTGGGGCGTAAACTCCAAGACCTTGAACTTACCACGCGCAAGAGAGCACCACGAAACGGAGGTGATTGACCGTGGCGTCAAACCAAAAAGTAATTTATGTCTATGAGAGCTTCAGATCTACAACGCCAAACTTTCTGGGGACGCTCTTCGTGGAGAATGTCCGTGGCCGTGAAAGCTCTTCTTTCGAGTATGATGCCGACTGGTAAAAAAGCAGCGCAAACTACATGTGTCGGTGCCGCTCTTTATGGCAGCCGTTCTCGTCACGCTGGCGAAAAGCGCCAAGGGCGGCATGCAGAAATTCTTCAAGTACGTTCCTGCGGTCATTCTCTGCTACCTCATCGCCATGTTCCTGTGCACGCTGGGCGTGTGGGATATGGCCGAGACCAAGCCCATCGCCTTCCAGAGTCTGATCCTCCTGCTCGGCTCCGTGTTCCTTGTCAGCGCCATCGCCACCAACGTCGGCAACAAGCTCTATGCGCTGACCAACTTCTCCGATAAAGCGACCTGGACCGTTCTGTTCGTCACCGTCGTCGCCCTGATCGCCGCCGTCACCCCGCTCGGCAAGGTCGCCGGCTCCGGCGAGGTCTCCAGCCTCCTGCTCTACGCCGTCATTGGCCTGCTGGCCTCCCGCGCGAGCCTGCTCGAGCTCGGTGAGGCTCCCGCCTGGATCGCCACCGGCTTCATTGTCCTCGGCATCCACGCGGTGCTGATGCTCATCATCTGCAAGCTCCTCAAGCTCGACCTCTTCACCGCGGACGTGGCCTCTCTCGCCAACATCGGCGGTACAGCCTCCGCGCCGGTCCTCGCCGGCTCCTACTCCGGTTCTCTCGTTCCCGTCGGCATCCTGATGGCCCTCATGGGCTATGTGGTTGGCACGCCGCTGGCGGTCGTCTGCGCGCACATCATGGAGTCTCTGGCCTGAGAACCCTGACGCTGCGGCGTTTCCGCGCCGCGCCATGACTGCTTCGACTGTGTAGGTGAACGCCGTTTCACCTGCACAGTTGCCCTAAGAACCCATTTGAAGGAGCAACGCTATGCCTGTTTTATCCGATCTTGAGCCGCGCGAGGTATTTGCCTGGTTTGAACGCCTGTGCGCCATCCCTCACGGCTCGCACCACACAAAAGCGATCAGTGACTATCTGGTCGCGTTCGCCCGCGAACGCAATCTTGCCTGCCGGCAGGACGCTGCCAACAATGTCGTCATCCGCAAGGCAGCCTCCGCCGGATACGAAAACGCGCCGGTCGTCATGCTGCAGGGCCATATCGACATGGTCTGCGAAAAGGACGCGGACTGCGGCAAGGATATGGAAACGGAGGGGCTCGACCTCTTCGTGGACGGCGACGTGATCGGCGCGCGAGGCACGACGCTCGGCGGCGACGACGGCATCGCCGTCGCGATGGCGCTCGCCGTCCTGGACGCCGACGATATCCCCCACGGCCCGCTGGAGTGCGTCTTCACGGCGGACGAGGAGGTCGGCATGATCGGCGCCCGTGCGCTCGACGCGAGCGACCTGAAGGCAAAGTACCTCATCAACATCGACTCGGAGGAGGAGGGCGTCCTCACGGTCAGCTGCGCTGGCGCCTGCCGCATGGCGTGCACGCTGCCGGTCACGCGCGTGCCCTTTGACGGACAGACGCTCCACGTCAAGATCAGCGGCCTTGCCGGCGGGCACTCCGGCGAGGAGATCCACAAGGGCCGCGCCAACGCCAACCTTCTGCTCGGCCGCGAGCTCGACGAAATGAGCCGTGCGGGCGCGCTGCGTCTCATCCGCGTCTCGGGCGGCGCCAAGGACAACGCCATCCCGCGCGAGGCCGAGGCCGTCGTCCGCACCGGCGACGCCGCCGCCCTTCGCCGTGCAGCGGAAGCGCTCGCCGCCGCGCTGCGCGTGGAATATCACGCCGCCGACGGTCATATCACCGTAACGGTCACCGAGACCGACGACGGGCTTACGCCCATGGACGCCGCCAGCACGGAGCGCGCCATCACGCTGCTGCTCTGCGCGCCGAACGGCGTGGTGGAGATGAGCATGGACGTGCCGGGTCTTGTGCAGACCTCGCTCAACCTCGGTCGGCTCACCTCCGATGAAGCGAGCCTCCGCGCCAGCTTCATGATCCGCTCAAGCATCAATTCCCAGAAGAATGCCGTGGCCTCGCGTCTCGCGCGGCTGGCGGAGGCGCTGGGCGGGCAGACAGAACTGGACTCCGACTACAGCGCCTGGCCGTACCGCCCCGAATCGCCCCTGCGCGACCGCGTCGCGGAGGTCTTTTACGAGCAGTACGGCGAAAAGCCGCGCATCGCCGCGCTTCACGCCGGACTGGAGTGCGGCATCCTCTCCGGAAAGCTGCCGGAGCTGGACTGCATCTCCCTCGGCCCTGACCTGACCGGCATCCACACCCCGCGCGAGCGCCTGCACATTGCCTCCACCGAACGGACGTGGCGGCTGCTGCTCGGAACGCTCAAGCGGCTGGATGCGTGAGCCCTCTTATAGCAGAAAATGAAAAAAGGAGTATGCCCCCATGAACAGCTATGGATTGATTGACCTGCATTGCGACACGCTGGCAGAATACTGGAAATACGCGCACACCGGCAATCCCGATACGCTGGACGACCCCGGCCGCGTGCTGTCGCTGTCCAATATGCCGAAGGATGTCCACTGGGCGCAGTTCTACGCCGTGTTCATCCCCGACGAGGAGCGCGGGCAGGCCGCCATCGACCACTTTGAAAAGAACCGCGCGAATTTCGACCACCAGATGGAGAAGTTCGGCGACCGCGTCGCCCCCTGCCGCAACGCCGACGATATGGAGAAGGCCTGGGCGGCGGGCAAGACCGCCGCGTTCCTGACCATTGAGAACGGCAGCGCGCTCGCCGGCGACCTTTCCCGCGTCCACACGCTCGCCGAGCAGGGCGTGCGTGCCATCACTCTGACCTGGAACGGCGAGAACGAGCTCGGCTCGGGCCACACCACGGACCACGGCATGAGCGAGTTCGGCAAGGCCGCCGTGCGCGAGATGGAAAAGGAAAACATTCTGGTGGATGTGTCCCACCTCAACGACCCCGGCTTCGCGGATCTGCTGGAGGTCGCGACGAAGCCCTTCGTCGCGACGCACTCCAACGCCCGCGCGCTGTGCAGCCACAAGCGCAACCTGACGGACGACATGATCCGCGAGATGGTGCGCCGCGACTGCCTGATCGGTCTGAACTACTTTGTGAAGTTCCTGCGCGACGACGGCGACGTAAAGAGCCTTGACGATCTCTACCGCCACGCCATGCACTTCTTCGAGCTGGGCGCGCGGAAGAATCTCGCCCTCGGCTCGGACTTCGACGGCTCCGTGCTGCCCGAATGCCTGAATACGCCCGCCAAGGCCGCCTCGTTCTATGAATACCTGCTCTCCCGCGGCGTCTCGCAGGAGGACGCGGACGGCGTCTTCTACAAGAACGCACAGGCGTTCTTCCGCAAGAATCTTCGGTGACCGCAAGGGCGGATGGCTCATACGACAGAAAGACCGACGTTTTCTCCGTGAAAACGCCGGCCTTTTCTTGGCGCCTTCCGGCGCTAATCACAGCGGGGCGGTCTGATGGGCCGCCCCTCGTTCTTCTTTATGAAGCCGTATCCGACGGATCGTCGGACGCTGGTCGAAAAGGGACGCTTCCTTTTGTGGAAACGCCCCTCTTGCAAAAGTAAAATATTGTGTTACAATCGCGGCATAAAGCATTGAGGAGGTAACGCCACATGGCTGCAAACACCGATCCGCGCCTGCAAAATCAGGTGATCTATTCCATTTACGTCCGCAACCACACGTCGGAGGGCACTTTCCGCGCCGTCATTCCCGACCTCGACCGCATCCGCGCGCTGGGGACGGATATCATCTGGCTGATGCCCATCCACCCCATCGGCGTCGAGGGCAAGAAAGGCACGCTTGGCTGCCCCTATGCCAACCGCGATTACCGCGCCGTCAACCCTGCCTACGGCACGATGGAGGACTTTGAAGCGCTGGTGCGCGAGATCCACGCACGCGGCATGAAATGCATGATCGATGTGGTCTACAACCACACCTCGCCCGACTCTGTTCTCTACCGCGAACATCCGGAATACTTCTACCGCGGGCCCGACGGCAAGCCGGGCAACAAGCTCGGTGATTGGGCAGACGTCATCGACCTGGACTACTCCAACCGCGGGCTTTGGCAATATCTGACGGATACGCTTGTAATGTGGGCTAAACTGGTGGACGGCTTCCGCTGCGATGTGGCGTCCTTCGTTCCTGTGGAATTCTGGCTGCAGGCCCGCGCGGCGGTCGCTGATGTAAACCCGGACTGCGTATGGCTCGCCGAAACGGTCCACCGCAGCTATGGCTGTCTCGCGCGGCGGCACGGCGTCTATTCCGCACCGGACGGCGAGGTGTTTCGTGCCTTCGATCTGGAGTACGAGTACGACGTGCGCGAGGTATTCGACCGGTATTTGCGTGGCGAGGTCCCCCTGAGCCGCTATCTGGACGCGCTGAATTTTCAGGAGACCTGCTACCCCGCGAACTACAACAAGCTCCGCTTTCTGGAAAACCACGACCAGCCGCGCATCGCGTCCTTCGTGCGCGACGAGCGCGCGCTCGTGAACGACACGGCGATGCTCTATTTTCTCAAGGGCACGACGCTGCTCTACGCGGGGCAGGAATTTGAAAACGACCACCTGCCCAGCCTTTTTGACCTCGACCCCATCGACCGCTGCACCGGTCATGATCTGAGCGGTCTGCTGCGCCGCCTGTACGCAGTCAAGCACCAGCTTGGCAGCGCCGACTGGTTCTTCGCCGACGCGGACGATGCGAACGACCTCGCGCTCCTTCAGCGCGGAAGCGCGGGTAAGCGCTTTGTGGGCGTATTCTCCCTCAAGGCGAAAGCCGCCGACGTGCGCGTGGACGCCCCCGACGGCGTGTATGAAAACCTCATCGACCGCAGTACCGTCGCTGTGGAAAGCGGTGTCCTGCACTGCACGGGCGAGCCGGTGATCCTCCGCGCGGAGGGCTGAGCGTTTACCGCTCCACCCGCGCAAGCAGCGGCTTCATCGTTTCCGCCGCGCGGCGGATGGCCTCTTCCGCCGGCAGGGCGAGCACGTTCGGGTCCATGACCTCGACAGAGCAGGGGCCATCGTAGCCGATCGCCCGGACGTTCCGCAGCAGCTCCTCCAAAGGAGCGTCACCCTCGCCGGGCCAGTAGCTCTCCGCGCGCTGCGCCGTGAACGGGGCGCGCGCCGGGCAGTCGCTGACATGGACCATAAAGAGCCGGTCGCCGCGCAGAGCCGACAGCTCCTCCGGTCGCGAGCCGCCGGCGCAGAAATGCCAGGTGTCGAGCAACATTCCCACGTTGGCGCGGTCCACGGCTTCCAGGATCTCCGCGCACTGCGCGAAGGTCCGCACGGAGCTGCCCGGCACCGCCATAAATTCCAGCGCCAGCCGCACGCCGTAGTCCGCCGCGGCGTCCGAGAGCCGCAGCAGCGAATCGGCGGTCTCGCGGCAGATCGCCGCCGCGGAGATCCCCTCCGGCACGTTGAAGGACGCGATGACCTCCATGCAGCCGCAGCCGAGCACGCGGCAGGCCGCAAAGCACCAATCGCTCAGCTCGCGCAGCATCCGCCCGCCGGCCTTGGTCTGAAAGGAAACGCTCTCAAGCGCGTTCAGACTCGCCGCGCGGACGTGCTGCTCCTCCAGCGTCTGCCGCAGCGCCTCCAGCGTCCCGCCGCCGCGCAGATAGCGCAGGAGCGTGCCCTTGCGCAGCTCGACGGCGGAAAAGCCCGCCTGTGCGCAGAGCGCGATGTCCTCCGGCAGCGCGCCGTTTTTCATCACGGTCATTTCATTGAAGCAAAGCACCATTCTCTCGCTCTCCTTTGTTTTTCAGAAGTTCTGCGCGGAGGGCCCCCGCCCTCACGCGTCCCGCAGCGCACGCAGCACCGCACGGTGCTGCGTTTTCTATTTCTTGCGCCATACGCGCAGCGCCCGCACGAGCGTCGCCGCGTCGAGCGATTTTTCGATTCATCATACCATATTTTCCCGGCTCTGCCAAGAGTCCGGCAGGCGCGGTATGCATTTCGTGCCGCAAAAACATACATTTCAGGCAGATTGTTCGCACCCGCTCAAATATTGTGGTATGCTCTATTTTGTAAAATTGTCGGGAAACAGGTCGTTTCCCCTCGAATTTTGGAATAAGGACGTGTCACGTTTTTATTTCCTGACCGGGTTTCCCGTTCAGCATGGCAGATCAACCGCAGACTTTTAGGGAGGACAGAGAAAATCATGGACAAGAAGAGCAACATGAAGAAGGCTATGTACGAAATGTTCGGCGTCGGCGGAGACGGCTCCGAGGCGGCAAGTACTGCTCCGGCGCAGGTCAAGAGCGCGTCCGTCGAGGTCAAGAGCGCCCCCGGTGCGGAGAAAAAGAGCGTGGATCACGCTCCGGTCAAGACACCCGAGGCCAGACCCGCCGCCAGCTTTCTTGCCCCCGGCACGGTCTTTGAGGGCTCCTTCCGCGCCAAGGGCGACATTGAGATCGCCGGCGAGCTCAAGGGCGACGTGACCTCCGAGGGCAGCGTGCTGCTGCGCTCCAACCTGCAGAGCAATATCACGGCGGGCAGCGTGAAGCTCACCGGCTGCACCCTCATCGGCGACATCACCGCAAACGGTCCCGTTACCGTCAGCGAGGATTCCAAGGTCACGGGCAACATCACGGCGCAGTCTCTGCTGTGCGCCGGCGAGATCAACGGCGATATCCGCATCAGCGGCAACACCCAGATGGACGCTAACGCGCGCGTGAGCGGCAGTGTTGTCACCGGCACGATCTCCGTGGCGGCGGGCGCGGTCCTGAACGGCAGCGTTGAGATGAAGGGCACAATGGAGGCGAAGTCTTGAACGCCGCGGCAAAGGAACTGCCCGTCTCCTACGATCTGAGCAAGCCGCAGGAGGACAAGGAGCCCTACGTCGGCAGCGTCCTGTTTTTCAAGCACGTTATCTTCACCGTGACGCTGCTGCTGATCCTCATTCCCACAATGCTGTCCATCTACCTCTTCGCGCAGGTCCGCAGCCTGAACCGGCAGCTCGACGCGGCAGGCAGCCAGCTGGCGGCCATGCAGGAGCAGCTTCCGTCGACCGCGCCCGAGGGCGGCGAGCCTACGCCGGCTGAGCCCGAGCCTCCGGCGGCCGAGGTCCCCGCCTACACAGAGCTTTACCCCGAGCTGTACGCCGACGATTCGCTGCGCGGCACCGTGGACGTGGACAACGCCGTCTACCTGACCTTTGACGACGGTCCCTCGGCGCGGACGGATGAAATTCTGGAGATCCTTGACAAGTACGGCGTCAAGGCTACCTTCTTCGTGGTCGGCGCAAACGAGGAGGGCGATCTCGAGCGGATGCAGAAGATCGTCGCAGCGGGCCACACGCTTGCTATCCACAGCTATTCGCACGACTACAAGAAAATATACGCCTCGGTCGAAGCGTATCTGGAGGACTTCAACCAGATGTTCTGCCAGATCTACGAGGCCACTGGCGTCAAGCCGCAGATCTTCCGCTTCCCCGGCGGCAGCGTCAACAGCTATAATGTCGGCATCCATCAGCAGCTCATCGCCGAAATGACGCGGCGCGGCTTCGTCTACTTCGACTGGAACGTCGCCAACGGCGACGCCGTGTTCTCCAAAATTCAGCCCTCGTCGACGCTGACGGCCAATGCGCTCAAGGGTGTCGGCACCGCGCGGCGCGCCATCATCCTCATGCACGACAGCAGCGCCAAGACCACCACCGTCGAGGCCCTGCCTGCCATCATCGAGGGCTATCTTGAGGCGGGCTACTCCTTCGCCGCTCTCACCCCATCGACCCGTTCCGTCACGTTCAGCTATCTGGACTGACCGCAAACGGCAAAAAAGATTGACCCCGCAGGGCCATTTGACCCTGCGGGGTTTTCCGTTCGCATCCTTCGCCGCGGTCCGTGCCGGGCCGTGGCGGGCAGGGCGTCAGCCAAGCTTTTCGCACAGGTCCTCAAGCGCGGCGGTCATAGCCTCCTCAAAGGAAGGGTGCGGGCGCATCGCGCGGCAGAACTGCTCGGCGGTCAGGTGGTTGGCGAGCGCCTGCGCCGCGCCGCCGATCATGTCGCTCGCATGCTCGCACATGAGCTGCGCGCCGATCAGCTCGCGCGTTTCGGCGTGGGCGACAAGCTTCATGAAGCAGCGGCCCGGGTCGGCGATGACCGTCTTGGCGTTGCCGAACATGACGTGCTTGCCGACCTTGACGGGGATCCCCATCTCTTTGGCTTCCGCCTCCGTGAGGCCGACGACCGCGATCTCGGGACGACAGTAGATGCAGCTCGGCACGACCGAGAGATCGGCGTGATCCTGCACACCGCACAGACGCTCGACACAGGCAATACCCTGCGCGGTGGCGACGTGGGCGAGCTGGATTTTTGAGGACACATCGCCGATGGCGTAGACGTGCGGCAGGCTCGTTTCAAAATTCCCGTCCACCGCGATGCTGCGGCCATTCATTTTGACGCCGACGCCGTCGGCGAACAGGCCGTCGCAGTAAGCACGGCGGCCGATGGCGCAGAGCGCCGCTTCGCCGGAGACGGTCTCCTCCTTTTCCTTGCAGGTGAAGTGTACGGCAAGGTCCTCGCCCGCCTGCTCCACGCGCTGTACCATCGCGTTCGTGAAGACCTTCACGCCCTGCTTTTTCAGAATGAGCGCGAGGTTCTGCCCCAGCTCCTTATCCATGTTCGGCAGCAGGCGGTCCATGCCCTCGATGATCGTGACGGCGCAGCCGAGGTCGGCGTAAAACGTGGCAAATTCGATGCCGATGACGCCGCCGCCGATGATGACGATGGAGCGGTAGAGGTGGTCGCAGCCCTCGAGCAGCTCGTCGGAGGTCATGGCAAGCTCCAGCCCCGGGATCGGCGGGCGGGACGGCACGGAGCCGGTGGCAATGAGAATGTCGTCGCAGGTGTAGTCGTTGGCGCTGCCGTCCGCGTCCGCCACGCGGACACAGCCGGAGCCGGTGATGAGCGCCGTGCCGCGCAGCAGGTCGATCTTCGCGCTCTTGAAAAGCGACTCGATGCCGGCGGAGAGCTTCTGTGAAACGGCGCGCTTGTAAACAAAAATTTCAGCCATGTCGGCATGGATATCCTCGGTGTGGATGCCGCAGTGCGCGCCGTTCTTCGCGTCGCGGTAGATAGCAGAGGCGTGGAGCAGCGTTTTGGTCGGGATGCAGCCGCGGTTCAGGCAGGTGCCGCCCGCCTCGCGCCGCTCGACCACGGCGACTCTTTTGCCCAGCTTCGCCGCACGGAGCGCAGCCTCGTAGCCGCCGGGACCGGCGCCGATGACGATGAGTTGATAATCAGCCATAGTGTTTCTTTCCTTTTGAGGGCAATGCCGCCGTTTTCGCGGCGGCATTGCGTGTTTTTTATTGCGCGAACGAATAGCGCAGGATCATGTTGCGCGCCGCGCCGACCTCGTCGAGACGGCGGACGGGCGTATCATGCGGCGCGGTATGGAGCGCGTCGGGGTCAGAATAGGCAAGGTCGAAGAGCCTGCCGTAGATGTCGCAGACTTCGTCCATCGTCTCCTTGCTCTCGGTCTCGCAGGGCTCGACCATGAGCGCCTCGTGGACGATGAGCGGGAAGTACATCGTGGGCGGATGCAGGCCGTAGTCGAGCATGCCCTTGGCAAGGTCGAGCGCGGAAACGCCCGTCTCCTTGTGCAGATCGACCAGCGACATGACAAACTCGTGCATACAAATTTCGTCGTAGGCCATGGTGAATTTCTCCGCGAGCTTTACGCGCATATAGTTGGCGTTGAGCACGGCGTTCATCGCCGCCTCGGGGATGCCGGCCCTTCCGAGCGTGAGAACGTAGGTCAGCGCCTTGATGCAGACGTCGAAGTTGCCGTAGAACAGCTTCACGCGGCCGATGGACTTCTCGGGATAGTCGAAGGCAAGCCTGCCGTCCTTCTCCACCACCAGCGGGCCGGGCATATACTTGCGCAGAAAGTCCTTGCAGCCGACCGCGCCCGCACCGGGGCCACCGCCGCCATGCGGCGTGGCGAAGGTCTTGTGCAGGTTCGAGTGGATGCAGTCGAAGCCCATGTCGCCCGGGCGGACGACGCCCATGACGGCGTTGAGGTTCGCGCCGTCGTAGTAGCACAATCCGCCCGCGTCGTGGACGATCTTCGTGATCTCCAGAATGTTCTTATCGAAGATGCCGACCGTGTTCGGATTCGTGAGCATCAGTCCCGCCGTGTCGGGGCCGACGGCGGCACGCAGCGCGTCGAGATCGACGCAGCCATCCGCGCCGGAGGGGATGTTCACCACCTGATAGCCGCACATGGCGGCGGTGGCGGGGTTGGTGCCGTGGGCGGAGTCGGGCACGATGATCTTCGTGCGCGCAGTGTCGCCGTGGTCGGTATGGTATGCCTTGATGAGCAGCACGCCGGTGAATTCGCCGTGTGCGCCCGCAGCAGGCTGGAACGTGACCGCGTCCATGCCGAAGATCTCGCCCAGCTCGCTGCCCAGAACATGCAGCGCCTCGAGCGCGCCCTGCGCCGTTTCGACCGGCTGGAGCGGGTGGAGCTGCGTGAAGTCAGGCAGCGCCGCCATGTCCTCGTCGATTTTGGGGTTGTACTTCATCGTGCAGGAGCCGAGAGGATAGAAGCCGTCGTTCACGCCGTGGATGCGCTTGCAAAGCGCCGTGTAGTGGCGCGTCAGCTCATTTTCACTCACATGGGGTAGGCGCAGGGGCGCTGTGCGCTCCTCTGGGAGCGTGTATTCCGGCACATCGCACGCAGGCATCAGGCTCAGACCGCGGCCCTCCGTGCCAAGCTCAAAGATCAGCTTCATTTCAGCACCTCCTTCACGATGGAAACGGCTTTGTCAAGCTGCGCCTTGCTCACAAGCTCGGTCACGCACCAGAGGATGCCGCCGTCCACCTCCGCGCCGCCGAGGATGTCCGCCGCATCGAGCGCGTCAAGGATCTTTTTGCGGCAGTTGGGGCACTCAACCTCGGTCACGAACTCGTGGAAGAATTCGCCCTGATACTTGAGCTTGCAGCCGGCCTTGACAAGCTCGGCGGCAAAGTAGTGCGCCTTTGAAGTGCAGAGCCGTGCGCACTGCTTCATGCCCGCTTCGCCCATCGCCGCCATGTAAACACCCGCGGTGAAGGCGCACAGCGCCTGATTCGAGCAGATGTTGGAGCTGGCCTTCTCGCGGCGGATGTGCTGCTCCCGCGCGGAGAGCGTGAGCACATAGCCGGTCTTGCCGTCTACGTCCTTCGTCTGACCGACGATGCGGCCTGGAAGCTTGCGCGTCATGGCGGCGGTCGTCGCCATAAAGCCGAGGTAGGGGCCACCGAAGGCGGTGTCGAGCCCGAGGGGCTGACCGTCGCCCACGGCGATGTCAGCGCCCATCTCACATGGAGTTGGCAAAAGAGCACAGGCGATGGGGTTCACGCCCATAACAAACTTCGCGCCCGCGGCGTGGACGAGCTCGCCGATGGCCTTTGCATCTTCGATCTGACCGAAGTAGTTCGGCTGCTGGAGATAGAAGCACGCGGCATCCTCGCCGAGCGCGGCCTTGAGCGCGTCGAGATCGGTCCTGCCGTCCTTTGCGGGAACGACGGTCAGCTCGGTGTTCGAGGCAAAGCAGTAGGTCTGCATGACCTCGATGACCTGCGGGTTCACGCAGGCGGAAACATACGCCTTTGTACGCTTGCGGTCGCGGCACATGGGGATGGTCTCGGCGGCGGCGGTCGCGCCGTCGTAGTGGGAGGCGTTGGCAACGTCCATGCCCGTCAGTTCGCAGATCATAGTCTGGAACTCGAACGTGCCTTGCAGCACGCCCTGACTGATCTCCGCCTGATAGGGTGTGTAGCAGGTGACCAGCTCCTCGCGGGAGGTGATGGACTTCACAACGGCGGGAATGAAGTGGCGGTAGGCGCCCGCGCCGCGCAGAACGGTCTTGTAGACCTTGTTCTTCTCCGCCATGGCGGTGACGGCCTCGCGTACCTCCAGCTCGCTCATGCCCCCGGGGATGTTGAGCTTCCCGTTCAGCAGCATCCCCTGCGGGACCGCCTGATACAGGTCCTCAAGGCTTTTGACCCCGATGGCAGCAAGCATTTCCTCCCGTTCCGCCGCGGTGGTCGGAACATAAGAGCTCATCAGCCCTCCTCGGCGCAATGCGCCTCATAAGCCGCCGCGTCGAGCAGCTTCTCCGTATCGGTCACGGGGGAGACCTTGATGATCCACGCGCCGTAGGGATCGGAGTTGAGCGTTTCGGGCGCGTCGGCCAGCGCCTCGTTGACCGCGCAGATGGTGCCGCTGACGGGGGAAATGATGTCGGAGACCGCCTTGACGGATTCAACATCGCCGAAGCTCTCGCCTGCGGTGACCGCGTCGCCCTCGGTGGGCAGGTTGATAAACACCACATCGCCCAGCGCGTCCTGCGCAAAATCAGAGATGCCGACGACGGCGATCTCGCCGTCCATCCTGACCCACTCGTGGGACTTGGAATACTTCAGCTCAGCAGGAAAATTCATTGTGTTGTCCTCCTCAAATTTTTGTTGTAGAAATCGTTGTGGTAGTATGTATGCTTACTTGTCCAGCTTATAGAACGGCATGGGCACGATCTCCAGCTCGATCATACGCCCGCGCACGTCGGCGTTGAGGTGCCGGCCGATCTCGATATCCTCGACCGGGATGTAGCCCATCGCGACGCCGCAGCCGATAAACGGCGCGAATGTGCCCGAGGACGTCCAGCCGAGCTTCTCGCCCCCCATCGAATAGAGGTCGCAGTGCTCGCGCACGATGCCGCGTCCGACGACCTTCATGCCGATGCGCTTTAACTTCGGCGCACCGAGCGCGACGAGCGCGTCGCGGCCGATGAAGTCCTTGCCGGTCAGCTTGCAGGGAAGTCCCGCCATCTTCGGCGTGATCTCCTCGTTCATCTCGTGGCCGTAGAGTGGCATGGAGGCTTCGAGCCGCAGCGTGTCGCGCGCGCCGAGTCCGCAGGGGATCAGGCCGTACTCCTCGCCCGCGGCGAGCAGGGCGTGCCAGAGGTCAACGGTGTCCTCAGCCCTGCAGTAGAGCTCAAAGCCGTATTCGCCGGTGTAGCCCGTCTGGGAGACGAGAGCGTGAATGGTGCGGCTGCCGAGGTTCAGCGGAACGTTGTCGATAAAGGTGTAATACTTCGCGGGAATGTACTGCTCCGCGCAGAGCTTTTTGAGAATGTCGCCGGACTTTGGCCCTTGCAGCGCGACCTGTCCCCAGTCGTCACCCTCGTCACGGTAGTCCACGTCGCCGAACAGATGGCTCTCGACCCACGCGGCATCCTTGTCGCGGTTGCCCGCGTTGACGACCAGCCAGTAGTCGTCGGCGGCACAGCGGTAAACGATGAAATCGTCAATAATGCCGCCCGCGTCGTTGCAGAACATGGCGTACTTGATGTCGCCGTCCTGCATGGCGGAGATGTCCGCGGTGATGAGCTTCTGCACGTTTGCGACCGCGTCGGGGCCCTTGAGCCGCAGCTCGCCCATGTGCGACACGTCAAAGAGTCCCGCCTTCTGCCGCACGGCCATGTGCTCGGCGAGCACGCCGGTGGGATACTGCACGGGCATCAGAAAGCCGCCGAATTCGACGATCTTGCCGCCCATGTCCACGTGGGTCTGATACAGGGGTGTTTTCCTTTCCATAAGCTGTTTCCTCCTCTATTATCATTTTTGAACGATAGCATAAAAATGATTAAAATATGGCATAGAAAAAAGGCACAAAGTCCCCCTTGGAACTTTGTGCCTCCGTTTTATGACCTGAGAGTTTCCCTGACACAGCATATCGCATTTTTGCAGGTTGCACCTTCGGCGTGCGGCAAGCCGCACTTTTCGGAGCGTCGTCCGAGTCCGGTCCTTTTGCCTGAGAGCTTCTGCGTTCCCCTTCGGCGCCGCGGCAGATATTCCGCGGTCTCTCCCGTGACCCATCATCCGATCACCTTATCCACTTGCCTTTTTAAGGTAACACAGGCTGCGTGCTTTTGTCAAGAAAGATATTTTGTCGTTTTGCCGAAAAATATGCAGGCACGAGAGAAGGGCTGCTTTTCGGACGTTTTGTTACCAAACGCTCACGCGCGTCTCCGGTGCGGTCCACATCCCGTCGCCGGGCTGGATACCATAGGTCGTGTAGAATTCCGGCAGCGTCTGCAGTACGCGGTTGCAGCGCAGCTTATCCGGCGCGTGGACGTCGGTCACGGCCAGATACTCGCGCATCTGCCGCGAGGTCGTGGACGCCCAGGTGTTCGCGACGGCGCAGAAGAGCTTGTCGAGGTCGGGGCGGTCGAGCTTCTTCGCCGCCGCGACGATGCACTTTGCCGCGCCGAGGTCTGCCACGTTCTCCGAGATCGTCAGTGCGCCGCTGCACGCGATGCCGGGATAGACCTCCTGCCCGTCGTACCATTCGGCCACAGCCTGACATTTCTGCCGGAAGGCGGCGTAGTCCTCCGCCGTCCACCAGTCGGCGGCGCTGCCGTTCTCGTCGAACTTCGCGCCGTTGTTGTCAAAGGCGTGGGTGATCTCGTGGGCGATGATGTAGCCGATGCCGCCGAGATTCTCCTCCCGGCTGGCGTTCACGTCGTAAAGCGGCGATTGCAGAATGGCGGCGGGGAAGGTGATGTCGTTGGCGCTGGGATTGTAGCAGGCGTTGACCGTAAAAGGCGTCATGATCCATTCGCTCTTGTCCGGCGCGTCGTTCTGATGGGCGAGGACATCCTGCTTCATCGTCATCTGGATGGCGATGACGTTGGAAAAGAAGGAGCCGCCCTCGGCGGGGGACTTGATCTCCGCGCGGTCAAGACAGCTTTCCCAGCTGTCGGGATAGCCGACCTTGACGCCCATGGTGTCGAGCTTCTTCACGGCCTTGGCCTTGGTTTCAGCGCTCATCCAGTCCTGCGCCAGAATGCGCTCCTTGTAGATGGCGATGAACTCGCCGATCATCTCCTCCACATCGGCCTTGGCCTTGGCGGAGAAGTATTCGTCCACATAGGCGCGGCTGAGGTAGTCGGCAAGCAGCGCCTGCACCTGCTGCGCCGCGATCTGCTCATTGCTCTGGCGTGCGTCCACGCCGTAGTAGCCCAGCACGAAGTCGAAGTACGCGTCCATAAATCCCTGATTGAGCGATGTGGCCACGCTTTGCAGCAGCGCCAGACGCGCCGCGGTCTTGAGCAGGGCAAGGTGGGCGTCGTCGTAGAGCGCTGCGGCTGCCTTCAGCGCGCCGACATCGCTGACCATGATCCGCTCCGCGTTTTCAATGCCGCTGGCGGTAAGAACGGCGTCAAGGTCCACGTTCGGCAGCAGCGCCTTGAGCTCGCCGAGCGTGAAGAGGTTGTAGGTCTTGTCCACGTTGCTGTAGTCCTGCGGGTCGAGCGAGGCCGCGGAGATCGCCGCCTCGGCGTCATAGAACGCCGCGACGCGCTGCGCCGCCTCGTCCACGCCAAGGCCGGAGAGCGTCAGCAGCGATGTGAGATATGTGGTGTAGGCGCTCCTTTGCGCATCGGCGCCGTTGACGTAGAAGTCCTTGTCCATACCCGCGCCGATGAGCGAGAACGCGGCGATCCTGCGGCTCGAATCCGCGAGGTCGGTCGTCAGGCCGAAGCCGAGGAGCATGGACAGCCCCAGCTCCTTCTGCATCTGCGCATCGACGCTCACCAGCTCGTCGAGCGTTTTGGCGCTCTCGATGGCGTCAAGATACTTCTGAATGGGCGCGACGCCGGCCTTCTCGCGGCCCTCGGCGTCCATCACGCAGTCGTAGAGCGCCTTGATCTTCGCCTCGGCGGTGCCGGGAGTCTGCTCATGCGCGTCGATCTCGCGGATAAGCGCCGCGATCTGCTCGTTGACCGTCAGACTCAGGCCGTAGAACGGGCCGTTGATGGACAGGCCCGTGGGAATGTCGGAGCCGTCCAGCCAGCTCTTGTTGACGGCGGCGTAGTAGTCGTCCTTGAGGTTCGTGCCCTTGGCGGCGTAGGCGCGGCGGAGCAGCGTCGAGAGTGCTTCGGCGCTCATAGCCTCGTTCGCGTCGCCGTCTGCAAGGCCGGCGGCGAGAACGGAGGAAAGCTCCTCTGCCGCCCACGTGGGGACGTTCGTCAGGCTACCTGTGGGCAAGGCCATGCGCGCGTTGTCCCCCACAGGGGCGGCAAAGCCGCCGAAGGCGCGCGTGAGCATCACCAGCGCCTGTGCGCGTGTCAGCGTGCCGTCGAGCGCAAGGCTGCCGTCGGGATAGCCCTTGAGAATGTCGGACCGCTGCACGCCGGGGTTATAGTCCTGCGCGGCGGAGAGCAGCGCCTGCGCGGCCTCGCCGCGCGTGAGCGCCGCCGCCTGCACGGGCAGCGTGCCGAACGCCAGCACCAGTGCGAGCAGCAGCGGCACAAATCGTTTTTGGAATTTCATCATGTCATCTCTCCTTTGGATGCTTGGATCGTTCAAATGCTCCGCGGCGTTCTTCCCTTCGCCGCAGAGAACGACATTGTAGAGCCCTTTCTCATTTTTGTCAAGTGTTCAAAAATGATCTTGGAGCAAATCAACGCTGTGCGCGCTCTTGCAAAGAGCGGCGGCTTCTGCTACACTGTAAGCAGCCTATTGGGATGCGGCAATGCCCGCGAAGGAGAGAAAATGGAACAGACCAATAAAGGGTTGAGCGGCAATCAGCTCAAGCTCTTCGCCATGCTTGCCATGACGGTCGACCACTTCACCAGCGTGATCTGGCCGGATTATCCGCGGGACTGGTGGATCTTGCTGCTGCACATCATCGGCCGCATGGCCGCGCCGATCTTCTGGTTCATGGTGGCCGAGGGCTACCACTACACCCGCGATCTGAAAAAGTACGCCGGACGGCTGCTGCTCTTTGCCGTCATCGGGCATTTTGCCTACAATTTTGCCTTCGGCATCCCCTTTGTCCCGCTCAAAACCGGCGTATTCAACCAGACCAGCGTGATGTGGCCGCTGTTTCTCGGCGTCGTCGGCCTCTACACGGTGGAGCAGCCCGAGCTCAAGCAATGGCAAAAGACGCTTGCCGTGGTCGCCCTTACGCTTCTCGCCTTCCCGGGCGACTGGAGCAGCATCGCGGTTCTTGCCATTCTGGAGATCGGGCAGAACCGCGGCGACTTCCGCCGCCAGATGACGCGCATGATGCTCTGGGTCGCGATGTACGCGCTGGTCTACGCGCTCTTCATCGACCCCGTCTACGGTATACTTCAGCTCTTCGCCGGGCTGACCATTCCGCTGCTCAAACGCTACAACGGCACACGCGGCGCGGGCCGGGGCATGAAGTATCTTTTCTATCTCTACTATCCCGCGCACCTCTTCCTCTGCGGCCTTGTCCGCATCCTGCTCTACGGCAACGTCGGCGTGATGGTCGGCGGACAGTAAGGCGCGATACCGGCAAAAGGGGAGCGTCCATACGTTTCGTATGGGCGCTCCCCTTTTCACTTTTCAGAACGCGACGTGCATGAACAGCGCCACGCAGCAGAGGATCACAGCCAGCGGGACATAGACGTAGCGTCCCACGCTGTACCAGAGGTTTCCGCGCAGCTTGCCGCTGCCGGTGTTGACGGCGTCGAGCAGCTCGTCCTTCTTCATCACATAGAACCAGGAGATCGCACCGAGCGTCGCGCCGATGGGAATGATGTAAATGGAGACGAGGTCCATCCACGGGCCCCACTTGTCGATGGTCTCCATGCCGATGCCGAAGCCGAGGCACACCACGCACAGGATCACCAGAACCGCCGTGCGGCTGAGCCTGGGGAACTTGTGCATCAGGGATTCCGCGACGGCCTCGAACATATTCTGCAGCGAGCTGACGCCCGCGAAGATCATCGCAACGTAGAGAATGATGGCAAACAGGCGGCCGAGCGGGATATCCTGCAGGATGGTCGGCAGCGTGACGAACAGCAGGCTCGGGCCCGCGCCGACGTCCAGTCCGTAGGAGAAGCAGGCGGGGATAATGACCAGTGCCGCGACCACGGCGGCAATGGTGTCAAAGAGCGCCGTATGCTGCGCGACGTCCACCACGTCCTCGTCCTTGGAGAGGTACGCGCCGTAGACGATCATACCGCTTCCGGTGACGGACAGCGAGAAGAACGCCTGCCCCATCGCCCAGATCCAGATCATCGGGTCGGTCAGAGCCTCCCAGCGCGGGGTGAACATGAAAAGGTAACCCTCCGTCGCGTTCGGCAGCAGCGCCACGCGCACCGCCAGAACGAGGAAGATGAGGAAAAAGAGCGGCATCATGACCTTGTTGGTCTTTTCGATGCTGTGTGCGCCGAGGAAGAGCGTCAGCAGCGTGCCGACGACCACGACGATGTGATAGGGAATGACCGAGTAGGGCGTGCCGGAGAAGGCTCCGAACCACGCGGCGGTGTCCTCAGTCATGAGTGTGCCGAGGAGGGAGTCCGCCAGCGCCTTGAGAATGTAGGTCACGATGACAGCGTAGCCGATGGCGATGCACATGGAGCCCGCCAGCGGCAGCCAGCCGAGCAGTCCGCCGGCCTTGCCCGCGCTCCTGCCGCGCGTGGCCCAGGCATTTTCATAGGCACCCAGCGTGCCGGTCGCCGCGCGGCGGCCCATCGCAAACTCCGCCGGCAGGCCGACGTAGCTGAAAATGAACACGAACAGCAGGTAGATCAGCAAAAAGGCCCCGCCGCCGTTGCTGCCCATCTTGTTGGGAAAGCCCCATACGTTTGCCATGCCGACCGCCGAGCCGACCGAGGCCAGAATAAAGCCCCAGCGGCTGGCAAAGCTCTTTGTGTTTTTCGTGTGCTTCATGGTGTTCTCCCCTTGGGCCGTCCGCATCCCGGCAAGGCGGCCCGCTTCCTTCCGTAATCATAGCAAAGCCCCGACCCGCAGCGGTCAGGACTTTTTTATTCTAAAGCTTTGATGCGTAAAAGTCAAGCGTTTTCCGGAAAACGCATCCGGATCGCGGCGACGAGATCCAATTCACCGCCGGGCTGCGGTAAGCAAAAACGAAATTTGCCGCGGCGTGCGCCAAAAAAGGCTTGCGCGCCGCGGCTTTTTTGCACATAATAGGGACAAGAATTTTTCCCGACGGAGGTTATTTTATGTCTAAGCCGATTCGCAAGCGCAGCGCGGTCGCTGCCGAGTTTACCTGGGATCTCACCGACATCTTCCCCTCGGACGAGGCGTGGAGGGCCGAGTACGAGGCGCTCAAGCCCTATGCCGAAGCAGTCGCTGCCTATCAGGGCCGCCTCGGTGAGAGCGCGGAGACGCTGCTGGCCTATTTCCGACTCGACGATGAGTTGAACGTCCGCGTCGGCCAGCTCTACGGCTACGCCAACTGCAAGGCGGACGAGGATACCTCGAACGGCTTTTATCAGGACCTGCGCGGCAAGGCGCTGAGCCTGTCCGTCACGCTCTCCGGCGCGGGCGCGTTCGCCGCGAGCGAGCTGCTTGCACTCAGCGATGAAACGCTCACGCGCTTCTACGCCGAGCAGCCGGAGCTGGCGACCTATCGCCGTCCCATCGAGCGGGTCCGCCGCCGCAGGGCGCACATCCTCTCCCCGGAGTGCGAGGCGCTGCTGGCGAATGCCGGCGAGATGGCCGACGGCCCCGACGCCATCTTCGGCGTGTTCCACAACGCCGACCTCCGCTTTCCCGCCGTGACCGACGGCGCGGGCGCGGAGCAGCCGCTGACCGATGCGACCTTTGTTCCCCTGCTCCAGAGCGGCGACCGCACACTGCGCCGCAATGCGTTTGAGACCTACTACGCCACGCTCGGCAGCTATCGCAATACGCTCGCCGCGACGCTTGACGCGCAGTTCAAGCAGCTTCGCTTTTTTGCGAACGCGCGCAGGTACCCCTCCACGCTCGACGCCGCGCTCGACGCGACCGAAGTGCCGGTGAGCGTTTACGACAGCCTCATCGAGAGCGTCCACGCGAACCTCGACAAGATGTACCGCTATGTCGCCCTGCGCCGCCGTCTGCTCGGCGTGGACGAGCTGCATATGTACGACGTCTATACGCCCATCGTCCCCGACGTGGCGGAGGAGATTCCCTTTGAGCAGGCGAAGGCCACCGTGCTCGACGCGCTCGCCGTGCTCGGCGAGGATTATACCGCCATGCTGCGCGAGGGCTTTGACCATCGCTGGCTCGACGTGTACCCCAACGTCGGCAAGCGCGGCGGCGCGTACTCCTCCGGCATCGCGCGCCCGCACCCCTATGTTTTGCTCAATCAGACCGACGACCTCGACAGCCAGTTCACCATCGCGCACGAGATGGGCCACGCCATGCACAGCTATCTGAGCTGCAAGCATCAGCCCGTCTGCACGAGCGACTACGTCATCTTCGTCGCCGAGGTCGCCTCGACCTGCAACGAGGTGCTGCTCATGCGGCATCTGCTGCGCAAGAGCACCGACAGGCGCGAGCGGGCCTACCTCATCAATCATTTCCTTGACCAGTTCAAGGGCACGGTCTACCGCCAGACGATGTTTGCTGAGTTCGAGCGCGAGCTGGGACGCATGGCAGAGCGCGGCGAGACGCTGACCGCTGACGCGCTGGACGAAAAATACCTCGCGCTCAACCGCCTCTACTTCGGTCCCAACATGGTGAGCGACGCGCAGATCGCGCTCGAGTGGGCGCGCATCCCGCACTTCTATTACAATTACTATGTGTTCCAGTACGCCACCGGCTTCTCCGCCGCGGTCGCTCTGGCTGATCGCATCCTGCGCGAGGGCGAGTCTGCCGTCGCGGACTACAAGCGCTTCCTTTCCGGCGGCAGCAGCACCGATCCCATCTCCCTTCTGAAGCTCGCGGGCGTGGATATGAGCACCCCCGCGCCGGTCGACGCCGCGCTCGCCATGTTCGGCGAGCTGGTCGATGAGCTCGACGCCCTCACCCGCTGAACGATACTTCCGGCGCTAAAATATTACAAAATAAAACTCTTGTTCTAATTTAAACGTTGTGGTATACTGTCCGACAGAGGGGAGGGCTGCGCCATGCCGCAAAACGAGCGGACCTATATCGCCATTGATCTCAAGTCGTATTACGCGTCCGTAGAGTGCATGGAGCGCGGCCTGGACCCGATGCAGACGAACCTTGTGGTGGCAGACCCGAGCCGCACGGAAAAGACCATCTGCCTCGCGGTGTCGCCGGCGCTGAAGTCCTACGGCATCCCGGGCCGTGCGCGGCTCTTCGAGGTAGTCGAGCGCGTGCGGCAGGTCAACGCCGAACGGCAGCGCCGCGCGCCGGGCGGGCGGCTGACCGGAAAGAGCGCGGACGACCTCGCGCTGAAGGCCGACGCGTCCCTCGCGGTCGACTATCTGGTGGCGCCGCCGCGCATGGCGAAATACATCGAGGTCAGTATGCAGATCTACGGCATCTATCTCAAGTACGTCTCTCCCGAGGATATCCACACCTACTCCATCGACGAGGTGCTGATGGATGTCACCGGCTATCTGGAGACCTACCGCACGACCGCCCGTGAGCTGGCGAAGGCCATGATCCTCGACGTGCTGCACACGACGGGCATCACGGCGACGGCGGGTATCGGCAGCAACCTCTATCTCTGCAAGGTGGCCATGGACATGATGGCCAAGCGCGTTCCGCCGGACGAGAACGGCGTGCGCATCGCGCAGCTCGACGAGCGGAGCTACCGTGCGCTGCTTTGGGAGCACCGTCCGCTGACGGACTTCTGGCGCGTGGGCCGCGGCTATGCGAAAAAGCTGGAGGAGCACGGGCTGTATACGATGGGCGACGTCGCGCGCTGCTCCATCGGGAAGCCGAACGAGTATTATAACGAGGGACTCCTCTATAAGCTATTCGGCGTCAATGCCGAGCTGCTCATCGACCACGCCTGGGGCTGGGAGCCGTGCCGCATGGCAGACATCAAGGCCTACCGGCCGGAAACGAACAGCATCAGCTCCGGTCAGGTGCTACAATGCCCCTATCCCTATGACAAGGCGCGGCTCGTCGTGCGGGAGATGGCCGAGGCGGTCGCGCTGGAGCTGCTGGAAAAGCGGATCGTGACCGACCAGCTCACGCTGACGGTCGGATATGACATTGAAAACATGGCAAGCGGCAGCTATCGCAGCGAGACGGTGCTCGACCCTTACGGCCGAAAAATTCCGAAGCCCGCGCACGGCACGGCGACGCTGGGGCAGAAAACATCCTCGGTGCGCCGCATCGTGGACGCCGTGCTCGGCATCTATGACGAAAAGGCCGACCCGAAGCTGACGGTCCGCCGCCTGACCGTCACCGCCAACCGGCTCATGCGTGAGGAGGATATCCTGCGTGAGCCGGAGCCGCCGATGCAGTTCAGCCTCTTTGACGATCCCGCGGCGCGGGAGCGGCAACTTCGGCAGGAGGAAGCCAAGCAGGAGCGGGAGCGCCGGATCCAGGAGGCCCTGCTGGACATCAAGAAGAAGTACGGCAAAAACGCCATCCTCAGCGGCGGCAGCTACCTTGACGGGGCGACCGCGCGCGAGCGGAACCGCCAGATCGGAGGACACAAGGCATGAGCGGAAAATACGACGATATCATCGACCTGCCGCACCCCGAGCCGCAGACGCATCCGCGGATGCCCATGCGCGACCGCGCGGCGCAGTTCGCGCCCTTTGCGGCGCTCACCGGTCACCGCGCCGCCCTTGCGGAGACGGAGCGCCGCGCCGCCGACGCGGCGGAGCCGGAGAACGAGCGGTTCTCGGAGCCGTAGCCTGCGGCGCAGAGCTTGTATTCAGGGACGGAGTATGTTTGGGAGGAGCGGCGGCAATACAGGCGCCATCGCGCCCCGACAAAACGTCAGGAGACGAAGCAGCCATTCGGCCGCCTCGTCTCTTTTTTGTACGAAGCCCCGCTCGTCGGAGCAGCCGCACCGCCAAACGGCAGACGCCGCAATTCGGCAAGCGAAGCGGCGGAAAAGCAACGTAAGCGGCATGGGTAGAAGCGCTCTCAAAATTCTGCTATAATTTTTGGAAAAGCCTTGAAAATCATGTAGTATTTGCGGTCAAAGCCGTAATATACAGGTGAAGCCGGAAAGGAGGCGGTACAAGTGATGGAAGATGCAGGAATCATCGAATTATTCTTTGAGCGTTCAGAGCAGGGCATACGAGAGCTGGATATAAAATACGGTAAAGCCTGCCGCAAATTATCATACAACATTGTGAACGACCGGCAGGACGCGGAGGAATGCGTCAATGACGCTTACTTAGGCGCATGGAACGCGATCCCGCCGGTGAAGCCCGACCCGCTGCTGACCTACATCTGTAAAATCGTCCGGAA
>OLOQ01000537.1_pt1 | contig 43363 bp, 44 predicted proteins | sample 1673101 | NCBI WGS metagenome assembly OLOQ01 (sample SAMEA3136754, study PRJEB25190) | human gut metagenome | biome: human gut; feature: human-associated habitat; material: faeces | place: Austria | collected 2013 | reverse complement strand
TCTTAAATTTTAGATTCTCACAGGGCTTTTTCCCCGTGAGTTGAAGTTATCTATAAACTCGCACGGGGGAAAGCAGTGCGGGGAGAGGGCCCAAAGCCTGGCTTTTCCTTCCACGGGAAAAGGAAATCTTGTTGAAAAGCCGCGGGAATGGGCGCGGATTCCAGAAAAAGGAAAGAGCAGTCCAGCGCCCTGCGCAAAATCGGGTGAGACTTTCCTTTCAAAACTCCCACTGGAAAACCGGGAATTAATCCCTCTCCGTTGCGGTCAACGCCAAAGTCTTTACCCCATCGGCGCAAATTTCAAATGGCGGGCAAAAGTCCCCGCGGGGCGGATGAAAAAACAAGGATAAACCCGGAAAAGCTGGCAAATACTAACCACACGAACACAAGCCCGGCCGGGACTTGGCGGGCTGCATTTTGGGAGGAATGGTATGAAAGCCACAGGAATTGTACGGAGGATTGACGACCTGGGCCGGGTGGTCATCCCTAAGGAAATCCGGCGGACGCTGAAAATCCGGGAGGGGATGCCTATGGAGATTTTCACCGACGTGTCCGGCGAGGTGATACTCAAGAAGTATTCCCCCGTGGGGGAGATGTCCACCTTGGCCCAGGCGTACGCGGGGGTACTGGTGTCCTTGACAGGGCAGGCGGCCGCTGTGTGCGACACGGAGCAAATCATCGCGGTGGCGGGGCCAGCCAAGAAGGAGCCCTTGCACAAGCCCCTCTCCCCCCAGCTGGACGAGCTGGTCCAGGGGAAGCGGCCCTTCACCACCCAGGGGCAGGACACGGTGTCGGTGGCCCAAGGGGTGGCCGCGGAGGCCCTGGCGGTGTTCCCCCTGGTGGCTGAGGGCGACCCCATGGGAGCAGTGCTTCTATTAAAAGGGGAGCGCTCGCCCAAGCAGCTGGACGCCGGCACGCTGGAGAGCCTGCGGGCGGCGGCCATGTTCCTCTCCCGCCAGCTGGAAGTATAGGGGGGAGCTGCGCTCCAGGCAGGTCGCGGGGTGCGGCTTAAGGCCGCTTTACTGGGCAAGAACGCATAGCTTGGTGTCCGCGGGGGTTGCACCCGGACAAATCGCGGGGCGCGGCTTAAGGCCGCTTGACTGGGCAAGAACGCATAGCTTAGTGTCCGCGGGGGTTGAACCCCAGGCAAGTCGCGGGGCGTGGCTTAAGGCCGCTTGACTGGGCAAGAACGCATAGCTTGGTGTCCGCGGGGGTTGCACCCCGGGCAAGTCGCGGGGCGCGGCTTAGGGCCGCTTTACTGGGCGGAAGCGATGGATGTAGTGTCTGCGGGGGTTGCACCTCAGGCAAATCGCGGGGCGCGCCAACTGAGGGGACTGTTTTTCCCTGGAGAGGCGGGGCCTTGGGGAAAGGCGGCGGCGTCCGGCGCTTTGGGAGGGCGGTTTGCCCCGCCAGGTGGGGAGAAAACCGAGAAAAACCCTTGATTTTCCTGGATTGTGGTGCTATAATCAGTAAGGTATACGGTAGGATGATGAAAGAGTGGGGTGACCCGCTCTTTTGTTTGCTTATAAGGATAAAGAGAAAAAGTCGGCCCCTGGGCCGGGAAAGGGTGAAGCGCATGAGTCCCGCGCCGAAAAAAAAAGGAAATGTGGCCCAGCGGGTCTGGGAGCTCTCCGAGCCCCTGGCCAAAGAGCTGAACCTCTCTCTGTGGGATGTGCAGTTCGTCAAGGAGGGAGCCGACTGGTTCCTGCGGGTGTTTATCGACAAGGAGGGCGGCGTGTCCATTGACGACTGCGTGGACATGACCCACGCCCTTTCCCCTGTGCTGGACAAGGAGGACCCCATCCCCCAGGAGTATATGCTGGAGGTGTCCTCCCCCGGGCTGGAGCGCAAGCTCACCCGGCCGGAGCACTTTGCCGCCTTTGTGGGCCGGCCTGTGCGGGCCCGGCTCATCCGCCCCCTGGAGAACGGCCAGCGGGAGTTGACCGGCATTCTGCTGCGGGCGGAGGAAGACGGCCAGCTGGAGCTGCAGCTGGACGAGGAAACCAGCGTCACGTTGGAGAAGAAGGAATGCTCCTCGGTCCACTCTGTGGAAGAGGACTTTGACGAGGAAGAGGAATAAAAACCACAAGAAAAGGAGCGAGGCTAGACCATGGCAAAGAAAAAGGAACCAGAGAAGCAGGGCAACGAGGAATTGTTCCTGGCCCTGAACCTGCTGGAAAAGGAAAAGGGCATCCCGGTGGAGTTTATGCTGGATAAGATTAAGAAAGCCATCTCCACCGCCTGCAAGAACAACTACGGCAACGAGGACGTGGACATCGACGTGGACCCCGAGAAGGGCGTGTTCAACGTGTACCTGCGCAAGGAGATTGTGGAAGAGGTGGAGGACCCCAACCGCCAGTACCTGCTGGACAAGGCCAAGCAGGTGGACCCCACCGCCTGCGTGGGCCGGTTTGTGCGCATTAAGCTGGACACCAAGCAGTTTGGCCGGGTGGCCGCCCAAACGGCTCGGAACATCATCCGCCAGGGCATCCGCGACAGCGAGCGGGGCCAGATGATGCAGGAGTTCCAGAGCAAGCACCAGGAGCTGGTCAGCGGCCTGGTGGAGCGCATCGACCCCCGTACCGGCGCCATCTCCTTGAAGATTGGCAAGGCCGAGGCCGTGCTGCCCAAAAACGAGCAGATTGGCGGGGAGAATGTGAAGGAGGGCGACTACATAAAAGTGTATGTGGTCGATGTACGGGAGACGGAGAAGGGCCCCAAGGCCATCATCTCCCGCACCCATCCCGATTTGGTCAAGCGCATGTTTGAGACGGAAGTGCCCGAAATCTACGATGGCACTGTGGAAATCAAGGCCGTGTCCCGTGAGGCGGGCTCCCGCACCAAGCTGGCCGTGATGAGCCACAACCCCGACGTGGACGCCGTGGGCGCCTGCATCGGCACCCGGGGCAGCCGTGTCTCGGAGATTGTGGATGAGCTGGGCGGCGAGAAGATTGACATTGTGGAGTACAGCGACGAGCCGGAGAAGTTCATCGCCGCGGCGCTGTCCCCGGCCAACGTGCTCTCTGTGGAAACCGCCGCGGACGGCTCCCGCTCCTGCAAGGTGACGGTGCCGGACAACCAGCTGTCCTTGGCCATTGGCAACAAGGGCCAGAACGCCCGCCTGGCCGCCAAGCTGACGGGCTGGAAGATTGACATCAAGCCGGAAAGCGGTTTTTACGGCGAGGAAGAATAAGGCAGGGACTTGCCTGCCGGAGGGATTGGAGGAGAGAGGCTATGCGCCCAAAGAAAACGCCCCTGCGCATGTGCGCGGGCTGCGGAGAGATGAAGCCCAAAAAAGAGCTGGCGCGGGTGGTGCGCGCCCCCCAGAAGGAGGACGAAAGCGGCAGCCCCTTGCCGCCGGAAATCAGCCTGGACCTGACGGGGAAAAAACCGGGCCGGGGGGCCTACCTGTGCCTGGACGCCCAGTGCCTAAAGCAGGCCCGGAAATCCCGGCGGCTGGAGCGGGCCTTCTCCTGCAGGATTCCCGAGGAGGTCTACCAGCGGCTGGAGGAGGAGATTGCCCAGGCCGAGCGGGCCGCCCAAGAGGCGCAGCAGCCTGCCGGCCTCCTGGATGAGAAGGGCCAGCCCATCATCGTCATAGAGGAGCCGGAGGAGCCCCTCCCCCGGAGAAAGGGGGGCGGCCATGGATAAGCTGCTGTCCTTGCTGGGGCTTGCCAGAAGGGCCGGGAAGATAGAGCCCGGGTTCGACGCGGCGGTAAGCGCCGCCCGGGGCCACAAGGCGGCTTTGCTGCTGGCGGCCCGGGATATTTCGGAAAAAACCCTGAAAAACCTGCGCTACGAGGGCGACAGGGCCGGGGTGCCCACCCTGCGGGGGGATTTTGGCATGGAAGAGCTGGGCCGGGCCTGCGGCATGCGGGCCGGGGTGCTGGCCATAACAGACAAGGGGTTCGCCAAGGCCGTGAAGGAGCTGGCGGAAGCCGTGACGGAAGAGAAGGAGGAACATGCCCATGATGATTAAATACAGAGTGCGGGAAGTGGCCAAGGACCTGGATATCCCCAACAAGGATGTCATCGATATTCTGGCCAAGTACTTCCCCGAGCCCAAAAAGTATATGACCGCCCTGACGGAGGAGGAGCTGGACGTGGTGTTCGAGGCCTTCACCCAGCAGCGGAGCATGAAGAGCCTGGACGAGTACTTTGCCCAGCGGGCCAGCCAGGAGGCTGCCCCCGCCCCGGCAGCCCCTGCCCAGCAGGCGGCCCCCCGCCAGGAGAAGCCCCAGCAGAAGGGCCAGCCCCAGCAAAAGGCGGCGGAAAAGCAGGAGAAGCGCCCGGCCCCCCAGGCCCAGCAGCAGCCTGCCGCCCCTGCCCAGGAGCAGCCCAAGCACCAGCCCACCCGCCGCGTGGTGGACACCCGTTCCTCCAATGTGAACATCGACAAGTACAATGAGAAATACGACCAGCTGGCCGACCAGAAGGTGAAGACCCGCACCGACAACGTGGTGACCAAGCAGAAGTTCCCCAACCGGAACAGCCAGCGCCGGGGCCAGCAGCGCCGGGGCAAGCGGGAGACCGAGGCCGAGCGTTTGAACCGCATCGCCCGGGAGCGGGCCGCCAAGCACATCACCATCGAGGTGCCCGACGAAATTACCGTGGGCGAGTTCGCCCTGCGGCTGAAGGTCTCCGCCCCCGAGGTCATCAAGAAGCTGATGAGCCTGGGCGTGTTCGCCACCATCAACGACACCATCGACTTTGACACCGCCGTGCTGGTGGCCGACGAGTTCCACGCCAAGGTGGAGAAGGAAGTGGTGGTCACCATCGAGGAGCGCATCATCGACGACAGCGAGGACGATGAGGCCAACCTGGTGCCCCGGGCCCCCGTTGTGGTGGTCATGGGCCACGTGGACCACGGCAAGACCTCCATTTTGGACGTCATCCGCCACTCCCACGTCACCGAGGGCGAGGCCGGCGGCATCACCCAGCACATCGGCGCCTACCGTGTGCAGGTGGACGGCCGGGAAATCACCTTCCTGGACACCCCCGGCCACGCCGCCTTCACCACCATGCGCGCCCGCGGCGCCCAGGTGACGGACATCGCCGTGCTGGTGGTGGCCGCCGACGACGGCATCATGCCCCAGACCGTGGAGGCCATCAACCACGCCAAGGCTGCCGGCGTGTCCATCATCGTGGCCATCAACAAGATGGACAAGGAGGGCGCCAACCCCGAGCGGGTGAAGGAGCAGCTCACCGAGTACGAGCTGGTGCCCGAGGAGTGGGGCGGCGACACGCCCTGCATCCCCGTCTCTGCCCACACCAAGCAGGGCATCGACGATTTGCTGGAGATGATCCTGCTCACCGCCGACATGATGGAGCTGAAAGCCAACCCCGACCGCGCCGCCAAGGGCACCGTCATCGAGGCCCGCCTGGACAAGGGCATGGGCCCCGTGGCCACCGTGCTGGTGCAGAACGGCACCCTCCACGCCGGGGACACCATTGTTGCCGGCACCACCGTGGGCCGTGTGCGCTCCATGATGGACGACCGGGGCCGCCGGGTGAAGGAAGCCGGGCCCAGCGTGCCTGTGGAGATCACCGGCCTGGGCGACGTGCCCGTGGGCGGCGACATCTTCAACGCCGTGTCCGACGAGCGCCTGGCCCGTGAGCTGGTGGAGCAGCGCATCAACGAGCGCAAGGAGGAGCAGTTCAACTCCCAGACCAAGGTCACCCTGGACAATCTGTTCGAGCAGATGAAAGAGGGCGACATGAAGGAGCTGAAAATCATCGTCAAGGCCGACGTGCAGGGCTCTGTGGAGGCCGTGCGCCAGTCCCTGGAGAAGCTCTCCAACGACGAGGTGCGGGTGCACATCATCCACGGGGCGGTGGGCGCCATCAGCGAAAGCGACGTCATGCTGGCCAACGCCTCCAACGCCATTATCGTGGGCTTTAACGTGCGGCCCGACCCCGTGGCCGAGGAGAACGCCAAGCGGGACGGCGTGGACATGCGGCTGTACCGCATTATCTACGACTGCATCGAGGAGATTGAAAGCGCCATGAAGGGCATGCTGGCCCCCAAGTTCCGCGAGGTGGCTTTGGGCAAGGCCGAGTGCCGGGAGACCTACAAGATTTCCAACGTGGGCATGGTCATTGGCGGCCACGTCATCAGCGGCAAGATCACCCGCAACGCCCAGGTGCGCGTGGTGCGGGACGGCATCATCGTGGCCGACGACAAGGTGGCCTCCCTGCGGCGCTTTAAGGACGACGTGCGGGAAGTGGCCGACGGCTACGACTGCGGCATCACCCTGGAGAAGTTCTCTGACATCAAGCAGGGGGACATCCTGGAAGCCTACGAGATGGAGGAGTACCGGGAATAAACCGCGAAGCGGGGTAAAAGTTTTTGATCAAACTTTTTTCAAAAAGTTTGTCAGGGTGTGGGATGAAATCCCACGACCTTAAAAACGGCGTAAGCCGCAAAAGAAGAGCAGGCGTCACAGCCGCACGCGCCAAAGGCGATAGGCTGGGACGCCGGACCTCTTTCGAGAGTCGTCCGGAAAAGAGCCGCAGCCTGGCTCTCGGACAGTCCTCACAGCGCTGGCTTTGGGGCGGCCGGGTGGCAGCCGTCCGCTCACCGGGCTACAGCCTTCGGCTGGTGCGCCCGGCTCGCTGCATTTCTTTGACGGCTTACGCCGTTAGACCTTGGGGCGTTGCCCCAAACCCCACCAGCCTTTTGAAAAAGGCTGGACCGAAAACTTTTACGTTTGCACACCATACCATTACCGAAAGGAGGCAGCCACATGCCTAGCTTTAAAATCGACCGCACCACCGAGGACATCCATCGGGAGCTCACCGCCATCCTGCGGGAGGTGAAGGACCCCCGGGTGAAGGATTGCCTCCTCAGCCTGGTGCGTGTGGAGGTCACCAACGACCTCTCCTATTGCACTGTGTATGTCAGCACCATGGAGGGCTTGGAGCGCTCCAAAACCGCCGTGCAGGGCTTAAAGTCCGCCGCCGGGTTCATCCGCCGGGAGCTGGGGAAGCGCCTCTCCCTGCGCCATGTGCCCCAGCTGCTTTTTAAGGCCACCGATTCCATCGAGTACGGCACCCACATCTCCCAGCTGCTCCACCACCTGGAGCCGGAACAGGCCGGGGACGAAGCCGCCCCCAGCCAGGAGGAATAAGCCATGCTGGACTGCGCCCAAACCGCCGCCCTGCTGCGAAGCTGGGACAAGATTTTGGTGATGAGCCACGCCTCCCCTGACGGGGACACCTTGGGCTCTGCCAGCGCCCTGCTGCGGGGCCTGGTGAGCCTGGGGAAACAGGTGCGCTTCTTCTGCGCCGACCCGGTGCCGGAGAAGTTCCAGTATCTCTTTGCGGGCATCCCCCTGGGGGACTTTGCGCCCGACCACGTGATGACAGTGGACGTGGCGGACAAGCGCCTGCTGGGGGAAGCCCCCCCGGAGTACCTTGCCCGGGTGGAGCTGGCCATCGACCACCACGGCACCCACGTGCCCTTCTCCCAGGAGCGCTGGGTGGACGCCCATGCCGCCGCGGCGGTGGAGCTCATCTACGCCCTGCTGGTGGAGCTGGGGGTGGAGCTGGCCCCGGCTGTGGCCGACTGCCTGTACACCGGCCTCACCACGGACACGGGGTGCTTCCGGTACCGCAGCGTCACCCCCCGCACCCACCGCATCGCCGCGGACCTGCTGGAGCGCGGCGCCCGGGGGGCGGACATCAACCGGGCCATGTTCGAGAGCAAGTCCCGGGGCCAGGTGGAGGCCGAGCGCCTGGCCATGGATTCCCTGCGCTTTTCCAGCAACGGCCTGGTGGCGCTGGTGAAAATCCCCCTGGACATCTACGGGAAAACCGGCGCTTCCGAAAGCGATTTGGACGGCATTGCCTCGCTGCCCCGGGAAATCCAAGGGGTGGTGCTGGGCGTCACCTTAAAGGAGAAAGAGGGCAAGGTGAAGGTTTCCCTGCGGGCCAATCCCCCGGCGGACGCCTCGGTCCTCTGCGCCCGGTTTGGAGGCGGCGGCCACCAGGGGGCCGCTGGGTGCTCGCTGGAGGGCGCCACCCTGGAGCAGGCCCAGGCCGCCTTGGAGCAGGCCTGCCAGGCCTATTTGCAAGAGCTGAACTTACTGTAACATGCGCAGGGGCTGCCAGAGGGCGTCCCTGCGTTCTGCTGGGAAAACCACCTTTGGAAAGGAGCGAGCCACATGGACGAGAGAAAGATTCAGGAGGCCATCCAGCGGGGACGGGACTTTTTAAAGTCCCAGGACACCGCGGAATTGGAGCGGAACGGCAGCGACTACAAAACCGACCAGGAGCTGAAAAAGCCCCAGCCCCCCTTGGTAAAGGCCCCCATGACAGAGAACCGCATTGACCTGCCCCGGAATTTTGAGAGCCTGTCCCTGGAGGACAACCTGTACCAGCTGCTGGCAAAGCGCAAGAGCAGCCGCGTCTACACCCAGGAGGACATGAGCCTGCTGCAGCTCTCCTTTTTGCTGTGGGCCACCCAGGGCATCAAGTCCATCCGTGGCAAGAGCTACGCCACCATCCGCACCGCCCCCTGCGGCGGGGCCCGGCACCCCTTTGAGACCTACCTGCTGGTGCGCCAGGTGGAGGGCCTGCTGCCTGGGGCCTACCACTACCTGCCCATGACCCACCAGCTGGAGCTGCTCGCCCCCATGGAGGACAAGGAGGCGCTGTTCGCCCTGGTGGAGGAAAGCCTGTGCGGCCAGCGCTGGGCGGCCAAAAGCAACGTGGTGTTCTACTGGAGCTTTGTGCCCTACCGCAGCGAGTGGCGCTACGGCATCCACGCCCACCGGATGATTATGGCGGACATGGGCCACGTGGGGGAGAACCTGTACCTGGCCTGCACCGCCTTGGGCCTGGGCACCTGCGGCATCGGCGCCTATGACCAGAAGCTGTGCGACAAGACCTTCCAGCTGGACGGGGAGGAGGAGTTCACCCTCTACACCCAAAGCGTGGGCACGGTAAAAGACGAGGACGAAGGCAAGGAGAAGGCCTTCTACAGCTTTGTGGAGGAGCAGGGATTGTGAGAAGCCGCGCCGAAGGCGGATAAAGGTTTCGGCCATCATTACGGAGAAAGGAGACCCCTATGAACGGCATACTGATATTGGACAAGCCCCAGGGGTTTACCTCGTTCGACGCAGTGGCGGTGCTGCGGGGGCTGGCCCGCGAAAAGAAAATCGGCCACACCGGCACCTTGGACCCCATGGCCACCGGCGTGCTGCCTGTCCTGCTGGGGCGGGCGGCCAAGGCGCTGAACTTCCTGCCGGACACGGATAAGGAGTACACCGCCGCCTTCCGCCTGGGGGAGCGCCGCGACACCGGGGACATCACCGGCCAGGTGGTGGAGGAAAGCCCCGCCCCCGTCTCCCAGGAGGCCCTGGAGGCCGCTTTGCCCGCCTTCCGGGGGGAGATTTTGCAGGTGCCGCCCATGTACTCCGCGGTGTCCGTGGGGGGCAAGCGCCTGTACGAGCTGGCCCGCAAAGGCCTGGAGGTGGAGCGGCAGGCCCGGCCGGTGACAGTCTCCGCCCTGGAGCTGCTCTCCTACGACGCCCAAAGCCGGGAGGGCCGCCTGCGGGTGGCCTGCTCCAAAGGGACGTACATCCGGGTGCTCATTGAGGACATCGCCAAGGCGGCGGGCAGCTGCGGCACCATGACGGCGCTGCGCCGGGTGCGGGCCTGCGGTTTTGGGGAGGGGGACGCCCGCTCCCTGGAGGAGCTGAAAGCCCTGGCGGCGGAGGGCCGCCTGGAGGAGGCCTTGCTGCCGGTGGAGCGGCTCTTTGGGGAGTACCCCGCGGTGTGGGTCAGCCCCGCCCAGGCCCAGCGCTTCCAAAACGGCGGTGCATTGGATTTGGAGCGGCTGCGGCGCGTGCCCCCAGAGGGCCTGTGCCGGGTGAAGGGCCCCCGGGGGCTGTTCCTGGGGCTGGGCCGCGTGGAGCCGGAGGCAGGCCAGCTGCGGTTTGTAAAATCCTTTTTGGAACAGGAGGGAACGCCATGAGAATCATCCACCAGGTGGGGGAGCTGCTGGCCCAGCAGCGGCCCGCGCCCTGCTCCTTGGCCTTGGGCGCCTTTGACGGCCTGCACCGGGGCCACATGGCGGTCATCCACGCCGCCTGCGCCCCGGGGGCCGGCGGCCAGGCTTTGGAGCCCGCGGTGTTCACCTTCTGCGCCAGCCCCTCGGGGAACAGCGCGGTGCTCACCGGCCGGGACAAGGAGCGCCTGCTGGAGGACGTGGGCATTTCCACCCTGTACTCCTTGGACTTTGCCCAGGTGCGGGACTGGCAGGCGGAGGACTTTGTCCGGCAGGTGCTCTTTGGGGCCTGCAACGCCCGCCGCCTGTGCTGCGGGGAGGACTTCCGCTTTGGCAAGGGCGCCGCGGGGGACGTGGCCCTGCTGCGCTCCCTCTGCCAGGAGGCCGGCGTGGAGCTGTATGTGGTGCCCCCTGTGGAGGACGGCGGGGAGAAGGTCAGCTCCACCCGCATCCGCAAAGCCGTGGAGGAGGGGGACATCCCCACCGCCAACCGGCTGCTGGGGCGGCCCTTCGGCTTCTCCCTGGAAGTGATTCACGGCAACCACATCGGCACGGGGCTGGGCACGCCCACCATCAACCAGGCCATTCCAGAGGGCTTTGTGCTGCCCCGGTTCGGGGTGTACGCCAGCTGGTGCCGGGTGGGGGGGCAGTTCTTCTACGGCGTGACCAACGTGGGGGTAAAGCCCACGGTGGGCTCGGACAAGGTGCTGGCCGAAACCTGGATGCCAGAGTTTTCCGGCGATTTGTACGGCAAGCGGGTGCGGGTGTTCCTGCTGGAATTTTTGCGGCCCGAGCGGAAGTTTGCTTCCCTGGAGGAATTAAAAGCCGCCATCACCCACAACGGCCGCCAGGCCCAGGCGGTAGCCGCCCGCACGCCGCCTCCGGCGTTCCCCGCCAGCCGGGGGTAAAAGGGCTGTTTTGCCAGGGTTTTCCCGTGATATTTCCCGGAAACCACTTTACAAAAACCGCGCCCTATGGTAAAATAAGCAAGCTGCCCGCCCCTCGGGTAAGGGAGTCACCGACCCCTACCTGTGGAGCTGGGTGAATACAATGCGGCGCTGCCGCGGAAAAGGTGGAATGTACCATGACTAAGACTGAAAAGACCGAAATCATCCAGAAGTATGCCCGGCACGAGGGCGACACCGGTTCCCCCGAGGTGCAGATCGCTGTGCTGACCAAGCGCATCAACGACCTGACCGAGCACCTGCGCGTGAACAAGAAGGACCATCACTCCCGCCGTGGCCTGCTGAAGATGGTCGGCCAGCGGAGAAACCTTCTCAACTACCTGACCAAAATCGACATCGAGCGCTACCGCGCCATCATTGCCGAGCTGGGCATCCGTAAGTAAGAGAAAAGAAGCGGGCTGTGACTGTGGGCCTTTTGGCCGGCGGGCACAGCCTTTCGCTCTTTTTTGGGGCGGGACCTGTTTTACAAGCAAACCAGCTGGAGAACCCGGCCGGCTTGTTTCCTTGGAAAACAGGGGCCGCCTTTTGAGTAACCGCCCTGGCGGGAGTGCCAGGGAGAAAGGAACCTGTTATGTTCGAGAATTTCAGAGTGTTCGAAACAGAGCTGGCGGGGCGGCCGCTGGTGGTGGAGACTGGGAAAATGGCCCAGCTGGCCAACGGCGAGTGCCTGGTGCGCTATGGGGACACCGTGGTCCACGTGGCGGCCACAGCCTCTGCCAAGCCCCGGGATGGCATCGATTTCTTCCCCCTGTCTGTGGACTATGAAGAGAAGCTCTACTCCGTGGGCAAGATCCCCGGGGCCTTCCTCCGCCGTGAGGGCCGCCCCAGCGAGAAGGCCACCCTCACCTGCCGCATGATCGACCGGCCCATCCGCCCCCTGTTCCCCAAGGACATGCGCAACGACGTGTCCATCGTCTGCACCGTGATGTCCGTGGACCAGGACAACTCCCCGGAGATTGCCGCCATGATTGGCACCTCCATCGCCCTCTCCATCTCTGACATCCCCTGGAAGGGCCCCATCTCCGGCGTTTCCGTGGGCCTGATTGACGGGGAGTTTATCATCAACCCCAACGCCGAGGAGCGCAAGGTCAGCGAGATGGCCGTCACCGTGGCCTCCACCGACGAGCGCATCGCCATGATCGAGGCCGGCGCCAACGAGGTGTCCGACGAGGATATGTACAACGGCATCATGGCCGGCCACGAGGCAAACCAGAAAATCATCCAGTTTATCAAGGATATCCAGGCCCAGATCGGCAAGGAGAAGTTCTCCTACCCCTCCAACAAGCCGGAGCACGAGATGTTCGAGGCCATCCGGGATTACGCCGAGGACGCTGTGCGGGCCGCTTTGGACACCGACGACAAGAACGTGCGGGACGAGCGCCTGAAGCCCGTCTACGAGGACGTGCACGAGCACTTCGCCCAGGAGTACCCCGACCAGGAGGCCAAAATCGACGAGTGCCTGTACCTGACCCAGAAGTATGTGGTGCGCCGCTGGCTCTTGGACGAGCAGAAGCGCGTGGACGGCCGCGGCATGGACGACATGCGCCCCCTGGCCGCCGAGGTGGCCTTGCTGCCCCGCGTCCACGGCTCCGGCATGTTCACCCGTGGCCAGACCCAGGTGCTCACCGTGGCCACCCTGGGCTCCATCCGGGACAACCAGCTGCTGGACGGCATCGACGAGGAGGAGACCAAGCGGTACATCCACCACTACAACTTCCCCTCTTACTCCGTGGGCGAGACCAAGCCCAGCCGGGGCCCCGGCCGCCGGGAGATTGGCCACGGCGCCTTGGCCGAGCGGGCTCTGGTGCCTGTCATCCCCAGCGTGGACGAGTTCCCCTACACCATCCGCCTGGTCAGCGAGGTGCTGTCCTCCAACGGCTCCACCAGCCAGGCTTCCATCTGCGGCTCCACCTTGGCCCTGATGGACGCGGGCGTGCCCATCAAGGCCCCTGTGGCCGGCATCTCCTGCGGCCTTATCACCGAGGGCGACCGCTGGATGACCATGGTGGACATCCAGGGCATTGAGGACTTCTTCGGCGACATGGACTTTAAGGTGGGCGGCACCAAGAAGGGCATCACCGCCATCCAGATGGATTTGAAGATTCAGGGCCTGACCCCCGAAATGGTGAAGGAAGCCCTGGAAAAGACCCACAAGGCCCGCAACTATATCATTGACGAAATCATCTTGAAGGCCATCCCCGAGGTGCGCCCCGAGCTCTCCCCCTACGCCCCCAAGATGCTCTCCACCCAGATTCCCGTGGACAAGATTCGGGAGGTCATCGGCAGCGGCGGCAAGGTCATCCAGAAGATTTGCGCCGAGTGCGAAGTGAAGATGGACGTGGAAGAGGACGGCCATGTGTTCATCTCCGGCCTGGATTTGGCCAAGTGCCAGCGGGCTTTGGACATTGTGGACACCATTGTCAACGACCCCGAGCCCGGCTCCTACTACAACGGCCGCGTCACCCGGCTGATGGACTTCGGCGCCTTTGTGGAGATTGCCCCGGGCAAGGAAGGCCTGGTGCACATCTCCCGCCTGGACGTGAAGCGCACCGAGAAAGTCACCGACGTGGTGAACGTGGGCGACATCGTCAAGGTGAAGGTGCTGGAGATCGACGACAAGGGCCGCCTGAACCTCAGCCGCCGGGACGCCCTCATCGACCTGGACGGCGCCGTGCCGGAGAACGACATCTCCGAAAAGCCCCGCCGGGAGCACCGCGATAGGGACCGCCGGCCCCGCCGGGAGCACCGGGAGTAAGGCAAGCCGCAGGCTGCCGCCCTTTTAAAAAAGAGGGGCAAAGCTCCGCGTGAAACAAAGGGAAGCCTTGCAGGGCTCAGCAACAGGCAGTCCACAGGGCAAGCCCATCGGAAGAAACACAACAGGCCAGCGCCGCACCCAAGCAAGGTGTTGGCGCTGGTTTTTGTTTGCGCCAGGCGGAAGCGGCGCTCCCCGTTCCCCCGGTCCTTTGGGAAGCGGAGCCCCGCTTTGCGCGGCAGGCCGCCCTCCCACACCTGCCGCCTTTTTGAAAAGGGTGGACGAAAAACCATCTTATAACACGCGTTATTTTAGTAAAACAATACATTGTTTTCCACACTTTCCTGTGGTAACATGAAACTAGTATTTCCCATTGAAAGGAGTTCTCCCTATGACCTTCCAAGAGCTTTTCCAGCAGGTAAAATCCCGCTTTCTGGGCGCCGACGTCTCCCAGGTGTCCGACCCCACCCGCATCCAAATCAACCTCACCGGCCAGGCCGCCGGCACCTTCTACGTGGAGATGAAGGGCGGGCACTTGGCCATTGAGCCCTACGAGTACCACGACCGGGATGTGGAAATCACCATCTCCGACGAGAACTTCCAGAAGCTCATCGACGGCAAGCTGGACCCCGTGGCCGCCTTTACCTTTGGCAAGCTGAAGGCCCAGGGGGATTTGGGCAAGGCCCTGGAACTGAAGAAGCTGATTCGATGAGGGATTCCACAAACGTGCAGGCCCCTGTGGAAAAGAAAGCCATCATCGCCATGAGCGGCGGGGTGGATTCCAGCGTGGCGGCCCTTCTCTGCCAGCAGCAGGGCTTTGACTGCGTGGGCGTCACCTTGGCCTTGACCGACAACAGCGATAGGGGCCTGCCGGAGGAGGCCTTCCCCGGGGAGCGCACCTGCTGCTCCGTGGACGACGTGGCCGACGCCCGCAGCGTGGCCTTCCGCCTGGGGATGCCCTTTTACGTGTTCAACTTTAAGGAGGCCTTCCGCCGGGAGGTGATGGACCGCTTTGCCGCCGCCTACCAGCGGGGGGAGACGCCCAACCCCTGCATCGACTGCAACCGGTATATCAAGTTCGCCAAGCTGATGCACCGGGGGGAGGAGATTGGCTTCCCCTATGTGGCCACAGGCCACTACGCCCGGGTGGAGCAGGACGGGGCCACCGGCCGGTGGCTTTTGAAAAAGGGCCTGGATGAGAACAAGGACCAAAGCTATATGCTCTACTCCCTCACCCAGTGGGAGCTCTCCCGGCTGCTGCTGCCTTTGGGGGGGCTCACCAAGGAGGAGACACGCCGCCTGGCGGAGGAGCACGGCTTTGTCAACGCCAGAAAGCGGGACAGCCAGGACATCTGCTTTGTGCCCGACGGGGACTACGCCGCCTTCATCCGCCGGTGGACGGGAAGGGACTTCCCTCCCGGGGACTTTGTGGGCACCCAGGGGGAGGTCTACGGCCAGCATAAGGGCATCATCCACTACACCGTGGGCCAGCGCAAGGGCCTGGGGCTTTCCTTCCCCCAGCCCATGTTCGTCAAGGAGCTGGACGTGGAAAACAACCAGGTGGTGCTCTCTAAGGCCGAGGAGCTGTTCTCCCAAACGGTGGCGGCCCGGGATGTGAACTTGATTTCCGTGGAGAGCATCCCAGAGCCCCTGCGGGTAAAGGCCCGGGTGCGCTACCGGCAGAAGGAGCAGCCCGCCACCGTGGTGCAAACCGGCCCCGACGAGCTGCGGGTGGTATTCGACCAGCCCCAGCGGGCCATCACCCCCGGCCAGGCCTTGGTGCTCTACGACGGGGACACCGTGGTGGGCGGGGGCAGAATTGTGAGAAACTAAGGGAAAGGAAGGGGCTGCGGCCCTTGGATGGATATGGAACTGAAAGACGCGCAAGTGCTGGTGGTGAAGGTGGGCACCACCACCCTCACCTATGAAAACGGCAAGGTAAACCTGCGGCGGCTGGAACGGCTGTGCCGCACCCTCTCGGATTTGCAGAACGCCGGGCGGAAGCTGGTGCTGGTTTCCTCCGGCGCCATCGGCGTGGGCATGGGCAAGCTGGGCCTGCCCCAGCGCCCCGAGGAGACGGAGAAAAAGCAGGCGCTGGCCGCCATTGGCCAGTGCGAGCTGATGTTCCTCTACGACAAGTTCTTTGGGGAGTACGACCACACCGTGGCCCAGGTGCTGCTCACCGCCGACGTGGTGGACTTCCCCCGGGGCCGGGAGAACGTGCAGAACACCTTCCGGGAGCTGCTCTCCATGGGGGTCATCCCGGTGGTGAACGAGAACGACACCGTGGAAACCCAAGAGCTGGAGGGCAAGAACTTCGGCGACAACGACACCCTCTCCGCGGTGGTGGCGGGGCTGTGCGGCGCCCAGGGGCTCATCATCCTGACGGACATCGACGGCCTGTACGACAGCGACCCCCGGAAAAACCCCCAGGCCCGGCGCATCCCCCGGGTGGAGGAAATCACCCCTGCCGTGGAGGAGCTGGCCGGGGGCGCGGGCTCCAACCGGGGCACGGGGGGCATGGCCACCAAGCTGAAGGCCGCCAAGCTGGCCAAAAGCCAGGGGATTCCCACGGCGGTGATTTCCGGCAGCCACACGGAAACCCTCTACCAGCTGCTGCGGGGCGAGGACGTGGGGACCGTGTTCCCCGTGTAAAAAGCGGCGCCAAAGACGGGTGAAGCTTTTACAAAAAGCTTCGGCATGGCTGGACGCCAGCCCCAACAAATCCAGCGGACGGGGCGCAGCCGGTATCCCCGAAAGCAGGCAGTGGGGCAGAGGCGAAACGCGTGGACACAGGTCGAAATCTTTTCGTTGCCGCCCGGCTCACCGCAAATCTCTACGCGCCCTTGCGGCGTGTTACCATACCCTTACAAAGGAGGCTGTACCATGACCATGAATGAAATGGGCGCCCGGGCCAAAACCGCTGCCCGGGCCCTTGCCAACGCGGGCGCTTTGAAGGAGTCCGCTTTGCTCCACGCCGCCGGCGCCCTGCGGCAGCGGCGGGAGGAGCTGCTGGCCGCCAACGCCCTGGACGTCCAGGCGGGGCGGGAGGCGGGCATGTCCCGGGCTTTGCTGGACCGCCTGTCTTTGACAGAGGGCCGCATTCAAGATATGGCCGCCGCCGTGGAGGAGGTGGCCAAGTCCGCCGACCCGGTGGGGAAGACTCTCTCCGGCCAGAGGCTCCCCAACGGCTTGCAGCTGGAGAAGGTCACGGTGCCTCTGGGGGTTATCGGCATCATCTACGAGGCCCGACCCAACGTCACCAGCGACGCCGCCGCCCTGTGCCTGAAGGCGGGGAACGCCGTTATCCTCCGGGGCGGGAAGGAGGCCTTCCGCTCCAACCAGGCGGTGGTCAGGGTGCTGCGGGAGGCCTTGGCGGAAGGGGGCCTGCCTGCCGACTGCGTCCAGCTGGTGGAGGACACCTCCCGCCAGTCCGCCCAAGAGCTGATGGCCCTGACGGAGTACCTGGACGTGCTCATCCCCCGGGGCGGGGCGGGGCTCATCCGCTCGGTGAAGGAGAACGCCCGGGTGCCGGTGATAGAAACCGGCGTGGGCAACTGTCACGTCTATGTGGACAAGGACGCCGATTTGGACATGGCCGCCAACATCATCTACAACGCCAAGTGCTCCCGGCCCTCGGTGTGCAACGCCATTGAGACCATCCTGGTGCACCAGGACGTGGCGGAGGAGGCCCTGCCCCTCATCCAGGCCCGGCTGGACGAAAAGCAAGTGGAGCTGCGGGGCTGCGAAAAAGCCCAGGCCATCCTGCCGGGGATAACCCCCGCCACAGAGGAGGACTGGGCCACAGAGTATTTGGACTACATCCTGGCGGTAAAGGTGGTGGCCTCTTTGGAGGAGGCATTGGAGCACATTGCCCGGTACTCCACCGGCCACAGCGAGTGCATCGTCACGGAGAACTACACCGCCGCCCAGCGGTTCCTCAACGAGGTGGACGCCGCCGCGGTGTACGTCAACGCCAGCACCCGCTTTACCGATGGCGGCCAGTTTGGCCTGGGGGCGGAGATTGGCATCTCCACCCAGAAGCTCCACGCCCGGGGCCCCATGGGGCTGGAACAGCTGGTGAGCACAAAGTTCCTCATCCGGGGCAGCGGCCAGGTGCGCTGAGTCACAGCAGCAAAAACAGCAGGGCGAACAGCAGCTCGTGGTTTTTCTCGTCCCCGCTGAGCAGGAGCAGCAGCGCCAAAATAATGGTGCGCTCCTTGTCTTGGAAAAAGGCGTCCAGCAGGCCGGGCTCCCCTTTGGGCGCCGGTGCCGGCGCAGGCGGGGGAGGGGGCTCGGGCGGCGGAGGCTCCTGCCGGGGCGGCTCCTTGGGGGGCTTCCTGGGAGGCGGGATGTGGGCCCGGGCCTGCATTTCCCGGGCGCGGCGGGCCGCCTCCTCCCGCAGCTTGTTCATGTCTACCTCGTTGGGCACAGCCACGCCCCCTTCCTACAACAGGCCGGACAGCAGCCCGGAAAAGACGCCGCTCTCCTTGAGCAGGGGCAGCAGCCGCAGCATCTGTAAAATCTGGATGGCTTCGTCCACCTTTTTCTGGCGAGCCTCCCCCAGCAGGGGGCGCAGTGCCCGCAGCAGCCGGGTGGCGTCGTCCTCGCGATTGGCCTGGCTGAGCAAGGGCCCCAGGCGGGCCATGAGGGACAGCGCCTGGGGGTTTATCCCCGCCAGGGCGGTGGAGGGGCTTTCCGCCGGGGGCGGGGAGGCTTGCCCGCCGCCCAAGGCCCCCAGCAGGGCGGAGAGGTCCGGCCCGCCGGAGGGGGCAGGGGCGGGCTTTTCCTCCTGGCCGCCCAGGGAGCTTAACAGCCCCTGGAGCTGCCCCATGGTCTGGGGGTCAGAGAGGACTTTTTGCAGCTGTTGGGTCAGGTCGTCCATGGGAGAGCTCCTTTCCGCCAAAGGCGTTTATGGGTTGGGCTTGCCCTGGTTGCCTAAAAGCTGCAACAGCTTTTGGGCCTGGGGCGTGGAGAGCAGCTTTTTGGCGGCCTCCGGGTCGGAGAGGACCTTCCGCAGGTTGGCGGCGTCCTGGCCGCTGGCGTTGCCCGCCAGGTGGGAGAGGTCCCCCCGCTGGGCGGCGTCTTTCAAGGCCTGGGGCGTGGTGCCCATGCGCTGGGCGGCCAGTTTCAGCAGGGCTTCCAGCTGGTTTTCGTTGGGAGTCATTCCCGTGGATACCCCCTTTCACGTGGGATGGCCGGTGGCAAGGCCGGCCCTGTTCCCATAGTATGCGGCAGGGGGGAAAAAATGACGGGCCGTCTGGGGAGGGCGCGTTGTATCTTTTGGAAAGGAAGGGTTTTACCCATGCGAATTTTAGTGGTGTCCGACACCCACGGCAACGACAGCAGCCTGCGCCGGGCCATTTTGGCCCAGCCCAAGGCGGAGGTGGTCATCCACCTGGGGGACGGGGAGGAGGAGCTCCTGCGGGCCAAGCGGGCCTTCCCGGAGAAGATGTTCCTGGCGGTGCGGGGCAACTGCGACCTTGGCTCCGACTTGCCCCTGACCGGGGAGTTTACCGCCCAGGGCGTGAAGATTTTCTACACCCACGGCCACTACTACGGGGTGAAATCCGGCCTGTACACCTTTGCCTGCGCCGCCCGGGAGCGGGGCGCCCAGGTGGCCCTGTACGGCCACACCCACAACGCTCTGGAGGACTACGACGACGGGCTGTATCTTCTAAACCCCGGCTCTTTAAACAGCTGGGAGGCCACCTACGGCACGGTGGACATCACCCCCCAGGGGATTGTGACAAACATTGTAAAACTCCCGTAAACACGACCTGTTTTGAGTTGACATGAGATACAAAAAATGGTAATCTAAATAATAGAAATCTAAGCAAACTCTCTGGCGCCAGGCAGCATCCAGGCGCCTAGACAGGAAGGGAAGGCTTCAAACATGACAGAGTATGAGAGATGGCTGAACCAGCCTTTGGATGACCCGGACCTTACAGAGGAGCTGCAGTCCATCCAGGGCCAAGAGGAAGAAATCAACGACCGCTTTTATATGGACTTGGAGTTTGGCACCGCCGGTTTGCGGGGCGTCATTGGCGCGGGCACCAACCGCATGAACGTCTACACCGTGCGCAAGGCCACCCAGGGCCTGGCCAACTATTTGCTAAAGCACGCCAATGGCAAGCCCCAGTCCGTGGCCATTGCCCACGACAGCCGCAACAAGGGCGTGCTGTTCTGCCAGCAGTCCGCGGCGGTGCTGGCCGCCAACGGCATCAAGGCATACCTCTATCCCCAACTGATGCCCACCCCCGCCCTGTCCTTCGCGGTGCGGCACTTGCAGTGCGACGCGGGCATCTGCGTCACCGCCAGCCACAACCCCGCCAAGTACAACGGCTACAAGGCCTATGGCAGCGACGGCTGCCAAATCACCTCGGACATGGCCGACGGCATCACCCAGGAAATCAAGTCCCTGGACATCTTCTCCGGGGTAAAGCGCATGGACTTTGAGGAGGGTGTCAAGCAGGGCCTCATCGAATACATCGGCGGCGAAACCGTGGATGCCTTCCTGGACGCTGTGTACCAGGAGAGCCTCATCGACGACGCCAGCAACTTAAAGCTGGTGTACACCCCCTTAAACGGCGCCGGCAAGACCTGCGTGCTGCGCATTTTGGAGCGCATCGGCATTAGGGACGTCACCGTGGTGCCCGAGCAGGCCGAGCCCGACGGGAACTTCCCCACCTGCCCCTATCCCAACCCCGAGTTCCGGGAGGCTTTGCAGAAGGGCCTGGAGCTGTGCGAGCAGGTCCAGCCGGACCTGCTGCTGGCCACCGACCCGGACAGCGACCGGGTGGGCATCGCCGTGAAGCAGGGCGGCGAGTTCAAGCTGATGACCGGTAACGAGGTGGGCATTTTGCTGCTGGACTTCATCGCCCGGGTCAAGCAGGAGCAGGGCAAGCTGCCCGCCCATCCCGTGGCCGTGACCACCATTGTCTCCACGGACATGGTGGACCCCATCGCCCAGCACTACGGCGTTGAGATGCGCCGCTGCCTGACGGGCTTTAAGTACATCGGCGACATCATCGCCGAGCTGGAGCAGAAAGAGGGCAACGCCGACAGCTACCTGCTGGGCTTTGAGGAGAGTTATGGCTACCTGTCCGGCGGCTACGTCCGGGACAAGGACGCCGTGGACGGCAGCATGCTCATCTGCGAGATGGCCTCCTACTACAAGCGCCAGGGCAAGACTCTGGTGGACGTGATGAACGAGCTGTACGAGACCTACGGCTACTACCAGAACGCCACCTTGAACTTCGGCTTCGAGGGCGAGGACGGCATGAAGACCATGCAGAAAATCATGGACACCCTGCGGCAGGAGCCTCCCACGGAGATTGCCGGGGCCAAGGTTGTGGGCCGCAGCGACTACCAGCTGAGCCAGTCCTATGGGGACAAGGAGGGCGCCATCGATTTGCCCAAGTCCAACGTGCTGGAGTACCGCCTGGAGAACGGCTGCAAGCTGATTGTGCGCCCCTCCGGCACCGAGCCCAAGATTAAGATTTACCTCTCCGGCAAGGGCGCCACCATGGACGAGTCCCTGGCGGAGATTGAGAAGATGAAGGCCGCTGCCCCTGCTTTGCTGGGCCTGTAAGCGAGCCGCTGCGAAACATAGGGAAAAGGAAAACCACCAGCCTGCGGGCTGGTGGTTTTTGTTTTGTGAAGCGGAAAGCTGTGGAAAAGCCGGTTAGACTTCTTCCACCCGCACCTCTACCTCATGGCCGCAGGCGCAGGAGCGGATGATGCCGTCGATGATGGCCTGGTTGTAGATGATTTCGCTGGTGGGGATGGGCGCGGGCAGGCCTTGCTGGATGGCGTCCACAAAGGCGCGGCACTTTAAGTAGAAGCGGTCCTCCTTGGCGTCGTGCAGAGGGATGGGGGTGCTGGTGGCCTCCCCAAAGGCGTCGTGGAACAAGGTGACGTTGCCGCAGCTGCCGTCCCAGGCGCCGCCCCACAGGGACTCCGGGTTGGCGGGCTCCACCTTCAGGCCCGCGTCGGTGCCCAGGAAGATGGTGCTGCCGGTGGTGTCCATGTGCATGGCCCAGGACATGCGGAAGTCCAAGGTGATGCCCCCCTCCAGCCGGATGAAGGCCCCACAGAAATCGTCCACCGAGAACCGGGCCGCGTCCTCCGGCGGGGTGTACTTAGGGTTCTTGCCGAAATAGTCGTAAGAGACGGCGGAAACCGTCAGGGGCTTGGGATAGCCCAGGGCGTTGAGGACCATGTCCAAAGAGTAGCAGCCAATGTCCGCCAGGGCCCCCACGCCGGCGTAGCGCTTCTCAATGAAGGTGCTGCCGGGGATGCCCCGCCGCCGTCCGCCGCCTGTCTGGATGTAATACACCTTGCCCAGCTGGCCGCTTTGGACAATCTCCTTGATTTTCCGCATGCGGCCGTCGTACCGGGGCTGGAAGCCGATGGTGAGGATTTTGCCCGTCTCCTTCTCCACTCGGCGCACGGCCTGGGCGTCCTCTAAGGTGACGGTCATGGGCTTTTCCAGCAGCACGTGGCAGCCTGCCCGCAGGGCCTGGATGGCGCACTCCGCGTGGGCGGTGTTGTAGGTGCACACGCTGACCGCGTCCAACTCCATGGTGTCCAGCATCTGCTGGGTGTTCTCAAAGGCCTTGGCCTGGGGGAGGTTCCAGCGGTCCAGAGCTTCCCTGGCCTTGCCGGGGACAATGTCCGCCCCTGCCACAATCTCCACGTCCTCCATCTGCTGGTAGGCCTTTACGTGAGAGTTGGAGATGCCTCCCGTGCCGATGATGCCAATTCGAAGTTTTTCCATGTTGCTCGCTCCTCCGCAGCAAAAGAGAGTCGCCCGGCGGCCAGCCCGCCGGTTCTGCTACCATTATAATCCTTGCGGGGGGAAAATCCAGTGTCTTTTTCCTCTTTTCCCGACTTTTTTCCCGGGCCGGGGCCGCCTTGGCAGGTCCGGGCGGCCGCCGGGAAGCGGGCGCGAAAAAGGGGAGGAACACCTGGTTCCTCCCCTTTTGTGTTGGGTGATAGGGATGGTTTATTCCGCCTTGGCCAGAAGCTTGAAGTTCTCCTTCAAAGCGGGGTACAGGCTCTTGTAAACCTGGTAGAAGCTCTCGTACTGGGGCACGTTCTCCGCGATGGGGTTCTGGGGCTGGTTGGTCTGAATCATCACGTCGCAGGCCTCCTGCACAGAGGGGTACAGCCCAGCGCCCACGCCGGCCAGAATGGCCACACCCAAAGCGGGGCCTTCCTTGGACTTGACGGTGGTGACAGGGCAGTTGTAAGCGTCGGCCAGCATCTGCCGCCACAGGGGGGAGCTGCCGCCGCCGCCGCAGGCGTACATCTCGCCGATGTCCAGGCCCATGCCGCGGAGGATTTCCATGCAGTCACGCAGGGAGTAGGTGACGCCCTCCATCACAGCCCGGAGCATATCCCACTTGGTGTGCATGGCGGAGAGGCCAAAGAACACGCCGCGGCAGTCGGGGTCCAGATGGGGGGTGCGCTCGCCCATGAGGTAGGGCAGGTACAGCAGGCGGTTGCAGCCAATGGGAGAGCGCTCGGCTTCCTGGTCCATGAGGAAGTAGGGGTCCTTGCCCATGCCAAGGGCGGTCTCCTTCTCGGCGCCGCAGAAGTTATCCCGGAACCACTTGAGGGAGAGGCCAGCGCCCTGGGTGACGCCCATCACGTGCCAGGCGCCGGGCACGGCGCAGCAGAAGGTGTGCACACGGCCCTGGGGGTCGATGGAGATGTTGTCGGTGTGGGCGAACACCACGCCGGAGGTGCCGATGGTGGTGAAGGCCTTGCCGTCCCGGACCACGCCGGTGCCCACGGCAGCGGCAGCGTTGTCGCCGGCGCCGCCCACCACGGGGGTGCCAGCCTTCAGGCCGGTGAGTTCCGCGGCGCGGGAGGTGATTTCGCCGGTGACTTCGGGGGACTCGTACACCTTGGCCAAGAGGGCGGGGTCGATGTCCAGCTTCTCCAGGACTTCCTGGCTCCAGCAGCGGCCGGGCACGTCCAGCAGCTGCATGCCGGAGGCGTCGGAGACCTCGGTGGCGAACTCGCCGGTGAGCATGTAGCGCACATAGTCCTTGGGCAGCAGAATGTGGGCGCACTTGGCGTAGAGCTCGGGCTGGTGGTTGCGCACCCACAGAATCTTAGAGGCGGTAAAGCCTGTCAAGGCGGGGTTGGCGGTGATTTCAATCAGCCGCTGCTGGCCCACCCGCTGGGTGATTTCCTCGCACTCGGCGGCGGTGCGCTGGTCGCACCAGATGATGGAGCGGCGCAGCAGGTTGCCCTCCTTGTCCAGCATCACCAGGCCGTGCATCTGGCCGGAGATGCCCACCGCCTTAACCTCTTGGTTGGAGACGCCGCTCTTTTCGATAACGGCCTTGATGGTCTGGCAGGTGGCGTTCCACCAGTCCAGGGGGTCCTGCTCGGCCCAGCCGTTGTGCTCCTGATACATGGGGTACTCCACGGTGGCGCTGGCCACCACATGGCCCTCCTGGTCGAAAAGCACGGTTTTGGTGCCGCTGGTGCCCAGGTCGATGCCGATTAAATATGCCATACAACTCGCGTCCTTTCTATATTCCTCCCCAAACGGGGGGGAGTTGCATTCTATATCCTTTATTTTCTCTGATTTTGCCCGGCCTGTCAAGGGAAATGCCCATTTTTTTCACAAGATATTTCCTTGCGGACTGGTGTGGTTTGTGCTATCCTAATACCTAGCTATAGGAATCTTTCCGGCCCGGGGATGGCCTGGGCCGGCTGGAAAGGAATTGGGGGCGAAAAGGAATGAAACAGTACGATGCCATTGTGGTGGGCGCCGGTGTGGTGGGCGCCGCCGTGGCCAGGGAGCTCTCCCGCAGGAAGGGCAGCTTCCTGGTGGTGGAGCGCGCCCTGGATGTGTGCGAGGGCACCAGCAAGGCAAACTCCGCCATTGTGCACGCCGGGTTCGACGCGGAGCCCGGCACCTGGAAAGCGAAGATGAATGTGGCGGGCAACCAGAGCATGGATACGCTCAGCCAAGAGCTGGACATCCCCTTCCGGCGGGTGGGGGCCTTTGTGGTGTGCTTCGCCAAGGAGGAGCTGCCCAAGCTGCGGGAGCTCTACGACCGGGGCGTGGCAAACGGCGTGCCGGACATGGAGCTGCTCACCGGGGAGCAGGCCCGGGCTTTGGAGCCCAACCTCTCGGAGGAGGTGCAGGGGGCCCTGCTTGCCAACACCTCGGGCATTGTGTGCCCCTTCGAGCTGACCTTGGGCCTGGCGGAGAGCGCCGCCAAAAACGGCGTGGAGTTCTCCTTCGACACCCAGGTCACCGGCCTGGAGCGGGCCGGGGAGGGCTGGGTGGTCCACACCAGCCAGGGGGACTTTGCCGCCCGGGCGGTGGTCAACGCCGCCGGGGTGTTCGCCGACGAAATCCACAACTGGGTCTGTGAGGACAAGCTGCACATCACCCCCCGCCGGGGCGAGTACTGCCTGCTGGACCACACCGCCGGCGGCCACGTGAGCCGCACAGTGTTCCAGCTGCCGGGCAAGTACGGCAAGGGCGTGCTGGTGTCCCCCACGGTCCACGGCAACCTGCTGCTGGGCCCCACCGCCAAGGACATCGGCGGCAAAGAGGACACCGCCACCACTGCCCCGGGCCTCCAGGAGGTGCTGGAGAAATCCGCCCTGGGGGTGAAGAACATCCCCACCCGGCAGGTCATCACCTCCTTTTCCGGCCTGCGGGCCCACGAGGACGGGGACGACTTCGTCCTGGGGGAGAGCGCTCCCGGCTTTTTCGACGCGGCGGGCATCGAATCCCCGGGCCTTTCCAGCGCCCCGGCCATCGGGGCGTACCTGGCGGGGCTCATCGGCGAGAAGCTGGGCCTGCCGGAAAACCCGGACTTCGACTCCATCCGCCGGGGCGTGCCCCATGTGAAGGACCTGCCTGTGGCGGAGCGGGCGGCCCTCCTCCAGAAGGACCCGGCCTACGGGCAGATCATCTGCCGGTGCGAGGAGGTGTCCTACGGGGAGATCCGGGACGCCATCCACGGCATTTTGGGGGCCAAGACCCTGGACGGCGTCAAGCGCCGCACCCGGGCCGGCATGGGCCGGTGCCAGGCGGGGTTCTGCTCCCCCCGGGTGATGGACCTGCTCAGCCAGGAGCTGGGCCTGGATTTGACGGACATCCGCAAAAGCGGCAAAGAAGCCCAAATTGTGCTGGAAAAGACCCGTGGGGAGGTGTGAGCCATGAAGCATGACATTGTGATTATCGGCGGGGGCCCCGCTGGCCTGGCCGCCGCCATTTCCGCCCGGGAGAGCGGCGTGGAGGACGTGCTCATTGTGGAGCGGGAGCCTGAGCTGGGCGGCATTTTGAACCAGTGCATCCACAACGGCTTTGGATTGCACACCTTTAAAGAGGAGCTCACCGGCCCGGAGTACGCCGCCCGGTTTATAGAAAAGGCGGAGCAGCTGCAAATCCCCCACTGGCTGTCCACCACGGTGGTGGACATGCAGCGCCAGGGGGAGAGCCTGTTTGTCACCTGCGTCAGCCGGGAGCGGGGCCTGCAAGTGGTGGAAGCCGGGGCTGTCATCTTGGCCATGGGCTGCCGGGAGCGCCCCCGGGGCGCGCTGAACATCCCGGGCACCCGGCCGGCTGGCATCTTCTCCGCCGGCACCGCCCAGCGCCTGGTGAACCTGGAGGGCTACCTCCCCGGCCGGGAGGTGGTCATTCTGGGCAGCGGCGACATCGGCCTGATTATGGCCCGCCGCATGACCCTGGAGGGCGCCAAGGTCAAGTGCGTGGCCGAGCTGATGCCCTACTCCGGCGGCCTTAAGCGGAATATCGTCCAGTGCCTGGACGACTACGGCATCCCCCTAAAGCTGAGCCACACCGTGGTGGACATCCAGGGCAAGGAGCGTGTCACCGGGGTGACCATCGCCCAGGTGGACGAGAAATCCAAACCCATCCCCGGCACGGAGGAGCACATCCCCTGCGACACCCTGCTGCTGTCCGTGGGCCTTATCCCGGAGAACGAGCTCTCCAAGGCCGTGGGGGTGGAGCTCTCCCCCGTGACCAACGGCCCCACCGTCAACGAGAGCTTGGAGACCAGCATCCCCGGGGTGTTCGCCTGCGGCAACGTGCTCCACGTCCACGACCTGGTGGACTACGTCTCCGAGGAGGCTCAGCAGGCGGGCAAGCACGCCGCGGCCTATGTCCAGGGCGCAGCGGCGGCCCAGGGCCGGGAAATCCCCCTAAAGCCCCAGGGCGCCGCCCGGTACACCGTGCCGGTGAGCCTGTGCCCCCAGCGCATGGGGGAGCAGCTGGTGGTGCGCTTCCGGGTGGGGCGCAACATCCGGGGAGGCGTGGTGAAGGTCTTTGCCGGGGACAAGCTGCTGTACCAGCGCAAGCGGCCTGTGATGGCCCCGGGCGAGATGGAACAGGTGGTTTTTCAAAAAGCGTGGTTTACCGGCGGCGAGGCGGAAATCCGCCTGGTAGCCGAGGAAGAGGAGGCGCAGTGATATGGCGATTCGAGAACTGACCTGCATCAGCTGCCCCCTGGGCTGCCCCTTGAAGGTGGAGACCGACGAGAACGGGGCGGTGCTCCAGGTGACGGGCAACACCTGCAAGCGGGGGGAGGTTTACGGCAAGAAGGAAGTTACCGCCCCGGAGCGCACCGTCACCTCCACCGTGGCGGTGGTGGGCGGCAGCGCCCCCCTGGTGAGCGTGCGCACCAAGACGGACATCCCCAAGGGAAAAATTTTTGACTGCATGGAGGCCATCCGCGCCGCGAAAATTCAGGCCCCGGTGCACATCGGGGACGTGGTGGTGGAGAACGTCTGCGGCACCGGCGTGGACGTTGTGGCCACCAAGGCTGTGGCGGAAAAGCCCGCCGCAGGCGCGTCGGAGTGCCTCCGCAGTCGTGCCGCCCTTCTGCCTTCGGCAGGGGCGGGTGCGTGACCCCGCAGCGCAAGTCGTGAAGGACGAAAAATCTGCCGCTGGGCGAGGCCTTTGGAACACGCCCCAACTTGAAAAAAGGAGAAATGGCCTATGGGATGGATGATATGGGCAGGAATTGTTTTTCTCGCCCTGGGGGCTTTCCTGTTTTTCAGGCCGGACCTTGTCTGGAAGCTGACGGAACAGTGGAAATCGTACCGGGCGGACGAGCCTTCGGAGCTCTACGTGATATCCACGAAAGTTGGCGGGGTGGCGTTCGCCTTGTGCGGGGTTGCGGCTGTTGTCCTCCCCTTTGTTTTACGGTGAACAAGCCCTGGCCAGGAAAGGAAGGAAATACCACATGCTAGACCCACAGATTACCACGGTGCTGTTCGATTTGGACGGCACCTTGCTCCCCATGGAGCTGGAGAAGTTTACCAACACCTACTTTGGCCTGCTGGCGAAAAAGGCCGCGCCCTTTGGCTTTCAGCCGGAGCCCCTGGTGGCCGCCGTGTGGAAGGGCACCAAGGCCATGGTGAAAAACGACGGCACCGAGACAAACGACAAGCGCTTTTGGGACACCTTCGCCGGGGAGATGGGGGAGGAAGTCCTCCAGCTGCGGCCGGTGTTCGACGGGTTCTATGCCAACGAGTTCCACGGGGCCAAGGCCGCCTGCGGGGAGAACCCCCTGGCCCGCAGGGCCATCGACGGCTTAAAGGCCAAGGGCTACGACGTGGTTTTGGCCACCAACCCCATTTTCCCCCTGGTGGGCGTGGAGACGCGGCTCTCCTGGGTGGGGCTGCGGCCCGAGGATTTCTCCTACATCACCGCCTATGAGAACTCCACCACCTGCAAGCCCAACCCCGCCTATTACGCCGAAATCCTCCGCAACACCGGCAAGCGCCCCCAGGAGTGCCTGATGGTGGGCAACGACGCCACCGAGGACACCGCCGCCCTGGAGCAGGGCATTGGGGTCTACCTGGTGACAGACTGCCTCTTAAACCCCAAGGGCCGGGACATCAGCGGCGTGCCCCAGGGGACCTTCGCGGCGTTTTTGGAGTTTGCCGGGGTGTAAAAGTTTTTCCCCTTTTTGTGACTAGGACACAGAAAAAACCGGGGATTTGGGGTATCATAAAAGCACAGAAAGGGGAATACCCCTAGATAGGAACCAAAAGAAAGGATGAAACTTATGGCAGTTTTGACCATTACCAAAGATAATTTCCAGCAGGAAGTGCTCAACTCCAACGTGCCCGTGCTGGTGGATTTCTGGGCCAGCTGGTGCGGCCCCTGCAAGATGTTCTCCCCCATTGTGGATGAGTTCGCCGAGGAGAACCAGGGCAAGGTGAAAGTGGGCAAAATCAACATCGATGAGGAGCCCGACTTGGCTGCCCAGTTCCGGGTGATGAGCATCCCCACCGCCATGCTGTTTGAAAACGGCCAGGTGAAGGAGACGCTGGTGGGCGTGCAGCCCAAGGCCCGGCTGGAGGCCATGCTGTAACAGCCAAAACAGGAAAGCGGGGGCGGCCTTGGCAAGGGGCCGCCCTCAAAAGTGAAGGGGCGGCCCGCGCCCCGCCCCGCGACGTAAAAGTTCTTTGCTTCTTTCTTTCAAAGAGAAGAAGCCGAGCTTAAATATCCGATATCGCAAAAAAACGCGGACACAAAATAATAAAATTGCGGGAGACGAAGGGGCGGCTCGCGCCCCGCCCCGCGAATGAAAAGTTCTTTGCTTCTTTCTTTCAAAGAGAAGAAGCCGAGCTTTCGTTTCCGATATCGCAAAAAAACGCGGACACAAAACTGTAAAATCGCGGGAGACGAAGGGGCGGCTCGCGCCCCGCCCCGCGAATGAAAAGTTCTTTGCTTCTTTCTTTCAAGAAAGAAGGGAGGTGTTTTCCATGTTATATGATGTGATTGTGATAGGCGGCGGGCCGGGAGGCTATACCGCGGCCCTGTACGCCGCCCGGGCCAACCTCTCCGTGGCCATTTTGGAGAAGCTCTCCCCCGGCGGGCAGATGGGCACCACCGATGTCATCGACAATTATCCTGGCTTCCCCCAGGGCGTGAACGGCTTTGAGCTGGCCATGCAGATGAAAGAGGGCGCCGAGCGCTTTGGGGCCCAAACCCAGCTGGCGGAAGTCACCCAGGTGGAGCTGGCCGGGCAGGTGAAGACCGTCCATACCAGCGGCGGCGACTACCAGGCCCGCACCGTGGTGCTGGCCACCGGCGCCCATCCCCGGGAGCTGGGCCTGCCTGGCGAGCGGGAGCTGCGGGGGCGGGGCGTCTCCTACTGCGCCACCTGCGACGGCATGTTCTACCGGGGCAAAACCGTGGTGGTGGTGGGCGGCGGCAACACCGCCGTGTCCGATGTGCTGTACCTCTCCCGGCTGTGTGAAAAGGTGTATCTGGTCCACCGGCGGGATACGCTGCGGGCCTCCAAAGTCTACCTGGACCCCCTGCAAAAGGCGGAGAACGTGGAGTTCGTCTGGGACAGTGAGGTAAAGCAGCTGCTGCGGGACCAGGCTGTCACCGGGGTGCGGGTGCGCAACAAAAAAACCGGAGAAGAGCGGGACATCCCCTGCGACGGCGTCTTTGTGGCGGTGGGTTATCTGCCCAATACGGAGCTGTACCGTGGCCAGGTAGAGCTGGATGAGGCCGGGTATGTCCTGGCCGACGAGACCACCCAGACCAACCTGCCCGGGGTGTTCGCTGTGGGGGACTTGCGGAAGAAGCCCCTGCGCCAGGTGGTCACCGCCGCCAGCGACGGCGCCGTGGCGGCCCACTTTATCGAGGAATATCTCAACCAGTAAAAAAACACGGCTCCCCCGGGGGCCGTGTTTTTGCATGGGTAAAAGAAAAGCGCCCCAGCTGGGGCGCGCTTTTTTCTGGTTCAGTCCTTCTTCTCCCGCATGAGGACGAGGGGCGTCATTTCGTGGCCGTTGCCGGCGGGGTTGTCCTTTAAGAGCTTCTGGAGCAGGGGCTTGTCCATGGTGGACTTGGGGGACACCGCCAGCACCTCGCCGCCAAAGTCGTTGATATCGGCAATGCAGCAGTGGATGCCCGTTTCCGCCTCCACCTTGGCAGCGGCCTTGTCCGGCTCTTTGGGGGAGAGGATGCCAAAGTTCTTGTAGTCCTCAAAATAGGTGCTGTAAAAGCCATCCAGGCCCGCCACCTGGGGGCCGGTGATTTCGTAAAACACGCCGCGCTTGCCAAAGATGCGGCCCACGCCGGCGGCCAAAGCGGCGTACAGCACCTTGGGCTTGCCGCACAGCATAATGGCCACCTGCATCTTGTAGACATTGTGCACGCCAATGCCGGCGGAGTCGTTGGTGCTGGCAAAGCGGGAAAGGAACTTCGCCAGGCGGGAGATTTTTACGGACTCCTTGGGGATGATGTCCTTCTGGCACAGGGAGACAATCTTCTCGCTGATGTAGACGCAGTCCCCCTCCTCAAAATAGGGCAGTACGTACTGGCGCATCAGCTCCGACAGGTTTTCCCCCACCCGGATGAGATGGGTGTGAATGGGACAGCGGTAATACTCCTTGCCGTCCACCGTGAGAAGCAGGGGCTTTTCCGGGTTTGTCTTAGATATGTCTTCAAGTGAGCGCATAAAGAACCACCTTTCGTTTTGTCCTCCCAAATTACCTCTTTCCTCCCAAAGAGGCTGCCTGTCCAGGCACAAGCCTGTCGTGTATATTATATCATGATTTTCGCAAAGGGAAGGTCTTAATTTTTTTATAGAAATGGGGCTGCTGCTGGGGTTTGGGGTGAGTAACCAAGTAAAATTGGCAAAAACGTGTATAATCTTTCAAATTAAACAGGGCTTTAATACATGATACTTCCAAAAAGCGAAGAATAGGTGCTAACAAAACAAATAAAAAGAAGCGGGAAACTGCCGGATAATTTCTATATACAGCGGTGCCGCTGGAGGAATGGCAAAAAGCTGCACCGCATAGGAATGAAAGCAGCGGGAAAGGAGGAGACAAATGGCATACTCAGACCTGGAGCTTTTGGCCCGCATTGTGGAATGCGAGGCGGGGGGTGAGGGGGAAACCGGCATGAAAGCCGTGGCCAGCGTGGTGATGAACCGGGTGCAGGTGGACTATGGGGAATACGGCCGGCTGTACACCATCCGGGAGGTGGTGTACCAGCGGGGGCAGTTCACCTGCGCCATGGAGACGGTGGGCGGCGTTTACAATATGCAGAATATCTACAACATGCGGCCCACCCAGGTCCACTACGACATCGCCAACTGGGCCATCGCCGGGAACCGCCTGACCAACCTGGGCTTTGCCCTGTGGTTTTACAACCCCTTCTCGGTGACCTGCCGGGACAATTTCCCCAGCCGGGTGGGGGAGTTTGTCATCCGCATTGGGGACCACTGTTTTTACAATCCTACGCCAGCTTACGCAGAGACATAGAAGGAGGGAGCGCCATGCCCGAACGGAGGATGAACCAGCCCGAAACGGCCCACAGCCAGATGAACCGCCTGCGGAACCGCAGCGATTTTTCTGAGGGGGCAGACGGAAGCCGCAGCCTGGATAACTTTAACACCCCGCCCCAGCCCAGCTTTGACAGCGAGGAGATGCGGGGCTCTATGCAGGCTATTCTGGCCCAGAACATTGGGGAATATGTGGTGATAGAGTTCCTCATCGGCACGGAGAATATCGTCCGCAAGCAGGGGATGCTCTACTTTGTGGGCCGCAGCTTTGTCACCTTGTACGACGAGAACGTGAACAACTTCATCGTCTGCGACATCTTCTCGGTAAAGTTTGTCTACTTCTACATGCCCGGCGACAGGCCCCGGTACAACTACAATCTGCTGCCGCCCATCAGCGGCGAGCCCGGCATGAACGCCCGGCCGCGGTAAAAAGCAAAAAAAGAAGGCTGCCTGGGGGCGGCCTTCTTTTTTAGCAATGAAAAGCCCCGGCAACGCCGGGGCTTGTTTCTTTATTATAGAGCTTATCCCTTCATCACGTCCCGGTTGTCCTTGATGTAAATGATACCGGACACCACCGTGAAGAAGGTGGCGATGACGATGAGCACGTGGCCGGCCACGGTCATGGCGGGCAGGGCCGCGGGCACAAAGGTGCCGATGTACTGCATCAGCAAAATGGCGATGATGGCCACCATCTGGGAGACGGTTTTCAGCTTGCCCCAGTTGTTGGCGGCAATCACCCGGCCCTGCTCCACTGCCAGCAGGCGGATGGAGGTGATGGCGAACTCCCGAATCATAATCAGCAGCACGCACACCGTGGAGGCCAGGTCCAGCTTCACCAAGCAGATAAGGGCGCTCATCACCAGGATTTTGTCCGCCAGGGGGTCCATCAGCTTGCCAAAGTTGGTGATGAGGTTGTCCCGCCGGGCAATTTTCCCGTCCAGGTGGTCGGTGTAGGAGGCGGCACAGAACAGCAGCAGCGCCCACAAATACCGGTGGGGGACAAACGACCCCAGCATAAAGAACACGAAAAAGGGCACCATCACAATGCGGAGCACAGTCAGCTTGTTGGGTAAATTCATGGCGCTGCCCCCCTTACTCCACCAGTTCCCCGGTGAGGTCGCAGTCCATGCAGCCGGTGACGGTAACCTTTACAAAGCTTCCCAGCCGGGGGCGCTTGCCCTCGGTGGTGAAGAACACCTTGCCGTCAATGTCCGGGGCGTCCCGGTAGGAGCGGCCGAACCAGCACTCGGCGTAGCGGTCGAAGCCCTCCACCAGCACCTCCAGGGTTTGGCCCACCAGCTCCAGGCCCTGGGCCTCCATAATGGCCATCTGCCGGTCCATGAGGATTTCCGCCCGGTGCTCTTTCACATCTTCCTCCACCTGGTCCGGCAGGGAGGCCGCGGGGGTGTCCTCCTCCTGGGAGTAGGCAAAGCAGCCCATGCGCTCAAACTGCACGTCCTTGGCGAACTCCGCCAGCTGGGTGAAGTCCTCCTCTGTCTCGCCGGGGAAACCGGTGATGAAGGTGGTGCGCAGCACCACGCCGGGCACCTTCTCCCGGATGCGCTCCATCAGCGCGGTGAGGCTCTGCCTGTCGCCCCGGCGGTTCATGGCCCGGAGCACCTTCCCGGAGGCGTGCTGCAAGGGCAGGTCGATATAGGGGACGATTTTCTCTTCACTGGCCATGGTCTCCAGCAGCTCGTCGGTGATGGAATCGGGATAGCAGTACAGCACCCGCAGCCAGCGCAGGCCCTCAATAACGCACAGGCGGCGCATCAGCTTGGCCAGGGAGTACTCCCCGTACAAGTCGATGCCGTAGCGGGAGGTGTCCTGGGCGATGAGGATAAGCTCCTTGGCGCCGTCGGCCACCAGGGCGCGGCACTCCTCCTCGATGCTCTCCATGGTGCGGCTGCGGTACCCGCCCCGGATAAGGGGGATGGCGCAGTAGGAGCACCGGTTGTCGCAGCCCTCGGCAATCTTCACATAGGCGAAGTAGCTGGGGGTGGTCAGCACCCGCTCCCCGCACAGGGGCATGTTGGATTTGTCCGGGAAGGACTCCACATACTGGTCCTCCTCCATCATCTGGGTGAGCAGCTGGGCAATGTCCCCGTTGGCGCCAATGCCGATGACGGCGTCCAGCTCGGGCAGCTCCTTGTGCATCTCCGCCTGGTAGCGCTCCCCCAGGCAGCCGGTGACCACCAGCTTTTTGATTTTGCCCTCTTTTTTCAGCTGGGCCAGCTCCAGGATCTCCTCGATGGATTCCTTCTTTGCGCTCTCGATAAAGCCGCAGGTGTTTACAATGGCGATGTCCGCCATGGCGGCGTCGTCCACCGGGACGAAGCCCCCGTCCCGCAGCGAGGCCATGAGCACCTCGCCGTCCACCTGATTTTTGGCGCAGCCCAAGCTGACCATCCCTACTTTATATGCCATGTGATTCTCTCCTTATCCTTACAGTATATAATCCCGCTTTCCATCCCGGTACTGTTGTAACCGTGGGTACAGGGGGACGTCGGGTTCCTTATGCCAAGAGGGGGTTAGATAGAGCCCGTCCCCCACCCGGCCCAGCCATTCCCCAAAGGGGAGCCACTGGGCGGCAGTGGTTTTCCCGGCTGAAGGGCGAGCTGGGAAAGGGGCACATCCTTTGTAACCGCGAACATATCCAAATGCGCGCCGGGAAGGAGTTCCCGCAGCAGCGGGACAAGCTCTCCCGGCTGGACTACAATGCCGGTTTCCTCCCGCAGTTCCCGGCAGGCGGCCTCCAGGGAGGTTTCCCCCGCTTGGGCACAGCCGCCGGGAATTTCCCAGCAGCCGGGATATTGGCTTTTTACCTGGGCCCGCTGTGTCAGCAGGATATCCCCTTTTGTATTGAATACCGCGATCCCCACCGCCAGATGGTACGTCCCCTCTGGGAGGGCTTCTCCCCGCTGGATGGTGCGGTTCAGAGGTCGACGGTCGATATCATACAGGTCCCACAGCTCTGGCATAGCGTGCCTCCTTTTAGGGAAACTCCCGCTGGCCCCGCAGATACAGGGCGATGCGGCGGTACAGCTCCTGCTTGTACGCCTCTTCCCGGGCGGGGCAGAGGGTGCCCTCGGTGCCTGCCACGGCCTCCCAGTCCGCCAGGGGCACCCAGCGGGCGGCGTCCGTCTCCCCGGCCTGGAAGCGGATGTCCTCCGGCGCCCCCTCCCAGGTGAGGGCGTAGATGTCAAAGTGGGCGTCGGTGCGGCAGTCCTCCCGCAGCAGCAGGGTGAACTCCTCCGGCCGGGCGGCGAGGCCTGTCTCCTCCCGCAGCTCCCGGGTGATGGCCTCCAGGGAGGTCTCCCCCGCCAGCACAGAGCCGCCGGTGTTCTCCCACCAGCCGGGGCAGGCGTCCTTTTCCGGCGCCCGTCGGGTGAGAAGCACCTCCCCCTTGGGGTTGAGGATGACCACAATCACCGCCAGATGATAGGCCCCCGGGGGCACGGGCAGGCCCCGCTGGTGGGTGCGCCCCAGGGGACGGCGGTCTTTGTCGTATAGGTCCCAAAGTTCCATGGATACGCTCCTTTTGGGGAAAAGTATCGCGGCGGGGCCGGGGAAGAAAAGCAGGGCCCGGCCCGCGGTTGCCCATCCGCCGGTTTCGCCGGAGACGGGCGCTTTCCTTTATCTTATCATTAAACCATAAAACACAAAAAACCGCAAGCCTTCCGCCTGCGGTTTCCCCTTTCCCATATCTATTAGACGGCCGGAACTGGAAAATGTTACAGCCTTTTTGAAAATTTTCCCGAAAAACTTTTCCCTCATTACCCCAGCGTGAGGACCCCGGCGCAGAAGGAGCAGGGGGTGAAGGTCAAGCCGGGCAGGGCCGGTTTCAGCTCCTCGTAGACAAAGTAAAATTCCTCGCTATCCCAGCCGTCCCCGGCGGCCTGTTTGCAGGCTTCCAGCTGGGCGCGGGTGGCGAAGGCCACGTCCCCGATGTAGATACGCCCGCCGGGATGCAGCAAAGGCACCAGGCTTTGGAGGAACGGAACCTTCTGCCCGTCTTCCAGGTGGTGGAGGGAATAGGTGGCCACAATGGCGTCGTAGCCGCGCTGGGTCAAGGGCTGGGCCAGGCCCTGGGAGAAATCCCCCTGGTACAGCTGGGCTTGGGGCATTTTCTCCTGGGCCAGCTCTAGCATCTTCTGGGAGAAATCCTGGCCGAACACCTGGCATCCCTGCTGGTACAGCTTGGCGGTGAGCACCCCCGTGCCAAAGCCGATGTCCAGCACTGTTTTGGCGGGCTGGGACAAAACGCCCCGGTAGATTTCGTTTAGCACCTGCCGGTACCCGGCGAAGGGGTAGGTGTTCTGCTGGTCGCTGCGGCCCACGCTTTCGTCGTAGCTGCCGGCCCATAAGTCGAACTCTTGTTGGTTCATAATATGTTGGTTCATGTGGTTCTCCTTTTGTGCGGTTATTCTTGTTCCAGCTGCTCCTTAGCGGCCTGCACGGCCAGGCGGACGTACTCCCCCAGGGGCAGCTCGGCCACGCCCACCACGGTGACGGAGCACCGGTTCACGGGGATGAGCACTTTCTGGGCCCGGCTTTCGCTGACCGCCGCCGCCATGGCCGGGGTGATTTCCCCCCACAGGGCGTTGGCGGTGAGGATGCCCATGGGCCCCAGGATCACGTCCGCGTCCTGGCTGTTGACCACCACGGGGTTCTCCCCGGTGGCGGCGGCGTCGGCCCCGGCCTTCAGCATGGCGGCGGTGGCGGCGGAGTTGGCCCCCACCGCGATGATTTGAACCCCAAGCCCCGCGGCCTTGCACTGGCTCACCAGGGCAGCGCCCATGCGCCCTCCCTGGCCGTCGATGACGAGAAGTTTTTTCTGTTTCATAGCAGGCTCCTTTCCATATAAAGGCGGCGGCTTCTCACTCCCGGTAATCCGTCTCTACGGTGCGGGTGATGGTCAGCTGGCCGCCTAGGAAATCCTGGGCGGTTTTTCCATTGACAGTGAGCTCCTCCCCCTGGCAGCGGATGGAGAGCTGCCCCAGGTGGTCGGTATAGGCGGCGAAGGTGGCCGCCATGGCCTGGAGCATCCGCTCCCCTTCCTCCCCGGACAGGGAGGCCGCCTCCTGGGAAAATTCCAGGGTCAGGGAAAGGGTGTCCCCCAAAGTGTATGTAACGGTGCTGCCATCGCTGGATTCCGTGCCGCCGCTGTCTAGACTAGAGGAAAGCAGGGTGGTGCCCGCCGGGGCGCCGCCTACGTACACCATCTGCCGCAGGATGTCCTCGGGGCTGTAGGGCGTGTTGTGGACAATGTACTCCGCGAAACCCCCCTCCTCGGGCACGTAGACGGACACGTCCCCTATGACGATGGTATCGGAGGGGGCGGAGCTCTCCTGGGCTGTGCCCTGCACCGGCACGGAGCTGGGGCCAAACCAGCCGTGCTCCACCCCCAGAAAGGCCACCACGCAGATGGCCACCACCCCCAGGGCCAGGAAGGGCATGGCCACATCCATAGCCCGGCGGGCCCGGCGGTAGCGCTGGCGGGTGGAAAAGCCCGCCTGCCCCCGCTGGGAGAGGAATTCCTCCCAGGCGGCGTCCAAGGTGTCCTCCCCGGGGGAGAGCGTCTCCAAGTTGGCCCGGGCCTGGCCCGCGGTGATTTTCGCCTGCTTTAAGGCGGCGTCGTACAGCCGCTGGCACCGGGCGGGGGAGGTGCCCAGCAGCTGGGCGGCAGCCTCCCAGGAGAGGCCCAGGCGCTCCCGGCAGAACAGCGCCGTGCGGGCGGGCAGCCGCAGCTTGAGGATTTCCCGCAGGGGGTCCGTCAGGGAGAAGGGTAGCACCGCCCGGGGCGCCTCCTGGCCGGAGGTATCCTTTTTCCGCTTGGGGCGTTTGGGCCGCCGCAGGGAGGCGTCCACGCAGTTGAGGTGCCCCACCCGCAGGAAGCCCTCCTTGCCGGAGGCGGCCAGCTCCCACAGCTTGGGGCTGGCGGCCATGTCGCACAGGGAGGCGGCCATCAAATCCAGGGCCTGGGCAGGGCGGCCCGCCTGTAAGTAGCACAGGGCGAACAAATCCGCCCCGCATTGGCGGTACAGCTGGTGGAGCTGGTCTAAGTCTGGTGTGAAGGAAGCCAAGGGGTTCACTCCTTTGTATGGGTTGTATCAGTTTTGGCAGAGCGCTGGCGGCGGTTGCGCGCCCGGCGCTTTTTTCGTTTTTTGCGCAGGTTTTTCACGTCCATCCGGATGGAGCTGGTCTCCAGCCACATGCTCACCTCGGCCCCCAAAAACATGATGTACATGCAGGAGAACAGCCAGAACATCAAAATCACCAAGGTGGCCAGGCTGCCGTAAATGGAGAAGTCGGAGAAGCGCTCCACAAAGATGGAGAAGAAAAAGGAGAACAGCACCCAGCCCGCCGCGCTGAAAGCGGCCCCGGCCAGGTTGTGGGAGAGTTTCACCCGGCGGCGGGGCACCCCGGTGTACAGCAGCGTGAAAAAGCCAAAGAGCATCACAAAGCCCGCCAGGGATTTAAACTTCATCAAGATGGGGGCCAAAAAGGCGGAGGAGCGCTCCAGCAGGAAGCGGTAGATGGAGGTGCCAAACACCAGCAGCGCCGCCGCCACAATCAACACGAAAGCAAAGAGGATGACATACACCACGGCAATCACCCGCAGGCGCACAAAACCCCGGGTCTCGGGCACCTCGTAGATTTGGTCCAGGCCCTTGATGACGGCCAGCATGCCCATAGAGGAGGACCACACCGCGGCGATCACCGCCACAGGCAGCACCCCGCCGGAGTGCAGAGGGCTGGGCAGCAGGCTCTCCAGGTAATCGGCCACGCTGTCGGGGAAGATGCCCAGCGCCGCCTCGATCAGGGTGACGCCGTCGGCGAAGTGTATCTGCTGCAGCAGGGTGAGCAAAAAGGCCACAAAGGGCAAAAAGGAAATCAGCAGGAAAAAGGCGCCGTGGGCCGCGGTGGAATCCAGCCTATCCCGGTCCACCCGCTCCAAAAACCAGCGCAGGTGCTTTTTGAAAAGCTTCACGGGCCCGCCTCCTTCCAGGGCCGCGCCGCCTGCCAGCGGGCCGCCCCTTTTTAATAAATCTCCCGCCCGCGCCGCGGACTATCTTTTATTTTACCACAGGATGGGGCGGTTTACCAGCGAAACCGCTGGCAAGTCTTTGGAAAAGCCTGCTGCTCGCAAACTATCCCGTCGAAAATTGCAAAAACAGGTGCTGTAGACAAGTGTCCGCGGCACACAGAATTGTGAAAACCGCTCAAGCGTTTTGGGACGGTGGGGCGGAAAATCCCGGAGAAAGCGGTTACAAAGCTGAGACAATTTCGGAAGAAAGCTGTAACTTTTGCGAAAAAATGTTTAATTGACACAAAAATCACAAAAATACATTTTTGCATTTTTCGTTTTAGGCACTTGCAAATCGCTTTAATATGGTGTATCATTACAGCAATGTGAGTCGATGGTGACCCGGTTGGATGCAGCCAGCGGCTCACAAATTTTTATACTCTGGAAAAACAGAGGGGGAATTTTGAATGAAGTTCAGAAAAATCCTGGCCATGGTTATGGCGCTTGCCCTGCTGTGCGCCACCTTCGCCGCCTGCGGTGACACCTCCGGCACCAGCTCCAGCGCTGGCACCAGCAGCGCCGCCAGCGATTCCGGCGACTCCAGCGCGGCCGAAGAGGGCGAAACCGCCACCGGCGGCTCCGGCGGCACCCTGAACATGCGCAACACCATGGAGCCCACCAGCTTGAATACCTTGCTGGCCACCTATGCCTATGACTTTACTCCCATCAACGCCATGATTGAGTGCCTGTACCGGGACGACGAGAACGACGTGCCCCAGCCCGCCGGCGCGGAGACTGTAGACATCTCCGACGACAAGCTGGTGTACACCTTCCACCTGCGGGAGGACGCCACTTGGTCCAACGGCGACCCCGTGGTTGCCACCGACTACGAGTTCGCCTGGCAGCAGGCCCTGAACCCGAAAGTGGCCTCTGACTACGCCTACATGCTGTACTTCATCCACAACGCCGAGCCCTACTTCAACGGCGAAGTGGAGTGGAGCGAGGTGGGCGTGAAGGTGATTGACGACTACACCTTGGAAGTCACCTTGGATAACCCCCTGCCCTATGCCACCGACCTGTTCGCGTTCCCCACCTTGGCCCCCATCAACCAGAAGTTCTACGAGGAAGTGGGCGCCGATAAGTACGCCACCGATGCCGAGTACTTCTGCTGCAACGGCATGTACGAGCTCACCGAGTGGAGCCACAACAGTGAGATCGTCTTTGAGAAGCGCGAGGACTATTGGAACGCCGCAGAAGTGGGCCCCGACAAGATCGTCTACAAGATTATCACCGATAGCCAGGCCGGCCTGAACTCCTACCTGTCCCGCGAGATCGACTACACCGACCTGGACAGCGGCGAGGTTGTGCAGCAGGCAGAGGCTGCCGGCTTTGAAGTTGGCGTAAAGCCCGCCCGCTCCTCTTACTACCTGATTGTCAACACCGAGGACGAGTTCATGTCCAACCAGAACCTGCGCCTGGCCTTGGCTTACTCTATTGACAAGCAGGCGTTGGTTGACACCGTGTACCAGAACGACAACCAGCCCATGACCAGCTTTACCCCGCCCGCCATTATGGGCGCTGCCGGAGCCGACGGCCCCTCCTTCCAGGAAGCCCTGTTGGAGGAGCGCGGCGAGATGTACCCCGGCAGCGGCGATTTGGAAAAGGCACAAGAGTATCTGCAGGCCGCTTTGGAGGAACTGGGCTGCACCGTGGATGAGCTGAACCTCTCCATCGACTGCGCCGACGACTCCCTGCGCCGCAACTGCGCCACCTTCCTGCAGGAGCAGTGGAGACAGAACCTGGGCATTGAGAACATCGCGGTCAACTCCATGCAGACCAAGCAGGTTTCCGCCAACCGTCAGTCCGGCGACTACTGCATGTCCCTGGGCGGCTGGTCTCCCGACTACAACGACGCCATCAACTTCCTGGACCTGTGGGTTACCGATGGCGGCAACAACGACAGCTTCTGGAGCAACGAGGAGTATGACAACCTGATTGCCCAGGCTACCGCCGAGGCCGACGAGGAAGTGCGCCAGCAGTACCTGTTCGACGCCGAGGAAATCCTGGCCGCGGAGATGCCCATTATCCCGCTGTACTGGCAGTGCCAGAACTACTCCTACAACTCTGACAAGATTGTGGACGGCGCCATCATCACCGCCAACCAGACTACCTTCTACTACGCCACTTTGGCCGAGTAAGGCCCGTTCATTCCGCAAGAAACAATACTCTTTTTGATAAGTCTTTACCGCATACGCAGGCGAGGGCGCTCCGGTGTCCTCGCTTCGCGGTGTTTCAAGGGTCCCTTGCCCGGCCGTCCGGGAGGGAATGGGGGGAATGCTCCTTTCCCAGCGCGCGCCGCGCGCCCTGCGTTTAAAGAGAGTGAATGGAAAAAAACATTGAAACATGGAAAGGAGGAACCTGCGGCATGGCCAAATATGTGATAAAGCGGGTGGCCTATGGCGTTGTTACGCTGTTTGTGCTGGTATCGCTTACGTTTTTCATGCAGCAGCTTCTGCCGGGCGACCCCTTCGTGGGTGAGAAAAACCTGCCCGAGGCCACCATGGAGGCCCTGTACGCCAAATATGGCCTGGACAAACCTGTGTGGATGCAGTATTTCATTTACCTGGGCAACGTGCTCCACGGCGACCTGGGCATCTCCCTGCAGAACGACCGTCCCGTAACCACGGTGATCGGGGAGAGCTTTGTAGTCTCCTTTGACGTGGGCATCCGCGCCATCCTCTTCGCCTTTATTTTGGGCGTGGTGCTGGGCACCTTGGCCGCCATCAAGCGCGGCACCGCCGTGGACACCATCTGCATGCTGGTGGCTTTGGTGGGCGTTTCCGTGCCCAGCTTCATCGTCGCCTCGCTGCTGCAGTACTATCTGGGCATGCGCATCACCATGGCCCTGGGGACGCCTGTTTTCGCCACCACGGGCTGGGACGGCTTGAACTCCAAAATCCTGCCGGTGTTCGCGCTGGGCTTCAGCTCGCTGGCGCAGATTTCCCGCTTGACCCGCACCTCCATGCTGGACGTGCTGGGCCAGGATTACATCAAGACCGCCAAGGCCAAGGGCCTTTCCCAGCCGGCCATCATCTGGAAGCACGCGTTGCGCAACTCCGTGACGCCGGTGGTCACCGTGTTGGGTCCCATCGCCGCGGGCGTGCTGACAGGCGGCTTTGTGGTGGAGAACATCTTCTCCATCCCCGGCATGGGCCGCTACTTTGTGCAGAGCATCCAGAACCTGGACTACACCATGATTTCGGGCACCACCATTTTCTACGGCGCGTTTTTGATTTTGGCCAACCTGGTGGTGGACTTGGTGTACGGCGTCATCGACCCGAGAGTAAAGCTGCAGGAGGGATGAAGCGATGGAAAAAATTGATAAGAGCAGGTTTGCCTGGGTGGGCTCCGACCCGGAAAAACGGGAGGGCATGGCCCGCCCCAGCGTGACCTATTGGAAGGACGCCATTGGCCGGCTGAAGAAAAACCGCGTGGCCATGGTATGTTTGTGCATCATCATTCTGCTGATTCTCTCTTGCGTGATTATCCCCTGGGTCACGCCGTTCGACAGCCGGGAGCAGCACCTTTCCTGCAGCAACAAGGGCTTCTTCTTCTCCTGCGTGGACGAGCGTTACGAGGGGCAGAACCTGGTGCACGTCTTCGGCACCGACCGCCTGGGCCGCGACCTGCTGGTGCGCACCTTTGAGGGCGGCCGTGTCTCCCTGATGATCGCCTTCGCCGCCGTGGCCGTCAACCTGGTGGTGGGCATGATTTACGGCGGCATCTCCGGCTACTTTGGGGGCTTGGCCGATAACATTATGATGCGTATTGTGGAGGTTATCAACGGCATCCCCTACATGATTATCGTGGTGTTGCTGATGATGGTGCTGCCACAGGGCATCTTCACCATGGTTATCGCCTACGCCACCACCGGCTGGACCGGCATGGCCCGCCTGGTGCGCGGCCAGTGCCTCTCCCTGAAAAACCAGGAGTTTGTGGTGGCCTCCGAGGCCATGGGCGCCAAGGCCGGGCGCATCATCGGCAAGCACCTGCTGCCCAACGCCCTGTCTGTCATCATCATCAACGTGACCTTGGCCGTGCCCAGCGCCATCTTTACCGAGGCGTTCCTCTCTTACATCGGCCTGGGCGTGCCTGTGCCCCAGCCCTCTTGGGGCATGCTGGCCCAGGAAGGCGCCAGCGTTTTCCAGCTGTATCCCCATCAGCTGTGGATTCCCGCCATTGCCATCAGCTTGACGATGCTCTCGTTCAACCTGCTGGG
>OLOQ01000531.1_pt1 | contig 43586 bp, 33 predicted proteins | sample 1673101 | NCBI WGS metagenome assembly OLOQ01 (sample SAMEA3136754, study PRJEB25190) | human gut metagenome | biome: human gut; feature: human-associated habitat; material: faeces | place: Austria | collected 2013 | reverse complement strand
AATGGGAAGTGATACCAGACACCCATGAGGGGATAGTCACGCAGGAGGAATTTGACACCGTACAGCAGCTTATGACGAGCCGCAGGCGGGAGCAGAACGCAGGGGGATTTGAGAATATCTTTTCGGGCGTTATCAAGTGTGCGGACTGCGGCTATGCGATGCGGGCGGCGAGTGCCAACAGGAGGAAACGCCCCGACATCATCGACTGCGTACAATACACCTGCAATAATTATGGCAGATATGGCAATGTTATGTGTACCGCACACAGCATTGAAGCGAGGGACTTATTCAATGCCGTCCTTGCCGACATCAACCGCTTTGCGGATATGGCGGTCAATGATGAAAAGGCGGTCAGAGCCATAGAAAGGCGGCTCACGGAAACAGACCAGAGCAGGGCGAAATCATTAGAGAAAGAAAAGAAGAAGCTGAACAAACGCCTTGCGGAGCTTGACAGGCTGTTTTCCTCTCTCTATGAGGACAAGGTAATGGAGCGTATCACGGAGCGGAATTTTGAGATGATGTCGGGGAAATACCAGAAAGAGCAGCTTGAAATTGAAGCACGGCTGAAAGAGGTAACGGAAACGCTCAATGACAGCTATGAGAAATCGCAGGGCGTGAGGGACTTTCTATCCCTAATCCGCAACTATCAGGGGCTGAAAGAGTTGGACGCAACCATCATAAACGCACTCATAGACAAGATACTTGTTTCGGAACGTGAGAAACTTGCGGACGGGACAGTAAGGCAGGAAATCAAGATTTACTATAAATTCATCGGCTTTGTCGGTGAATTACATATCACACCCACAAAGCGGTGGACGGCGTTAAAGCCTAAAAATTGTACGGTGTGCGGTGTTGAATACGTCCCCAGCTCTGGAATATCAAAGTATTGTCCCGCTTGTGCTAAGAGGATACAGAGGGAGAAATCAAACGAGAGCAAACGCAGGAGTAGGGAGAGGAACCGAAGGGCATGTATTGAACTGTCCGCAAAAAATGACCGACTGACATTGAACAGCAGGAAGGTCGTATTTTACGACAGGGAAATATGAATGATAAGGTCAAGATTTTCCGGTATGTGACGGAAGGCACCTTCGACAGTTATTCATGGCAGCTCATTGAGAACAAGCAGAAGTTTATTGGGCAGATCATGACGAGCAAGTCCCCGGTACGTTCCTGTGAGGACATTGACGAAGCAGCGCTTTCTTATGCAGAGGTAAAGGCACTTGCAACTGGAAACCCTTACATCAAGGAGAAGATGGACTTGGATATACAGGTGTCAAAGCTGAAGCTCTTAAAGGCGAATCACACAAGCCAGCGTTACCGTCTGGAGGACAATATCGCAAAGCATTACCCGATGCAGATCACAGCCTTAAAAGAAAGGATTGAGGGATACCGGACGGACATTCAGACCTACACAGCGCATAAGCCGGTGGATAAGGACGCTTTTTCCATGAAGATAGGCAACCGTACCTATACAGACAAAAAGGAAGCGGGTGCGGCTCTGATTGATATGTGCCGGAGTGCCAAACAGCCAAACATGGCGATCACAATCGGGGAATTTCAGGGATTTAAGATGAGCGTGTCCTTTGACTCGTTCTTCTCAAAGTTTACGATCAGCTTAAAAGGGAGTCTTAGCCATGAGGTGGAAATCGGAGCCGATCCGCTTGGAAATCTGCAAAGACTTTCCAATGCACTAGAGGGAATGACTGGGAAAATGGCAGATGTGGAGCAGAAGCTTTCCAACGTGGAACATCAGCTTGAAACCGCAAAGGTGGAAGTCACAAAACCTTTTGCACAGGAGCAGGAACTGGCGGAGAAGTTAGAGCGTCTTGCAGAGTTAAATGCACTTCTGAACATGGACGAAAAGGGCGATAATGCGCTGGATATGGGCGATGATGAGCCAGAGGAAGAAACCGGAGAGCATAGCACACAGGCGCAGGAAGGCGAGCCGGACAGGGCGGAAGATATACAGGCGGTGGCGGAGGAACCGTTAAAGCCTGTTGCAAGTTTTCTGATGTCGGAACGAATCGCAGAGCATGACAAGGAACGGATGTTAGCAGACGGTTCTAAAGGGCGGGTATCCGTCAAGGAGAAACTTGCCGAGATGCGTGAGAAGGTTTATGGGAAGAAGGCACCGGAAAAGACGGGTATGTCAAAGAGAAAGGAGGTAAGTTTAGAGTGATTAATATCATAGAAGGTAGTTAGGATAGCTATCTTCTATGATAAATGTCACATTTGATAACAAATTATTAGAAATAATGTCAAAAAAGTGAAAATATAGAACAAAGTATAGAATTATGATATAATACATTTGTCAAACAGTCATAGACAAGAAAGAAAATGAATATGTAAAAGGAGAAAATATGTATGAGTGATAAAATATTAGCTATGTTTAATACAATTAGTTCAGCAGATTATCTAATTAGTAACCCATATTCTTCTTCTTGCAATAGGGTTTTTAAAAGTTTGTTTAAATCTGAAGATTTTTTAAATATGTTTTATTTTATGTCTAATAAAACCTATGAGCGATTAGCTACAATAACTTCATTGTCTAACGATACAACAAAAAATACAGTTTTTATTACAGGTTTTAGAGGGTGTGGAAAAACATGTTTCATGAATTTACTAAGTAGTATTATTTCTGACAAATATAGTATTCCGAGTTATGATGAATGTAAAAATGAGGATATTTCTTTAGTGACAAAGTTTTATGGTTCGGGTTTTGAGAACGAATATAAAAAGGAAATTGCAGAAATTGAGGAAAATTATAGAACTTCTGAAAAAGACATAATTAATGAGTTACGTCCATATCTCAAATTAGATGGATATGAGTTGAATGCAAATGCTATTAATAGATATATCAATAAGGAGTTAAAAGGAAAAGTTATTTTTCTTAATTTTGATAAAGGCAACGGAAAGAATGACCAAAAACCATTTGAAGAGAAATTCATTGCGAAAATACAGGTATTGGTAGAGGATATTATTCGAAATAAAAGTAATTTTAAAGAGAATCCTTTTGCGTGTTTACTAGATTTCTATCAAAGAAATAGTTCAATAATTGATGAATTAATAGAGAGTGATTGTTGTTTGTTAGATTTTTTTGAGTTTATTGAGCAAAAAGTCAATAAAGCTAAAGAATTAAGCACAATAAAAAGAGAATTAATAACTTGTTTACATAAATTAAATTTAGAGCAACTTATATTTATTTTAGTTCTATTATATATTTCATGTAATATTTGTGCTAAAACTGAGAAAAAATTGTTTTTCTTATTGGATAATATGGATATTGTTTATAAAAATAACGTATTAGATCAATCAATGAATGAGTACTCAAATTTTATTGAAGACATGAACTCCTTAGTGCAGGAAATTGACATAAATAGAGGAAATAATCGTGTATGGGTACAATACTATGAGCAAGCAAATTTTATATTTGCTATGCGTGAAACTACAACAATGCAAATTGCGGATCAATTTCTAGATAGGCTGGAGTTTGTAGCTAAGTATTTTGATATATCTATGGATACAGATAAGGCGTATGTTGTAGAGAAAAAATTTAATTTTGTTAATAAATATAGAAGCCAAATTGAAAATTTAGATTTTTTGCAGAAAATGGATTTTATACATAGGATATGCACAGATGTATATGTTAAGAAAAATATTTTTCCAATGTTTAATAATGATTTTAAAAGGGCTATTTTTTGCATAGCGGATATTTGTAAGAATAATGCGGAATACATAGAAGAAAAAATAGGATTGTTGGATAATAAACAAGCTTATAATAAAAATGGTGCAAGGGGCATTTTATTTAGATTAATTTATAATGAATTTAAGAAAGAGCACTATTTTGATGATATTGGTGTTGAATGGACTAATAATAGGAAAAATTCTTTTACACCTTCTAGGATAATTTTAACAGTATTATATAATTTATTACCGGAGTATGAGAGAAGTTATGAACAGGTTACGCCTGATTTCGAAAAAATGAATCCGACAAGAATTGAACTTCATAGATTGTATGATTATGTAAAACCATTTATGAACGAAAAAGTTTTTGTACGCTCATTAGTTGGTATGTATAACTTAAAAAATGCAAAAAAATGGAATCATTTAATTACATTTGACAATATAAGAGACGTGACTGAAGAGGAATTAGAAAAGGCATTATTGCTTAATAAAAATGGAAATCAAAAAGATGTCATGTTAAGAATTACATGCGCCGGAACAAACTATATTAAATTTATTTGTACGCATTATGAATTCTTTTCATGTAGATTTACGAAGAGAACTGCACCATTGTTTTGTAAATGGAGTAGTATATATTCCGATGAATATAAAAATTATAATTTTGAATATACACTTGATCGTGTATATAAATCGGTGGAAATATGTTGTGAAAATTTAACACAATTTAATGAAATATTATTTGATATAAATAGAGATGGAAAAGTAGAGGAATCAGATTATATATTTAAGAATAAAAATGAAAAAGAAGGTAAATTTCACGAAGAAAGGATTATTCATCGGCATATAACATATTTAGATAATTTTAGAAGACATTTAATACTTGATGTTTACCCAGAAAAAGTTCAGGAGATAAATAAAAAGATTATTGATGTAATAGAAAAATATATTTGTCTTTTAAATAATAATGTTTTCGGAGATATGAGTAAATCGCTAATTATAGAGTTGACATATTGCATAAAGTATATAAAAGGCAAAGAATATAATGATACAACCACAGAAATTTCAAGAGATGCGTATAAGATATTAATGGAGAAAAAAGAAAATGAGTGAACAAGAGATACAAATTGCATTCTGGACGTTAATAGTTAGTTCTATTCTTAATCTTGTGACAATTTGTTGCAATATATATTGGAATAGTGTAGGTAAAAGGGAAAAGAAAAAATTGGAAAATTTTATAAATGTGAGAGACACAATCTTAAAGTATTATTTACCTATAAAATATAATTTATTGCAGATGGAATTGCTTCAAATAAAGATAAAAGAGCGAGCATCGAACTTTGACATATTTTCTTTATATAGTGAAGATTCATTAATGAGAGGATTAAGAGAGGAAGTGATTTCACAATATAGAAAGTATATAGATACTTATAATGAATTGGAGATAAAATATGCAGATCGAATGATTGATAAGAAGTTGGATGAGATTTATACACATATGTGTTTCATATTGTCGATTGATGAACAGGTAACGCTATATAGGTATAAGGAAAGATATTCAATGCCGTGTTTATCGGATTTAATAAAGGAAATAGATACATATTCAATAAAGAACAAGGTCTTTTAGAATAAAAATTATAGTACCTATTCTATTTACAGTGATAAAGGCAGGAAGGAGATAGGAGTAAATTGCAGAAATTAAAACGAATAAGGGCAGTAATATTCATTCAAGTGTAAAAGTTAATATAGATAGTATATAGAAAGCAGCCAGAAATGGCTGCTTTTATCATACCCAGAATTAAACGGAGGTATCAGAAAGATGGAAACAGTAGAACAGAACATAAACAGGTCATGGCAAAACAGGAGGATACAAAATGGCAGATGCAAAAACAGAAAAACAGAAAGTACAGGAAATAACAGAGAAGCTGGAGCAGGGTATCAAGGAGCTTTTTGAAAGCGAGAAGTACAAGACTTATCTGAATACCATGTCAAAATTTCATAATTACAGCTTTAACAATACCATGTTGATTGCAATGCAAAAGCCTGATGCTACGTTAGTGGCCGGATTCAAGGCTTGGCAAAAAAATTTTGACAGGCACGTTAAGAAAGGGGAAAAGGGTATCCGTATCCTTGCTCCGGCACCATACAAGATTAAGGAAGAACAGGAGAAACTTGATCCGGTAACGGGAGAGATCATGCTTGACAAGAACGGAATGCCCATTACGGAGGAAGTGGAGATTAAGATACCCGCCTTTCGTGTGGTTCCGGTCTTTGACGTGTCACAAACGGACGGAAAGGAACTGCCGGATATAGGGGTAAATGGGCTTTCTGGAAGCGTGGAGGACTATGAGGACTTTATGCAGGCACTTACGGAGGTTTCCCCGGTTCCCATTACCTATGAAAATATAGACGGGGATGCGAAGGGATATTTCCATACCACAGACCACCGGATTGCCATACAGGAGGGCATGAGCCAGAGCCAGACCGTAAAAACCGCTATCCATGAGGTGGCGCACGCAAAGCTCCATGACAGGGAACGGAATCAGGATATAGATAAGGTTTTAGACAAAGACCGCAACACGAAGGAAGTGGAAGCAGAGAGTGTTGCCTATACGGTGTGCCAGCACTTCGGCATTGATACCTCGGATTATTCCTTTGGGTATATCGCCGGATGGAGCAGTGACCGGGATATGAAAGAACTGAAATCTTCCCTTGATACCATACGAAAGACCGCTTCGGAGCTGATCACAGGCATTGAGGACAGGTTAGCAGAGTTACAGAAGGACAGGGCAGTGGAGCAGGAACAGAATAAGGAGAGTATTCTTCTGATACAGAATGATGATCTGACACAATACAGCCTTGTGAGTGTTGTCGGCATGGACAGACAGGAGCTTATGGATGTTCTTTCAGCCATGAGTGAGGACGATAAGCTGAGTATTCAAGCATATCTGGAGAGCAAAGGGGCATGGACTACCGAGATTGCCAATGAAGATACAAAAGAATTTGGAGAATACCACCTTGATGTCCGCTACAATATCGATACAGAGGAGCTTGTGGATATGAAAGAACGAAAGGCAATCTATGATAAGTCTATGGAGCCGATTGCCGCCGGAGATGTAGTGGTAAAATTCTCCGGTTCGATGGGAAGCGAATGGGAGATTTCCAAAATCACAAATATGTCCCCGGATGAAGTCAGAAAGCTGCTTTATGATATGGCTCTTCTTAATGAGAGTGAGTGGGACGGAGAATATAATGCGTATCTGAAAGAACATGGGGCAGAAATGACTTTGATTAGTTCCAGTGCCGGACTGAATGAACACGCACCGCAGTTTTTTGATTTTGCATATGATGCAGATACAGGCGTGAGTGCATCAACGGAATTATCTGCCATACAGCAGGTAGAGAACCTTATCAACCGCATGGAGCATGGGGCAAAGGTCTTTACGGACGATGAGAGAAATCTGATTGTGAATTACAATTACAAGCTCGATGACATGGAAAAGACAAGAGAATTGGCGGAGAAACTTGCATACATGATAGAAAATCAGCCTGTCAATGAAGCGCTTACCGTCATAGATGCACAAGCGGAGATTGATGCACTTCCGGATGGCATGATAGGTCTTTCCGAGATGCACGAGTATGGTTATTGCTGGAATGAAATGCTGCCTTTAACAAAGGATAAGGCAACAGAGCTTTTGGGGGAAGATGTGGCTGTGTATCAGCTCCATGAGGACGGTTCCGAAACGCTTATTGAAGATTTGGAAGAATTAAAGGAACATGAGGGCATTTTCGGTGTGGAAAAGGACGATTGGAGTGCCTATCTGGAACACCAGAGTATGAAACAGGAGTTAGAGGAAAGCCCTGCCAACAGGGAAGCACAGCTTTTGTTTGGCAGTGAGGACAGATTTGGCATTTATCAGCTCAAAGATACAGAGGAAGCAAGGGACATTCACTTTATGGGAATGGACTATCTTGAAAGCAAGGGCATTGCGGTCACAAAGGAGAATTATGATCTGCTTTATACCGCACCGTTAGAGGAGGGCACAAGCCTTGAAGATATTTACACCCGCTTTAATATAGATCGCCCGGCAGATTTTCGGGGACATTCCCTTTCTGTCAGTGATGTGGTGGTGCTTCATCAGAACGGAGAGAACACAAGCCATTATGTGGATTCCTTTGGTTACAGGGAGGTGCCGGAGTTTACAAAGGAGCTTATGGAAGAGCATATAAAAGAACAGACTTCGGTCATTGATGAAACGGTGGAGATTCTTTCGGAGATTGCACAGGAACACGCAGACGATGAACCGGACAGGGAAAATGAAGTGTTCCTCGTCAATTACAACGAATGGCGTGAGGTCAGTACGCTTGACTTGGAACAGAATTACTTTGCCATTGACGATCCGTATGCGGACGGGGATTTCAGGCTTTTGCATTTGCAGAACCAGATCAAGGATATCACGCCTGCAGGAGTGCATTACGATACCTATGAGGAAGCTGCTGCGGTTTTATATGAAGCGGAGCGGGAAATGGCGAATATGCCGTTTAACAAGGAAAATAACATCGGTTCCTACATGGTAAACGGAAGGGCACAGCTTGAGCGTATCATGGAAGCGAGACAGCTTCAGAAGCACATGGAGATTGAAAATGACAAGGTATCCTACTATGTCATTGCCGATTTAAGCACATGGGCAGAGAACAGCCCGGAAAGGAGCAAGCTGGAGCGTTTTGACAGCATTTCTGAAGCAATGGAAGCATTTCAGGCTTATCGTGGGAAAGATGCACAGTACAGCGATGACAAGGCAAGGACAACCTTTGGTGTCAGTGTTCATGGCATTGAGTTTGATGTGATCCATGTAAGGAATAACGAAAACGTCCTGTCCCTTGATTTTACCCACAGCAGTGAAGCAAAGGAGAGTAAGCACTTCATGGACGATTTGCAGACATTGAGTGACAGCATCGGCATCGACAAGGTAAGAGTCCACCGGGATATGTCACCGGAGGAAGTGAAAAACTTTGTGAAGCAGCGTTTTGAACATCAGTTGAAACAGGGCGGTCTTGATGATATTTCCCTTTATATGAGCCGGTTCGATACGCTCTATGAACAGGGCAAGATGGAAAAGTTAATGCCTACTGCCAACCAGAAGCACATCGAGGAAAATGTACCGATTACGGAGTGGGACAATCCGTATTTTGAGGTAAAAGAGCCGGAGCAGATGGCATTTTCCATAAAAGATAAATTTGTCAGCATACAGACCTGTACGGAGGGTTATGATTATTCCGTTTTTGATGCGGATTACAAGCTGATTGACGGTGGCGTGTATGACAATCCTGATATTTTCATTCATGCGGCATTAATGGACATTCTGGAGGACTTTGAACTGTCAGAACAGGATAAGCGTATTCCGGTGGACTATGAGGAGCTGATGGAGAAAACAGAAGCGGTGGAGCGTGAACAGTTAAATGAGCGTATCCGGGAGGAAGTGCCGGAAGCAGACAGTGTTGTTGCTGATTTCAAGGCAAAGACAGAGGAATTATTTAACGGAATCGACGGACAGACACAGGACGATATAGATCAGACGGTATGGGCATATCTGCAATCCAAGATTGACGAGTATGAGATAGATGTTGAGCTTGTGGATGTGGTGGTGTCCGGAAGCAGATGCAGAGGACTGGAGAAAGCAGGCTCCGATCTGGATGTGGTTGTGGAGTATAAGGGCAGGGAGCATGAAGATGATCTGTTTAATGCCTTTAACGAGGACGGTCTTATGATTGGTGGTGTGAAGGTTGACATCAATCCTATCACAGAGGGCAAGACCGGAACACTTGCAACTTATCTTCCGAGAGTGGAAAGCTATCTTGCAGAGAAACAGGCAATGCAGAAAGCGCCTGCTGTGGAAGACATACCGGAGAAAACCGTTACCTTAACAGTTGCAGAGTGTGGCGAATTTCACAGTCTGGGAGAGTTTCATGAGAATATCGCAGGCGTGGAGGAAGCAATCGATGTCTGGAAAAGCATACCGCCGGAGCGAATGAATGGGATTCCGAGCATCGGCATTAACATACACACTGAGGGAACCGAGCGTTATGAGGATGTCGAAATGGATATTCTCTCCGGCAAGGTCATTGATCTGGAGGTCTTGGATTACGTACCGGACATAACAGACGATCCGAAAGCAATCGAGGTCATAGCGGAGCTGATTGATAAGTTACCGGACATTGAGGTGCGTGGTTCACTGGAGAAGTGGCAGGCGGCTATCCTTGCTTCTCAGATAGACCAGTTTTCCTACGATTATGACACCTATCAGTATCGGGATACGGTTGAGGACAGAGAAGCACAGGTTGCCAACATCACTGAGGACATCAGAAACGGAAATACCGGGTATCTGAATGACTTTCTCAATGCGGTCATTTCTGAAGGCGTCAGAGAGAGCATTACGGACATTTTCGGACAGGGTGTGGAGATTGATGACAGCGAAGCGGTTCAGACTGCGAGAAGGGCAAAGGAGCTGCTTGACAAGCTGGCAGAATACAAGCCGCTTGCAAAGATTGAGGAGCTTACCGAACAGAATTACAACATGATTGATAATGTCTTAAACAACGGAGCCGAGAAAAGGAAACAGGAGCAGACCAAAGGCAGAATTTCCATAAAAGAGAAGTTGGCAGAGAAAAAGGCAGTCATAGAGCAGAGGGATAAGGCGGAACGTACTTTACCTGAAAAGGAAACCGAGAAAAAATCACAGAGGGAGATGTAAGAAGATGAGTAAATTCACAGTAGAAGAAATCAATTTCATGTGTGTGTTTGAAACACGGAACAGGACGGATATGATTGGGCAGATCAGACAGGTAATGCCGCACATAAAGGACAGCGATATGGAGGAGCTTGGAGAGCAGGTGTTAGGTAAGCTCCAGAACATGACCGATGAGGAATTTGCAGAAATTTCTTTGGAAGCGGCAGAGTGAATGTGAGTAGGTACTAGTAAATTTCGACACCACATGATATAATGTTTTTCAGTCAGATTAGAGCAGTAGGGATAGTCTTGCGGTTGTCCTTTCTGGAAACAGAAAGGAGGTCGGTATGAATACTTTAGAAGTGCTTACACTTTTACTGGTTGTATTTGCAGCCTTGACATACATAGACAATAAACATAACCGCAAATAAACGGAAAGGCTATCCTCTACGCCAATAGGGGATAGCCTGTAATCCGTTAATAAACTTAACGCTTTATAAGTTTCCGATTGTGCAACCGTTGGACACTCCAATATCCTTCGGTTTTCTAATCTGATTATAAACCAGCCTTGCAGATTTTGCAAGAGGTTTAGGATAGGGGTGCCTAGCGCACCTCTATTTTTTGCCCATTTACAGGTTCGGAGTATCTTTTTTCTCTTGTTGATCCTGTGCAGGATCGGGCTGTGTCCGTCCGAGATACTGATTGAGATTTTCCTGTTTCTGTTTCAGCTCACGCACTTCCTTTTCACAATCTTTATAGGTGGAAGTCAGCTCGCTTTTCTGCTTCATCAGTTCCTGATACTCTGCTTTTAGCTTATCGACATTCAAGCCCTTTAAGTTTATGCCCGCTTGTTCAAGCATGCGTCTTGCGCCACCATAAAGGATAATTTGGCTTTCGTATCTGCGGAAATATGCGTCCGGGTTCTTGGCTTTTTTGTAGCCGATATGATAGGAGCGGTTGTCTTTGTACTGCTGTGCATATTTGATGATTTCTGCAAGGTCTTTGATGCGGTGTTCCAGTTCCACCACGCTCTGCTTTGCAGACTTTCCGGCTTCGGTTTTCACCGCAATTTTGTGTTCCAGTTCTGCAAGGGAGCCGACTTCATTATAGCTCTGTGCGGCGATTTTTAAATTCTCAATGGCAGCCCACCTTTGCAGTCCCGAACTGCTTCTAAATTTCTCGTCCGAGGTGTCAATGAGCCTGCGGGCAGAGTAGTCCCTTTTGGGGATTACTGCCTTTCGCTCCCGTTTCCTTTCGATGCGTTCCTTGATACGTTCTTTTGTGTATTCCTTACCCAAAGACCTTGTACTGCCACGCACAAAACGCTCTTTATCCAGAGGGCGGAATGAGATGTATTTGGCAGCTCCTTCTTCAAAAGTTTCCCCTTTGATTTCATACCCTTTGGCTCTCATCAGAAGCAGAAATTCTTCGTAAGTGGAAGCCGACTTGATGCAGAAATTGATGTCCTTTCTGATCTGCGTTTTCCATGCAGAACCGTTCTGGTTAGACTGCCATTCTTTGTATTTTTTTGCCACGCTGCGCACCCGGAATGATGACGGAAAGATTGTGTTCCTTGCACAGTTCATCACTCAGTTTACGGATGTGGTAATAGGACTGTTTGCAGTCGTGATATTTGTTGTGTTCGATGTTGTCAGCGGCACAAAAAATGATGTGATTATGAACGTGTCCTTTATCAATATGGGTGGTAACAACATACGAATATTTTCCCTCTAAAAGTTTATCTGCAAGCTCCTTTCCAATGTGGTGCGCTTCTTCAAAACCGACCTCTCCCGGAGCAAAAGCCTGTATCAGATGATAGGCTTTGTTGGGACTGTTTTCCCGGCAGTGGTCGAGAGTATATTTGAAGTCATAAGCTACGGTTTCCGGAGAACAGGCATAAGAGGAAACGAACATTTTTTCATCGGTCTTTTCGGGGTTGCAGATGTAGTCTATCGCTTTATCAACGGTTGCTTTGATAGCATGGATTTTTGTGTACGCCATACCTCATTCATCAACTCCTTTACTTCGTCCATATCTTCCTGATAAATATTCCCGGTGCTGTTTATTCGCTTGGCAATCTGATTCAGATTTGAGCTGATACGTCCAAGCTCCGTATTATAATTTCTTAAATAACTGTAATCCACGTCATAGACATAGCCATACAAAATGAGCTTTCGTAAGAAAGCGGACTTACTTTTCATGCCTGATACTCTGAACTTCTCGTCTAGGATATACTGCTCGTCATCATCGAGATAAATTTGCACCGGATTGGTGCGTTTTCTGTTTGCCATTTCTTTAACTCCTTTTTGATTTTGGGTACAAAAAAACTGCTGTAAAATGTTCGATGTTTTACAACAGTTTGTTTCAAAGTGTATTCGATTTTGGATAAAGTTATCCGAGAAAAATTGTAGCAAAATTGCAGAAGAAGGTCAATGATTTTGCTGTGAAAAGTGACTTAAAAAATATAAGAGGGTTAGGGATACTTCCCTATGGAAATTTACGGGTTGTGCCTGTGGCATAAAAGTAAATTTCAGCCTATGTGTCATGACATGGGCAGTGCTTGCTATGAGTGTTACCGACACTCCCGGAGGGTGTGTCGATAGTTGATTACTTAGGGAAGTAGTACTCTTATGGAAAACAGGATTAGCATAAATGTGTTTCGCTCCATTCTTTCATTTGCTCTAAAATTGGAACAAAGCTTTCGGCTAATTCTGTAAGGGTGTATTCTACTCTGGGAGGTATTTCTTGATAAATCTGACGATTGATCCATCCGTCATTTTCCAATTCCCTTAACTGTTTGGTAAGAGTTGATTTTGTAATTTAATTGCCAATTCTTCTTTGTAATTCCCCCAAGCGTTGTACTTTATAAACTGAAATGTACCACATAATTAAAATTTTCCATTTCCCTCCAATAACGGACTGCAACTTGGTCATCGGAACGCAGCTTGCCATAAGACTCTGACTACGAGAAAATTTGTTATCAGCCATAATAGCCCCTCCTTTGTATACAAATTATAAAATATCATTTAATGAATATCAAGGTAGTGTCTTTTTTAATATCAGGTAACCTATACTAATGTACTTAGTAGTAAATGATGCTGTCACAAGGGAGGCAATTACAAAGGATCAGATGCGAAAATTCTTAAAGTTTGTACATGATGATGTAGTTTACTGCAAGTATTATGAAGTAATATACATTCTTTTTCATACAGGTATGAGAATTTCGGAGTTTTGTGGATTGACGATGAAAGATATTGATTTAGAGAAAAAAACCATCAATATCGACCATCAGTTGCAGAGAACTTCGAAGATGGAGTATGTGATTGAGCCGACAAAGACGAATGCCGGAACAAGGGTAATTCCAATGACAAAAGAAGTTACAGAAATGTTTCGAGCAATCATTCAAGACAGACCGGAATATAAAGTGGAGAAAGTGGTAGGTGGATATACTGGATTTCTTTTCCTGGATAAGAAAGGAATGCCGTTGGTTGCCATGCATTGGGAACACAGATTTAACAGTATGGTTGGCAGGTATAACGAGATTTATAAGGTACAGATGCCAAATATCACACCCCATGTATGCCGTCATACATATTGCTCCAACATGGCTAAATCGGGAATGAATACTAAAACACTGCAATATCTGATGGGACATTCGGATATTGCTGTGACACTTAATGTTTACACCCACGTTGGACTTGAGGATGCAGAGAAAGAACTTCAGAAAATGCAGGGATTGGAAAATGCCAGAAAAGAGATGGGGATTTCGGACAAGGACGATAAGCCTTTGAAACAGAATATGTTCAAGGTGGTTTAAAAATAGAATATTGATATAGATTGGTGGCACTCAGGCCATAGACGGTCACACGTTTTGTGTGACCGTTTTTCTATGCACCGGTACTTCCATAGTGTTTCACTCCAAAGTGCCAAAAATTATATGCAATTATTGCCATGACCAAAGCAATAATTGGTGAAATATGGGCAATCCATAGATGTGGCAAGTTTTTTCCAAGTAGATTTGCTACAGGATAATATCCGGTAAGTGCATAAGGAACAACAAAGGTAAGTAATACTTGCATCCCTTTTGAATATATTTGTATCGGATAATCACAAAAGTTTTTGAGCCCATAATTGTTATCAGTCAGTAAGGAAACAATTTCTTCACTTTTTACTGTCCAAAAGCTGATTGTTCCAGTAATGACGGTAATTGCAGAAAATATAACAAATCCAGAAAGCAGGTTTAAGCTATAATATATAACATCAGTCACAGTCCATTGGATTGAAAGTCTTTGTAAGCTATATATCCAAAAATATATAGAGAAAAATAATCGTGGTAAAAATGTATATTGGAATTGCTGCAAAACTAAATATATAAATGGATTTATGGGACGAGTCAAATATAAGTCGAATTTCCCGTTGCGAACCAGTTCGCCTATATCTCGCATAGGACTCCAAAAAAAGAAACAGCTAAAAGAATAGGACAACCAGCTTGTTGTAAACATAAAAAGGACTTCATATTTGTTCCAACCGACAATATTGTTGAAATTATAGAATATAACATTAAAACCGGCAAAATATATACCGATCAATATTGTATTAGCTATCAGTTCAAGTAAGAGTGAAAAATGATACTCTAGTTTGCCTTTCATATATATTATGACAAAGCGTAGATATATTCTAATATAATTCATCGTCTATCCTCCTTGTACTATCAGTTTCCTTTTTCCAATGATCCAGATAAAATCCGTTATAAAATATAATAAAAGAATCCATATCACTTGAGTTGTTAGTGCTGCTGTAATTGTTTGGGATTCCATCCGTTGCGTTAAGATTGTTACAGGAATGGCATAAATTGCACGGAACGGAAGAAACTGATTTATTTTGAATAATAAATCTGGAAACATTGTTACAGGAATCCATACTCCTGATAATAGCTTATATACTGCTCCCAAAAACATATTCAGAGGCCATGTTACAATGAGCCAAAATGATAATAATCCTATGATAAGAGAATACAAGAATTGAATACAATAAGCCAATATAATTGAAAGTACTCCCAAAAAAAATTGTGTGTGATACAATATATGTGTGGGCATAATAACCATTGCAATAATACTTACTGGAATACAGCAGAACGCAATTTTTACAAGGGTGTCTCCTAAATGTCGGGAGAAGACCATTTTTCTGAAATCAATCGGTCTAATCAATTCTGTGACAATATTTCCAGATTGAATCTGAGTATTTATCCATTCGGTTGTATTGCATTCCATAAAAGAAGAAACTATGGTGGCAACAACAATATATTTTAAGGTATCTTCTTGATTTAATATTAGGTTTGTTTGACTGTTTGATAGAAAAAGGGCATTCCATATGGAAAATTGCAAGTACAAATATAGTAACCTTGACAGAAATCTGGCCCATATTGCACTTGGATAAACCATATGTTCCTTAATCCCGATTAATATGTAATCAATATATATCTTCATAGGCATTCTCCTTCGTATATGTTTCTTATTATTTGTTCAAGAGAGTTGTTCATCTGATCCTTTTGAAAGAGAACCTCGTTATGAATAGAATTGTATTTACTTTTCAATTCATCTAATGTACCGTTGTATAAAAGAGTGCCTTTATCAATTATAAGCATTTTCTGGCATAGTGATTCAATGTCTGAGATATCGTGAGTTGTCAGAATAATAGTGGTTTTTTTTATGTGATTCATTTTACAAATAAAATCTCGTATTTTTGCTTTTGCCAAAACATCTATCCCTATAGTGGGTTCATCAAGAAACAGTACTTCAGGGTTATGTAATAAGGCTGCCGCTAAATCTGCTTTCATTCTTTGACCAAGACTTAGAAGCCGTGGCGGTTTGAACATGAATTCGGACAGATTTAAGATATCGGAAAATATCTCAATGTTTTCATTATAAATATTTTCAGAAATGCGATACATATCCTTAAAGAGCTTAAAAGATTCAATTACTGGAATGTCCCAGCAAAGTACACTTCTCTGTCCAAATACAACACCGATTTTTCGCATAATCTCTTTTCTGTTTTCATTAAAGTTCAACCCATTGACAGAAATTGTACCCTTGTCCGGAGTAAGGATACCAGTCAGCATTTTTATGGTTGTAGATTTCCCAGCGCCATTTGCACCTATAAATCCCACAATATCACCTGTTTGAATGGTAAAAGAAATGTCATTTACAGCAGTTGCAAAAAAATATTTTTTTGCAACAAGGTATTTGATAGAGTTGTCCCTAATGGAACGTTTTTTTATTTTATAGCTTTTTGTTAAGTGTTCAACTTCTATGCTCATATTGGTTGCATTCCTTTCTTTTTTCTTGTATGATATCATTAAATTGTGTATCGGTAAAATTGAAATAACGAATGATGAAGTTCATTTAATTTGATAAGAGGGCGATAAAATGACAATAGTACAATTAGAAACTTTTTTAAAAATAACTGAAGCAGGAAGTTTCACAGCTGCTTCAAATATGTTGGGATATGCTCAATCAACGGTTACGACACAAATTAAACAGCTGGAGGAAGAGTTGAATTGTCTTTTGTTTGAACGGTTAGGAAAAAATATTGTTCTAACATTAGAGGGTAAAAGATTATTAATATATGCACAAAAAATGCTGCAACTGGAAAGAGAAATATTACTAGAAGTACCAAAATCAGAAGATCCTACAGGAATATTAAGGTTAGGGGTTTCTGAATCTTTGTGTTATAACATATTGCCCCATATTCTGCTGGAATATAAAAAGAGATTCCCTAAAATAGTAATAGAGCTTCAATTTATTACTCATGATACATTTCCTTCGATGTTAAAACAGGGAGCTTTAGATTTGGTTTATACCTTGAATCCTTACATTGAATCACCAGAATTGGTCATGCTACATAAGAAACCTGAAACATTAGGGTTCTATGCAAGCCCCGAATATCCGCTTGCAAACAGAAATCGTATTAAGGAAACAGATTTAGAAAATATTCCATTGCTCCTTACTTCGCATAGCTGTAATTTCAGATTAATGCTTATTCAGGATTTGGCAAAGTATTCCGTTACTCCTAAAATTGGAATAGAGACAAGCAGAAAAGAAATATTAAAACAGTTTGCAATAAATCAATTAGGTGTAGCTTTCATACCAGATATGGTAGCCAAAGAAGAAATAGAAAACGGCTCTCTAAAGAGACTTGATTGGGGAGGAAATGATTTTGCTATATTTTCACAGATTTTTATTCATAAAGACAAGCATTTAAATTCAGCAATAGAAGGATTGATTGAAATAATATTGGAAAATACTAATGAAAATATTGCTTAGATCTGTGCAGCGATTAATATAAAATATTTTTATTATTGTTGCACACCCCCATCCGTAGTCTGAATCCCCTTAACTGACTACGATTTGACTACTACACAAGGCATTGATTTGCTCCGTTTTGCATTATTTCGCAAAAAGTGTAGTTTTAGAGAAGAAAAATACGATGCCCGGAAAAGTCGATAAATCCTTGCAAAATAGGGCAATATAGGGCATTTTAGAACAGGAGAAATTTATGATTAGAGTTTTATTCATCTGCCACGGCAACATCTGCCGTTCCCCCATCTCTGAGTTCGTCCTCAAGGACATGGTAGAAAAACTCAGCATAGCAGATAAATTTGATATAGCTTCTGCGGCCACCAGCACTGAGGAGATCTGGGGCGGAAAAGGCAATCCGATATACCCACCGGCGCAGGAAGTGCTGAGGGCGCATGGCATAGGTAAGACGGCTTATACAGATTTTAGTGGCAAGAGGGCCAGGCAGGTTACAAGGCGGGATTATGAATATTATGATTACCTGCTCTGCGCAGATACAGCAAATGTGAGGAACACAATGCGCATAACCGGTCCGGACTACCAGGACAAGATACATTTGCTGCTCGATTATGCGGGAAGATATGGACAATCTATAGCTGATCCGTGGTATACAGGACGATTTGATGAGACATACAGGGATGTGTGTCAGGGATGCGAGGGATTTCTTGAGTATCTCAGGCAAGGCAATAGGTTGTAGATATGTGTTTACACTCTCGAAGGCATGGTTTTATATTGATTTTATATTGCTTGTTTTATATAGCAACACCACAAGAAACGTGATATGATTTACGCGTAAATGCATGAGAGAAAATATATAAACCACCAACGGAGGGCACACAAATGGAATTATACAAAGGCAGACCGGATACAAATGAAGGACGACTTGAGAGGGAGATCAGAGTTTATGATTTCCTTGATGATCACGGCATAGAGTATTGGCGCACAGATCATGCTCCAGCAGACACAATGGAAGTTTGCAGCGAGATAGATGCGGTGCTTGGGGCAACCATTTGTAAGAATCTGTTTTTGTGCAACAGGCAGAAGACGCAGTTCTATCTGCTCATGATGCCGGGCGACAAGCCGTTCAAGACAAAGGAGATCACATCGCAGATAGGCAGCGCGAGACTTTCATTTGCATCGCCGGAGGATATGGAGAAGTATCTGGATATCAGGCCGGGGGCGGTCAGCGTCATGGGTCTCATGAATGACCATGAGAATTATGTGCAGCTGCTTGTTGACGAGGATGTTATGAAGGGCGAGTATCTTGGATGCCATCCGTGTGTGAACACATCAAGTATGAAGGTCAGGACGGAGGATATATTTGGAAAGTTTCTTGAGGCGGTTCACCACGATATGATCAAGGTGACGCTCACTGGAGAATAGGAGTGGTAAAAATGATGGCAGAGCGAAGAAACGGGGGCAAGCCTCGCAGAGAAGAAAATAATAAAACGAGTGGCAGCGTAAACAAGAGAAAAGGACAGTCACATAGCAGAAAGTACGATGTAACAGGTGGAGAGAAACAAATAAAAACAGGAAGCAAAGGTAAAGCTGTACAGGGAAAACCGCGACAGGCACACTCATCACAATATAAGCTCAACCCGAACAGCAAATGTCCTATATCCCACCTGTGCGGTGGCTGTCAGTATGTGGATATGCCATATGAGCAGCAGCTTGCTGAGAAACAGAAGTATATAGATGACCTGCTCAGCGTATTTGGTCCTGTGGACAAGATAATAGGCATGAAGAATCCGTATCACTACAGGAATAAGGTCACTGCGGCATTCAGGAGAATGAAGAGCGGAGAAATAATTTCCGGGGTGTACGAGGAGGGAACACACAATATACTTCCAGTCGAGGACTGTTATGTGGAGGATGAGAAGGCTGCGGACATCATCAGAACATTTGCCGGACTGATAAAGTCGTTCAAGCTCCAGATATACAACGAGGATACAGGAACCGGACTTATCAGGCATTTGCAGATAAGAGTTGGAAGAAAGACTGGGCAGATCATGGTGATCATAGTTACAGCGTCGCCGGTATTCCCGTCCAAGAAGAATCTCGCAAAGACACTTGTGACGGCTCATCCGGAGATCACAACGATTGTCCAGAATATCAACATGAAGGACACCAGCATGGTCATAGGCGACAGAAATCAGGTTGTTTACGGCAAAGGTTATATAGAGGATATCCTATGCGGAAAGCGTTTCCGTATATCGCCGGGCAGCTTCTATCAGGTCAATCCGGAGCAGACGGAGGTCCTCTATGGCAAAGCCATCAAGTACGCGGATCTCAAGAAGAAGGAGACTGTGATCGATGCCTACTGCGGTATAGGAACCATAGGCATAGCTGCAAGCGACCGTGCAAAGAAGGTCATAGGCGTGGAGTTGAATGAAGCCGCTGTGCACGATGCCCGGGTGAATGTGAAGATGAACAAGATACAGAATGTTGATATTTACAGCAACGACGCCGGCAGATTTATGGTCGATGTCGCTGAGGAGGGTGACAGCATAGATGTGGTATTCATGGATCCTCCGAGATCTGGAAGTACAGAGGAGTTCATGTCATCGGTCATCACACTTGGACCTAAAAGGGTTGTGTATATATCCTGTGGTCCTGAGAGCCTTGCCCGTGACTTGAAATATATGACAAAGAACGGCTATCAGGTCATCAAGATGACCCCTGTGGACATGTTCCCGCTCACCCGCGGGGTAGAGACCGTGGTGCTCCTCACAAGGGCGGGTGCGGTATATCGTGGATAAAATTAACAAAAAGCCGGTTCTCTATGAGTGAGAACCGGCTCCGTTTATAAAAATGGAAGGTTTTATCGTAAATTAAATCACGTTACATATATTTGACAAGCTCATCGATGATAGGAGCGTAGTGTTCGCCTTCAAGACCATAGTCTTTTTCTTTGTAGTTCCATGCGGCGCGGCCTATTCCGTACTTTTCAAATACAGAATGGATATCTTTGTACCAGTTCAGAGTTCCGTCAAGTGGTGCCTGATCTATAACACCATATTCGCCGCAGTACATAAATCCGTCTCTTTCTTCAACAGCCTTGATGCCGTCGAGAAACATTTTTTCGAACAAATCAGGTCCGATGGAATTAAGTCCAAGGCTACTCTCGGTGATGGCCCCATGCATACACCCTTCGATCTGGCGGGATTTCTCCATGTAGTCATTGAAATCCCCCGGATATTCGATATGAAAATCTGAAGGCATACCTGTTACCCAGTAAGCAGACTGGTGGGTAAATACCATTGGCTCGTAACAGTGGAAATTGTAAACTATGTTCTCATCGTTGTGATGAGGGAGAAGCTTTATAGATGTAACAGCATTGTAGCCAACCCCACCGAGTAGGATCTTGGCAGTAGGTGCTTTCGCACGGATGATCTCGATACATTTGCTTGATATTTCGTTCCACTCGTTTACAACGGTTGGACTTACGACCTCGTTCAGCGGCTCGAACATCATTATGTCTGCATCCTTAGCATATCTGTCTATAAGCTTTCTCCATATTCCATAGAATCTTTCCTGAAGAGGTTTCTCATGGAAGAATTCAAGAAGATGAGCCTCGTCGTCAAATATATATCCATATGTCTTGTGCAGGTCAAGGACCATGTTGAGTTTGTACTTCCGGCACCACTCAATGCATGAATCGATGTAAGCGTAGCCGTATTCCTTATCACTTCCGTCCTCGTTTTCAAAATTATCGTAATCGATAGGAAGACGAACATGGTCAAGTCCCCAAGATGCTATTCTTGCAATATCTTTTTCTGTGATAAATGTGTCAAGATGCTCCTTGTCAAGTGGTCCCTGTGAAAGCCATCCACCTAAGTTTACTCCTTTTTTGAATCCGTCTAAATTTCTCATAAACCATAACCTCCTGTGAAATAATAAATTATATATTGCACTCATTTGCCGTTCGGGAGTGCTTATCAGTTTCGTTTTCTGTGACTTTATAGTAGCATTTGCGTTGATAAGAGAATATAATAAATGTGTCAATTATATAACAAATGTGTGATAGAGATATATGAATATCACAGAGGAAAGGCAGAAAGACAATGAAGATATCGAATGAGATAGTAAAACAGCAGTTTGTCCAGAGGGAATATGGACTGGCACATTCCACATACGACAATGAGCTCGATTTTTATCAGCTTGTGAGCAGCGGTGATGTGAAAGCTTTGTCTGGAATGTTGCTGACAGGCGATGAGGATGAGGCTGTTCTTGCTGCAAGAGGAATATTGTCAGATGACAAGGTTCGCAATAGGAGATATCACGAGATAGTGCTAGTGGCAATGATTTCCAGATTTTGCATAGAAGAGGGGATGGAGGAGATGGAGAGTTACAATCTCAGTGACTTCTATATTAATAAGCTGGACAAGGCGCAGACAGAACGGCAGATCATAGATGTACATAACCAACTGATTATGGACTATGCCAGGCGGATGAAAAAGGTGAAAAAGAAAGCTGCTATATCACCTCATTGTGTAAGGGCGATGGACTATGTGTATGATCATCTGCATGAAAGAATAGAAATTACAGAGATCTCAGAATTTGTGGGAGTGGAACGCTCTTATCTGAGCAAACTATTTCATAAGGAGGTCGGTCAGACAATCTCAGATTACATCATGGAGAAGAAGCTTCAGACTGCCAGAAATATGCTTCTGTATTCAGATTTTTCCTGTACGGAGATATCGCAATATCTGGCATTTGCCAGCGGAAGCTATTTTGCAAAATGCTTCAAGACAAAATATGGATCGACTCCGAATTCATATCGCAGGATAAATTACAGGAAACACTGGAAAGAGGCGAAATCATAGTCTTGTTATGTGCTGGTATAATTGACAACATCTGTCAAAGGTTGTAGAATTACATGAGTTTTATTTGTATATATAAGGAGAATGAATAGCTATGTCATCTTTTAGATTTCATGTGGCTCTCGCAGCCGCAAAACTGAGCAAGGGACTCATCCAGCTCCTGGGTAGGAACGGTACGCATACACCTGGAGTTATCGCCCTGAAGATATGTCCGGATTTCCTGGTACAGGCGCCCAAAGCACCGCTTACGATATGTGTCACAGGAACAAATGGTAAGACCACCTGTAGTAACCTGATAACTGATGTTTTGGAGAAGGATGGAAGAAGAGTTGTCAGCAACAGAACAGGTTCCAATATCGTCCCTGGCTGTACGACAAATGTCATCAACAGCCTTACATTTACGGGAAAGGTCAGAGTGGATGCCGCTGTATTTGAGGTGGACGAGCGTGCTTCAAGGCTGATACTTCCATATGTGAAGCCGGATTATCTTGTTGTAACAGGACTTTTCAGAGATTCACTCAAGAGAAATGCTCACCCTGACTATATTTTCAGTGTCATAGATACCTACTGCCCTGATTCTGCAAAGGTTATCCTGAATGCGGACGAGCTTTGCTCAAGCATGTTGAAGAAAGACAGCTACAGAGTGTTCTATGGAATCGGCAAGCAGCCTGATGACAAGACCGAGCCATACAACCTTATCGCGGATTACCAGATCTGCCCTAACTGCGGCGAGAAGCTGAAGTACAATTACCTCAGATATCATCACATCGGCGATGTGGTATGCCCGAAGTGTGGACTTCACTCACCAGACAAGAAGTATCTGGCAACCGACATAGACAGAGAGAAGATGACAATTACTATACAGGAGGGAGACAAGAAGACAGTTTATCCGCTGATCCATACAGCTCTCTTCAATATATATAATGAAGTTACAGTTATCTCGGCACTGCGCGAGATCGGTCTCTCGGCTGAGAGAATCAAGGAACTCATGGGTCAGATCCATATACCGGATTCCCGCCACAACGAGACCACAGTGAATGGTGTTACAGTAATCCAGGCGCTCTCAAAGGGACAGAGTGCGGTTTCTTCATCCAGAACATTTGAGTATGTGGCAAATGAGGAGGGCAAGAAGGCTATCCTCCTTGCGATGGACGATCTTGAGGACAGACAGAAGAGTATAGAGTTCTCAGGCTGGATATACGATCTGGAGTATGAGCAGTTCAACAGGGATGATGTTGTACAGGTCATCTGCACAGGACCTAGATGCTACGACCACAAGGTGAGATGCTTACTGGCTGGTATCCCTGAGGAGAAGATACTCACAAATCTCAGCGAGGTCGCTGCGGCAGACGATGTGACTATAGATGGTGTTGACAGAATATATATCCTGTACGACTGTGAGAATTACGGAATGTCATGTGAGATGAAGAAGAAGATAATCAAGAGACTGGAGGGTGACAAATAATGAAGATTGAGATTTTATATCCGGAAATATGTACACTCTACGGTGACAAAGGAAATACAATGTACCTGCAGAAATGTCTGCCGGATGCGGAATTTGTGACAACAGGACTTAATGAGAAGCCACTCTTCCTCAAAGAGAATATAGACATGGTGTATATGTGTTCCATGAGCGAGAAGAGCCAGGAGCTCGTGCTTGACAGACTGATGCAGTACAAGGACGAGATCGCAGCATGCATGAAGGATGGAAAGGCGCTTTTCCTTCTGGTTGGCAATTCCATGGAACTCCTTGGTGATTATATCAAGAGAGAGGATGGAACCAGAGTTACAGGACTTGGCGTTGTTCCGGGCATGTACTCAGTCCGCCAGGCTCCGAATCGTTTCAACACGCTCATCAAGGCGAAGTTCAACGATATGACACTCATCGGATACACAAGCCGATTTGCCCACACTTACGGAATACCTGATGATATGACATTCTGCAAGGTGGAGATCGGACAGGGCAGCAATCCTGATACCATGAATGAGGGAATCTGCAAGAACAGAGTAATTGCGACATACATTCATGGACCACTGCTCATTCAGAATCCTGATTTTGTACATTATCTGTTGGAAAAACTGGATGCTCCTATGAAGGAGATACCATTCGAGGCAGCTATGCGTAAGGCATATGATGTGAAACTTGCTGAGTATGGCAAGCCGGATCTGGAGCTGTCATAATATAGAGAATTATAGTGATAATTAAGCCCCGGTGGCCTTTGATATGTACCTGAAATTCATGACACATGTCAGTATGCTGCCGGGGATTTTATATGTAGTAATGTATAAAACTATACATTTTGTATAGTTATGTAAACCTATTAAAAAGAAAAAGATAATATGTCACAATACAGATGTTGCCACCCCTAGACAGGCTAGGAAAGGGGGAGCGCAGTGGCTGGACGGAGATAAGTAAGTGGTAATCAGCCCAAGGAGTACGTCGCCTTTAAAAGACGGAGAAAACCCCAGTAGCGCCAACTACTGGGGTTTTCGTTATGCTTTTGGGAAAGCATATGTCAGAATTTCTTGTTTCATTGTTGCTGACATTATATCATATGAATTTTACCTTCGCAACATTCATTTTCCTCACATATCTTAATGTTTTTTCAGATGTATCAACTCAAAAGAAAGTAGTATAATGATATCGCAAGAAGAAAAAACAAGCGACGCGAAGCGGCATTTGTTTTTTTCTTGCGATATCAACGAGAACCCGTTCGGCGGAGCCGAACATGGAGCGCGGCAGCGCGAGGGTTCGAGTCTGCCAAAAGCAAGAAGGAAAAAGCATGACGCGAAGCGGCATTTGTATTAGTAAATGCGAAGCGGCATTAGTTTCTGTAAATCGGGGTATATTATTCATAAAAACAAATGAAGAGACAATGTGAAAGGAGCAGTGGGTTACATGTTAAAGGACTGGAACAAGCCGGAGCGTCCATCGGATGAGGAGATAGACGCGAGGTTAAAGATCGCCAGAGAGAATCTGACACGCAATCAGATCAAGGTAAAGGAAGGCAAGATACCTGTATTTGTCATATTTGAAGGCTGGGGTGCTGCAGGTAAGGGAAGTCTTGTCGGAAGGATCATCAAGAATATGGATCCGAGATTTTTCAACGTTGAGTCAGTGAAATATTCCACAGACGAGGAAAAACGCAGACCATTCCTGTACAAGTATTTTACGAGAATACCGGAACAGGGGGAGTTTGCATTTCTGGATGGTGGCTGGATGAGGGACATAGTAGGTGGCAAGATGTCCGGGGAGCTGTCAGATAAGGAATACCGGAAGAGAGTTGACAGCACCAAGAGATTTGAGAGGACTCTGGCGGACAACGGATATCTGGTCATGAAATTTTTCTTCCAGATAGACAAGCACGAGCAGAAGAAGAGGCTTGAAACACTTCTTGAAGATGATACGACAAACTGGAGAGTGTCTAAGCATGATCTGAAGCAGAACAAAAAGTATGACGAGTATCTTGAGGCATTTGACAGCTTTATGTATGACACCAATCTGTCAAATGCACCGTGGTACATGATAGATGCAAAGGAGAGAAAATGGGCAGAACTTCAGATACTCGATATCATCAATCAGGGAATAGAGACTGCGCTGCTCAATCAGGGGCATGCTGTACCTATACTGCAGAATACATTTGCGCTCAAGAAGATCCCGAAACTTTCCGAGGTGTCTCTCGACAAGAAACTGACGGATGAGGAGTACAAGGAGGAACTTGACAAGCTGCAGAAGAAACTCGGCAGACTGCACAATGAGCTTTATCAGAAGAGGATACCTGTTATCATAGGCTACGAAGGTTGGGATGCGGCAGGCAAAGGTGGAAATATCAAAAGGATAGCGGAGGCACTTGATGCGAGAGGTTATGTGGTAAATCCTATAGCAAGTCCGGAGCCACACGAGAAGGCAAGGCATTTTCTGTGGAGATTTTGGACAAGACTTCCAAAGTCCGGGCATGTGGCTATATTTGACAGAACATGGTATGGCAGAGTCATGGTTGAGCGACTTGAGGGTTTCTGCTCGGAGAATGATTGGCAGCGGGCGTACAATGAGATAAATGAATTTGAGAAGGAACTCCACGACTGGGGTGCGATCGTCATCAAATTCTGGGTTCAGATCGACAAGGATACACAGCTTGAGAGATTCACACTCAGACAGAACACGCCTGAGAAACGCTGGAAGATCACAGATGAGGACTGGCGCAACCGTGACAAATGGGATGACTATGAGACTGCGGTGGATGAGATGCTGGAAAAGACCAACACCAGCTTTGCGCCATGGCACATATTGGAGTCAAATGACAAGAAGTATGCCAGAATAAAAGCCCTCAAGATCGTTATCAAGGCGATAGAGGATAAGCTGGAGCAGGTTGAAAAGAACTAAAAATGCATATAGGACTGAGAGTCCATGCTGGAAATAGAACACATAAGGCGGTGATACACAACAGAAGTATCACCGCCTTTTTCAAAAAGGTTTAAGGAAGGAAAAAGTTATTATCAGATTTAATTATTTTCCTTGATGATGGATACTCCAAACGGAGCCAATTCCATTTTGCCATCAAATATATTTTTCGTCTGAATGTCGGTTCCGTGAACTTCAGATATTGTCTGAGGTTCGTTGGTGTTGTTCAGGTAAAATCCATATGCAGTTCCGTCATCTGCATATCTGCAGTGATACTGAACTCCGTCAGGGAGATCTTTTATGGCGATACCGGCGTTCACCATCATCTGCTCCATGATCTCACCGAGTTTACTGTAATCTATTCTTGCAGCCACGTAGTAGGCCTTGCCCTCGCCGTAGCTGTTCACTGTCACTGCTGCATTTCCGGCGTAGAAATCAGAATCGTAGGTTCCAAGTACATCCGCCGTTCCGACTCTCAGGATCTCAGCATAGTCACGGAGTTCGCATGAACTGCCATCTGTGAAGCTCACGCTGTTTCTGTCAGATGGATACAGGGTGTCTATCTCTTCACTGATGATTCCAAATACATCTGCAAGTCCATTTCCCGGGAATCCACCGAGTATACAGAGCTGATCCTTGTCTACATAGCCCGTAAAGTAAGTGGATAGAAGCTGTCCGCCCCTCTTTACAAATGCGGCAAGAGACTCGGCTGCGCCATCTCTCAGCATGTAGAGCATAGGTGCAACAACCACATCGTAATCGTCGAGTGGTTCATCGGATGCAATGACGTCCACGTCAACGCCGCGCTTTGTCAGCTCTTTGTATACAGACATACAGGTCTCAGGATATTTTTTTGATTCCTGCCCCAGAGCCTTGACATCATCTATGGCCCACATATTGTCCCAGTCGAACAGCAGTGCAACCTTTGATCTGATGAGTGTGCCGGTTATCTCGGAGAGCCCATCAAGCTCTGCGCCGAGGGCGGCAACCTCCTTGAATATTCTGGTGTCATTTGTTCCGAGATGGTCAACAACGGCACCATGATACTGTTCAAATGAGCCCCTGCCCTTTCGCCACTGGAAGTACTGAACAGTGTCAGAACCGCAGGCTATAGCGTTGTATGAGAACAGCTTGTGGATGCCCGGTCTTTTGAGTTTGTTATATGGATGCCAATTTACAAGCCCCGGAGCACTCTCCATAAGCATGAAAGGCTTATCCTTCTTCATGGATCTCATGACTGCGTGGTCAAATGTGTTCTGCCCCATGACATCCGCAAGGCTTTCATAGTCGTTGTGGAATCTAGGGTATGAATCCCATGAGATCACATCAAGTTCCTTTGCCATTGGTCTGTAGTCAAGACCATCGTAGAGCTGCATAAAGTTGGTTGTTATAGGTATTTCAGGGGTGAGTTCACGGAGGAGCGTTATCTCTGATTTCATGTAATCGTTCATGTTCCATGTGGTAAATCTCTTCCATTCGAGGTTCAGCCCCATGATACTGAAATCACCATTTTTGTATGGCGGCTCAATCTGTGAGAAGCTGTTGTATGAGTGACTCCAGAAGGTGGTCCACCATGCTTTGTTCAGCTTGTTTATGTCGTGGTCGAACTTCTCTGCGAGGTAATTCTGAAATCTTTTCACACAGAGACGGCAGTAGCACTCGCCACCAAGCTCATTTGACACATGCCACATGATGAGTCCCGGATGGTTTCCCACATGGGCGTGGAGCTGACGGATGATATTGGCAACTTTTTCTCTGTATACAGGTGAGCTCATGCAGTGGTTCTCACGGACGCCCTGATGTTCCCTGACGTCATATGAATCCACACGCCTGATCTCAGGATACTTCTGTGCCATCCATGCCGGTTTGCCGCCCGATGGCGTGGCAAGAACGGTGTAAATGCCTGCATTATACAGGTTGTCCATAACATCCTTCAGCCAGTCAAAATGGTATTCGCCCTCAACAGGCTCATATGCTGACCATGAAAATACACCAAGAGTAGCGGAAGTCATTCCTGCCTCCTTCATCATCTCGATATCCTTTGCCAGAATATCAGGGCGGTCAAGCCACTGTTCAGCATTGTAATCACCGCCGTGTAGTATTCCGTTTATCTGTGGAAAAAGCTTGTTTTTGTTCATTTATCTGTCATCTCCTATAAATAAAGGTAATGTGCTCTATGTGATCTGTTTTTAGTGTAGAATATATGCGCAAACGGTTGCACAGCTTGCTATTTAAAGGTAGCACAAATAGACAAATAATTCAATTGTAATTTGACAATACATTTCAATTTGTGCAAAATATACAAAATATATACACTGCCATTCATCAGGACAATATTGTATATAATTAAGAAAAACGGCTTGAAATAAGAGATATAGTTGCTTATGATTAAGATATCATGAATTGCTCAAAGTTGCGCAATTTGTCAATTCCTACAAGATGTACAAAAGTGAGGTAAAAAGCTATCGAACAGTGTCAAAAATCTATATAATAAAAGTATTGAGGGATGAACGGAAATATAAGGTTGGAACGTATCGTTTAAGGAGGAGTTTTATGATAAAAAAGAGGAAATCATATAGAGTGGTGGCAGGCAGTATAAGGTCTGAGTTGTTAAGGGAGCTGAGCAGAAAAATCTGTATCGGTGCCTTGGCATTTTCAGCGGCGGTTGTGCTATTGCCAGGCGGTAAAGTGGGAGCATATGCATCTGATCAGACACGGGTAAGTTCAGATGAGAGTCAGGTTACGGTAGGGTATGATGATCTGGACGACACTTTGCAGAAAGGCGGACTTGGCGTTGTCGTTGAGCAGCAGGATGGTGCGGCTTCACTGGCATCTACATATGATGCAACAGCACTTGAGAAGCTTATTGTTGAAGGAATCAAGGCATGGCAGACGAGTATAGATGTATCGGAACTTGGCCTTACGAGAGACGATATTAATAACGGGGCAGTAAGATCTATTATCAATTCTCATCCCGAGTTTATCAGTCTATCGGGAGGCTATACATATTGGACTTCTGGCTCTTCAATCACCAAAATAGCATTTACATATTTGACAAATGCAAAGGAGGAGCAGCAGGAGCTTGATGCTGCACTTCAGGAAGTCAAGAGTAAGATAGATACCAGTGGAATGAGCGATGAAGAGATAGTACTTGCATATCATGAGTATCTCACATCCACAGTTGCATATGCATATGAGGATTATTTCAATGGAACGATTGCTGCAAATCACGGGTACGATATGTATGGAGCTTTGGTTAAACATAGTTGTGTGTGTCAGGGATATGCCGAGACTATGTTTTATCTGCTAAGAGAGGCTGGTCTTTCATGTGCAATCGCATCAAGTGAAAATATCAATCACGCGTGGAACATAGTTAAGATACATGGAAAATGGTATCACATAGATGCAACTTGGGACGATCCGGTGTGGGATATGCCTGGAAGATCATATCATGATTATTTCCTTGTCAGCTTTGATACAATGAATAAGAATACACTCATCAACCATACTAAGGACAGAACGGATATGGTTGTCAGTGCACAGTGGGGAGATACATATACGACAGCGGTGGACACCACTTATGAGAGTGGTAAGTTCTGGAATGGTATTGAGAAAGCTATTTTTTATAAAGACGGTTATTGGTACAGCATAAGTGAGGGCAGTTCGAAAACATCATTTAACATAAATAAGTACCAGTATTCGACTAACATAAACAAGGTTTTGTATTCGGGCACTGCAAAATGGACAACTCCGAGTGGTGGGTATTATCCCGGTGTTTATAGTTCAATACATCTCCGAGGTGATAATTTATATTTTACTACTCCGGATAGCTTGAACAAGATAGATATAACATCGACAAATGTAATTCCTACAGAGCTTATAAATATACGAACACAGTATAATAGTTCAACAGGAAATAATTTATATGCGTTTGGAGAACAGTATGGTAAGCTGGTGTATTTTATTACAGATTCTCCTAATATAAAGAAAACTAAGGATTCAAGCAATTCAAGCAAGTATAACAAGGAGTATGCCGAGTATACATTCGAGATGTGCATAAGCCACAAGTGGGATGCTGGAGTGGTGACAAAGGAGCCGACCTACACAAGTACAGGAACCAAGAAGTACACCTGTACAAACTGCGGTGAGACCAAGATCGAAACGATAGCCAAACTTGTATGTACGAGCCACGTGTGGGATAGCGGCAAGGTTGTGACAGCGCCGACATACAAGACAGAGGGAACCAAAAAGTATACGTGTAAGAATTGCGGAACAACCAAGACCGAAACGATAGCCAAGCTGGTATGTACAAAGCATGCATGGGATGCCGGAGTAGTGACAATACAGCCAACATACAAGACAGAGGGAACAAGAAAGTACACCTGTACAAACTGTGGCGAGACAAAGACCGAGACTATAGCCAAGCTTGTATGTACGACCCATGCATGGGATAATGGAACGGTTACTAAGAAAGCTACATATACAGCTACAGGAGTCAGGAAATATACGTGCAAGACATGTGGCGCAGCAAAGCAGGTCACAATTGCAAGGCTGAAGCTTGCGAAGGTAACCGTAAAGTCTGCACAGCAGGCCGGCGCGATAAAGCTTACCTGGAATAAAGCGTCAGGGGCATCTGGTTACAAGATATACAGGAGAACCGCCAAGGGAAGATATGTATGTATCAAGACAGTCAAGTCGGGAACGACAAGCTATGTAGACAAGACAGTCAAGTCAGGAAACAGGTATTACTACTGTGTAAAGGCATATAATGGAAATGTACTCAGTGGATATACAGAGGCAAGTATTCTCTACATCAAGGCTCCGGTTGTCACGGTCAGGAAGTCAGCACAGGGAGTGAAACTTTCCTGGAAAAAGTCTGCCGGTGCAAAAAAATACATTGTGTATAGAAAGACACCAACAGGCAAATACAGGGCAGTCAAGACTGTAACAGCGAAAACTCTCAGTTGGACAGACAAAACGGCAAAGAAAGGTCAGACTTATTATTACATTGTGAAGGCAGTGAATAATAAGACATACAGTGCAGCGTCACCGCAGAAGAGAATAAAAAGGTAGATGCTTACTGCGTAATTATAAGGGAGAAAAAGAATGAAATATGAAAATGTAAGACTCACAGAAGCTGTGCGGCGTATCAGGATGATATTTGTGGTGGGCGTCATCGCTGCGTGTGTGCTGTACGGCGGAAAAATACCAGCATTTGCGGAGGATACTCAGGAACAGTATGACTCATCACAGAGCAGCTATGGTCAGTTGCTTGAGCAGGAGGGCGATACTTCAGGTATCCTGCAATTTGGCGGACAGATAATAGAAGATGAAGCATCGGATTCATCGGAAGCGTCACTGGCAGCGGCAAATTCAAAGAAATATGAGAGTGCCATTGTCGGCGCTGTGGAGAAATTTTCACCGAGACTCAATGTAAAGAGCTGGGGATTGACCACACGAAATGTTGCAAATGTAGTCACAACCGCAATGAATGCGCATCCCGAGGTCGTGTATGTGGCAAGATACAGTTATCTGTATGACCAGACCACAGGAAAGGTCGTGTATCTGAAGTTCTCATACAAGCCAAATGCCCGAACCGAAAAGAAGCAGTTGGATGCAGCCATAGCGGAAGTGAACAAGCAGATAAATACAAAGAACATGAAGCCGGCAGAGATCGTGCTTGCATATCATGAGTTCCTGACATCCACAGTTGCATATGACACCAGCGGGGCTAAGGAATTTGATCCAACAACCGGAAGAGACCACATGTATGATATGTATGGTGTATTGGTTAAGAGGAGCAGCGTGTGTCAGGGATATGCGGAGACCATGTGGTATTTCCTCAGGAAAGCCGGGGTTCCGAGTGGAGTTGCCACAAGCCAGTATGTAAACCATGCGTGGAATGTTGTAAATATAGGTGGAAAGTGGTATCACGTTGACGCAACCTGGGATGATCCCGCAAGTGATATACCGGGAAGGTCGATGCATGATTATTTCCTTGTAAGCTTTGACACCTTGAACAGTAAGACTAAGGCCGCCAGCAGCGATTATTATCTTGGCAGATATGACACAAAGGTGGGAAATGTATGGAAGGGAACATACAGCAATGCCACGGATAAGCGATATGAAAAAGGCCAGTTCTGGAATGGCGTTGAGAAGGTCATCTTTTATAGAAAGGGCTACTGGTACAGCATAAAGCAGGGCAGCCAGTCATCATACTATCAGATAAACAAGTACAGCTTCACCAACGGTGTAAATACAACGATATTTACCGGGCAGGATGAATGGCTGGATACAGATGGTACGGCACTTAACAAACAGTATGGGACACTGTTCCTTGCACAGGAAAAGCTCTATTTCTGCACATCGAGATATGTTGCATGGATAGATCTTGAGGTAAATGAGCGCAAGGCGTGGGCTATATATGACATAAGACAGAAGTATGTATCAGGTGTAAACATATATGGAATGGGATATTACGGAAATGATGTTGTGATCTGGGTTTCCGACACTCCATCCTGTACAAGAAAGGACGCTTACTATCTCGGAGCATGTATGAGCCACAAATGGCAGGCGGGAGAGGTTACAAAACAGCCGACATTCACATCCCAGGGATCGCAGAAGTACAAATGCAGCAACTGCGGATATACCAAGAATGTCACACTTGACAAATTGAAGCTTGCGACGGTGACGGTCAAAACGAAGAATACAGGTAAGGGAATAAGCCTCACCTGGAATACCGATTCAAGAGCCACCGGTTATAAGGTATACAGACGCACAGGCAAGGGTGCATACAGACTTATAAAGAAAGTGAAGGGAAGCTCTGTGAGATCAATGGTAGACAGATCTGTTGTAGGAGGAAAGACCTACACATACAGAGTATCGGCATACAACAGCTATACAAAGGGCGGCTCCAAGGCAAAGAGCCAGTATTATATAGGCTGCACGACCGCAAGAGCAAAGAATACCTCACAGGGAGTAAGAGTCTCCTGGAAGAAGACAAAGGGAGCCGCCGGCTATAAGATATACAAAAAGACAGGCAGCGGCAGATTCAAATGTGTGAAGGTTGTGAAAGCAAAGACCACAACATATCTTGACCGCCGTGTGAAGTCAGGAACAAAGTACACATACTTTGTAAAACCATACAAAGGAAAGACGGCAGGAACCTACAAGAAGGCTAGAGTCAAGTACAGATAAAAAGTAAATAGAGCGCGTAAAAAAATACCATGTACAGCATTTCGCCTGTACATGGTATTTTTGCTTTTGTTATATGCTTAGAATGATATTATTTTTCATTCTTGTGTTCTGTTATGTCCCTGTGGGAATTATCGAACAGATCTGTGTCGGCCACATCTGATGAATCATTTCGATTCAGGGTCTCGCCTATGCGGGCCTTTGCCTCAGTTCCGGCAGCCTTGATACCCTCGGTGATCACCTCGCTCTTTTCCTTGAGATTTTCACTTATCACAGCGCTTTTTTCCTTTACGTTCTCTGTAAGCTGTTCAGCCTTCAGTTTGATCTTCTTTGTTATGGAGAAGCTTTCAGGGTTATTCTCAAATGCTCGTTTGATCGATGCTGTATCGTGAAGAGAGAGAAGGAAGCTTGGCTTCTCCTTGAACTTCTCACGATCCAGAGCCAGTCGGGACTTGAGTTCCTCAACACGGACAATAAGATCATTCTCTTTCGCAAATTTCTTCACCTTGTTCATCAGGTTGAATGATACAACGCAGTCGATTACGAATACCCCGTAGAAAAAACCGATGAAGAAGGAGAATGTCAGGTGATCCGCCAGCCAGTACACAGCGTTCAGTATGTGTGGATGGAGGAAGAAATAGTACAGTGCCGCGATCACACCCCAGAAGAATGAGAACAGCGGACATATGATGCCCTGTATATTGCCCCACTCATCTGAGTAGTCCCACAGCTTGATGTTCATTCCTATTATAAATATACGTCCGGCAATGTATTCCACAACGGTCATGGCGATGGCCATGATCAGTACCACCAGAACCTTTTGCAAAACAGGATGGGCGTCAACAGCATCTATATGGATCAGGGACAGGAGATACAGCACCACAAGGCCTGAACCGTAGAGAGGCAGGTAAGGCCCGATGAGGAATCCCGGGTTGATCCATTTGTGGCTTGGGTTGCTCTTGGAGAAGAACTTTCTGAATATGACTTCAATGCACCAGCCCATGATGCATCCTATGAAAAATAAAAATAATATTACCAGAATACTTTTGATATTGAAATTATCCATACATGGAATCTCCTTTGTATATATGACTTTGCCAATAGTAATAAGATAGTATATAGAAGGAAAAAAAGCAACCTTACAAAATGTCACAAGTGTAAGATAGCTTGTTGATACTTATTGAGAAAAAAAGTCATTTAAATTGCGAATGTTATATTGGACTAACGCCGGGGACAGTGCTATACTTACAGCAAATAAAAAGCCACGAAACAGATGCAGACTCTTTCTACAGTACGAAGATCGAGAATGCATTTTTTACGTTAAGGAGAGTTTGATTGAACAAACCGTGATTAGAAAAATCGAATCACGGCGAAGCCTGTCATATAATCTATCATGCGTATAAGTGGTCATATCATTAATCAGAATAAATATATAATCAAGGAGGACAAAATCATGATGAAGGCATTAAAGAAGGTAAACTGGAAGAAGCTTGGAATATTTGCAGGTGGAGTATTATTTGGAACAGCTGGTATCAAGGTTCTCTCAAGCAAGGATGCAAAGAACGTATATACACATTGTACAGCTGGTGTTCTTAGAGCAAAGGACTGTGTCATGAAGACAGCAAATACTATCCAGGAGAACTGTGGTGATATCTACGCAGGAGCAAAGGATATCAACGAGGCAAGAGCACAGAAGGCAGCAGAGGCTGACTTTGAGGATGCTGAGTGCACAGAGGCTGAGAGCGCTGACGCAGCAGAGACTGTAGAAGAGTAATCAGTATAAGACAAAACATAAGAAAGAGGCGAAGATCTTGAAGTTTTCTATTTTAAATGAAACAAAGAATCGTCTGCGTATACACATGGCACAGAGCCGCATGACCATGGCACAGGCCGACATACTTCAGTATTATCTGGAGAACTGTGAGGCAGTGGAAGAGGTCAAGGTGCACGACAGAACCTGTGACGCGATCATCATATATGATGGTGACCGTGCAGCGGTGATAGATGCGCTGAGACAGTTTGGATATGACAGGGTGGAGGTTCCGGCGGATCTCACAGAGACATCAGGCAGAGTCATGAACAGACAGTATGAGGACAAGCTGTTTTGGAAGACCGCCTGGTACATGACCAAGAAATGGATCATGCCAATGCCGCTTCGGTATTGTCTGACATCCGTCAAAGCTCTCAAGTATATAGGCAAGGGGCTCAAGTGTCTTGCGAACAGGAAGCTTGAGGTGCCGGTTCTCGATGCAACAGCCATAACAGCATCCATTCTGACAAATGATTTCGCGACAGCGGGATCAGTCATGTTCCTTCTGGAGATCGGTGAGATCCTTGAGGAGTGGACACATAAGAAGTCGGTGGATGGACTGGCAAGAAGCATGTCACTCAATATCAATAAGGTATGGGTGCGTGTGGATAATTGTGATGTACTTATGGACAGTGCGAAGATCGCAAAGGATGATCTGGTAGTGGTTCATATGGGCAATGTCATTCCATTTGACGGTGTTGTGGATCAGGGCGAGGGCATGGTCAATCAGGCATCCCTCACCGGAGAGTCAGTACCGGTCCACAAGGGACACGGAGACAGTGCATATGCAGGTACAGTTGTTGAGGAAGGTGAGCTGGTAGTCAGAGTTGTAAAGACTGGTAAGACCAGCAGATATGATAAAGTTGTTGCGATGATAGAGGAGTCTGAGAAGCTTAAGTCAGGACTTGAGAGCAAGGCAGAGCATCTTGCAGATGGTCTTGTGCCATGGACTCTCGGTGGAACTATCCTCACATACCTTTTAACAAGGAATATCACCAAGACACTTGCGGTGCTCATGGTCGACTATTCATGTGCACTGAAGATGTCCATGCCTATAGCGGTATTGTCTGCTATACAGGAGGCAAACAAGCATCACCTCACAGTCAAGGGCGGCAAATTCCTGGAGGCTGTAGCTGATGCAGACACGATAGTATTTGACAAGACAGGAACACTTACAAAGGCATCACCTACGCTTGTACGCGTCGTATCATTTGACGGAAGAGATCCTGATGAACTGCTCAGGATAGCTGCATGTCTGGAGGAGCATTTCCCTCATTCCATGGCAAGAGCGGTTGTGGCAGGAGCTGCAGCCAAGGGGCTGGAGCATGAGGAGATGCACTCCAAGGTTGAGTATGTTGTGGCTCACGGTATCTCATCAAGCATAGACGGCAAGAAGGTTGTCATAGGAAGCTATCATTTCGTATTTGAGGATGAGGGCTGTGTGATACCTGAGGATAAGATAGAGCTGTACGAGTCGTTGTCCAAGACTCATTCACATCTGTTCATGGGAATCGATGGCAGGCTGGCAGCAGTCATATCCATCAAGGATCCGGTCAGACCTGAGTCGGCCGAGGTTGTTTCAAGGCTCAAGAAGCTGGGAATCAAGAAGGTTGTCATGATGACAGGAGACAGTGACAGAACGGCCAAGGCTATTGCAGAGCAGGTAGGGGTGGATGAGTATTACTCAGAGGTCCTTCCTGAGGACAAGGCAAAGTTTGTCGAGGCTGAGAAGACTGCGGGTCGAAAGGTCATCATGGTGGGAGATGGAATCAATGACTCACCTGCACTGTCGGCATCCGATGCTGGAATTGCCGTAAGTGATGGCGCGGAGATTGCCAGAGAGATCGCAGATATAACTGTCAGTGCGGACAATCTGTACGAGCTCGTAACACTTAAGGAACTCAGTAATAAGCTGATGAGCAGGATCAACAGGAACTATCGCAAGATAGTGACCATCAACACAGGACTTATCATCCTGGGCGTGATGGGAGTTATCCAGCCAACCACATCAGCACTGCTTCACAATTCATCGACGCTTCTCATAAGTCTTGACAGTATGAAGAAGCTGCTGGATTGATGATCGGAGCATAGAATTATATTGATGATCGAAGCGTAGAATCATATAGAATATAAAATAAAGCTGCCCTCTTCACTGTGATGAGTACCCGGGATTCCGGAACATTAGTGAGGAGGGCAGTTTTGTAGTTAAAAGATGATTTTAAATAATAAAAATAATCTGTAAGAATTGTTGACCGGGCCGACAGAATATGACAAAATGTACGTATAAATCATGAGTAGATAGCTGAACATAAGGGCAGAATATTAGCAGATATTATCTGGAATGTTTATGAAATGAAAATATACAGATGTGTGTGGAGCACAGCGTGATGCGTGTGTTCATCACAATAGAATGGAGGATGATCAGTATGGTAAAAACGGTAAAAGGCGATAATTTTGAAGATATAAAGGCATGCGGTGTGGCGGTTGCGGATTTCTCAGCAACATGGTGCGGACCATGCAAGATGATGGCACCGGTATTTCACACGGTTGCAGATGAACTGAATGGTGAAGTGGATTTCTTCAGTGTGGACGTGGATGAGAATCCCGGACTTGCGGCTGCCAATAAGGTGTTCAGTGTTCCGACATTGATACTGTACAAGAATGGTGTTGAGGCATCGAGGAGTGTCGGAGCTATATCCAAGTATGATCTTCTCGATTTCATTGAGAAGATCAAATAATTGTCTGTGATATGTATCCCGGATATTTTAATTGGGATCTGAATTGAAGTGGGGATACAAACTAGAAACAGGAAAAACATAAAGCCCTGTCAGACTTAACATTCATATGGGTCTCATATTATGGATACATATGAATGTTAAGTCTGACAGGGCTTTAAGGTTATTGAAAACACATTGACTATCTGGCGTCTCTGTCTACATATTCTCTATACTTAACCAGACTCTTATATGCCGGTCTGATGATCTTGTCCGTGGTGACAAGCTCCTCGATCCTGTGAGCGCTCCATCCAACTATACGTGCCACTGCAAAGAGCGGTGTGTAGAGCTCCCTAGGAATTCCGAGCATCTCATACACGAATCCGCTGTAGAAGTCTACGTTAGGGCTGACACCCTTGTATATCTTGCGTTCCTTGGCGATGAGCTTTGGCGCGATCTTCTCAATGTTGTTGTACAGAGTCATATCCTCGTCCCTGCCCTTGGCAGCGGCAAGCTGTTCGACAAATGACTTGAATACTTTTTCTCTTGGGTCTGACAGTGAGTAAACGGCATGGCCCATACCATAGATGAGTCCCTTGTGGTCGTAGGCTTGCTTGTTCAGCAGCTTATCCAGATATGCCTCTATGGCCTCTTCGTCATGGTAATCCTTTATGTGCTCCTTGATATCGTCCATCATGTTCATAACCTGCAGGTTGGCACCACCATGCTTCCTTCCCTTGAGGGATGAAAGGGCGGCGGCAATGGCAGAGTATGTGTCAGAGCCGGATGACGTTACAACTCTTGTGGTGAATGTGGAATTGTTACCACCGCCGTGTTCCATGTGAAGCAGAAGTGCTATGTCAAGAACTCTTGCCTCAAGCTCGGTATACTTCATGTCAGGCCTGAGCATCCTGAGGATGTTTTCAGCCACGGAAGCATCCTTGTCAGGTCTGTGAATGTACATACTTCCGTCGTTCTCATAATGGTTGTATGCGTGATAACCATACACAGCCATCATAGGAAATGTTCCGATGAGACCGATACACTGTCTGAGAACATTGTCTATATCCAGGTTGGTAGCCTGATTATCGTATGAAGCCAGAGTCAGCACACTTCTTGTCATGGAGTTCATTATATCCACACTAGGTGCTTTCATGATGACATCACGGGTAAAGTTGGTCGGCAGGTTCATGGACTCGGCGATGACACTGCTGAATTCTGAGAGCTGAGCCTCGGTAGGCAGTTCTCCGAAGAGAAGAAGATAAGCAGCTTCCTCAAATATATGGCGTTTTCCTTTGCCGCCTTTTACGAGATCCTGTACATCATAGCCTCTGTACAATAACTGTCCGTCACACGGAACCTTCTGGCCATCCACATCCTTAAATGCTATGATCTGTGATATATTGGTAAGACCGGTCAGAACTCCCTGTCCATTCTCATCACGCAGTCCTCTTTTTACTCCGTATCTGGCATAGAGCTCTTTGTCTATCACATCATGCTGCTGACAGAGAGAAGCCTGCTTCTCCACGTATTCTGTCAGATTCTCCATATACTCCATATAAGTAACTCCTTTCCGTTTGTATGATAAATCAGATGATCTTTTTGCATATGTCGCTTAGACAACATGCGTCGCAATGTGGCTTCGTTCTGGCTGTGCACACGGATCTGCCGTGATCCACCAGCCTGTGACAGAAGTCATTGCTCTCATCTGGAGGTACAAGCTTCCACAGTTCCATCTCAACCTTCTTCGGATCTTTTATCCCGTCAACCAGTCCCATTCGGTTGACAAGGCGTATACAGTGGGTATCTGTTACAATGGCAGGTTTGCCGTAGATATCACCCATGATGAGGTTTGCGCTCTTGCGGCCTACGCCGGGGAGCTTAAGCAGCTCATCTAGACTGTCAGGAACCTGGCAATCATAGGAATCAACAAGCATATTCATACATGCACTAATATCTCTGGCCTTGCTCTTCCCCAGTCCGCAAGGTCTCACAATGGCCTCGATGTCACTGACATCGGCAGCAGCCAGTTCTTTTACTCCTGGATATTTGGCAAATAAATCCTGGACTACCACATTCACCCTTGCATCAGTGCACTGCGCCGCCAGGCGGACACTGACAAGAAGCTGCCATGCGTGTGAAGTATCGAGGGTGCATACCGTGTCAGGATATTCCTTCTTCAGCCTCTCGATAATGTCCAGTGTTCTCTGTTTTTTCGTATATCTCTTCTGTGATTCCATAAAAAAGACCTCCAGTCTCTATATGATAACATGAAAGGCCTGCAAATGGATATCGAAAAAGAATTCTTAATAAAAATGTTAGAAGTGTGAAAATGTTGGGAAGAGAAGACATGCCGCAGCCCAGTATATGTGCTGGGCTGCGGCATGTCTTTGCTGGTATAAATAGCATGTCTGAAAGATTTTACTTTGTTCCGAAGATTCTGTCGCCGGCATCGCCAAGTCCTGGGCAGATGTAAGCGTTCTCGTTCAGCTCGCGGTCAACATGACCAACGTAGAGCTGGATGTCAGGATGAGCCTTGAGAAGTCTCTCAATTCCCTGCGGTGCAGCGATGATCGACATGAACTTGATATGCTTACCGCCATGCTGCTTGATGAAATCAACGGCAGCAACAGCTGATCCTCCGGTTGCAAGCATAGGATCCGTGACAACTATAAGTCTCTCATCGATAGGATCAGGGAGCTTGCAGTAGTACTCGTGAGGTTCATGAGTCTCCTCGTCTCTGTACAGACCGATGTGTCCGATCTTGGCTGTAGGAACCAGAGCCTGAAGTCCACTGACCATTCCAAGTCCTGCACGGAGAATAGGTACAATCGCAAGATTTCTTCCTGCGATGACCGGAGTCATGCATTCCTCGATAGGAGTCTCTATACATACATCCTCGGTAGGAAGATCTTTCAGAGCCTCATATCCCATGAGCATGGCGATCTCTTCAACAAGTGCACGGAATTCGGCAGTTCCGGTGTTCTTATCTCTGAGCTTTGAAATCTTATGCTGAATAAGTGGATGTGTCATAACTGTGTAATCTGTCATATTGTGTAACCTCCTAATAAATAATATACAGATAATTATTATGCCTCAATGTCAGAGTTCTGTGGATTCATTCCAAGTCCACGGCTTACATCACCCTTGGTGTTCTCACCAAATGTATAGTCGTTACCAGGCAGTATAGCATTCAGCAGGATGCCGAATATAGCTGCGAGGGCAAGTCCTGTAAGAGTGATAGTTGTGCCTCCGATCGTGAATGTAAGGCCATTTTTGAAACCAAGTCCACATACCATGATAACGGCTGCGATGATCAGGTTTCTTGACTTCGTGAAGTCTACGTGGTTCTCAACCACATTTCTTACACCTATGGCTGAGATCATTCCGTAGAGGATGAAGCTTATGCCGCCAATGATGGCGAAAGGCATTGAGCGGATGACTTCTGCAACCTTAGGTATGAAACCGAGGATGACTGCAAAAATGGCAGCCAGTCGTATAACTCTTGGATCGTGAACGCGGCTGAGCTCGAGAACTCCTGTGTTCTCTCCGTAGGTTGTGTTGGCAGGACCGCCAAAGAGTGCGGAGAGAGATGTTGCCAGACCATCACCGATAAGTGTTCTGTGGAGACCTGGATCCTCAAGGAAATTCTGATCTACAGTTGCTGATATGGCACATATATCACCTATATGCTCCATCATGGAAGCGATGGCGATAGGAGCCATGACAAGTATGGCAGTTAAGTTAAATTTACAGATCTGGAAAGGTGGCAGACCGAGAAAATGTGCGTCTGAAACTCCAGAAAAGCTGAGTATTGCTGAACCATCAGGGTTGGTCATACCACAGAAGTGAAGTATGAGTGCAACGCCATATGAGATAAGTACACCCATGAGGATAGGTATGATCTTGAACATGCCCTTGCCCCAGATGTTGAACACAATGACAACAGCCAGTGCGATAAATGCAAGCAGCCAGTTAGTGGATGCGTTTGATATAGCTGATGGTGCGAGGCTCAGACCGATACATATGATGATAGGTCCGGTAACCACTGGTGGAAGGAATCTCATGACACGCTTCACGCCGACAAGCTTGACGATCAGTGCAAGTATCAGATACAGAAGTCCTGCAACCACAATACCGCCACATGCATATGGAAGCTTTTCGCCCATTGGCATGTCCTTGAATATGCCTGTTTTAAGGTCTGCAACTGTGGAGAAACCTCCCAGAAATGCAAATGAAGAACCGAGAAATGCAGGTACCTTAAGCTTAGTGCATAAGTGGAAGAACAGTGTTCCAAGACCGGCACATACAAGAGTTACCTGAATTGAGAGTCCCTGACCCTCGAAGTATCCGTTTACGAGAAGCGGAACAAGAATTGTTGCACCAAACATGGCAAACATATGCTGGAATCCAAGTAAAAGCATCTTTGGAATTCCAAGCTTACGTGCATCACGAATGGCTTCTTTTTGATTATCCATAAGTAATAATCCTCCCATATTTTTTCTTAGTTAAATATTATAAAGTTTATTTACACTAAGGTCAATTTGAATAGTGAAATTTCCAAAATAAACTTAAGATATGTAATATATGTCAGCACTTGACAAAATGTTACAGAATTGTTACAATTCTGCTTGGATTAAGTAAAGGGGAGAAAAATAAAGATACAGGTCGAAGGAGACTACAGATATTATGATTGAATTAGAGAACGTGAGTATGACATATCCTGGGGGCAATCAGGCACTCAAGAATGTCAATATTAATATAGAGAAAGGCGAGTTCGTATTTATCGTTGGAAGCAGTGGTTCGGGCAAGACCACTCTGTTCAGGCTTCTGCTCAAGGAGCTCGATCCTACGGAGGGCAATATCACTGTTGCCGGAT
>OLOQ01000518.1_pt1 | contig 44087 bp, 49 predicted proteins | sample 1673101 | NCBI WGS metagenome assembly OLOQ01 (sample SAMEA3136754, study PRJEB25190) | human gut metagenome | biome: human gut; feature: human-associated habitat; material: faeces | place: Austria | collected 2013 | reverse complement strand
GCAAACGAAAGACACCCCTGATGGGTTTCTTTCGTAACGATCTTCCTTTCCGATGACGGAAGATTTCCGGGTTTTTCGGCACTCTCGTGCATTCTCTCATTTTCTGACGGCAAGGCAGTAGTTGACGTGCTCAAAGGCTTTCAGGTCTGCCCCGGCCCTGTCGATCACATCCCGCTGAATCTCCTCCGGCGTCAGCAGCTCGTAGATCAGGAACCCGTGCGTCTCCAGCAGTTTCTCCAGTTCTCCATAGGAAAACGCCGACTGCATCGTCTCGCCGCCTGCTTTCGCCATCATGACGGTGTTCTGCACACGCTCCTCGCACGCGGCAAAAAAGTTTTCGTCCGGATAATCGAACACCAGCGTGCTGCCCTCCGCGCAAAGCAATGAAAGCTCCGCAAACGTCTTGTCGATGGCCTCCGCCGAAAGGTAATAGGTCACGCCCAGCCATGAGAAAAAAGACTTCACGGACGGATCAAACCCGGCGGCGGTCAGCCGTTCCGTCAGTCTATCCTTTGTGAAATCCACCGGGATAAAGGCGAGATTGCCGGGAATCGTCCAACCGGCGCGGGTGATCCGCTCCCGCTTATCCGCCTGGGTCAGGGGGTGGTCCACCTCGAACACTCTGTGCTTCGACAGGAACTCCGGCTCCCGGAAGGCGAAGGTGTCCAGTCCTGCGCCGAAGATGACATATTGCTCCGTGCCGGTGAGGGCGGCGGTTTTCAGCGCCTGCTCCGTGTAGGCCGCGCGGCACAGTGGCGACGGCGCGATGTGCGTATTCACAAGCCTGCGCACCAGTTCCTTCGGCTCCCAGGCCGCAGGGTCGATCTCCGGCTCAAAAAACCTCGCTCCGCCGAGGACATAGCCCTGAACGGCGGCATACTCTTCTTCCGTCATCAGCTCTTTGGCAAGACCATCCGCAAAAACCGGATGGTCCTCGTTTTCTGCGTGAAACGCCCGCCCGAAGGCACTCATCAGGGCAGTGATACTGGCTTTGTTATCCAATTCTTTGTCCTCCGTATTGATCCTCCATTTCCTTTGTGTGCGCACAAAACAGCTCCAGCGCCCGTGTCTGGATGCAGGACAGCTGCGCCTGATCCGTGTCCGCAAATTCGCGCCTGATCCGCGCCGAAGCCATCGCATGGCTGTCGCCCTCCCGGCTCTCGTCCGCTTGTGACAGGAACTTCTGCAGCAAGGCCGGATCCTTGGCGTAATGCAGCTCCACCAGCTTCGCCCGGTATTCCAGCTCCGTTGGGGTAATGCCCGGGAATCGCCTCATATCCACGGTGTGCTACGCCTCGTGCTTCAGGAGGGAAACAAGGAATCGCTCGCTCTCAAAGCCATACGCCTGCGCGATGCAGTTGATGGTACCGTCGGGCGACGCCCAGCCGCCGGTACCGTACCGGCCGAAGGTCAGATAGTCCATCCAGCTCCGGAATACAAAGCCTTTCAGGATATTGACGGTATACTCCGCCGTGCCGCCTGGCAGCTCCACCCGGTAGACGGTCGGAACCGTTTCCCGCCAGATATACGGGCCGTAATACCCCTGGGTTTTCCCGAACAGCGCATGGAAGCCCCCGGCTTCAAACAAAGCCTGAAGCCGGTCCGCCAGAAGCGCTTCTTCCGCATCCGGCATATCCAAAAGCCTCCTCAGCGCCGTCAGCAGCTTGTCCTCCGCCTCCGGCATCCCGCAATAAAAGACGTCCCGATAATAAACCTGATACAGCCTCAGGATGTCGTTTAACCTGTCCGGAACATCATATGTCCGGTATTCGCAGTTTTCAAAAATCGCGGTGTACGCCGGGAGAACGTCCTGAAATTCCTGGTGTTCGCGCATATAGGCAATGGCGCCTTTGATATCTCCATTCAGAAAAAAACGACTGATCTGCATAGCAGCACCTCTATGTATAACTTGAATCATATATAACGCAGATTATACATTAAGCAATGAAAATTGTCAAGCACCCCTGCTTTCTGGCAGCGAATGCAGGGGGTGCCTGACAGGCCGCCGGAAAAGGCCCCTCTATTGGGGAAACTCCAGGCTGCGGCGGAAACCGTTTTCGCCCAGGGACGTGACATCGCCGCCGATGACCTGGTCCCCGCAGACCAGCAGGTTGGCCTGGACCCCCTGGGGAAGCTCCGGATAGTTCAGCACCGTGTAGGTATACCGGGTGACGGTTTTGCCGCCGCACCGGTCAAAGGGCAGGCCCAGGCCCTTTTGCAGGGCCGCATACTCCGCATGGGCGGACAGGTCCTCCGGCAGCAGAATGCTCAGGGTTTCCAGTGGCTCCGGCGTCACCTGCCAGCCCAGGCTTTCCAGATACGCCACCCGGGCGGCGTTGTCTGCGGCCTGCACCGGCTCTGTCCCGCCGCTGTCCCGCTGACAGCCGGGGATCACAAACAGCAGCGTCAGGGCCGCCAGGACCCCCAGGGCGGCGGCTGCCAGCTGCCGCCGCTTCATGAATACCACCATACCATCACCTCGTACATTTCTTATTCCATTTTGCCCGGAACTATGCTATGCTTACGGAAGAAATTGCAGGAGGTGCAGATATGGAGCGGCTGGACAAGGTCCTGGCCGGGACCGGACGGTGGTCCCGGCGGGAGGTAAAGGAGCTGGTGCGCCAGGGCCGGGTGCGGGTGGACGGACAGACCGCCCGGACGGCGGAGGAGAAGATGGACCCGGAGGCGTCCGCCATCACCGTGGACGGCCAGCCGGTGGAGACGGAGCGGTTCACCTATGTGATACTGCACAAGCCAGCAGGGGTGCTGTCCGCCACCGAGGACACCCACCAGCAGACGGTGCTGGACCTGCTGCCCCCGGAGCTGCGGCGGAGGAGCCTGTCGCCGGTGGGGCGGCTGGACAAGGACACGGAGGGTCTGCTGCTGCTGACCAACGACGGGGCCCTGGCCCACCGGCTGCTGGCTCCCAGGTCCCATGTGGACAAGGTGTACTATGCCCGGGTAGAGGGGGCGCTGGAGCCTGCCGACGCCGCGGCCTTCGCCGCCGGAATGACCCTGGGGGATGGGCTGGAGTGCCTGCCCGCCGGGCTGGAGATTTTGTCGCCGGGGGAGTGCCTGGTGACCCTGCGGGAGGGGAAGTTCCACCAGGTGAAGCGGATGCTGGCGGCCCGGGGAAAGCCGGTGACGTACCTGAAGCGGCTGTCCATGGGTCCCCTGCGGCTGGACCCGGAGCTGGCCCCCGGGGCCTTCCGGATGCTGACGGCGGAGGAGAAAAAAGCTCTTGCGGACTGCCGGTAGAGGCGTTTATCGACATAACTGCAAAAAAATTTCCAGGAAATTTGTAGAAAAGATAAAAAAATACTTGCAAATCCGTGATTCTGACGATATAATAGGGGTAACGGCCTGACAGTTTGCACAAAATACCCACAGCCCAAATCATCGGCGGGAGGAACAAGAATGTCTGGAAGAATTTTTCAAAATGTTGTGCTGCAATTCAAGGAGACCACGGACCGCACCATCGGCGTCATCGACTCCGAGGGCACGGTGATCGCGTGCAGCGAGCTCACCGGTATCGGCAAGAAGTGGACCAAATATGTGGAGCCTATCGCCGCGGCGGAGGGCAACTGCGTGACCATGGAGGGCAAGACCTTCAAGGCCATGCCCGGCTGGGGCACCCACTTTGACTATGCGGTTTTCACCAGCGGCGACGACAGCGTGGGACGCACCGTGTGCTCCATGGCCTGCGTGGCCCTGAACGCCGCCAAGGTCTATTATGAGGAAAAGCACGATAAGGGCTCCTTTATTAAGAACATCATCTCGGATAATATCCTGATCAGCGATATCTACATGCGGGCCAAGGAGCTGCATGTGGCGGCGGAGGTGCCCCGGGGCGTGTTTGTCATCCGCCCGGTGGACGACCGGGCCGAGGCCATTCCCGTGGACGTGGTGCAGAATATGTTCCCGGACCGGCAGAATGATTTCGTGCTGAGCGTGGGCGACGACGACGTGGCCCTGATCCACCAGATGCCCGAGGGCGCCTGCGGCAAGGACCTGGAAAAGGTGGCCGCCTCCATCGAGGAGGCCCTGCGGGTGGACGGCGAGAGCACCGTGTTCGTGGGCATCGGCACCCTGGCCCTGCACCTGCGGGATCTGGCCAAGGCCTATAAGGAGGCCCAGATCGCCATCGAGGTGGGCAAGGTCTTTGACACCGAGCGCTATGTCATCAACTATGAGAACCTGGGCATCGGCCGGCTGATCTATCAGCTGCCCACCACCCTGTGCGAGATGTTCCTGCAGGAGGTTTTCAAGAAGAATCCCATCGACGCCCTGGATCAGGAGACACTGTTCACCATCTATAAGTTCTTTGAGAACAATCTGAACGTGTCCGAGACGGCCCGGAAGCTGTTTGTCCACCGGAACACCCTGGTGTACCGGCTGGAGAAGATCAAGAAGCTCACGGGGCTGGACCTGCGGGAGTTTGACGACGCCATCACCTTCAAGGTAGCGCTGATGGTGAAGAAGTACCTCACCAGCCGGGGAATCGACGCGTAAAAGGCCATAAAAAATCCTGTCCCTGTAGGGACAGGATTTTTTGCGCCGTTTTACCGCCCCCAGGACGACAGAAGGTCCAGATGATCCCTCAGCTGTTCCTGGCCGCAGTAAATGTATACGGCCACCTGGCCGCCCCGGCCCAGGGCCGCCATCTGCCAGAGGCCCTCCGGCTCCCGGGCCAGAAGCACAAAGTCCAGCCCCGGATGCTCCAGGGTCTCATAGCTCCAGGACAGATTCACCAGCCGGTACTGCTCCATCTGGGCCTGGGCCACGGACCGGGCCATGGAGGGCAGCAGCAGGCGGAAATACATGGCCTCCAGCTGGGGCGCGCAGCAGCTTGCGCCGTTTTCCGGGCTGCGGGCCTGCTGGGTGACGGAATACCAGGCCGGGGCCAGCAGGGAATGCTCCCTGTAAGCCCGGGAATCGTGTCCGGAGGATTGGTCAAACAGGACCACCGGGGTGCTCTCCAGCTCCTGCAGCTCCACATAGGGCTGCCGGAAGTCCTCCAGGTGGACGCCCCGGCGCTCCATCCACTGTCCCGCCAAAAGCAGTGCCAGCAGGAAAACCGCCGCCAGGGAGATCACGTTCTCCCACACGATCCTTCCGCTGGGTCCGGCGGAGGGCGGCATATCCATCCCCAGCCGCAGGGCCTGACAGGCTCTGCGCAGCAGTCTCGCGTTCCGGCAGCTTCTGCCGAATGCCACCCCCTGACACAGCAGCAGCACCAGAAACGTCGGGTCAAATACCCGCAGCCACACCAGCGGCAGACCGCCCCGGGCCGCCATGCCGCCGCTCCAGAACAGCAGCAGCCACACGGATACGGCAGCCAGGACCACCCCCAGCAGCAGGCTGCTCCGCCAGGCCCGGCGCGCGGCCCGCTCCAGCCGCTCCAGGGAAAGGCCCCGGCTTTCGTGGTCGGAGTACAGCTCCACGGCGGCGGGGTCCGCCGTGTAAAACAGCCAGCACCCGGCGGGGGCCACGTTCAGGGCATATGACCAGCCCGCCCTTCGATACAGCTCCTGCTGCTCCTCCGTGGGAGCCGTCCTGCCCCGGTCATAGGGCTCCAGGCGGAACCTGGTGCCGGGCACGCCGTCGGTGGTAAAGACCGCCCAGCTGCCGATGGACACCGGAAACAGCCCGGCGTTGGCCTGCTCCTCCAGCCAGGCCTCCAGGCCCCGGATGTCACAGGGGGACACCGGAAGTATTTTCCTCACTTTTCTTGCTCGGTCCATGCGCTCTCCTCCTCTCCGTCGTCCACGCAGGCCCTCAGCCGCGCCAGCTCCTCCCGAAAGGCGGCCCGGCCCGCGTCCGTAATCTGATAGCTGCGCTTGCGGCCCTGAATCTCCGTCTCCCGGATCAGGCCCTCCTCCTGGAACTTCCCCAGCAGGGTGTACAGGGTCCCGGGGCCCAGCCGCACCCGGCCGTTAGTTTTCCGCTCCACAAACTCCGTGATCTCGATGCCGCACATCTGTCCCCGCAAAAAGGACATCAGCACATAGAACATGGACTCGGTCAGAGTCCCCCGCTCCTTCATGGCGGCGCTCCACCTCCTTCCAGCGTTTTCCGGTTAATATCGTGCTGCGATATTGTATGCTTCCATTATAATATCGCCACACGATATTGTCAAGAGGTCCAAAACAAAACAGCGTGCTACCCGCAGGCAGCACGCTGTTTTGAACGGTTTTTGCTTATTCCTCGTCCTCGTCATCGTCCTGGGCATTGGCCAGGTCGCTGAGATCGAACTCCAGCTTCTCGCCGCAGTTGGGGCAGCGGATCTCGCCGCTCTCCAGGGTATCCTCGTTGAAGACGATCTCCTCCTCGCACACGGGGCAGGTGGTCTCGAAATAGGACTCGTCGTCATCATCGTAGTCCTCATCCTCGTCCTCGTCGTCATCCAGCTCGTAGAGGGCCTCCTCCACGTCGGACAGATCGTCGCTGACGGCGTCCAGGCCGTCCTCCACGTCGCACAGTTCGTCTTCCAGGTCCACGAACTTTTCAGCCATGTCATCCAGCACATCAATGATGGCAGTCAGCAGCTTGCCCTCCTTGGTGTCGGTGTCCAGTGCCAGGCCCTCGGCCAGGCCCTTCAGATAAGCTACCTTCTCAGAAATTTCCATGTTCATGCTCCTTTCCTGATATGGATGAAACCGCGTTTTTTTACTTGGCGCGGCCCAGGTACTCGCCGGTGCGGGTGTCGATGGTGATCTTGTCGCCGATGTTGATGAACAGGGGCACCTTCACCTCGGCGCCGGTCTCCACGGTGGCGGGCTTCAGGGTATTGGTGGCGGTGTTGCCGGCCAGACCGGGCTCGGTCTCGGTGACCTCCAGATCCATGAAGTTGGGGCACTCCAGACCGAACACGTTGCCCTTATAGCTCAGCACCTTGCACACGGTGTTCTCGGTGATGAAGCGGAACGCGTCGCCCAGCAGGTCCTTACCCAGTGGCACCATGTCGAAGGTCTCCTGGTCCATGAAGTAGTACAGGTCGCCGTCGTTATAGCTGTAAGCCATGTCCTTGCGCTCCACGAAGGCTTCCTCGAACTTTGCGGTGGGGTTGAAGGAAGTTTCGGTGACGGCGCCGGTGACGATGTTCTTCATCTTGGTGCGGACGAAGGCCGCGCCCTTGCCGGGCTTGACGTGCTGAAATTCCACGACCTGCATGATCTTGCCGTCCATTTCAAAGGTCTTACCGTTACGGAAATCGCCGGCGGTAATGGTTGCCATATGTGTATCCTCCCATGTCATGAGAAAATAATCCTCAGCGGGAGTATTTCCTCGTATTCAAAAATTTGCCTATACAGCCCTATTATTTTACACGATAATAGGCGCTATTGCAAGAGCCGGACGGGATTTTTTCCCGGTTTTTCCGAAAAACCGGCTCTTTACAGAATAGTCAGGTCCTTCTTGGCCAGGGTGATATCCATGCAGCCGCCCTCCTGCAGCACCACCACGTCCTCGATGCGGACGCCGAAGCGGCCGGGCAGATAGATGCCGGGCTCGGCGGACACGGCCGCGCCCAGGGGCAGGGGCTTGTTGTTGGCGGGGGTGGCGTTGGGGGACTCGTGAATTTCCACGCCCACGCTGTGGCCGAAGCTGTGGCCGAAATAGGGACCGTAACCGGCGTCCTCGATGACCTTCCGGGCGGCGGCGTCCACGTCGTGGCCGGTGGCGCCGGCCTTGGCGGCGGCGATGCCCGCCAGCTGGGCCTGCAGCACGACGTTGTAGACCTTCTCCATCTCCTCGGTGACGTGGCCCACGGCCACGGTGCGGGTCATGTCGGAGCAATAGCCCTGATAGATGCAGCCGAAGTCCATGGTCACGAAGTCGCCGTCCTGGATCTTCCGGTCGGTGGGCACGGCGTGGGGCATACTGCCGTTGGGACCGCTGGCCACGATGGGGTCAAAGGACATATTCTCCGCGCCTCCGGCCAGCATCAGGTACTGCAGCCGGGCGGCGATCTCCTTCTCGGTGACGCCGGGCCTGATCTCCTTGACGATCTGGTCCAGAGCGGCCTCGGCGATGCGCTGGGCGGCGATCATCCGCTGGATCTCCTCCTCGTCCTTGCTCTGGCGCAGGGAGATCAGCAACTCCGTGGCGGGCACCAGCTGGCAGTGCAGCTTCTCGGAATAGTGGCGATAGTCCGCCACGGTCATGTACGCATCCTCGAAGCCCAGCTTCTGCACATGGGTCTTTTCCATGGCGGCGTTGATCAGGTCCACATAGGGGTGGGCGGCGTCGGTCATGGCGATCTCGGCGTCCTGCACCTTGTTGTGGGCGGCCTCGATATAGCGGGAGTCGGTGAAATAGAAGTTCCCCTCCCGGGTCACCAGGGCCACGCCGTCGGTGCCGGTGGAGTGGAAGCCGGAGGCATAGAAGCGGTTGGCCTCGCAGGTCAGCAGCATACCGTCCAGCTCATAGGCAGACAGCTTTTCCGCGATTTTCGCAAAATGGTTCATAATCAAAACTCCTTTCAGATCCGGTGAACGCCACCGGCTAAATACTTCCAGGGGGCCTGGAGGGCATGCAACACCTTCTGCCACGGGGTCCTGGCCCCGCCGGCCGGTTCTACCATCAGGGCCGTGACGCCGCTGAGGTTGGCCCCCAGCATATCCGTCAGCAGCTTATCCCCCAGCATGGCCGTGTGGGCGGGGTCGGTCCCCGCCTGGTCCATGGCCCGGCGAAAACCCGCCGTCTGCGGCTTTTTGGCGTGGCCCACATAGGTGATCCCCAGGTCGCGGCAGAACTGCTCCACCCGCCGGGGGCTGCGGTTGTTGGACAGGATCATCACCCGGATCCCCGCCGCCTGTAAGCGGCCGAGCCAATCGCGCACCGCCTGGTCGGGGCGGGACACGCTTTTGGGGGCCAGGGTATAGTCCAGATCGCTGAGCAACAGCCGGATGCCCCTGCTCTGCAGCAGCTCCGGCGTGATCTGTTGATAGCTTTCGTATACCCCGTCCGGCACCAGAGAAATGCGCATACACCAGTTCCCTTTCTCATAGCTTTGGCTATAGTGTAGCATTTTTTTCATAGGAACGCAAGGGGGGATCTCCATGCCGCTGTATCTTGCCGCCACACCGGACCGTCTGACCCGGGCCCGGGCCGTGACGCCGCGCCTGGCCCATGTGGCCTATCGTCTGGGCCCCGGCTCGGAGCTGCTGGCCGCGCCGCTTCCGCCCGCTCTGCGGGGCGGGCTGATGGTGCTGTCGGACTGGGACTGTCCGCCGGTGGAGGAACCGGACCGCCTGGCCTGGCAGATCGCCCGGACCTGCCTGCGGCGGGGCTACGCCGGGGCGGCGGCGGACTTTGACCCGCCTGCCCGGCCGGGCCGACTGGCCCTGCTGGAGGCGCTTTCTCCCCTGCTGGCCTCCTGCGGCCGGACCCTGTACGTCCCGGAGCACTACCCCGTCGCCGGGGCGACGATACTGTTGTGCACCGCCCTGTCCGGCGGAACGCTGGAGGGCCGACTGACCCAGGCGGTGGACCAATACGGGGCGGAGCACCTGGCCCTGGACCTGCAGCGGCTGACCATGGACTTCCCCCTCCCCTGCCCCGGAGGCCAGGGCACGCCCCTGACCCTGCCCCAGCTGGAGGCCCTGGCCGCAGGCCGCCCCACCTTCTATTCCGACGCCCTGTGCGCCCGGTATTTCACCCTGACCCGGCAGGGGCAGACCCACTTCGTCCTTTTTGACGACGCCCGGACCCTCCGGCGGAAGCTGGAGCTGGCCCGTCAGCTGGGCATCCGGGACGCCCTGGTGATGCTGCCGGAGGTGGAGGACCTTCTGGAGCCACTGTTCGCCGGGGAGACATGAGCCGCGGCCTTCCCGATTTGAAAACGCCCCTGCGGAAATCTTGCAGGATCAAGGCAAAATAGTGGTGTGTTACAAAGCCAGGAAAAAAAGGCAGGTGCCACTCTATTTGCTACCTTTTTCTTAACTTTGTCACACATCATTGTATAACCTACATAACATCCCCTGCCGCCGGGCAGGAAACAGTTGTATTTGCCCGGCCGGTGTGATATACTGCTATATTGAAATGATAGCATTCCGGGGGCGTGTACCCCCGTGAGAAATGAGGGATTGTATATGAAAATCGTAGTGTTGGCCGGCGGCCTCAGCACCGAGCGGCAGGTATCTCTGACCAGCGGCACCGGCGTGTGCCGCGCCCTGCGGGAGCGGGGCCACCAGGCCATCCTGGTGGATATGTTCCTGGGACTGGAGGATTACAACGGCAGCCTGGCGGATATCTTCGACGCGCCGGACGGCCTGTGCGGCGACAACCGGGTCCTGTCCACGGCCCCGGACCTGGAGGCCGTGCGACGCAGCCGCCGGGATCAGGGTCCCTCCCTGCTGGGCAAGGACGTTCTGACGGTGTGCGCCATGGCGGACCTGGTGTTCCTGGCCCTGCACGGCTCCTGCGGCGAGGACGGCCGCATCCAGGCCACCCTGGACCTGCTGGGCGTGCCCTATACCGGCAGCGGCTATCTGGGCAGCGGCATGGCCATGGACAAATCCGTCACCAAGCGCATCATGGACGCCGCCGGGGTGCCCACCGCCCCCTGGCACGACGTGCGCTATACCCGGGAGGACATTCCCCGTCTGGCCCGGGAGCTGCCGGTGCCCTGCGCCGTGAAGATCATCAACGGCGGCAGCTCCATCGGCGTGGAGCTGCCGGACACCCGGGAGGAGCTGGCCCAGACCCTGGAGCGGATGCTGGCCTACGGAAACCACGTCATCGTGGAGAAGAAGATCAAGGGCAGGGAGATCCAGGTGGCCGTTCTGGGCGACACCTACCTCCCCGCCGTGGAGATCATCCCCCGGGGGGCCTATTTCGACTATTTCTGCAAGTATCAGAAGGACGGTGCCCAGGAGATCTGCCCTGCCCCCATCACCCCGGAGCAGTGGCGCACCGTGGGCGAGCTGGCCCTGCGCCTGCACCGGGCCCTGGACCTGGGCGTCTATTCCCGGGCGGACTTCATTCTGGATGAGGAGGGCAGCTTCTGGTGCCTGGAGATCAACACCCTGCCCGGCATGACCCCCACCAGCCTGGTGCCCCAGGAGGCGGCCCAGGTGGGTCTGAGCTATGGCGACCTGTGCCAGCGCATTGTGGACGAGTCCCTGGCCCTGCGCAAGGGAGGCCGGGCATGAGGCCCCTGCCGGCGGTGGACATCTGCCGCGCCGTAGGCGGGACCTTCCTTCAGACCGGCGGCGGCACCGTCACCGGCGTCACCAGTGACAGCCGCCAGATCACCTCCGGCGACCTGTTCATCCCCTTGGTGGGAGCCCGGTTCGATGGGCATGACTACATCGACACGGCCCTGTCCGCCGGAGCTGCCGGCTGCCTGTGCAGCCGTGTGCCGGAGGCGCTGCTGCCCGGCAAGTTTTATATTCAGGTCCAGGATACCACGCTGGCCCTGGGCGCTCTGGCCGCCTGGTACCGCAGCCTGTATGACATCCCCGTGGTGCAGGTCACCGGCTCCGCCGGAAAGACCACCACCAAGGAGATGATCGCCTCGGTGCTGTCCCGGCATTTCCGCACCCTGAAAACCCAGGCCAACCTCAACAACCACATCGGCACGCCCCAGACCCTGCTACGGCTGGAGCCCTGCCATCAGGCGGCGGTGATCGAAACGGGCATGGACCACTTCGGCCAGATCCGCTATATGGGCAGCCTGGTGCAGCCCACCATCGCCGTGATCACTAACGTCGGCGACGCCCACATTGAAAACCTGGGCGGCACCCGTCAGGGGACCCTGCGGGCCAAGTGCGAGATTTTCGACCACCTGCGCCCCGGCGGCCTGGCGGTGCTGTGCGGTGACGATGAACTGCTCAACGGCCTGGACCTGCCCTTTGAGACCCTCCGCTGCGGCAGGAGCGAACACTGCAATGTCCGGGTCACGGACATCGTCCGCCGGGGCATCGACGGCCTGGACTGCACCGTCACCCCCCCCCGCCGCAGCTACCGGCTGTCCATCCCCTCCCCCGGGGACTACATGATCTACTCCGTCTCCATGGCCGTGGCCATCGGCGAATATCTGGGCCTGTCGGAGCAGGAGATCGTCGAGGGCGTGGCCGGGTATGTGTCCACCGGCTCCCGTATGCGGCGCATCCGCCTGCCGGAGGACCGGCTCATCATCGACGACTGCTACAACGCCAATCCCCAGGCCATGGAAGCGGCGCTGGAGATTCTGGCAGACACCGCCTGCCGCCGCCGGGTGGCGGTGCTGGGCGACATGGGGGAGCTGGGCCCCATCAGTCGGGACGCCCACCTGCAGGTGGGCCGCGTCACCGCCCGGCTGGGGCTGGACGCGGTGATCGCCATCGGCCCCAAGGCCGCTGCCATCGCCCAGACTGCCGGTCCCCGGGCACAGCATTTCGCCGCCATTGAGGAGGCCCTTCCGGCCCTGCGCCGGGAATTCACCCCCGGCACCGCTGTGCTGGTGAAGGCGTCCCACGCCATGGATTTTGGCAAAATTGTCAGTAAATTGGAAAAAATGTAACGAATCGACCATATGATAGATATCAGCGTAACCGACCTGGTCAAGTCCTTTGACCTGGAAAAGAAAATACTGGACGGCGTGTCCTTCCAGATCGACACCGGTGAGCGGGTGGGCCTGCTGGGCAAAAACGGCGCGGGGAAATCCACGCTGTTCAACATCCTCACCGGGGAGCTGGACTATGACTCCGGCCAGGTGCTCATTGCACCGGGCCGCCGGGTGGGCCTGATCTCCCAGATCCCGGTGTATCCCGCAGGATACACCGTGGAGGACGTTCTGCGCTCCGCCTTTCAGCGCACCACCGCCCTGAAGGAGGAGATGGACCGCCTGACCCGGCAGATGGAGCAGGGGGACAGCGATCCCCAGACCCTGCGGCGCTATGGCGAGCTTACCGCCCGGTTCGAGGGCCTGGGCGGCTATGACACCGACACCGCCGTCAACAAGGTCTCCAACGGCCTGTCCATCGACGGCGATATGCGCCAGCGGCTGTTTGACCAGCTGTCCGGCGGGGAGAAAACCCGGGTGAACCTGGGCCGCCTGATCCTGGAGGACACGGACATTCTCCTGCTGGACGAGCCCACCAACCACCTGGACCTGCAGGCCACCGAGTGGCTGGAGGAGTATATCCGCTCCTTCCGGGGCACCGTGGTCACCATCTCCCATGACCGCTATTTCCTGGACCGCACCGTCACCCGCATCATCGAAATTCTGGACGGCAAGGCGGAGTTTTACAGCGGGAACTACAGCTTTTATGCCATTGAAAAGGAGCGCCGCTATCAGGAGCGCATGAAGCAGTATCTGAAGGAGCAGGCCAAGATCCAACAGCTGGAGAAGGCGGCGGAGCAGATGCACCTGTGGGCCTTTATGGGCAACGACGCCCTGCACAAGCGGGCCTTTTCCATGGAAAAGCGCATCGAGCGCATGCGCACCGTGTCCAAGCCCACCCGGGCCAAGAAGATGGACGCCCGCTTCGCCAGCCGGGAATTCCGGGGCGACGAGGTGCTGCAGCTGAAGGGTATCTCCAAATCCTTCGGTGACCGCACTCTGTTTTCCGACGTGTACCTCCGGGTGGAGGGCGGCGAGCGCATCGCCTTTCTGGGAGAAAACGGCGCAGGGAAAACCACCCTGCTGAACATGATCACCGGGGGCGAGCCCGTGGACAGCGGCATCATCCGCATGGGGCCCGCCATCCGGGCGGCCTATCTGCCCCAGATTATCCACTTTGAGCACCCGGAGCGCTCCTTGCTTGACACCATGCTCTATGAAAAGAAGGGCATGACGCCCCAGACCGCCCGCAACCGCCTGGCGGCCTATCAGTTCCAGGGGGAGGACGTGTTCAAAAGCGTGTCGGTCCTCTCCGGCGGCGAGCTCAGCCGCCTGCGGCTGTGTATGCTCATGGACGAGGAGATCAACTTCCTGATTCTGGACGAGCCCACCAACCACCTGGATATCGCCTCCCGGGAGTGGATCGAGGAGGCTGTGGAGGCCTTCGACGGCACCCTGCTGTTCGTGTCCCACGACCGGTATTTCATCAACCGCTTCGCCACCCGGGTCTGGGAGCTGGCGGAGGGTACCATCAACGACTATCCCATGGGCTTTGCCCAGTACCGGGCCGCCAAGGCGGAGGAGAAAAAGCCCGCACCCGCCCCGGTCCAGAAGAAAAAGCAGGACACCCGGCCCCCTCGGGCCGGACGGGAAAAACAGGCCGCCCGCCGCCAGCTGACCATCTGCGAAACCGGCATCTCCAAGCTGGAGGAGCGCTGCCGCCAGCTGGACGCTGAAATGGAGCAGAACGCCTGCGACGCGGAAAAGCTCCAGGAGCTGTTTCGGGAGAAGCAGGATCTGGAGGCCCAACTGGAGCAGGAGATGGCCCGCTGGGAGGAGCTGTCTCTGCAATTGGAGGAATAATCAGGAGGACCATTATGCGTGATATTTTATGTATGTATTACTCCCGCACCGGCGCCACCCGCCAGGCCATGACGGAGATCGCCCAGGCCCTGGATGCGGAGCTGGTGGAGCTTACCGACGGCGTGGACCGCCAGGGCGCCCGGGGCTATCTCCGCTCCGGCATGGACGCCATGCGCCGGGCCACCCTGCCGCTGGCCCCCTATGAAACGGAGCGCCCCCTGTCCGAATACCGGCTGGTGATTCTGGGCACCCCCGTGTGGGCGGGCCGCTGCGCCTCCCCAGTCCGGGCGCTGCTGAAGCGCCGGGGGCTGGAGCTGGAAAGGGTAGCCTATGTGCTGACCCGGAAAAGCTCCCGGAAGTATGAGGAGATTTATGAGCAGATGGACCAGTACACCGCCCGGCCCCACCTGCTGGAGGTATCCCTGCGGCCGGGAGCCGTGGGGTATGAGTTCTGGCGGGACAAGCTGGTGGGCGAGGTGCGCCGCTATCTGGACGCCCAGTAAGGAGTCCGTATGCTGGAGAAATTACAAGCCATCGCCCGGCGGCTGGACCAGGTGGAGCGGCAGCTGTCGGACCCGGCGGTGTACGCCGACCGGGAATCCCTGACCCGCCTGAGCCGGGAGCAGAAGGAGCTGACCCCCATCGTGGCCGCCTTCCGGGCCTGGCAGCAGGCGGAGGCGGACTGCGCCGGGGCCCAGGAGCTGCTGTCGGACCCGGAAATGCGGGAGCTGGCTCAGGAAGAGCTGCATCGGGCCCGCCAGGAGCGGGACCGCCTGTCGGAGGAGCTCAAGCGCCTGCTGCTGCCCCGGGACCCCAACGATGACCGGAACGTCATCCTGGAGGTCCGGGCCGGCATCGGAGGCGAGGAGGGCGCCCTGTTCGCGGCGGACCTGCTGCGGATGTACGCCCTGTATGCCGAGCGCCGGGGCTGGCACATGGAGCTGGTGTATGAAAACACCACGGAGCTGGGCGGCGTCAAGGAGGCCAGCGCCACCATCGAGGGCCAGGGGGCCTGGTCCCGCCTGAAATTCGAGGCCGGGACCCACCGGGTCCAGCGGGTGCCGGAAACCGAGTCCTCCGGCCGCATCCAGACCTCCGCCGCCACCGTGGCCGTGATGCCCGAGGCGGAGGAGGTGGAGTTCTCCATCGACCCCAAGGACTTACAGATCGACACCTTCCGCTCCTCCGGCGCAGGCGGACAGCACGTCAACAAGACCGAGTCCGCCATCCGCATCACCCACCTGCCCACCGGCACGGTGGTGGAGTGCCAGGATGAGCGCAGCCAGTATAAAAACAAGGACCGGGCCATGAAAATCCTGCGCTCCAAGCTCTACGAGGCCCAACAGGAGAAGCAGAACGCCGCCATCGCCGCCCAGCGGAAAAGCCAGGTAGGCACCGGCGACCGGTCCGGCAAGATTCGCACCTATAACTTCCCCCAGAACCGGGTCACCGACCACCGGCTCACCGGGGACGTGAAAAATTTCAACATTGCCGCCGTTATCAACGGCGACCTGGACCCCCTTGTGGATGCGCTGACCCTGGCCGACCAGGCCAGACGCCTGCAGGAGGGCGCTGAGAAAGGAGAATGAACCATGCAAGCACCTATCCAAGCCCGTTATGACAAGGCCGGTCCCCAGGTGGCCGAGGCTCTGCGACGCCGCCGTTTTGAGGCCCACTATGTCTCCACCGCCCAGGAGGCCCTGGACCTGGCCCTGACCCTGATTCCCAAGGACCGCACCGTTTCCTGGGGCGGCACCGCCACCGCCGCCCAGATCGGCCTGATGGACCGCCTGCACCAGGGGGACTATCAGCTCATTGACCGGGACACCGGCAAGACCCCCGAAGAAAAGCAGGCCCTGATGCGCCAGGCCCTGACCTGCGGCACCTTCATCATGAGCAGCAACGCCATCTCCGCCGACGGCCAGCTGGTGAACATCGACGGCAACGCCAACCGGGTGGCGGCCCTGTGCTACGGGCCGGAGAGCGTCCTGGTCATCGCCGGGATGAACAAGGTCATGGGCGATCTGGACAGCGCCATCGCCCGGGCCCGCCAGGTGGCGGCCCCCGCCAACGCCCAGCGCTTCCCGGGGCTCAAGACCCCCTGCGCCGTCACCGGCAGCTGCGGCGACTGCACCAGTCCCGACTGCATCTGCTGCCAGGTGGTCATCACCCGGGCCTGTCGTCCCGCCGGCCGCATCAAGGTCATTCTGGTGGGCGAGGATCTGGGCTTTTAAGGCAAAAGAGGGATCCACTTGAACACCATTGTTTTTCACCCGGAATCGGACCCGGCCGCCATACAGGAGGCCGCGGCCATTCTGCGCCGGGGGGGCCTGGTAGGCATCCCAACGGAAACCGTATACGGCCTGGGGGCCGACGCCCTGAACGAGGACGCCGTGAGCCGCATTTTCCTGGCCAAGGGCAGACCTCAGGATAACCCGCTGATCATCCACGTTCCCGACGCCTCCTGGCTGGAGCAATACTGCCGGGACGTGCCGCCGGAGGCCTATCGCCTGGCGGAGCGGTTCTGGCCTGGCCCTCTGACCATGATCCTGCCCCGGCGGGACATCGTTCCCCTGCAAACCACCGGCGGCCTGGAGACCGTGGGGGTCCGCTGCCCGGACCACCCGGTGACCCTGGCCATCATCCGGGCCGCCGGGGTGCCCATTGCCGCCCCCAGCGGCAACACCTCCGGCCGTCCCAGTCCCACCACCGCCGCCCACATGATTGAGGACATGGACGGCAAGATCGACGGCATCGTGGACGGCGGCCCCTGCACCGTGGGAGTGGAGTCCACCATCATCGACCTGACGGTGACGCCGCCCCGGCTGTTGCGCCCCGGCGGTCTGCCTCTGGAGGCCCTGGAGGAGGTGCTGGGGGAGGTGGCCGTGGACAAGGCCGTCACCGGCCTGCTGGCCGCCGGAGAGCATCCCCGGGCCCCGGGGATGAAATACCGGCACTATGCCCCCCATGCGCCGGTCACTGTGGTCACCGGCGCGCCGGACCGCAGCGCCCGCCGTATCCTGGGCCTGCTGTCGGACCAGGCGGGGGTCATCTGCTTCGATGAGTATGCCCCGCTGTATGCCGGACACATCATCCATCGTCTGGGCCCGGCGGCGGACAAATCCGCCCAGGCCCGGCACGTTTTCGACGCCCTGCGCACCTTCGACGGCACGGACGTCACGGAAATTTTCGCCCAGTGCCCCGATGACGGGGGCCTGGGTCTGGCGGTGGCCAACCGCCTGAAAAAGGCGGCAGGCTTCCACCTGGTGGACGCCGACCGGCCCGTTCTCATCGGTCTCACCGGCGGCACCGGCGCGGGAAAAACCAGCGCCCTGGCGGCCCTGGAGGACCTGGGCGGCACGGTTCTGGACTGCGACGCCGTGTATCACGAGATGCTCCGCACGGACCCCGCCCTGCGGGGGGCCATCGAAGGGGCCTTCGGCCCGGTGTTCGGCCCCGATGGGACCCTGGACCGGCAGAAGCTGGGGAACATCGTGTTCTCCGACCCCGCCGCCCTGGGGCGGCTCAACGCCATCGTGTACGAATACCTGCCGCCGGAGCTGATGCGCCGGGCGGCGGGACAGTCCCTGGTGGGGCTGGACGCCATCAACCTGGTGGAAAGCGGCCTGGACCGGCTGTGCGCCTGCACCGTGGCGGTGCTGGCCCCGGCGGAGGATCGGGTCCGCCGCATCATGGCCCGGGACGGCATCAGCCGGGACTATGCCCGGCTGCGGATATCTGCCCAGCCGTCCGACGGCTTTTACCGGGAGCACTGCTCCCATATCCTGGAAAACACCTGCGCCGGTCCGGCGCAGTTCCGGGATCAGGCACGGATTTTCTTCCGGAAAATACTCCGGGAAATCGAACATATTTGAGGAGGAATCAGAACCATGACAGACGAAATGAAGGCCAAGCGCGAAAAGCTGTTCTCCAGCCCCAAAAACGGCTATGACCTGGTGGACCAGGCGGCCCTGGACGCCATGGAGACCTATTGCGAAAGCTACAAGCAGTATCTGGACAACGGCAAGACCGAGCGGGAGTGCGCCGCCTATACCGTGGAGCTGGCCCAGGCCCAGGGCTATGTCCCCTATCAGCGGGGCATGAGCCTGAAGCCCGGCGACAAGGTGTACCGCGTGAACCGGGGCAAGAGCGTGATGCTGGCCAAGATCGGCCGCCAGGATCTGTCCCACGGCGCCCAGATCGTGGCCTGCCACATTGACTCCCCCCGTCTGGACTTCAAGCCCCATCCCCTGTATGAGGACAGCGACTTTGCCTATGGCAAGACTCACTACTACGGCGGCATCCGCAAGTATCAGTGGGTGGCCATCCCCCTGGAGCTGCGGGGCGTGGTGGTCCTGCGGGACGGCACCGTGGTGAAGGTGGTCCTGGGCGAGGGCAGCGAGCCCAAGTTCGTCATTACCGACCTGCTGCCCCACCTGGGCGCGGAGCAGGGCAAGAAGCCCCTTAACGAGGCCATTCCCGGCGAGAACCTGAACCTGCTGATGGGCAGCCGTCCTCTGGGCGAGGAGGGCGACAGCGACCGCGTGAAGCTGCGGGTGCTGGATATGCTCCACGAGAAATACGGCATCTGCGAGGATGACTTCACCTCCGCCGAGCTGGAGGTGGTCCCCGCCTTCAACGCCACGGACCTGGGCCTGGACCGCAGCCTCATCGGCGCATACGGCCACGACGACCGGGTGTGCGGCTACGCCGCCCTGAAGGGCCTGTTCGACATCGACGTTCCCGAAAAGACTGCCGTGTGCATGCTGGCCGACAAGGAAGAGGTTGGCTCCATGGGCGTCACCGGTATGCAGTCCGCCTTCTTCGACACCTTCATGGAGGACCTGTGCCAGAGCCAGGGCGTCAGCCTGCGGGTGTGCTATGAAAGCTCCTTCTGCCTGTCCTCCGACGTCACCGCCGCCTATGACCCCAACTTTGCCGAGGTGTATGAGAAGCGCAACGAGTCCCGGGTGAACTATGGTCTGGGCATCTGCAAGTATACCGGCGCCCGGGGCAAGAGCGGCTCCTCCGACGCCGATGCCGAAACTGTGGCCTATGTCCGCCGCGTGCTGGACAACGCCGGTGTGGTGTGGCAGATCGGCGAGATGGGCAAGATCGACGCCGGCGGCGGCGGCACCGTGGCCCAGTACATGGCCAACCGCAACATCACCACCATCGACGCCGGTGTGCCGGTTCTGAGCATGCACTCCCCCTTTGAAACCGTGGGCAAGCTGGATTGCTACATGAACTATCTGGGCTGCATGGCCGTCTATAACGCGTAAAACGCTCCACAAAAAGCAAAAGCAGCACCCCATTTGTCAGACGACAAATGGGGTGCTGTGTTTATTCGTTCAGGAACGTCTCCTGCTCGATCGTGACGCCATAATTCAGGATTCGCTCTATGGCATCCCGGAACAACGGATATTTTCCATTCTCCATATCAATTCGCAGGGATGATAAATACGCTTCGGAACGTGCAAGGCCATGCTCGTGAAAGGAATCCACAAATTCGCCGGACATACGCATGGGCATCAGAGAGGGAATCAGCTCCTGCAAATGGCGGAACATCCGGAATCCGCCGACGTCGATATCCGCCCAGAAGCGTATCGTCGTGGTTTCGGACGCCGCATGGGCGATCAGCGTGACCAGCCTTTTCTTTTGTGGGCTGAGGAATCCGCCGTGATAGACCACCAGCTCCTCCGGCTGCTTTTCCGACAGCACATACGCGTCGTAGTTGGTCTTGTTCTCAATGAACGTAATGCACCGGATGGCGGTCAGGTCGATTTCCGCAATGAAATCCACCAGCGTGCCGGGTATGGCCAGCCCATACGGCGCGGCGCCAATACAAATACTTCCTTGATTGGTCCGGATATTGCAGTTTCCGGCAAGCTCATAAAGCTCCGGGCGGGCATAGACGCCTAAGTATGCCAGCTGTTCTCTTTCCCCCAATTTGTTTTCATCGCAGGCAAGCGCTAACTCTGTGTCATATTTCCTTGCAATGGTCAAAAACAAATCGCGTACATTTCGCTCAAAGTACTTTGTGTCGGAAAAGCACCTGCTGCTGAAGGCCCGCATGGTTATGCTGCCGGACAGTGCGGCATACTCACGAAACGCGCAGAGCAAATCGCGCAAAATCGCGGTATCCTTTTTGCAGAATGCCGGAACCTTCATTTCCTCATCGGCGGACTTGCAGACGTCGTCCCTCCAGGCCGCGATCCAGGGAACCGCAGCGCCGCCCAGGCCAGCGCGAACCGCGTCAGTGACCTGCTTTGCCCTCACCCGGGGATGCACTCGTTCAGCCGCGGCATAGCACGGCATGATCCGGTCCAAGCGTAGCACAACGGCCGAAAGCACGGGACGCCCCTTTACCCACTCAAGCTGCACCAGATGCTGCTTTTCAAGCTCCAGGGCCGCTTCATTATAGGAATCCCGTATGGCCGCGTCCTCGTAGAGGTACCCTGGCAGCTCTTTCTTTTCCACTCTCAGCATGACCCGTCGGGTGGATGCCCCTGGTTCGGAGAGATGCCTGCTGTTTTCGTACTTGTCCAACAGCCGGTTCAGAATCATCCTCTGTTCTGTCATGGAGCAATCTCCTTGCCGAAGGGCAGAATGTGCATACTGTACTTGTCTTTGTTCACCAGCAGCGTGCGGTCCGCAATCGGCATAATATCCGAAACCTTATCAGGCGGCGTGCAGATAATGGCCTGCAGGCCCATCTTTCGCAGAAGGCGGACGCTTTCAATAATGCGGTCACTGTCCATCTTATTGAACGCCTCGTCAAACACCGCCAGTCGAACGGTATTGCCGAAGCTGGAGGTATCGTTGACGCGATAAAGCTGGGCGAATGACGCCAAAACTGCAATATAAAACGGAGTCTGTGTTTCGCCGCCGGATTTTGTGTTCAGCGTCTGCGAAAGCAGCTGCTTTGCTCCATTCTGGTCGGTCGTTTCCAGGTCGAACTTCAGGTAAGTCCTGAAGTCTGTATATCGCTGGATGTTTTCCTGCAATTCACTCTGCTTTCTGGCATTCAGCTGCGTATCGTCCGCCATGGTGATCTGGCTGAACAGCTTTTCTATCAGCTGGCCATACTTCTCCTGGAACGGCAACGCAAACAAGCCCATGTCTCCTTCCATAAGCTCCGGAGCCATGATCATGTCGTAGTATTCTGCGTAATCCGGATTGCGCTCCACGCGGAACTGGTAACGATCTGTGCCAAACTGCGCCTGACGCAGTGCGCGGTTCAGGTTTCTCACCTGATCCTGCACCTGGTCGATGCTGGATTTCAACTTTGCCAGGAAATCATTCTGGAATTGCTCCATGGCGCTCTCCCGCGCCGTTATGATCTTTTCACGGTACCGGGGCAGCTCGCTTTCCTCCAGAAGTCTTTGCTCCGCTTCGTATTCGTCATTGTCCACGGACTCGACGCGGAAAGAGCACGGCTTGAACGAGTCATTGTATTTTCTGCGCGCGTCAAACAGCTTTTTTTGCGCGGCGTCCCGCTCATTGACGCTTTGTTCCAGGCGGCTACTGAAGTTCTTGTGGACAACATCCGCCCGTTTCAGGCGGTCAAATTCCTTTTGATACCGGGGAATGCCGGTGTTTTCCCGGTACTCGGGAGAAAACTCCGCCTCGATACGGTCCCCCACATGGGTCAGCTGCCGGTAATGATCCGGCAGCACCTCATAGTCCAGCCGGTGAATACGATCCTCAAGATGGCCGATCTGATTATGTTCTTCGTCTTTTTCCCTGTTCAGCACTATGATCTCAGTCCCCAGCGCGGAAATCGTGCGGCGCTGTTCGTCCAGCCACAGGAGATCCAGCTTGGAAAGCTGCTGGTCGATGGCGGCCACCTCATTGGTGATCTCCATACCCCGCAGGTATGCGGTCTGCTTTTCCGCCACGGTGCTCTGAACGAAGAAATGCGTAAACAGCGGATCCTTTGCCTGCGCCAAAAGCTGACGGATGGGGGCCCGGTCCTGCAGCTCATCTTCGATCTGTTTCAGCTCACCCTCCAATCGGGAAATACGCAGGCTGACTGCCCGGCGGCCGATGAATGCGTCGTCCATCCATTCCCGCCGAATGGAGCGGGCCACATAGCCCTGATAGAGCATGCCGTCCGCGGTAATGGCAGTCTTGAAACTGCGTAGCTGGTCGGCTCTGTCGCAGCACACCACGCGTCCCAGCAAGTAATCCATATAGCTGCGCGCCAGCGGGTTCTCCGTCTCCACTTTCTTCGCAAGGCTGTCGTCCCGGGGACGGATGGCCTCCCGTTCACGGAGCTTACCGATATCCACCAGTCCGAAGGACGCAGAGCCGAAATCTCTTTTGATCCGGTTAAAAACAGGTAGCGCTCTTTGGTAGTAGGCCGGATCGATCAGTAGGTAGAACTTCTGCGCATGAAGATAGCCCTCCACCGCTCCGCGCCAGCGTTCATCTGCAACCTCCAGAACGTCCGCCAGAATATTGATTGTAACAGGGCTTCCCACCTGACGCTCCAGCTCATCGGCCAATCTCTTTTCAAACGGCAGCAACCCCCGTGGGTAGTCTTTGATATTTCTCCGGAGATCGGCAAGGACAGCGCGTTTCTGGTCCTGCTGCCCTTTCAATTCCGCCAGACGGTCTTCTATTTTGTGCCGGGCGTCCCGGACCGCTTCCGAAAACACCGCAGCCGCCTGCCGGGCATCTTCAAAAGGTGCCAGGGAATGAGAAAACATCTCCTGGTTTTCCGACGCGAAAACCGCATATGCCTTCAGGACGTCCCGGGCCGCTTCCTGCACAGGCGAAAGATTTTCTTCCGCTTCCTGCTCCAGTATCGCACTGCACAGGCTGTTCAGCCGAAGCGCTTCCTTTTTGATTTCCTGAGCCAGGGATTGCATCTCCCGATGCAGCTGTTCCCGCTCATCCAGCAGGGCCTGTTTCCGGCCGCGCAGCTTCTCCTCCTCCTGGAATACGCTGCTCTGCGCACAAGCCAATTCAAGCTCGCGCCTGCGGTCCTCTTTCTGCGTGATCTGCGTTGTGATTTCCCGGATCCTCTCCTCGGCGGCGGTTAAATTTGCGGTACAATCCGCCTTTTCCTGCTCGAGGCGGTGAATCTGAGACTGTATGATCTCCTTCTGGGCCCACAGCACCAAAAAGGACTGCACCTGCCAGCGGTCGATGGCCTGATGCATTTCGCGATATAGTCTGCCAATCTCCTGCAGGGCGGCCAGCTTCTCCTCCTGCCGCTGCGCCAGCAACTCGTGGCGCTTATAATCCCGGATATTCTGCTGCATGGCCTCAATATCAGGCTTATCCGGTATGTCGCAGATATTCTCCGTGATAAATTTCTGGATATCCACGATCGGCCGGAAGGACACCGCTTTTTTCATCATCCGGAGGACCTGTTCATTGTGAACGTTCCAGCGGGAGAGCATATTCCGGCGATATTCCTTCTGCGTATCATAGATTTCCGCCCTGGCATAGTTCTGCTTCAGATAGCGGCGCAGTGCGGGAATCTCCATTGCCTCCCCGTCCTCGATAAAGCAATTTTCCGGCAGAGTGCCCACATAAATGAAAAAGCGTTCCTGCCTGCTGCCGTCACTGCGGCAATCGAAAACAACACCGGTGACGAAGCTGGTTCCTTCCACCTCATCCTGGAATTCGCAGGCGATGTAGCTGGAGAAATCTTTTCCGCGGCGGGAATTTGGGTTATTTTCGTCCATATCCGCCCGAAGATAACCGTCCAGCGTGCGCTGGGACTTTTCATTGGCGGCCTGATTGAAATTGCGGGGGCTTGTTTCCCCCAACAGCACAATCTGAAGTGCGTCGATCACCGTTGATTTTCCTGCGCCGTTCTTTCCGGTCAGGAAGTTCACGTCGCCCACCTCGATGAGTTCCTTGCTGAAATACAGCCAATTAATCAGCAGGATCTTCTTCAGCTTCTTCATCGGCGTCCTCCTTTCCCAGCGCGGATACAACGGCATTCAGCTTCTCGCCGGATACGGCGGCCAGCACCGTGGGAAGTATGGCGAATTTGCAGCTGCTTTGATTGAACTTCCCGTCCATGCGCTGAATAATGGCGTGGTTTTCCAGCAGGGTCAGCGCCCGCTTCACCTCGTCCATATTGGGCTTTGCCGGCAGGATCGCATAGTCCGTTACGACCTTTTCCAAAACATCCCGCACGGTGCAGATGGCATCCTGTTCCAGGCCCAGCCGCTCCAGATTCTCCTCATAGATCATGCGCAGAGCCAGCAGGATGGCAGTTTCCCTTTTGTTCAGGTTACAGCGGTTTGCCTCGTCGGTATTGACCACATAGAAATAGCCGTTCAGCGTATCTTTGCGCAAGTCCCAATCCAGAAGGCCCAGATAGTCCTGCACGGCCTCATAATGCAGCGACAGAAACGTATAGTCCGGATTGTTCACCCGCCCTTTCCCGGGGCGGTACAGGGTACGCACCACATAGGTCCGGCTGAGGAGCTGGTTGCACACAGACTTAAACTGCTCCAGCTCCCTGGAGGTCGCCTGCTGAATAAAGTCGAAGTTCATTTCTTTTTCTCCTTCCGGCAAATCTGCATCTGGGGGATGGAGTAGCCATTTTCGTTGAAGGCGCCGCCTAACTCCTGGATCTGATACCCGGCAGCGGGTTCTCCGCTTGTCAGCACAGCCAGCAGGCTCATGATATATCCTTTATCATCCCGGATTCCCAGGTCTTTGGAATAACGGATATCCGCATCTCCCAACCACCCCTGTACATAAGCCGCTATGGCCGCGCGGCCATATTCGGAGCGCAGCAGCTTCGCGGCCTGGGCGGCAGCATCCGCATCAGGATCCGCCTCCCGGATAAGGACCTGCGCAGCCCTTGTCCGTTTTCCGGGGCGCTTCCGGTACCACAGGCTCTTTTCGGAAAGGAAGGACTGTTCATGAAGCTGAAACACCGGCTGTATCCGGTCCACCAAATCACCCGCGCGGCGATTTCGTGACAATGCCGTAAGCAAAGTATTCAGGTTTCCGCGGACGTTCTGATCCCGATTCATCAGATTTTCCACTTTTTGCGTCGCCGCTCTTGTATAGCGGCGAACCTGCGCGTCGATCTCATCGAGATAGTCGTGCTCCATGTTATCGTATCGCTCGTCGATCCAGAAAATTTTTCGCAGCAGATCGGCACGGCACTTCTCCACGCTGTCGCCGCGCTTATCCTGCAATGCCGCGTTGGCCATGGCAAGCAGCAATGCATCGTCCTCTGCCCAGTTTCTCAGAACGGACTGGATGGGAACGCGGTATTTGGGAACGGAGTCCTTGATTTTCAGGGGGCGTATGTATGCCTCGATCACCTTCTGCCCAAAATCATTGAAGTGGGACGCCAGCACCTGGTTCACATCCTGCATGTCGATCTGCATCTGGAAATAATGCTTCACATTGTGATAGACCATTTGCAACAAATTTATCAGCGCGCCGGTGTTATCATAGGCGCTGTAGACGGCGGACATCTTCTCATACACGCTTCCGCTCTCATGCGCCACTTTCAATGAAGAATAAGTGTTGAATACATAGGAATAGCCGCGAACGGGGCCGTCATCCCGCAGCTGGTGAAACAGCTCCAGCAGACGGCTGCTGTAACCGGGAACGGTGATGTACTCCTCAAAGTCGTCGCCCCGTTCTTTCTCAAACCAGCCCTTGCTACAGAGCTTTCGGATCAGGAAACGGGCCCTGCCGGAGATATCACGCAGTTCCTCCTCGTCGATATCCTCCCCTTCAAATGTTGCGTCCGCCAGCTGCTCCTCCAATTTGCTGCGCAGCATGGAATACAATGCGTCCTCGCGTATCTTCAGGTTATCGCGGTATGCGCTGTACAGCACGTCCAGCGCGTCCGCATATAGCGCGCGGTTCGGCGAGGCAAGGGGCGAAAAGAGCTCGCCGGGTATCGCTTCAAAGAATTTCATGAAACTTCCTCCTACAGGAGACGACAATGATTGGACGATTGATCTGGAACCATGACAGGCCGGATATTGCATTCGATACAGGCGCACTGTATGGCGGACTGCACTGCGGAGACTGCTTTCAATGCTGGATGGACGGGCAGTGGCTCAACGTCCGCCTTGAGTATGCATGCGACTGGGTATTGCTCCATAGCGGCGGCTCTATGCCGGTTCGCTATGGCGTTCTTGTGCGGATTTGATTGCTCAGCCCGTCGATCATATTATATATCATTTCCGATTATGCAGCAAGAGCGTTTCGCGCCGTGATGCGAAACGTTCTTGCTTGCGGACTGCTCAAACAGCAAGAACGGGGGCTGCCGCCCCCCGTTCTTGCTGTTTATGGATAGCAGTGCTCCCGCAGGGCCGTCTCCAGCTTCTCCAGGGCCCGCTTCTCGATGCGGGAGACGTAGCTGCGGCTGATGCCGTATGCGGCGGCCACCTGGCGCTGGGTCTGGGGCGGGTGGCCGTCCAGGCCGTAGCGGCGGCGGATCACGTCGGCCTCCCGGTCCGTCAGGCACTCCCCTACCAGCCGCCGGATCAGCCGCTGATCCTCCCGGCCCTCCAGGTCCTCCTGCATGGTGTCATCGGCCCCCACCACGTCCTGCAGATATAGGGCGTTGCCGGCCTTATCCGTCTCGATGGCCTCCGACAGTGACACCTCCCCCTGCAGCTTCCGCTGGGCGCGGAAGTGCATGAGGATTTCATTTTCAATACACCTGGATGCATAAGTCGCCAGGCGGATCTTTTTGTCCGGCTGGAAGCTGTTCACGGCCTTGATCAGGCCGATGGTGCCGATGGAGATCAGATCCTCCTGGTTGGCGGCCTGGGTGTAGTACTTCTTGATGATATGGGCCACCAGGCGGAGATTGTGCTCCACCAGGCGGTTGCGGGCAGACAGGTCTCCCCTGCCCCACTGCTCCAGGCACTCCCGCTCCTCCTGCCGGGACAGGGGGCGGGGAAACGACCCGGGATTTCCGGACAGGTGCAGCGTCAGAAACAAGCTGTTGGACAGCAGCAGCAAAGCCGCCGATAACATAAACCATCCCTCCTTTACGGCAATCCTATGCCCGGGAGGGATGGTCCTATGTGCTGCGCCGGTGCGCAGTTTTCTCAGAATTCGGCGTTGCCCACGGTGCGGGGGTGAAGCTCCACGTCCCGGATGTTGCTGACGCCCGTCAGATACATGACCATGCGCTCAAAGCCCAGGCCGAAGCCGGCGTGGCGGCAGCTGCCGTAGCGCCGCAGGTCGCAGTACCACCAGTAGTCCTCGGGCTTCATGCCCAGCTCGCGGATGCGGGCCTCCAGCACCTCCAGCCGTTCCTCGCGCTGGCTGCCGCCGATGATCTCGCCGATGCCGGGCACCAGGCAGTCCGCCGCGGCCACGGTTTTGCCGTCGTCGTTCAGGCGCATATAGAAGGCCTTGATCTCCTTGGGATAGTCGGTGACGAACACCGGCCGCTGATAGATCTGCTCGGTGAGATACCGCTCGTGCTCAGTCTGCAGGTCCGTGCCCCAGTCCACCCGATACTCGAACTTGTCGTTGTGCTTTTTCAGGATCTCCACCGCCTCGGTGTAGCTGACCCGGGCAAAGTCGGAGGTGGCCACATGCTCCAGCCGGGCCTTGAGGCCCTTGTCCACGAAGCTGTTGAAGAAGTTGATCTCGTCGGGGCAGCGCTCCAGCACCCGGGTGATGATGTGCTTGATCATGGCCTCGGCCACGTCCATGTCACCGGCCAGGTCGCAGAAGGCCATCTCCGGCTCGATCATCCAGAATTCGGCGGCGTGACGCTGGGTGTTGGAGTTCTCCGCCCGGAAGGTGGGGCCGAAGGTATACACATCGCCGAAGGCCATGGCGAAGTTCTCGGCGTTCAGCTGGCCGGACACGGTGAGGCTGGTTTTCTTGCCGAAGAAATCCTGGCTGTAATCCACCTGGCCGTCCGCAGTCTTGGGTACATTGTTCAGGTCCAGGGTGGTCACCTGGAACATCTCGCCTGCGCCCTCGCAGTCGGACCCGGTGATGATGGGGGTGTGGACATACACAAAGCCCCGGCTCTGGAAAAACTCATGCACGGCATAGGCCGCCGCGCTGCGGACCCGGAAGGTAGCGGAGAACAGATTGGTCCGGGGACGCAGATGCTGGATGGTCCGCAGGAACTCCACGCTGTGGCGCTTTTTCTGTAGGGGATAGTCGGGGGTGGACCGGCCCTCCACGGTGATCTGAGCAGCCCGCAGCTCCAGGGGCTGCTTGGCCTCCGGCGTCAGCACCACGGTACCCCGGACGATCAGGGCGGCGCCCACATTCTGTCCCGCGATTTCCTTATAATTATGCAGTTCATCGGCGCTCATAACCACCTGCAAATTCCTGAAGCAGGAGCCGTCGTTAAGCTCGATGAAGCCGAAGGTCTTCATATCCCGGATGGTGCGGGCCCAGCCGCACACGGTGATCTCCTTGCCGCCCAGCTGCTCCTGATCGGCAAAGATGGCTGCGATTTTCATGCGATCCATCTTGATCTCTCCTTGTAGTACAGATAATTTATTATTATATGCCGTTTCCCCGGGCTTTGCAAGGCTTTATTGCAGCTTTTGCTGCCGCATCCAGACGTCCATCACCAGACTGTGGGGCAGCAGCTTGGTCAGGGCCGCCTGGAACCGGGCCACAAAGCCGTACTGGGACACGTCCTTGCCTCGCTTGGCGTCCCGCCAGGCCCGGCGGACCATGTCCTCCGGCTCGTACATGGCCACATACTTTTTCACCACGGATTCGCCGCCGTTGACGGTGGCCCGGTCAAAGAAGGCCGTCCGGGTCCAGAAGGGGCACAGGGCCATGACCCGGACGCCCCGGCTCCGCAGCTCCCGGTTCAGAGCCCGGCTGAAGCTCAGCACAAAGGCCTTGGTGGCCCCGTACACGTTAATATAGGGGATGGGCTGGAACGCCGCCACCGAAGCAATATTGATGATCTGTCCGCCCCGGGGCATATAGGGAGCCGTCAGCTGGCACAGGGCCATCACCGCCTGACAGTTCAGGTCCACCATGTTCAGGTTGATCTCCAGCGGCGTGTCCACCACGGCCCGGAACTTGCCGAAGCCGCTGGCGTTTACCAGAAGGCCCACCTCCACCGGCTCCGCCGCCAGGGCATCGGCATAAACCTGAAAGCTGCCCCGGTCCGTCAGGTCCAGGGCCAGGGGGCGGATGGGATAGGGGACCTGGTCCCGCAGCTCCTCCAGGGCCTTCTGGTGGCGGGCGATGACCCACACCTCGTCGAAGCGGTCGAAGGTGTCCACGGTTTTGGCGAACCAGCGGCCCATGCCGCTGGATGCGCCGGTGATGACGGCAATTTTCTTCATAAGGATGTCCTCCTGTGAATTTCTGGGGATGATTATACCAGAAAATGGCTGCCATGACAAGGGAAAAGCCGGTGTTCTGCCGCCGGGACCGGGGGCATATAGTGATGGTGCATAGTATGGCTTAGGAGTGGTGCGCTATCAAAGGAAACATGGAAGAACGGGCCTGTCAGCTGGCCCTTTACCTGATAGAAAACCGGGCAACGGTGCGTGCGGCGGCGGGGAAATTCGGCGTCAGCAAGTCCACGGTGCATAAGGACCTGTCCGAGCGGCTGCCGGCCTATAACCGGGCGCTGTATCTGCAGGTGAAGGAGGTGCTGGAGGAAAACAAGGCCCAGCGGCACATACGGGGCGGCCTGGCCACCCGGCGGAAGTACAAGGGAGAATAGCATTCTTTGCGGCAGGGCCAGGCGGTCCTGCCGCAAAAACGTGGCCTCATCGCAAAAAGCAAGAGGAGATCAAGCCGCCAGAGGGCCAACGCGTCTTTATTCATAAGCTGAAATTGCTTGACATCCTAACGATCGATAGGTATAATGTGGAAAAATGCTGGAATTGGGAGCAAAGATAATGCAATCAAGTAAATGAGGCGTTTTCCTCAATCCGCTGTCCATGCTTTTGGCAGGACTCATCCTCGGCGTCGCGGCCAGGCTGTTTGATATCTATTTTCAGATTCTCGGAGAAATTTTTTCTCAGATGGCCATATGGATCCTTTTTGGGACGCTGATCGCCGTTTACACCCCCACGAAGAAGGCGGCCAGGGGGAATATTTTCCCATTCTGTATGGGGCGGTTTATTATGTAACGGCCGCGATCACCCATAGGGTTTATGGCCGGTCGTTCATTATCGGCTGGACGGTGTTTGCACTGGTCTCCCCTGTCCTGGCATATTTTGCGTGGATGACAAAGAAGCGCGGCGTTTTCCCGAAAATCATTGCCGCAGGGATCGTGGCCGTGTCGGTCATGAGCAGCATCCTGCTCTTTGACCATCTGCGTATCCATGATGTTATCATTGACGGAGTGCTGATTTACATTCTGTTTTTCAAGAAGAAGGACGCGGACAAACGAAAGCAAGACGAGCAGTCAGATTTCTGATCTGCGCCGCGCCTTTGGTGCTGTATGATCGGCGAAATGCTGATATTGGCGGATGTGGAACGGCAGGATGCGCCGCTTGTCGTCGGTTCAGTCGATGCTTCCGCTGTGGTTATGAAGGCCGCCCTGCAATCGGAATCAGCGGCATAATGTTTATCGTTTCTTTTGTGCTTATAAATGATATCAAGAAAACGGAATGGTCTTTTTTCCGTGTCGCCGTCCGGATTGCCGGTGGGTTCATCCGCGATAATCACCTTTGGATCATGGGCAGGCGCATGGGCAATGGCCACACGCTGCTGCTCACCGCCGGGCTGCTTCAGCACCTTGCGCTTTGCGGTATCCTCGTCGATCCGCAAGAAGCGAAAGGCCCAGGGCGATCAGCGCAATCTCCGCGCCGGATGGCTCATCCAATTCCACGTCAATTTCCGGCAGCGCCTGCGCGCTGCTGCCGGAGTCGGCTATGATACTGCCGTACTCCGTGGCCCTCTGCTCATCGTGCGCTATGGGCTGGACGCGCTGAAAATCACAGTCAAAAAGGCTGACCCATCGGTTTTCACCTGACGGGTCAGCCTTTTTTATGGAAAGATCACTTGGCGCTGGCGGCGTAGTGCGCCGGATACCAGCGCTGGAACCAGGCCGTGAAGATGCCCAGAAGGATGGGCAGCACAGAGTTGAACGCGCCGGTCAGATAGGAGACGGAGGTTTGCATCAGCTGCCAGGTCCAGATCGGGGTGAGCAGATACAGAACCGCCCAGCAGGCTGTAAGAATCCGGTTCGTCCGCAGAAACAGCGGATTTTGCAGCGCCGTCTCGCCGCCGTAGCCGTTCATGGAATAGTGCGCCGTCAGCGGCAGTGGACGAAACACCGTCACGCCCCACATCAGGCCGAACAGAAGATACGACACCGGCAGGAGCACCGTAAGGGGCAGCGCGTCCAGAAGCGTCAGCACACAGACAGCGCCCACCGCGAAAATCGAGCACGGCTCAAAGACGGTCATGCGGTATTTCAGAAACGCAAACGGCAGCAGCCCGCAGACTGTAAGCCCGATGCACGCGCCGGTCCGGGCCTGGATGGACAGCGCGATCCAGATCGTCATCCACGGCAGCAGCATAAGCGTCATGTTGGTCTTTTTCCGGGGCGCGGCGGGCGGCTTCGGCGAAGCCGCTCCCAGACCGAAAATCTCGTCCCAGTGGAGCATGACCGAAAAGTCGCCGGTCACGCGGTACAGATGCTCCATCATGGCCTGCTGTCCGTTCAGCTCGCCGCTGCCAATCCTCTGCCAGACGGACAGCGGCGTTTCGATGCGCGTGGTGCAGGGCAGGAAGTCGGATTCCAGCACACGCTGACCGTCCTTTCCCAGCACGATCTGATAGGTTTCCCCAGCGTCCGTATAGAAAAACTCCAGCACCCGGTCCTGCCCGTTCCAGCTTGCGGGGTTATAAAGCGCGGCCATCTGGCGGGTAAAGGCCAGCGCCGGAGAGAGCTTTGCCGTCTGTGACGTTCCCGGCTTGGCAGAATCCTCCCGGCTGACGCCCCAGCTGGCGTCCGCCATCTGCTCAAACACCGCCCGCGGAAACAGCGGCTGCCGCAGCACACAGGCCGTTTCCTCCGTAACAGCGCCCCGCGCAAACTCCGCGCCTGCCTGTTTCACATGCTCCAGATACGCGTCCGTGCGCTGGCGCAGCTCCGGAACCCGGAACAGCTCTCCCTGACCGCAGTATATGGCCGTATAGCCGTCTGCGCCGCAGAGACGGGAGAACTGCGCGTCCACCGCGTCATAGTTGCCCTCTGCTGTGTAAAAGCCGCAGGTGGAGATCACCACCTGACGCTGGCCGGAGCGGTCATAGCGGCTGGGGTGGCCGCCGGAGGCGTTGTCCGTCATAAACGGCAGCGACATCGGCAGCTGCCGGTCGATGAGCAGCTTCAACTGGCCGGGGATGCCGAAATAGTAGAGAGGAAAGCTCCAGATCAGCACGTCGGCGGCCAGGAGCCTTTCGATCACACCGGCCATATCGTCCTGCAAAACGCACTTTCCCGGCGTCTTGCTCCAGCAGGCAAAGCAGCCCCGGCACGGCAGAAGATGTAGCTTTCCGACCTCAAGGACCTCCACCTCTGCCTGCTGCACCTGACGCAGGCCCTCCAGAAATGCGCCGGTCAGGCGGTAGGTGTTGCTTCTTTCCCCTTTGGGGCTTCCGTTCAGAACCAGGACCTTCATGCCATCTCCTCCAGCTTTTCGATGCAGTTCTCGGCCCACGCGATGCACATCTGTGCGTAATCCCGGCCAAACTGCGCCGTGAACGCCCAATACACAGGCGCGCCGTCCTCGGTCAGCTTGCCGTATTCCTCTATGCTCTGCGGAACGCTGTCCAGCCCCGCAAGCCACGCGCGACAGCCGTCCGCGTATGTGCGCAGCATCGTGACCGCCTGTTGGGGCGGGAGATTTTCAGCGAAAAAGACCTTCATCAGAAATTCGCTCTTATAGCCGTCTGTGGTCCGCCCCTGCTCCGACAGCCAGCGCAGCAGCTCCGCCCGGCCCGCTGGCAGGATGGAATAGACGTTCTTATTGGGCTTTCCGGTCTGGATGACCGTTTCGTGGGTGATGTACGCCGCAGCTTCCAGCTTGTTCAGCGTCTGATAGATCTGGCTGGTCTGCGCAGGCCAGAAAAAATGCAGGGAGGACTGAAACGCCTTCGTCAGCTCATACCCGCTGCAAGGGCCGTAATTCAAAAAACCGAGAATCCCATGCTGTAAACCCATCACGCTTCTCCTTCACCATATTGTAATTATGTTATATTCCAATATTACAATATACTTTTCCATTTGTAAACCCTTTTTCTCCGCTGGACATAAAAAAGCGGCGTGACCGCGCCGCAGAAAGATCGAGATGGGGCGGCGGATAAGGCCGCCGCGATTTACGAAAGCAAATATAAACCCATACAGGCTAAAACGCAGTCCCGTCTGAAACGGGACTGCGTACCCTCAAAACTACAGCTTTGCTCATGGAGCATCACCCCTTTTACTTTGCCGCCTTACTTCGCAGGCGGGGCGTCAAGGTTCCAGTGCTTTACCGGCACATCATCAATTTTCCGAACCCGTATGCTCCCATTGGGAAACAGCGTGGAAAGTGCTTCCTCAAACTGTTCTGCCGTGTCATATTCCGCATCTGATATGTAGAACAATTTGTTCTTGAGAGGGGCGTCCCGATCATCACTTTCCGCGCTGGAGCCCAGCCGGATCGTCTCGTTGCCGCGGCACGCCTCGATATCAATGATATCATACCGGGAAGTCAGGTCGATCACCGCCTGAATGGTCAGAGCTTTTCCGTCCTGGGGAGAAGCATGAGCGGTTTTGCGGTTCGAAATCACGCTGAAAAATTCATGGATGGAAACGATCAGACAAAGAATACAAGCCATTGCAACGACGCAATATAGAACCTTGAATGCAAGATTTGCCAATGGGTTTGAAATATCCGCTACCCGCGCGCACAGCATGGCAGAAATGAGAAGCGCCAGACTTATGACGATCTTTACCACCGGGTAAGTGAAAGATGTCAGACCATCTTGAAATGAAAATAGTTTTTTCAGATTCATAACATTGCCTCCTGATAATAAAATATAAGCGACTTCCTCATCGCTCGCTCTCCTGTCTGGGCTGGGGCATCGGATGCATCCTATACCGCCCCTATTCAATGCACTCCACCTGAACAATTACATTTGTAAATTCATCAAAATAGATCGTGTATTTCCGGTCACTTACAAAGTCATCGGGGAATATTTCTTTTTTTGAGAAGATGTCCAGATAAAAAGTTTGTTTTTTCCCTTCGCCATTCCAAAACACATATTCATTTGTTACCGGCAGTGGGGGCGCGACTCTGGAATTGCGGTGACTGTCAATAAACTCACCTGTATACGATGATAAGCTTATCGCAGCCTGCAGCGATAAAGATCACCGTATTAAGCGGTCCAAGAATTAAATAAAAGAGCGAAAGCAGAAACCTGAAGTAAAGGTATCGCGGGATCACACGATGTCTGATTTGAAAAAATCTTCTCATCCATTTGGGGGGAGCCATGTAATGCTTCGGAAAATATCGGGAAACGGTTCCGATTTCTTTTATGATTCCGACTGTCGAGTTTCTGCAAGCCATACCAGACAGAAACGCAATTCCTAAGAAAACAACTATACAGTAAACATCCAGGCGCACCTTCCTATGCTACCTCCTAACTGCATTTAATCTGCGCATGGTAGGGTACTATAACAGCATACTGATTAATCCATCCCCCATTTCAATCAAAGCTACGGGAGATCAGGGTGCCGCGGCCGACGTTCACCGCCGAGGCAAGATTGTGGCAACTATTATGAGTATACGACTGACCGGCCCCGCTTGGCAAGGCTATTTTCACAGGATTGTTGTTGAAATCGCAGACACCGCCTTGTCCAGGCTCCTCCCATGTCAAAGACGCCGGAAACAACATCGGCGAAAGCGACCCCGCCGTCACCACCAGCCCCCTGTCCCGTCGACTGCCGGCTGCACGGCAATATTGACAATCTGCGTCGGACGATGTATAATTCAGATTATATATAATGCAGATTATAAATTCAGAGGTGCGAGTGCGCCAGTAAAAGATGCCAAAGGAGGAAATGATGAAAGACACAAACCAACTGATCGGCTGCTGCGGGCTGAACTGCGAAACCTGCGACGCCAGAATCGCAGCGCTTGCCAACGACAACGCCCTGCGGGAGAAAACTGCCGCCCTGTGGACGAAGCTCAACGGCGTGACCATCACACCGGAGATGATCCGCTGCACCGGTTGCCGCCTGGACGGCGCAAAGACGCCCTTCTGCGATAGACTCTGCCCCGTACATAACTGCGTCCGGGAGAAGGGCCTGGACACCTGCGCCGACTGCGGGCAGATGGACGGATGTCCCACCCTGGGGCAGATCGCCGAAAACAGCCCCTTCGTTCTGGAAAACCTGAAGCGGCTGAAACAGGACAATGCCTGACACAATGACGGTAAACGACGCGGAATACCGCGTGATCAGGCTCCTGGGGAAGGGAAAAGGCGGCTATTCCTACCTTGTGACGGACGGAACGGCGCAATATGTTCTGAAACAGATCCACCACGAGCCCTGCGCCTACTACACCTTCAGCGACAAGCTGCGCTCCGAGCTGCGGGACTATGAGACGCTGCGGCCAGAATGACCGTCCCGATGACAGCCGCCGAAAAGTATTCGTTGGACCGCTTTTCGCTGCCTGCCGCCTGGCCCCGCATGGTACTCAGCAGCACACTGCCGCCGATGCCGGTCAGCAGGCCCAGACTGTAGATGATGTTCCAGACCGGGGCCACCACGGCCAGCGCCGCCGTGCCCGTCGGCCCCTGATACTGCCCCACCATGGCGGCGTCCACCACGCCGTAGATGGACGAGATTCAGGGCGCTGCCAAAAGCGGTGGAGAGGTATTTGAAATAAATCGGTCGGATCCGATCCGTCAGGAAATTCATAGAATGGCCTCCATATTCCAGGTAATACATGCCCAAAATGCAAAAAGGGCCGGATAAGTACAGGCGTCTCAGCCTGTTGCCTTATCCGGCCCATCATTTCCAGCGAATGATCTGCCCTCCGAGCAAGCACCGAGTGCGGTAGCGATTTGCGCGGCAAATGTCAAGCCCTTTCTACCCGCCCCTATACCGTCTTTTTCCCGGTGACGGCCTCAAAGTGATACTTCACGATCCCCAGGTCCAGCTTGGTGTAAAACCCGCTGCCGCAGGCGGCTTTCACCGTCCCGTCCGGCAGCAGCTCGAAGCGGAACTTCTGCTGATTCATGGCGGTAGGGGCCAGCATGGCGGCGTTCATGCCGCATCGGAACCACTCCGGCATGGGCTCACCGCAGGTGTAAAGCTCCTGCATGGGCCTGCTCTTGTGCTCCACCCCCTGCGTCACGCCGTAGCCCAGCGCAATCAGGCAGACCTCCTTCTCGCCCCTGCCCACGGCGGCCTTGCTTTTGCCGTGGGTCAGCGCCACCCAGCAGGTGTTCAGCCCCAGCTCCTGGGCCTTCAGCACCAGTTCCTCGCCGTAATAACCCAGTGTCTCGTCCAGGCCCGGAGCTTTCTTCCCGACCAGGGCAATGTAATTGCGCACACCGGCGAACTTGCCGTAATGGGCCATGAAGGAGTCAAAGCACTTGGGATCGTCGTAGATGATCTGGACGGACAGCCCCGCCTTCCGGTTGATCTCCTGTGTCAGCGCGTCCAGAACCGCCCGCTTCTCCGGCTCGATGGCCTGATCGGTATACTGGCGCACGCTGTGCCGCTGCTGCATGATTTCAAGGATTTCCATTATAAATCACCCTCCCATTCATCTTTTTCATTCCGTTTAAGCGTTTGGACCAAAGATAGTATAACACGAGCCTGTCGAAAAATCCGGAAATCTTCCTTTCCGATGGTGGAAGATTTCCGGATTTTTCGACAGGCTCGCTTCTCCTTGCACTGTATTTGCACGGTTTTATGAAAAACAGTGCCCTCACTTGTTCCGGTCCACCAGCTGGTCCGCCAGGGCGAACAGGAAATCATGGTCCGGCCACTGGGCCACAGCGTCCTTGGCCTTCCGGGTGCAGGCTTCCACCGCCCGGGCGCAGCCCTCCAGGCCGTCCACGTCCACATAGGTGATCTTGCCCTCCTCCTTGTCGGAGCCGATGGGCTTGCCGAACACCTGCTCATCGCCTACCACGTCCAGCATATCGTCCCGGATCTGGAAGGCCAGGCCCAGCTGATCGGCAAATTCCACCGCCTGGGCCCGTATATCGGCGGGCATATCCGCCGCCACGCAGCCAAGCTCCGCCGCGCCGGAGATCATCACCCCGGTTTTCAGCCGGTACATGGCCTTCAGCTGCTCCTCCGTCTGGATGCCGTACAGGGTGTCCAGCACCTGACCGGCCACCATGCCGTCGGCGCCGCAGGCCCGGGCCAGCACCCGCACCGCCTCTACCCGGCTGCCGTCGGACATACAAGGGGCCTCCGCGATCAGCCGGAAGGCCTCCGGCTGCAAAGCGTCGCCTGCCAGCACCGCCAGGGTCTCGCCGAACTTCTTGTGGGTGGTGGGCTGGCCCCGGCGCAGGTCGTCGTCGTCCATGCAGGGCAGATCGTCATGGATCAGGGAATAGTTGTGCACCAGCTCCAGGGCGCAGGCATAGGGCAATGCCAGATGCCAGTCGATGCCCCCCAGCCGGGCAAACTCCAGGGTCAGCACCGGGCGGATGCGCTTGCCGCCGCCCAGAATGCTGTACCGCATGGCCTCCTGCAGGCGGCCATAGGGCTTGTCCTGGCTGAAAAGCCCCTCCAGATACTGCTCAATGGCCTGCTGATAGGCCGCATATTGCTGCTTGAATTTCATGGTCATTCCTCGCTTACAAATTCGTTTTCGATAGGCGCGCCGTCCGGGCCCTTCATCAGCCGCACCACCTGCTGCTCGGCCTTGTCCAGCTCCGTGCGGCAGGCCGCCGCCAGCCTGGTCCCCTCCTCGAACAGGGACATGGACTGGCTCAGCTGGGCATCGCCCTTTTCCAGCAGCGCCACGATCTCCTCCAGACGGGCCATGTTCTCCTCAAAGGTTTTCTTTGCCATGGGTCTCCTCCCCTTCTACTTCCTCCACCCGGCAGCCCAGGGACCCCTGGGCCAGGCGAAGCTCGATTCTGTCGCCGGGCCGCACCTGGTCGCTGCTGCGCAGAATGCCGCCCTCCTCCGTCCGGGCCATGGCATAGCCCCGGCCCAGCACCTTCAGCGGGCTCAGGGCGTCCAGCTTGGCCACGGTCCCGGCAAACCGCCGGGCCTCCCGGTCCCAGTGGGTCCGGGCCGCCGATGTCATCTTGTCCTGCATATAATCCAGCTGGAGCCGCCGGTCCTGGACAAAGGCCAGGGGGTCCGTCAGCACCCGCTTTTCCGTCAGGGCCTTCAGCCGCCGCTCCTCCCGCTCCAGGCGGTGCAGCACGCTCTGGGCCATGCCATTCTCCGTCCCCCGCAGATACCGCAGCAGCTCCGACATATCCGGCACAGCGATCTCCGCAGCGTTGCTGGGGGTGGACGCCCGCCGGTCGGCCACATAGTCGGAGATGGTCACGTCCGGCTCGTGGCCCACGGCGGAGATCACCGGGATCTCCGAGGCATAGATGGCTCGGGCCACCCGCTCGTCGTTGAAGGCCCACAGGTCCTCCATGGAGCCGCCGCCCCGTCCGGTGATCAGCACGTCCCCCAGCTTCCAGCGGTTGGCGTACCGGATGGCCCCCACGATCTCCGGCGGGGCCTCCGCCCCCTGGACCCGCACCGGCAGCAGTAGCACCCTGGCGATGGGATAGCGCCGCCGCAGAATGCGGATCATGTCGTGGACCGCCGCCCCGGCGCCGCTGGTAACGATGGCGATCCGCTGGGGATACGGCGGCAGGGGCTTTTTATGGGCGGGGTCAAACAGTCCCTCCTGCTGGAGCTTCTGCTTCAGCTGCTCAAAGGCCACATACAGGTCCCCCACCCCGTCCGGGGACAGCTGGGTGCAGTACAGCTGATATGCACCGTCCCGGGGGAACACGCTGATCCGGCCGAACACCACCGCCTGCATGCCGTTTTCCGGCCGGAACCGCAGCTTCATGGCGCTGCTTTTGAACATCACGCACCGCAGGGCGCTCTGTCCGTCCTTCAGGGTGAAGTAGTGGTGGCCGGAGGGATAGATCTTATAGTTGGACAGCTCGCCCCGGATGTAAAGTCCCGACAGCTGGGGCGTGCCGTCGATCAGGTCCTTGATCAGTCCGTTGACCTCGGACACGGCGTAAATATGGTCCACCGGCGGCTCTCCTCCTTTCGCACGGCATCAAAAACAAGGCAGGGCTGCCGCGCCCTGCCTGGTGTGGGTCATTCCTTCACTTCCGCCCGCAGGAAGCTGCCCAGGATGCCGTTGATGAACTTCACCACCTCCGGGGATTCATAATCCTTGGCGATGTTCACCGCCTCGCTGATGGCCACGCCGTGGGGAATATCCGGCATATAGAGGATCTCGAACATGGCCACCCGCATGATGGCGGAGGCCACCAGGGAGATGCGCTCAAAGCGCCAGCCCCTGGCGTACTGCTCTATGTAGGTGTCCAGCTCCGCCGCATGCTGGGCCACGCCGGACACCAGGCGGCGGATGTATTTCTCCTGCTTGTCGTTGGGGGTGTCGGCATACAGGCCGCACTCCTCCGCCCGGGCGGCAAAATTCTCCCGGGAAAGCTGCCGGTCCAGGAACTCCTGAACGGGCAGGTCCGTAAAGCTCAGCTCATACGCCAGATGGGTGGCGATCTCCCGTGCCGTATTCCGCGTCATAGTCGTAAATTCCTTTTTTCTCTCTGGATTTGGCCGGCTCAGTCGAAGCTGATGCCGCCCACGTGAACGTTCACCGCATTGACCTGGAAGCCGGTCATGCCCTCCAGGGCGGCGAACACGCTGCTCTGGACCTTCTGGGCCACCTCGGACACGGCGCAACCGTACCGCAGCAGGATGAACAGGTTCACCACGATGCCCTCGCCGTCCATCTCCACCCGGATGCCCTTGGCGGTCATCTTCTTGCCGGTGACATAGTCGGTGACGTTGGCGTTCATCAGACCGCCCACGCCCTCCACCTCCAGGCAGGCGGAGGTGGCGATGGAGGCCACCACGTCCTCAGAGATCTGGATGGTGCCCATGCTCTCCTGATGGGTCATGTATTCTTTATTATCAGCCATAGCTTGCAAAACTCCTCATTCGTATTCTCAATAGAGTCCCAATATAAGAGTAGTATACCATTTCTCCCCGGGAATTACAACTGTTAATTTGCCTCCATGATCTTGATCTGTTCGGCGGTATAGTCCGTCTCGCTGATGACGATGTCCTTGATGCGGGCGGCGTCGGTGGCGGTCAGGCCGCCCTCCGGCGGAGCCACCACCACGCTGACGCTTTCGGCTCCCATGAATACCACGCAGTCGGCATAGCCCTTGGCCGTCACCAGGCTCTCGATCTGGGACTCCGCCACGGTGTAGGCAGCCAGCACCTGCAGGGTCTGGGATGCCTCGTTGAGGACGCTCTGCTCGGCGTTTTCATCACTCTCCGCCTCCTTGAGCATGCTGATGGCGTTGTCCCGGGCCTGCTTGCGGCTGAGCCGGGCCGTGGCAAAATAGTCGTCCTCCGCCGGGGCGGCGGTTGGCTCCGTTCCCTTCTCCCCGTCCTGGGAGCTGACCAGAGTGGTCTGACCCAGGGTCTTTCCGGCATTTTTCTGGATATTGTCAGTGTAGCGCCAGTTCATGTACACCGCCGCGCACACCAGCAGCAGCACGGCCGCCGCCACCGCCGGCTTCTTCCATCTTTTCTTCATGTCCGTCCCTCCTGTCATGAATCCCATTGCACCACCGTGATGCGGTCTGCGGGAAGGCCCGTCAGCGCCGCCACCGCCTCCGTCACCGCCAGCCGGACGCCGCCGCTGCCTGCCCCCTGGCACACCACCACGGCCCCCAGATACACCGGATACGTCTCCCGGGTCACCACCACGTCCTGATACCCGCTGCCCCGGTTCAGCGTCACCGGCTCCCGCTGGCGGCGCAGCTCGCCGTCCCGGTCCGTGTCGTCCGCGTCCTCCGCCAGCTCCAGCTCCGGCCCGTTTTTCAGCGTCAGCATCACCTGCACCCGGCCCACGCCGTCCATCCGGCCCAGCAGTTCCGCCATCCGCCGTTCCGTGTCCTCCAGGGAGAAGCTCCCGCCGCCCTCCTGGGTCTGGGCGTCGGATTTCTTCCCCGGCAGTAGCATCAGCGCCAACCCCGCCAGCACCACCAGGCCCACATATTTGTACTTCTTCCATAAATTTCCAATGTTCCACTTTTTCATACGCTCCTTACCCCAGCCAGTGCTGCTCTGACGGCGGAATGCCCAGGTCCTCCTCCAGGATGGCAGACAAGGCCCGGTTTTCCGCCATGTCCAGCGTCACGCTGCCGGGATACGGGACGCCGCCGCGCCAGGTGACCTCCACCCGGGGATGGCAGCTCAGCCCCAGCTGCGCCGCTTTTTCCGATATATATGCAGCCGTCCGCTGCCGTATGCCAAGCTCCAGCTGGGCCTGGCCCTCCCGGCGGTAGGTTTCGGCCTGCTGTTCCATGTCCCGGCTCAGGTCCTCATACCGCACCGCCAGGTCCGACAGGTCCAGCCCCGCCGCCGGACCCAGCACCGCCAGCAGCAGGATCAGCCCCCCGGCGGCCTTGGCGGCAGCCCGCACCGCCCCCTTGGGCAAAAGCGCATACAGAAGACTCAGCCCCATAGCCGCCGCCAGAATCCCCAGCAGCCACTGCCGGATCCCGTCCATCATCCGGTAACCACCCCCAGTGCTGACGAAATGGAGATCAGCAGCAGCAGGCCGCAGGCCCCGGTCATGCCGAAGATCAGGCCAAAGGCCCCGCCTAAGGCATCGATGAGCCCCGTCAGCTGCTCCGCCCCTAAAATGCCCGCCAAAAACGCCGCCGCCTTATACACCAGATATTGCACCCCCAGCCGCACCAGCGGCAGCAGGCACACCGCCAGCACCGCCAGCAGTCCCGCCGCGCCCACGGTATTTTTCACCGCCCCGGCCCCGGCCAGAACGCTGTCCGCCGCGTCGGCCAGGATGCTGCCCACCACCGGCAGCACCCCCACGGCGCTGCGGGCCAATCGGGCCGTCACGGTGTCGGCGGAGCCTGCCGCCGCCCCGGATACCGTCAGATACAGGGTGAACAGGGCCAGCGCCCCGGTCAGCAGCCACACGGTGCCCTTGCGGATGGCCCGGCTGATCCCCGCCAGCCGCCGTCCCGGCAGCATGGCGTCCGCCGCTGCGGCGGCCACATAGAAATACACCAGCGGCAGCAGCAGCCCCCGGATCAGCGACAGCAGCAGGTCCACAAAGAAGATGGTGGCCACCTGCCGGACGCTGGCGGAGACGATGCCCCCGCTGGCGGCCACGGCGGCGGACAGGGTGGGCAGCAGCGCCTTGGAAAAGGTGTTCAGCTCCTCCACCGTCTCCTGGCCCAGGCCCATCATGGTTTTCACGCTGCCCGCCGCCGCCAGGGTAATGGCCAGCGCCCCGGCCATGGGCACAAAGTGCACCTTGCCCCCGGCGGCGTCCATGCACTCCTCCGTCAGGGCGCACAGCACCGCCGCCGCCACCTCCTGCTCTCCGAACAGCTGCCGCTGGGCGTCGATGGCGTCCTGGATGGTCAGCTTTTCAAGCCCCGTCAGGTCGATCTCCTGGTGCTCCGTGTTCTCGAACACATAGGGCTTCTCCAGCTTCACCACGATCCGCTCCACGGTCTCCTTGCCCTCTTTCCCGGCGGTCTCCTCCGGGCTGCTGGTCTTGATCTCGTCTGTCATGGTGCAAAACTCCTTCCGTCGTTCAAATGATCCGCATGTTGTGCAAAAGCACGGCCCGCCCGCTTTTTTGCGGGCAGGCCGTGCCTCTCGGGCCAGGTCAAATCAGCTCGTTCACGCCCGCCAGCATGTCCACGCCGTTGACCTTGTAGACGCCGTTGAGCTTGTCCGCCTCCAGCAGCACGGAGCCGTCCACCTCCACCATGATGTAGGTCAGCTCCAGCGTGACGGTGGCCTCCATGGCCTCGCCCTTCTCAATCTTGCCGGGGTTGAACTTCTTCACCCGGCCCATCTCCACCACCCGCAGGCCCTTGAAGTTGTAGCCTCCGGTCTTGTCATACACCTGCTGGGCCGCCCGGAAGGTCAGGTTCACCGTGGACAGGGGAGAGAGCATGTCCATGGCGGAGCTGTACAGGGTGTTGAACTGGATTTCCTGCTCCATGCTCTCGAACTGGCCGATGGTGGGGCTGTCGATCTCGCCGCTCACGCCCACGCCGGACACGGTGCTGCTCTTCATGTTGATCTCCGGCAGCGTCACGGAGGCCGCCACGCCGATCATCTTCGTGCCGTCCACATAGGCGTTGTAGTAATTGATCTTCTCTGGGATGTAGTTGCTAGAAATCATATCTCGTTCCCTCCCTTGTTAGCTCAATGCCTCGGACAGGGCGTTGGGGTCAAACTCGATGATGTCCTCGATGTCCTCCGCCGGGGTGAACGGGGTGATGTACTGGTGGAAGGTGATCTTCCCGTCCAGCAGGTCCGTGGTGGTGTTCTCGTCCTCGTTGTAGGTGATCTCGTACCGGGCGCACACGCCCCGGGCCACAAAGCCGTTGCCGCGCACGTTCTCGCTGTCCACGATGGCCTCGATCAGCCGCTTGTTGGCGGGGCTGTCCACTTTCTGGAAGTAGGTCA
>OLOQ01000514.1_pt1 | contig 44237 bp, 28 predicted proteins | sample 1673101 | NCBI WGS metagenome assembly OLOQ01 (sample SAMEA3136754, study PRJEB25190) | human gut metagenome | biome: human gut; feature: human-associated habitat; material: faeces | place: Austria | collected 2013 | reverse complement strand
CGGTTGTGGCGGCACATGAGTGCGCGGTAGCACAGGTCGAGGCGCTCATCGAAGACCTTCCAGAATTTCTCCATATCGCCGCCGGAGCTGAGCGCGACATCGACAAGATTCAGTGTGACGACGCCCTGATTGAAGCGGCCGTAGAACTTATAGTTGCCGTTTTCATCCTTCCACGGGCTTAACGCGCTGCGGCAACCCATGACCGGGAAGCAGTTGCCTTCTTTGAGCTCTTTCATCTTCTTTTCGGAGATATAGTCCGGCACCATGCGCTTTGCGGTGCACTTTGCGGCAAGCTCGGTGAGGTAATAGTATTCGCTGCCGGGGGTAATGTTATCCTCCTGCAAAACATAAATGAGCTTCGGGAATGCCGGGGTAACCCACACGCCCTTTTCGTTTTTGACACCCTCATAGCGCTGGAGCAGCACTTCCTCGATAATCATGGCGAGGTCGCGCTTTTCACGCTCGTTTTTCGCTTCGTTCAGATACATAAACACGGTGATGAACGGCGCCTGACCGTTCGTCGTCATCAAAGTCACGACCTGATACTGGATGGTCTGCACGCCGCGCTTGATCTCCTCACGCAGACGGCGCTCCACCATTTTGGAGATTTGGGCCTCATCCGGGGAAACGCCAAGCTCGCCGATCTCGACTTCGACCTCACGGCGGATTTTCTCGCGGGAGATCTGCACGAACGGCGCGAGGTGTGCGAGGCTGATGCTCTGGCCGCCGTACTGGTTACTTGCAACCTGCGCGACGATTTGCGTGGCGATGTTGCAGGCGGTGGAGAAGCTGTGCGGCTTTTCAATGAGCGTGCCGGTGATGACCGTGCCGTTTTGCAGCATGTCTTCGAGGTTTACGAGGTCGCAGTTGTGCATGTGCTGCGCGAAATAGTCCATATCATGGAAATGGATGATGCCCTGCTCATGTGCTTCGACGATTTCGCGCGGAAGCAAAATGCGGCGCGTGATGTCTTTGGAGACCTCGCCGGCCATGTAATCGCGCTGGACGCTGTTTACGGTTGGATTTTTATTCGCGTTTTCCTGCTTGACTTCCTCGTTGTTGCACTCGATAAGGCTGAGAATCTGGTTATCGGTGGTATTGGCGCGGCGCGCAAGCGAACGCGTATAGCGGTAACAGATATACTCCTTAGCGACATCGAACGCACCTTGCCCCATGATCTGCTTTTCTACGAGGTCCTGTACTTCTTCCACGGACGCTGCACGCCCCATGGCGACGCACGCTCCTTCGACATTTGCAGCAATTGTGCGAATTTGCTCGTTCGTAAGTCTCTGACGCTCGTCGATCTCTTTATTTGCCTTGGAGACAGCGACGATAATCTTAGTGATATCGAACGCTGCTTCCGAGCCGTTTCTCTTAATGATCTTCATGTTCCTTACCGCTCCTTCATACCGCCCGCGGGAGCTGCATGTTTCCAGCCCCTTTGGTTTTCATAATCAGTTTCCATAATTTTCTTTATATTGAATATTTATGCGTAACCACAAGATATTGTGTTCGTTTTTGCGGTTCCTGCCGCAAGCACCCTACCAGTATACACCGAAGTTGGCGTCTTGTCGAGTAGTAAATGCGCTTTATTTTAAATTTCTTTTTGTACCCTTTTACCCATTGTGCAATAAAGCGTGAAAGGGCACTGCAGAGCGGCGCGGCAAAGCGCGGGTTTGGATGTAAAAAAGGGCGGTCATTGACCGCCCTTTCAAGAACCCATGCAACTGGGTTCCCTACGATTTGAATGTCCCCCGGACATTCAAAACAACCTTCCTAATTTTATGTAGGCAAAGAGATTTCGCTTTCTGATGAAAGCAACTTAGAGCGCTGCCCTAAGTGCCCGCAGTCTTTTGAAAAAGGCTGGCGAAAACTTTTGACCACCGTTACGGGAAGCTTCTTTTCTTACTCTTCCTCTGCTTTTTCCGGCAGAAGATCTGTCATGCTTTTGAGGCTGATGCCGAGTGTGGACATATTGTGCAGGAGTGCGGAGGTAGTCGGCTGGATGATTCCGCCTACGCCGAGCAGGATAAGCATGAGGTTGAAGCCGACGATGAAACGGTAGTTGCGGTGGATGCGCGCCATGAGCGCAGTGCTGAGCTGACGCAGGGTGACGAGCTCATAGAGATCGCCTGCTGCAACGGTGATGTCCGCGATCTCTCTGGCAATGGCGGCGCCGGTATTGATGGCAACGCCGACGCTTGCTTCGGACAGCGCCGGAGAATCGTTCACACCGTCGCCAACCATGATAACGGTGCGGCCCATTTCTTTTTCGCGGCGGATGAAGTTCGCCTTATCCTCCGGCAGCACTTCGGCGTAGAACTCGTCCACGCCGACCTCTGCCGCAACGGCTTCGGCGGTCTTGCGGTTATCACCGGTCATCATGACAACCTTCTTGATGCCGCAAGCGTGCAGAGCGCGGATGGCGTCCTTTGCTTCCTTACGCAGCGGGTCAGAGATACAGATGACGGCTGCGAGCACACCAGAAATGCACAGATAAAGGTGCGAATACTCGGCCGGAAGTGCGTTGAACTTCGCTTCTTCGCCCTCCGGGATCACGCAGCCCTCGTCTTCAAAAACGAAGTGTGCGCTGCCGATGATGACCTTTTTGCCCTCCACAGTGCTGGAAATGCCGTGCGCGACGACGTATTCCACGCGAGAATGGTACTCTTCGTGGGAGAGACCGCGGTCCTTGGCTTCGGCCACGACAGCGTTTGCCATGGAGTGCGGGTAATGCTCCTCAAGGCAGGCGGCAAGGCGCAGCATTTCACTTTCCTCACGGCCGCCAAACGTTTCGATCATGGCGACACGCGGTGTTGCGTACGTCAGCGTGCCGGTTTTATCGAACACAATGGTATCGGCGTTTGCAACGGCCTCCATGAAGCGGCCGCCCTTGACGGAAATATGGTGTGCGCTGCTCTCGCGCATGGCGGACAGCACCGCGATCGGCATGGAGAGCTTTAACGCGCAGGAGAAATCGACCATCAGCACGGCGAGCATCTTTGTGACGTTGCGCGTGAGCAGATAGGTCAGCGCCGTGCCGCCAAGCGTGTACGGCACAAGCTTATCGGCAAGGCGGGAAGCCTTGTCTTCTGCGGTGGATTTCAATTTTTCGGACTCTTCGATCATGCGGACGATACGGTCATAGCGACCGCCGCCCATGGCTTTTTCGACGCAGATGACGCACTCGCCCTCTTCGGCGACGGTGCCGGCATACACGTAGCTGCCGACGGACTTCTGCACCGGCAGAGATTCGCCGGTCATAGAGGCTTGATTGACCAAGGCTTCACCCTCGACGACCTTACCGTCGAGCGGAATCATATTGCCCGTGCGCACAACGATGCGGTCGCCCGCCTGAATGTCGCCGATTGGCATGAGCACCTCGGTGTCGTTCGTCTTGAGCCAGACCTTATCGACATTGAGGGACATGGCGCCCGCGAGATCGGCAACAGACTTTTTGTGCGTCCACTCCTCGAGGATCTCGCCGAGGCGCAGCATGAACATAACGGAGCCTGCCGTATCGAAATCGCCGCGCACAAGAGAAACGGTGACGGCAGTGGCGTCAAGCACAGCAACGGAGAGATGACCGTGCAGCAGCGCCTTAACGCCCTCTTTGATGTACTTTGCGGAGCGGATGATGGCAAGCATCATGCGAATGGGCGCCGGGAAGAACATTTTAGCCATGGCGCGGCGCAGCACCGTGAAGACGAGCTTGTCTTCAAACTCGCGGTTCAATGCGCGGGCGGTGTGATCCGGCACAAGCTCCATGCTTTCGGCTTTTGCGAACGAGAATGTCGCAAGCGCACGAATAAGGGATGTGCGGTCGTTTTGATAGACGATGACGGCATCCTGTGTGCGGTCGTAGACCTTAACTTCCTTTACGCCGTCCACGGCGCGCAGGTAATACTCTAAAACATCGGCTTCTTTCAGCGTCATGCGGCCGCAAACGAGATGTACACGCATGTGCCCGCGCGCCTCATGCAGAATTTTACACTTCATAACTTTATCCTTCTATGCAACAATTATATTGGAAGCTCCGAAAAACAGAGCGGATGAACGAAAAAAGAGAGCCGCTTTCGGCGGCTCTCCGGTAATTCAGACCCGGGATAGACCCGCGATCAAGCTTCGGTGGATTCTTCCGCGGAAGCTGTTTCTTCCGTGCATGCGCAAGCTGCATCTTCGATGACCTCTGCGGCAGCATCGGCAGCGCGCTGCTCGTTGATCTCCTTAGCGTCGGTCAGGATGTCGTTTGCGTTCTCCTTGATGGTCGTGACCGTTGTCATGACGCACTCCTTGGCACGCAGAGCAGCTGCAGTGGTCTCGGTGTAGACCTTCTTAGCGTCCTTGCTGCCGAGCACCTTGATGCCGGCGGTACCAAACAAAACACCTGCTGCGAAAAGACCGATTTTTGCCCAATTCATAAAAATACCTCCTGTATTGTGGGCCGCATTTTACCATGCGGCTCATAAAATTATTTTTTCATGTGTCCACTGATGAGAGTCAGCACGAAGAACAAAACGGTAAGCCTTGCAAAATGCTTATGCATTTTCATATTCATTCACCACCTTGTTTGTTCTGGCAAAAGAATAGCACGATTTTTACCTAACTTCAACAGTTTTCACACAAAAAACACAATTTTCTATTATTTGTAAAAAACAACCTGCAAGTTAGCAGTACCATTTTAGACAATTTGTTAAAACAGAATCGGTTAGTTTAAACAATCACAGGTTTCATGCCGGATTTTGCGGTTTCAGTGCAGACGCGCATACGATGTACATACAGCTCAAAAGAAACATTTTGGCAATTTTAGAACCAAAAAGACGAAATTGCTCTATTTAGACTTTCGATATAACTTTCTCTTCCCGCAGCATTGGAATACAGCGGTTTACATTGCACTTATAGGAACAATTAGACGCGTCACAGGTATTCTCTATTTCCCACTCTGTACGGTACACGAGGACAGACAACAAAACGTGCGGCACGGGAAGCACCCATAAAGGCTGCTCATTACCGTTTCGGTTCTACGTACTCCTTTTGTTTCATCGTTTTTGCACCCTAACGACTTTGTTTTGAGTTAGTCAAAGCAAACTTGCAAGCTTATTGTACGCCTGCTTCTTTCGCTTGTCAAGAGCCATGTGTAAAAGCAGGCGCTTTTTTAGAACTGAGACCTGTGCGCGTGGGCTTCTTCGGTGACACCTTGCGTAAGCCGCTCGAAAAACAGGGTATCCCCTATCACCTTGCCGTGACGCTTATACAAAATAAGCTGCAAAAGTCCGCTTGTTTGGTTTTGCAATATCCTCATCGGACGTTTTAGTCCCATTTTTTCGCTGAAAACGATGAAAGCACGAGTCATACAGAATGAAGCGTGCAAATATATCAGCGTGAAGCCCGACCTCTATGACCCGGAGACGATCTTTGCGAACACGCACCGCAGCTGCTTCACACCGGAGATGGATAATACCGAGCGCGAAGCACGCTACAACGGCTGGCAGAAAGCCGTGCGGCAAGCGCTGACGCACTAAAGCTTATTGAATTTCAAAACGCATATTCGCAAGGCAAAACCGCGAATGTGCGTTTTTTCACTATTTTTACGCCTTGCGGTTGACAACGCACGCGGTTTTGTAATAGACTGGAGATAACGCCGAAATGCGGCGAAGAATCTTGGGATAAGAGGTAAGTTTACTATGAAAAAAGGTGCGAAACGCAACCAAATTATCAGCGAGCTTTTACATGTGACGGACGAGGAATTCACGGATGAGGAACTGATTCATCAGCTGATTGCAACGGAAGTCACAAAAAACGCAGACAAGGACGAGCACATGACGTTTGGGCAGCGTGCCGCGGACGCAGTGGCGCGCTTTGCGGGCAGTTGGGCGTTTATTTTCAGTTTTATCGCCGTCATGGTCATTTGGATGGTCATAAACCTCGTTTTGGGTTCGAGAGCATTTGACGAATACCCATTTATTCTATTAAACCTCGTGCTTTCGTGCATTGCTGCCGTGCAAGCGCCGCTCATCATGATGAGCCAGAACCGCCAAGAAGCAAAAGACCGTCAGCGTGCAGAGAATGACTATAAGATCAACTTAAAAAGCGAGCTCATCATCGATGATCTGCATAAAAAGCTTGACCTTGTTCTGGAAAACCAAAAGAAGATCAACCGCCGCTTGGATAAGATTGAAGCGGAGATTGCGCCGGAAAACGAGGAAAAATAACGCTTTACACATAAAGATTTGGGAAATCGTATTAAAAAAGCATCACCACCCGTAAAGGAACGACGGCGGATATCCCCGCCGTTTTGGAACAGAAAAAGCAGATGCACCCGATGTGGATTCGGGGCATCTGCTTTTTGCTGTCTTTCGATTTCAAATTTTACTCTGCTTCGCTCAAAAGCATACGGTCATTATCGAGGGCTTTGCCGGCGGCTTGCTTGAAGCGGTCGAGGAGATCGGCAACAGTCATGTGGGCACGCTCTTCGCCGGTGACATCCAGAATGATCTTACCGGCGTTCATCATGATGGTGCGGTTGCCGAGCTCCAGTGCGGACTGCATATTGTGCGTAATCATCATGCACGTGAGGCGGTTTTCCTCCACAGTGTTTTTCGTGATCTCGAGCACCTTTTCGGCGGTGGCGGGGTCAAGCGCGGCGGTATGCTCGTCGAGCAGAAGGAGCTTCGGCGGGTTATATGTGGCCATCATAAGCGTGAGCGCCTGACGTTGGCCGCCGGAAAGCAAACCCACGGGCTGGGTCATGCGGTCTTCGAGCCCCATACCGAGCAGGGAGAGGCGTTCGCGAAACGCCTGTCTGTCCTTGCGGGAGATGGAGCTGAGCCAACCGCCGTGCCCCGCTGCGAGCGCGAGGTTTTCTTCGATGGTCATGCCCGGTGCGCTGCCGCGCATGGGGTCCTGAAACAGGCGGCCGATGCTGCGGGCACGCTTATACTCCGGCATGAACGTGATGTCCTTGCCGTCAAGCTCGATCTTGCCGCTGTCCGTGAAAAAGCTGCCGGAAACAGCGTTGAAGAGCGTGGATTTGCCCGCGCCGTTTGCGCCGATGACGGTGATGAAATCGCCCTTTGCGGCGTGGAAGCTGAGGTCTTCGATCGCCTTTTTGGCGTTGACCGTGCCGGGGTTGAAGGTCTTCGAGATATGCGTGAGTTTAAGCATGGGTGCGCTCCTTTCCGAAACGGCGCTTCAGATACGGAAGCTGTTTTTTGAGGTACGGCCCGGAGATTGCCAGAATGACAATAACGGACGAGACGAACTTGAGCATGAACGCGGGCAGGTTGAACCGCAGCGCGATGGTATACACAAGGCGGAACACGAACGCACCGACGACCATGCCGAAGATACGCAGCGGAATTTTGCCCTTGCCGAAGAACGCGCCGCCGATGAGGAGTGATGCCAGCGCAACCGTAACCATGCCGGTGCCGATATCGATGCTGACAGACTTTTGCGACTGCGCGAGCAAGCAGCCTGAAAGCGCCGTAAACGCATTGGAAATGCACAGGCCGATGATGGTCGTTTTAACCGGGTTGATGGACGAGGAGCGAACCATGTCCGGGTTATTGCCCGTCGCACGAATGGCAAGGCCGAGGCGTGTGCGGAGGAAAAGTCCCAAAACGACCGCCACGAGTACAACCGTGATGATGATGACGATAAGCTTATATTGCCCCGCAAGCGGTGTGTTTTCGAGCACCGAACGCATTTTGGTGAAGACCGTATCGGAATTATTGAGGTTCAGAAGCGACGCGCCGTTCATGATGCCGATATTGACGGAATAAAGCGCGGTATTGACGATGATGCCGGCAAGCAGACTATCAATGCCCATTTTCGTCTGCAAAAGAGCCGTGACGAAGCCGGAGACCATGCCGATCGCCATAGCGGCGGGGATTGCCAGAAACGGATGCCCGGAAAGCGCGACGGACGCGCCGACGACCGCGCCAAGCGTGAAGCAACCGTCTGTGGAAAGGTCGCATACGTTCAGCATGGAATAGCTCAAAAATAGTGCCAAAACAGTCAGCGAGCTGATGAGACCGAGCTCCAGCGCTGTCTGCCCAAGGGTCAGGATTGAATCGAAAGACATACAAAAACTCCTCGTTTTGCAGATTTGTGGTGATATGCCGAAGCCACGCGCCCGAAAACCGGGTGCATGGCAGCGGTGATTGCATTCTTATGGGTAAGTAAGGTATTGATGAAGTATGGTAGTATGAAGTGTTTGAAAGCTTATGGGGTAGGATAAGCTTTTGAGAGATTTAAATTAAGACTCGAGATCGCTGAAGCTCTCTGCGGTCGTGATCTCCTCCACTCTCGTGCAGTACGGGGCAAAAGTTTCGGAGACTGTATCGAAGTCGAGGCCGAGCTTTTCGCAGATTTCGGTGTTGACCGTTGCGGTGCCGTTGTCGAACGTGATGACCGGTGTGGTCGCCGGGTCTTTGCCTTCGGTGAGGATGGAAGCGATCATATCTGCGGTCTCACGGCCGAGGTTTGCGTAATCGACGCCGTAGCCGAGGAACGCGCCGTTGAGGGCGAAGGAATCGGCGCCGGTGTAGTGCGGGATGCCTGCGTCAGCAAAGGTCTCGTAAATAGCGAGCTCTGCCTTCATGATGGTGTTATCGGTCGGGGTGAACACGGCGTCTACACCGTCGGAAACGAGAGCCTGTGCGGCGAGCGCGACTTCTTCGGCGGTCGTTGCGGTGCGCTCTACATATTCAACACCTTTGTCGTCGAGGTACGCCTTTGCGTGCTCGATGGCGGCGGTGGAGGAATCCTGTCCTACGTCGTACAAAAGGCCGATCTTCTTGGCATCGGGGTTCTGGGCGAAGATGAGGTTCATGACGGAGTTGGTATCGAGGTTATCGGAGGAGCCCGTCACGTTGCTGCCCGGCTCTTCAAGGGAAGCGACAAGGCCCGCGCCGACCGGGTCGGACACGGCGGCGAACACGACAGGCGTTTTGCTGTCTTCGATTGCGGACTGCATCGCCATGGCGACCGGGGTCGCGACACCGACCATGAGATCTACGTTATCGGCTGCAAAGTTTGCGATAATCTGATTCATGACGTTCGCGTCGGCGTTACAGTTGTCGTACTTCACGTTGATTGTGATGCCCTGCTCGCTTTCAATCTCGGCGAGACGTGCATTGATGTTCTCAACGATCTGGTTTAAGGAAGCGTCATCGACGTAATTGCAGATGCCGATGGTGTACGATGCGCCGGAAGATTCTTCGCTTGCGGTGCTCTTTTCACTCGACACACTGCTTTCGGAAGCGGCAGACGAAGAAGAGTCGCTTGACGCGGAGGACGTGGAAGAAGCTGTGTTCTGACCGCTGCAAGCGGCGAGGCTGAGGGTCATAGCGGCAGCGGTGATCATGGCAAATACGTTTCTGAGTTTCATAAATTTATCGATCCTTTCAGGTTTGTTTTAATGCGTTCAAATGCGGGTTCAAAATTTCAGATGCAGCGCGGCTGCGCCATCGTTTTGTGTAAACAAACATGAAATAACCTCCCTGAAAAACAAAAAATCCTGTCCCTGCAATCACTTGCTGGGACAGGATCAAAATTCCTGCGGTGCCACCCGGCTTGGTATGTGAAACACACACCCTCTTACGCGTACCATCATACGCAGACCTTTGTTTACGGAGAGCCACACTCCGTCTCACATACTCGGGAAATCCTTTTCTGTTCGCCCTCAGAAGTCCATTCCGCTTTATCTTTCCGCCGTGATTCCACCATCCACGACTCTCTGTGAGAAAAGTTGCCTAAAGCGTACTCACTCTTCCTCAACGGTTTAGTGCATTGTAGCACACATTTTTTCGGTTGTCAATTAGGTTTTTGAAAAAATTTTGATTTTTTGTAAAAAAGATAAATTTTGTTAAAAATGGCCCATCAGCAATGCTCAAGATTTATAAGCCACTCGGCGCAGGCGTTCTCTACGTCGAGCCTTGCCGCAAGGGCGGAATTGCCCGGAGCTAAGCCACACCCACCGCTCGTTGCGAGTGGCAGAGTTCATATCGCCTGACTATGCAAATCGTATTGCGGTCATCCTGTGACCTTTTTGTTATTCAAATGCAGCACGCGGTCGCATTTTTCGGAGATGAACGCATCGTGCGTGACGATGATGCAAATTTTGTCTTTGCAGACCTGCTTCAGGGCTTCAAACATGCCCTCTGCGGAGGCTTTATCGAGGTTCGCGGTGGGCTCGTCGAGCACGAAGACCGGGCGGTCATCGTAGAAAATACGCGCCAAAGCGACCTTGCGGCGCTGACCGCTGGAGAGATTTTTGCCCTCCGGCTCGATCTCGTAGTCCGCTGTTTTTTCGTTTACAAACTCCGTGAGGTTGGCGAGTTCGACAGCCTTGCGGAACTTTTTCTCGTCAAACGGCTGATCCATGCAGATGTTTTCTTTGAGCGTGCCCGCAAAAACGGAGACAAAGCCGGAATCGTAGCTTAAATAATTGCGAATCTCCGCGCCGTGCACGGTTTTATTACCGATTTTGAGCTCGATTTCGCCGCCTGTGGGCGTATAAAAGCCGATGAGCAGCTTTGTGAGCGTGCTTTTGCCGCTGCCGTTTTCGCCGGTAAGCGCAACGATCTCGCCCGTGTGCACCTGCGTTTCGGCGTGGGACAGGATAACTTTTTCTTCGTCATACGCAAAGGAGAGGTCTTTGGCGGTGAGCGCTGCGCTGCCTGCATTTTGGACAGAGGGCTTTGCGGTTTGTGTGCTATTTTCGGTGGGCATGGAGAGGATCTCGCCGATGCGGTTTGTGGAGACCTTCACTTCGTTGACCTCGGCCATCCAGCCCGAAATGTGCAGGAACGGGCCGTAGAAGAAGCTGACGAGGTTCACGACGGCGATGAGCGTGCCGACGGTGGTTTCGCCGCGCACGACGAGAAATGAGCCCATGCCGAGCGCGATGATGAACATACCGACGCCGAGAAAGTTATTGAGGAAACCGATGGCGCCCTGCAAAACGCTGAGTTTGCCGACGTACTTCTGCTTTTGCGCGTATGTATCCCCCACGCGCTTCTGCACCCAGCCGAGCACGCCGTAAGACTTAAACAGCATGTACTGGCTCAAAAACTCCTGTAAGATATTGCGGTTTTTGTCTTCGTTCTGCATGATCTGAATGCTGTTCATCTCAAGCTTCGGGGAGATGCGGATCATGGTGAAAATCAAAATCGGCACGACGACGATCATGACGACCGCGAGTTTCCACTCGAGGAGGAACATCAAAATGAAGCTGACGACGAACGTGAAGCTCTCGAAAAAGATGCTCGGGATGAGCGTTTTGGAATAGAAATTCGAGAGGGTTTCCGCGTCTTTTGTCATGCGCGTGAAGTAGTTATCCGCTGCGCCGCTGTCGAACGTCCTAAGGTCTGTGCGGTATAGGTGCTCCACCATGGCGCTGCGCAGAGAAAGCTCCATGCGGCAGGAAAGCTTGCCCTGCAAAACGGACGTAACGACCTGTGAGATGCCGAGCACGAGCAAAACGCCGACCGCGATGATGAGACATGTGGTGAGCGGCATGGCGCTTGCGTTTGTGGCGATGTCGAGGAACATTTTCATCAAAACAGACACCGCGATGACGGAAACGCCCAGCAGCACGGAAAAAATGACGAGCAAAATAAACTGCGGAACGTTTTGACGGATGAGGTGAAGGGAATGCCGGTTTTGCTCTTTTTTCATTTCAAAATCTCCTTTTGTTGTCTGAACTCATCATGTGACAACATGAAAATTCAGCCGTTTATTTGTTTTTGTGCAAAAGATCAACTTGCTCTCCCGTTTAACACCAGTATACTACATCATCAAAAATTCGTCTACTTTTTTTGTAAAACCATCTATTTTCACAATCAATTCGTCGAAATTTCCGCAAAATGACGAAAGCCGACGGCAGGGGCTTTTTCGCACCGACATAATCCCCTGCGATGCAGCCCAGAAGCACCGTGACGGCACCGCCGAGCGGCAAGACGAAAAGACCCTTTAAATCAACATTCCAGATGACCATGAGCGCTATGAGCGCGCCCGCCGTAAGCAGGGCCGCGCGCAGGGAGCGCTACAGCAGATACACTGCTTTGCTTTCGTTTTTTTCCGGGTAGACCGTAACGGTCTACGGATGTTTCATGCGCGTCCCCTCTCTCAGCACAAAATGCGGTAAACTTCATCTTCGATTCGCTCGGCAGGCAGCTCTACCACTTCGCAGCCGCCGCCCACCGCGCTGATAACGGTAGTGCCGATGCGACCCTCAAGCGGTTTTAAGGACGCGGTGTATTGACCCGCGGAAAGCAGCTTTTTATCGGAATTTACGATGATGTTCAGGTTAACGTCCTTGCCTTGCTGACCACCGGGGCGGACACGCATAGAAACGCGAATGCTGTGCGCATCATGTAAAACGAGCATACCGTTAATAACCATGAGCAGCAATAAAACGATCAGCACCGTCAGCAAAAACGGCTTACTGTATAGGAACAGCAGCACGGCTGCCGTCAATAGGACAAGCCCATAGGGCAGTCTGTTTTTCCACATATCCGCTTACCTTTCCGTACCGGGCTTGATCTGCTGCAAAATCTCAGCCAGAATATCATGCGCCGTTATGCCGTCCACCTGTGCCTGCGGGCGCAGAATGAGACGGTGTGCGCAGACATCGAAAAACACGCTCTGCACGTCTTCCGGCACCACGTAGTTGCGCTCGCGCAGAACGGCACCGGCACGCGCCATTTTGACGAGCGCGGAAACGCCGCAGCGCGCGACCTATTCTCCCCCAAACCGTTCCGCCGCATTACACAGGGAACCAAACACAAATAAAGCCGGTCCATAGAACCGGCATATCTGTTAAGTCATATCAATCGAGCTTTTCGATGGCCTCCACGATCTCCTTCTGATCTTTGCAGACCTCTTCAAAAAGCGATTCGTCCGTCAGCGGAACGGCGCCGCGCACGGCCTCCGTTAAAGCGGATGCCGATTTTTGCAGGCGGTCGAAGCCGAGGTTCTGTGCCACACCCTTTAAGGTGTGCGCCGCAAGGAAAGCATCTTTCCAGTTTTTGGCTTCCACAGCTGCTGTAAGCCGGTTATAGGTCGGGTCGTTTGCGTATTTGCGCACGAACTTGCCGATCATTGCCTCATTCGGGATGCGTTTCATCACATTTTTGAGGTCGCCGCCGATTTTCTGATATAATTCTTCAAGCTTCATAATCTGTCACCTTTCTGCAATTCCTATCTGCATGCCGCATGATTTCCATTCGCGTGTTTCGCTTTATTTTCGTACATGCGCAGGTCTGCCTGCCGAATGGCTTCGGAGAGCGGGTGTACGCGGTATACACCGCCAAGGCTGACATCAAGCTTCACCTCGGGGTAATCCGGCAATTTTGTCTCCTGCACGGCGCGTCTGAGCTGCTTTAAACGCTCATAGAAAACCTCTTCGCCGATCTTGGAGAAGATGAGGAGGAACTCGTCCCCGCCGTAGCGGATGAGCGTATCGCTGCCGCGGATGCCGGAACGGATTGTATTCGCGATGGTTTTCAGCGCTTCATCGCCCACAGGGTGGCCGTATGTATCGTTAATCTGCTTAAAAAGGTCAACATCCACGATTGCCACGGCATCTGCGCTTTCCAAATTGGACTGGAAACTCTCAAGATACAGTCTCGTGTACGTTCCGGTCAGGGTATCGCGGTAGAAGTTCATAAACGAAGAACGCGTTGGCGCATCGTTGTCGCCGCCGCAGCGTGTGCACTCCGCTTCGTCTTCATGCGAAGCAATCTCCAGTGTGCAGGTACGTCCGTTGACGTTGATATGTTTAGAAAGCACGAAGTACATTTGCCTGTCACGCATTTCAAGCTTGGTGACCCACTCTTTTCCTTCCAGAGAGCGGGAAGAAATACAGTTTTCGCACGGCTCGTTTCTGCCCCAAATTTCATAGCAGTGTATCGGCGTAGTGATTACTTTGCCGTCTTTATCCAGCTCAAGGTTCTCATTCGTTTTCGGATCAACAAGGCGCACAACCTCAAACACACGGCTCAAATCTTTCAAAAGATGAGCTATGTTGTCTTCCGTGCTCTTTTCGAGCACATCTTCTCCGCGCCGCACCATTTCATCCTGAATATCTTCAAAGTGTCCAAGCACGCCGGCATAATTTTTGTATTTAGTTGTCCAAAGCGATTTTGCCGTAAGGCGCTGCCAGCGATATTCCCCGTTAACGGGGATCTGCACAATCATTTTCACTTCCGGTCTTTCCGGCGTTGTTGCTTTCAGCTTTTCACGCATCGCGAGCCAATCCTTTTCAGAGAGCAGCGAAACGTCGTTCCATTCCGTCAGATACATGGATTTTTCTCGTTGATCGACCGGCGCATTCCAATCTTTGAGATGTACGGTATTTGTCCAGTGGTCAAATTCAAACTGGATGCCGCCGCACTGCTCTGCGAAGAATTCCGCCTTTTTCTGCTCGAAGGTGAGCAGGCTGTGCGCACGGTTATTAGGCATAAGTTCTTTTTGCTCGAGCATTTCATCGGAAAGGCGCTTTGCTTCCTGACGGTAATCGAACCGTCTGGGATCTGTGTGCATGTTCTCGAAAAGCTGATCCTGCACGTCTAAAAGGCACTGTATCAAAAGCGGATTGAAGGCGCCGCATTCGCCGTTTGTAATCATTTTAATAGCGGTCGCGTGGTCGAACGACTTTTTGTAGCAGCGTTCGCTTGTAAGCGCGTCGTACACGTCTGCCATGGCGACGACCTGCGCGGAAATCGGAATCTCATCGCCCTTGAGACCATCCGGATAGCCGCGGCCGTCCCAACGCTCGTGGTGCCAGCGGCAGATCTCATGCGCCAGATTCATCAGCGTTTCGGATTGCTGCATACCGATGTCGGACAGCATCGAGTCACCGATGGCGGCGTGACTCTTCATAATCTCCCACTCTTCGGGGTCGAGCTTGCCGGGTTTATTTAAAATCGCTTTCGGAACGCTGATCTTACCGATGTCGTGCAGTGCGGAAACCGAAGCGATCATAGAGATATCCGTTTCCGTCAGCGGGTATTTATCCGTAATCTCAATCAAGCGGCGCAGGAGAATGTCCGTCATCATGCGCACATGCAGAATATGCTGGCCGCTTTCGTTGTTGCGGTATTCGATAACATGGCTCAAAATATTGATCATCGTGTTGTTCGTCTTTTCACGCTCGTAGACCTGCTCCTCCACAAGGCGCACAAGGCGCTTTTGGCGGACATACAACATGAGCGTATTTTCGACACGGCGGCGGACGACCGTCAGATCGAACGGTCTGCTGATGTAATCCGAAGCGCCGAGGTCATAGCCGCGGCGGATGAAATCCACATCGCTTTCGGACGAGATGATGATAACCGGCACCTCGCTGATCCAATGCCGCAGATTCATAATCTCCAGCACGCCGAAACCGTCCATTTTCGGCATATTGATGTCAAGCATCACGAGGTCGATATCGTCGTTTTTTTCGAGGATATCGACGGCTTCTGTGCCGTCTTTTGCCATAACATATTCGTATTTATCGCTGAGTATTTCCTCAAGGAGCATTTGGTTCATTTCCGAATCGTCCGCGATGAGTATTTTTTCCTTTAAACTCATAGATTTCTCCTTGCAGCGCTTTCTGTTTCGTCTCACAATTTATTTTTTATCGGAAAGCGCTTTCATTTTTACCGATAGAATGACTTGCCAAAGACAGAATTCGCTATATTCTCTGCAAATTCGTCAAAAAGTGAATAAAAAGCAGCAATTCTATCTATTCTACACAATAAAGAACACTATTTAAATACATTGTATTTCTATTTTATCATATTTGCTTTTTACGTGCAAGAAAAATCGCATGAAATCATACTTTTTTAAAACAAAGCGTATACAATTTCCTTATTGCAAAAACACCGCGCCTGCGGAGCATTCCGTTTGGCGCGGTGTTTCTCAGTTTTCTGTATTGCGGATGTCTTCGGCGCGGGCGCGGCCCTCTGCGGTGTCCTCGGTCGTCACATTGAGCTTTTCCACTTCAAAGGTGGTTTCGGCCAGCGTGTTTTTATTTTCGCTGTCTTTTACGCTCAGCTGCACTGTGAAAAGGGCGGTAACATCGTCATACGTTAAGCTTTTCACCTCAGCTTTAATACCGTAGGGATACGCCTTTGCGGGCAGAATGTCCTTGCCGCCAAGCTGCACATGCCCTTCCGGCGTAGTGGTAAACGCGGTGTAATCGCCGCTGCCGAACTGCTGGCTGAAAAAGCCCGTAACGTTGCCGCTGCCGTCTACTTTCAGTGTGCCGGAATAGCGCAGCTCATCGCTGATGGTGGTCGTAAGCGTGGAGCACAGCACCTGCGCTTCCGAATATGAAACGGATTTTGCGTAGGAGCGCACGCCGAGCTGCACACCCAACACCATCACCATGCTGACAAGCACCAAAATGGCGACTGTGCAGAGCATTTCCACGAGCGTTAAGCCTTTTTTATCTTTCAGCTTCAAGTTCCCGCCCCCTGCTCTTTGCTTTCCCTGTAATACGTGTAGCCGTTTTTGCTTGTGTATTCATCGACTTGAACATGGATGACTTTTGTGGCACTGTTTTTATCCTTAATGGTCAGCGTTTTGGCTTCGCTGCCCTTGACGGCATTCTTATACGTTAAAGCCACATCGGTTTTACGCACCTTGGCATTTACCTTGGAGGCCGTGGAAACTGCGGTGGAGAGAAAAAGCATAACGAGCACCACGACCAAGATGGCCATGAGCGTTTCCACCAGTGTTTCCGCTTTTTGTGAACGCAGCTTTTTCAACCCGTTACCCCCTTTTGCAGCTTTGCCTTATTCCATTCGAGTGTTCGGGTGACGACCTGCTTGAAGCCCGCATCGCCATCGCCGGAGGTTCTTTCCTCCGACAATTTGCCCTCCATAGTCAACACCATGCGGCAGGGGTGTGCGGAACCCACACCGTTTGTGAATGTTGCAGTGAGGTTATACACCTTGCTGCTTTCGTCACTGCCGGTGCCGACTGATACAAGGATTTCTGCCGATACATCTTCATAACCGTCTACGGAGAACGTGTAGGTCTTTGCGTAAGTGGACGTCGTGTTCATACCTATAAACCGTGCGCCGATGTCATTGATCATATCTCCCACCGCACATGTGGCCTTTATCGTATCTTTCGTCGTAGTGGTCGTTCCATCCGCATGCGTCACCGTGGTCGTAACATCTTTATACCGGCCCGTAAGGCTTTGGAAATCGTCGCGCACGAGCTCGGCGGCAGAGCTGACCGCGAGGTAGGCCTGCTGCTGTTCTTTTTCCGAGCGCTTATTTACGGCGGCGCTGGTGGCGGCGGAGATGATGACCGCGCTCACCATGATGCCAACCAGCATAAGCAGCAGCGCCATCAGCATGGAAGCGCCCCTTTGGCTATTCAGTTTTCTGCGGATCGTCTGCATTTTCGGCACCTGCCTTTTTGTTGATTTACGGTTCAACGGTCTCGCCGCCTGCTGCGGTATCTTCCCAAACGGCGTAAAGAGTGAGTTCGGTCTTATTCTCCATTGCCATGGAACCTATGATGCTCTCGATTGAGTCCGTGTCTGCATACTTCTCTGCATCCGTAGCCGTCAACGCCCAGCCCTTAAAGGTGGATGTTTCTTTTGTGAACCTATTCGGCGGAAGGCTATCCGTTGTTTGAATCTTATCATAAGCATACGAAACAGCGCTCATCGTACCCGAACCGCCGTTGGCTTCAAACTGGATGGTATAGGTGTTCGGAACCGCCTTGATCTCGGTATCTGCGAAAATCTCGGGGAGATTATCAAAGTCAAACGTATAGCCTAAAATAGCTGTTGCCAACTTGTTCTTTTCTTCTTCCGTTAACGTCGGCTTTTCTCCGTAAGATACCTTTTTCTCCAGCACCGAATCGCCGTTTACCGTTACAAACTTCACCTTATACTCATTGGAAACAATAGTGTACGGGGTGGTGAGGTTGTAGGTCACGTCGCCGTTTTTGAGGACAATCTTTAGGGTGATCTCGCCTGCCGCGGCGGATTCCACCTTTACAGCGCGATATTGGAACTTCGTGTCGTTCGTTTCTGTCGTCCACTGATCGCTTACCGTCACTTTGTAGGTGTGATTTTCATCGGTGTAGGTGTGATTTTCATCGGTCGTGATGCCGTCTGTGACCACGGTGTAGGTCGTTTCCCCTGCGGTAATCTCGATTTGATCGACCGTAAAGCCGTTCAAATCGGTATACGCATTCGTTGCGTAGAGGAACAGCGCACTTCCCTGCATGGCGGGGCCGTTTTCCGGGTATTCAACGGTCGTACCGGTGTAGGAGGTCGTGGATTTTTTCGGCGTGTGCGGCAAAGAAATCTGGTTATAGACGCTGCCGTTTGTCAGGCCAAGCACATCACTTGGCTTTGTTGTAGCGCTGATATACAGCGTAGCCGTGACCTCTTTTGCGGGCTCCGCGGCAGTTGCCGCGCCGTACGGATATGTGCACGTGATGCTCACCGTGGCTTCGCCCGCGGCAAAGCCGGTAAGCGGCAAGGAGAACGTGCCGTCTGCGTTCAGCTTGATATCGTCCTTACTGCACTCGATGACATCCTGCTGCACGCCGTTGTTATCGACAGCAATCTCCCATTTAAGCGTCTTTTCGGTCTCGGCAAGCAGCTGCTTGTCGTTTGCGTCCTTTACGGTCAGTGTGATCGTATCGGTGTCGCCGGAATAAACCGAAATGTTCGTAGAAGAAGCCTCCAGCTTGAGCGATGCCGTAACTTCGATTGTAAGGCGCGCGATGTAATTGCCGAGCTTCGCCTCTGCGACGACCGTGCCGACATTCTGCCCGATGAATGTGACATCGTAGCAGTTATTCTCACGATTATACACAATGCGGCTGACTGTTGCTGCGGCCTTATCGTTTTTTGTGAGTTCGTTTCTGTCTTCGTCGTACAGCTTGATTTCCGGCTTTGCGCTCGTATCTACGTCGCTGCTGGCGACAAGCAAATGTGTCTGCAAAAGCGCCTTGCCGTCTTCGTTGTCGTTCAAAGTGCTGTCTTCCGCTTTCGTTTTGATATCCGCAAGCAGGTCGAGCTTCTGGGAATTTTCTTCCCATAAGAGACCGATGCGCGGCCAGCGGCCGTAATGCAAATTGACTGTGCTGCCGAAGATATCGGTCTGTGTCAGAACCGTCGGGAACGGATAGTTAAGCCCCTGCAGCGCCGTATCGTTGCCCGGGAAGCTATATTTGCCGTCGATGTTCTGCCCCTGCTCGGTGATGGTGACGGTGGAGAAATAAATTCCCGTTGTGCCGCTGTTCTTATTCAGGTAACTAAGCAACATACCGTTTTGCATTTGTTCATAAGAAATGTACGGGCTGGCAGATTGACCTGTAACTTCTATGCGGCGATCGTACCAATCAACCCATATCCTATTGGTGTTATCATAGAAGAATTCTTTCCCTCTTTGTCTGAAATTGTGTTTTACATTGAAGTTCTTCCAATCCGACCAATCGCTCTCATTTTTGTAGGTTTTATAATCATCAGTATTCACTGCACTGCTTTCTAACACGTAGCAATTTTGAATAACGACATGATCTTTACCATTGGAAACCATCGCGAACTCTTCCTGCATTTCACCGTTAGAAGCAATAGACTGCGAGCTTTTAACGATCTTACTCTCGGAAGCAGGCATCTGCATGTAACTATAACAGTTACTTACCGTAAGCACTTTGTCAACATTGCCGACAATCGTCTTTAAACCACCGCTGTTACGCATAACGATGCCGCCCACAAGGCCACCCATCCAAATGCTTGCGCCACTACCATAACCTCGGTGACTACCGGGAGATATACTGGTCATGGAACCACCGGCATAGCAGTAACTTACTGTACCGCGGGAAACACCGGCAATACCGCCGACACGCAGATTTTGATAAGGGCCATTATAGCCGATATTGATAATAATATCTGTTACAGCGGAGCAGTTTGTAATATCCATGTTTGTCATGCCGACAAGACCGCCGACACTGCCGCCGCCCCAACCCGGGTCTTTTGCATGGTTATCCTGAATGGTATAGCCGGAAACCGTGCAGTTTGTAAATACACTTGCAGGATTGTCTCTGCCGGCCGCAAGGCCGACAAGACCGCCAACGCAGTAGCAGCTCTCACCATCCTGTTTAGCTTCGATTACATTGCCTTCATCCGAGTATACGACCACATTTTTAACCGTTGCGCCGACCGTAATACCAAAAATACCAACACATTCCGCATTGCTGTGAATTTCAACATTTTTGATCGTATATGCCTGTCCGTCATAATGAGAAGCAAAATATGACATTGTCGGATCAGCGGTTGCTGTATTGCCTGCATTATCATACATGCTTCCGATAGGCGTGAAGTTATTGGTCTTACCAAGTGTACTGTATTCTGAAGAAGCATTCAAATCGTGTGTTTGATTCCAATACAGCTCTTTGCCGCTTTCCGATACCGTGTGAGTATCGCCGTAAACCTGATACGTGTATTTATCCTTAAACGTATCCCAATCCCCTTGGTTCTGAGACACAATGGAGGTGTTTGTATTGTTCTTTCCGGAATTCCAGTTGATAAACTGCAGCTGCGAGACGGAGCGAATCTCGTAAGCGTTGCCGTTGACGCCGGGTTTAACGTCACCTGTTTCTGTCGTTTTGCTCTGTACTTCGGAGCTATCGAGGCTCATAGAGTTTGCAAAGAACGGGTTGACGGTGTAGGTGTATACGGTAGCATCCGTTTCGTTGCCGTACCCCAGCTGCCATGTGCCGTTTGCTTTGTTATCGATCAAATACATTTTGTCTTCGCCGGTCTCAAAGGCGACAAACGTATAGCCGGGCATCTGCTTACCGAGCGCTTCGCCGGCTTCTGCATTTTCTGCAACGATCATGAAGTTTTCATTGAAGTATACAGCACTTAATAAAGTCTTCAAATTATTGCTGTTCGCATAGAAATAGCCGTAGCCGTAATGCGTTACAACGCCGCCGTCGTCGTGCTCTTCACAGAGAGAATCGCCCTTTAAGATGTCGTTGTTTGCGCTGGAAATTTCATTGCCCTGGCTTGTGCCCACGTAGCTGAAGTGGTAGCCGCTGTTGCTGCCGCTGTCTTCATATTCCCAGTAGAACACACCGAGCGTACCGATATCCTTCTGCACGGGCCAATCGCCGTAATGTACGGTCTTCCCTGCTGCATTGCGCACGACTGCCGGGTAGATATAATCGCCGGTCGTTTCTTTGGCATTATAGGTGTAATCTGCCGTTTTGAAATTGCTGATTGTTTTGTTTTGCAGCTCGCTGCCCGTAAGGGGCTCGCCTGCCGCGTTATCTTTGAATTCGTTCGTGGAGGTGTTGTAAGCATAAAGCGTGCCTCTGTACGAATACGTGCCGCCGTCCAGATAATAGCACTGGTATGCCGAACCGCCGGTATGCGCAAAGCCGTAGGACTCCGCATCGCCGGAAGCTGTCAGCGCCGTAGCGCTGTAGCTGCGGCGAATCATGCCGCTGGCGTTGTTCGCCGCAAAGCCCGCGACCCACACGGTGCTGTTTCGCGCGCCGCGCACCTGAACGCTGCCAAGCGCGTAGGAATCCGAAATAGAGGCGTGGTTCACGCCCGCAAAGCCGCCCGCATAGGTGTTAGAGTTCGTATTTGCAAAGCGAATGGACGGGCAGTCCGAAGCGCTGTTGCGGATGGTGCCGTAGTTGCTGCCGACAAAGCCGCCGAGCGAAGCCGTACTGGCGCTGTAACCGTAATACTCCATGGTATAGCCGGAAACCGAGCAGTTTGAAACCGTGCCGCGGTTATAACCGACGAGCACGCCCATGCTGACGCGCGACGCACTGCCGGAAGCCGAATTACCGCCCTGCGCATTGGCATAGGCCACCGTGTTACTGCCGTTGCCGACAAGGAACACATTGCGCACCGCGGCAGCGGACGACGTATAACCGAACATGCCGATGTAAAGGGAATTTGCTTTAAAGGAAATTCCCTCTATCGTATTGCAGCCGCCGTTATACACAGCCGTAAACGGCTTATCCCCTGTGCCGATCGGCGCCTGTGTGCTGACAGTAGCGGTAACAACGTCATAATAATTTGTCCACTCATACCTGCTGTAATCGATATTGAGTTCCTGACGGAACACACTGTCCTTTACGGCATCCGCATACTGCGGGTAGTAAAGGCCCAAGGCATACAGTTGGCGGGCGGAGCGGATGCAGACCGTTTCCGGCGCTTGCGGCTTATTTTCGTTGACCGTCACCGTTTTTGCGAAATGCGGATTGTAGTAATACTCCGTCTCCATACCGGCTGTGGTGTCTACTATCGTGATCTTCTGGTAGAACGTATCCGGCTCTGCAGTGTCGATATAATCGGTGTTGACGACCTCTTTTGAGAGCGGATAGAGATAATACTTCGTATTTGTCGTGTCGTCGGTCGTTTCAATTGCGCTATCACTATCAAACGATACCTGTGCCGGTTGGTCGTTTGCATACGTCACGGTAACGTTATCGGCCGCAGTTTTCTTTTCGATATACGCCAGCGCATAGCCGTCGCCGACGACAAACTTACTCGTTTTGAGCGTGGAAAGGTTTGCGCCGTAGAAGCCGTAGGTTTTGTCTTCGTAGCGCTCGTAATAAACCAGTGCGCCGGATTCAAACTCCGCCTGCCAGTCACCGTAGTGGTTCAGCTTTTCAAGGCGCGGATACGTGTAATACGTAAGGCCCTGATCCATCAAGTTATACGGAAACGTAGCCGCGCCGGAGGACGACGTGAACGCCTTGGAGATTCCTTTTGCAAAGCCCGATTCACTGAGTTCTTTATAGGTTTTCGGCGTGGTTTGACTGTCGTTTTCCCACTTGCTTGTGCCGCCTTCGGAAAGGCCGCCGTCTGTCAGATAATATACTTTTGAGGCACTGCCCATTGCTTTGACCGTGGAATGAACCTTTGCGTTTTCTTCAACATTGTAAACACACGCAGAATAACCGCCTGTGGCGATCACATTGGAGCCGCCTACTAAGCCGAAAGCATCGACGGTCGCCGTTTGGTAACCCGCTGCATAGAAATCCTTTAAGGTGATAGAGGTTCCCGTTGCGGCTACTTCAGACCCGCCCTCTGCCTTTGCGATAAGGCCACCCGTTCTGGCTGCCGTCAAATAGCAATCCGCATAGGAATCGGTTATCGTTGCCGCATGATACACGGCACCGATGAGGCCGCCTGCTGCGCCGCCGTCTGCACGAATGACCGTAGACGCGGAGCTGTCCGTAACGGATACGCTGCCCGTTTTCGTCACCATGCCGATAAGTCCGCCAACGACTTTACCCTCGAGCCACGGCTTCACTTTTTCCGGGGAATCGACCGTTTCGATATCTGCGAGGTCGCCTTTTTTGGAGCTGAGGTATACACGGGTATTTGTGATTTTCACGGTATCGGAAACAGAACCGATGAGCGCACCGACGTTCTGGCCTACATTATCAATCCTCATGCCGGTAAGCGTCACGTTTTTGATCTCACCGTTAAATGTACTGAACAGACCTGCATCTCCGTTTTGCGCAGCTTTTGTGATATGCAGGTTTGAAATGGAAGAATACAGCTTTACGTTATCGACCTCGGAATAGCCGTCATAGCTTTTGAGATTCTTATTGGTGATGGGCGTAAAGGTGTCGCCGTAAAAGGAATACCAGTCTTCATTGTCGGCAGTATCATCCGCAAAGGAAAGGTCGCTGACCTGCACGGCGCGGGTAATCGTATCGGAAACATGGGAGGCCTCGTCCAAATTCTGTAAATGGCGGCCGTAGGCGATGAGTGCCGTGCCGGCCGGGGTGCCCTCGGCATAGCGGAACAGGCTGTTCGTTTTGCGAGTGTAGCTTTTGCCGTCCACATTGGCGTTTTGGCTTTCTACGGAAAGCGTGACGGTGATGTCTGTGCCGCACGCAAGCTTATGGTCGGTCTGATTATAGAAGCGCGTCTTTTCGCTTTCCAAGCTATCCATAACCCACGTGTAGTACCAAGTTTTGCTGTTCAGCTGGCGAAGCTCGCTGTATTTTACGACCTTTACATATTCGTTCCGGCCGTCCGAAACCTTGATATTGAACGTCAGCTCATCGGCATAGGGGTTGTTGCAGTAGAACGTTGCCGTCAGCTTCTCACGGTTATCGATGGAGATGTCCGGCTTTAGAGTGTCGGTTGTGCCGGAGATCACACGCGCACCGCCGTAGTAGCCGATCTTCGCACCGTTGCGCAGGCGGGTCTGACGCACACGCATACGGTTTAAGTATGTGGGCAGCGTGGTGGAGACATCACCGCTTGTGATCTCCTCTTCGCTGTAAAACGCGCCGTACACACTGCCGCTTTCGGGGTCGTACTCGATAACCCAGTGGTTGTTCCAAAGCTCGGCATCTACGGAAGATTCCGGCAGAACGGAAGCTGCCGCCTTGCCGACCGTCACGCGGTCTGCGGAAACGACGTAGCAGAGCGTGTCTTTTGTGATGGCGTCTTCCGCATCTTCTTCGGGAGCATCCAGCGGAATGAGACCAACCTTTGCAACGCCGTTAACCTTGTTTTCATCGTACTGATAAAGGCTTTCGTAGCCGCCGGCGCGCAGCTCGGACATGCGGTTCTGCGCGGCAACGTAAAGGATTTCCGCTTTACTGTCGAGTTCCTTTTGGCGCAGATTCTTTTGAATCGTCACAAGCGAGAGAACCGCCACGGCAAACAGCACGATGACGATAGCCACGACGATCAAAAGCTCGGACATGGTAAAGCCGGCTTTCCCCTTTCTTCTATTTTTCAAACTCTTCATATCCCGTGAAAAATTCATGCGTTTTGCTCCTGAAAAAAATATGGAAACCGTAAAACGGTATAAGTCTTTTTAAACACAGAAAACCGGCAAGCAAAAAACAGCTTCCGGCCTGTGTTGCACCAGCTATTTTTGAAGTTCAAAATACGTAATATACAGGTTCACCTGCACATTGCCGGAACTGCCGGAGTTTTCAAACTGCACGCTGATGTCCGATATTTGGTTTGTAAAATCGCTGTTGTGCAGCGCATCAATGATGGCGCGCGTTTCGGCGTAGGTGTTCGTTGTAAAGGTCATGTTGATGGGGCGGCACATGATGTAGCCATCGTTCAGTGCCGAGACCTGACCGAAATCCAGCGAATAATCGACGGAAGCCGAAAGAATGCTGTTCAACTCAACGAGCAGCTTGCCGGAATTGTCATAATTCGGGATGGGCGTGGGGTCGCCCGCGGCATAAATTTCCTCGAGCTCCTTCTGCATCTGGTTCATGCGCGTCAAAAGCTCGGTATTCTGCAAAATCTCGTCCTGCTCCGCGGCCGTTTCGGACTGATACTCGTCGATGGAATTGTTGATGGGCTCCAAGATGAGCTTAAAATATGCGATGACGATGAGCAGCACGGTGAGGACGAGCAGCATCACTTTTTCGCGCGTTGTAAAGGCTCTTTTCATGCTGTGGCCTCCCCTTCCGCCGTGTCAGCCGGCTGTAATGTGATCGTCACGGAGAAATCGAGGTCTTCGCCTGCCGTTTTTTCGGTGGAAGCGATTGTAAGGTCAGCAGCCTTTACAATGGGCTGCTGCTGTAAAATCTCAAACATAGCGGAAATCTCCTGCAGATTCATGCCGGACATGGAAACAATCATCACGTCGTCCGAAATGGTGACGGCCTTTATCGTGCCGTAGGGCTGCAGGTAGTTTTCCATGAGGTCGAGCACTTCCTGTCTGTCCACAGAAACGAACGCGCCAGAATCCTCCTGCTGCATCCATTTTCTGGAATAGGTGCGGTACTCCTCTTCGACCTCAGGGTATTTCTCTACGGCGCTCTGCATTTCGGTATACTGGGCATGCACGGTGTTGTAAGCACTTTCTGCGGCACTTTGGCGCGCAAGCTGGTCAAGTACGCCGAATTTCACGACGAGCACCACAAGCACGATAATGACCGCCGTGCCGATAGAAAGCGTCATGACGCTTTGGGAGTGCGACTCGCGCTTTGCGAGGTTGACGGTTCTTTTGGTGGGATATTTTACGGGCTTTTTGGCGCCGTTCCCCATGCCGAGTTCAAGCTTCATTCCAACGCCTCCTTACTTTTGCAGCGCGCAGCCGATCGCTTTGATGTAAAGCCACGCCGCTTCCAATGCGTCGTGCTGAGGAAGCAGCTCCTCGGCGTTATGTACGTCCAGATCCGTCACACGGCAGATGGCCGCGCGAATCTGATCTACCGCCACACCGCCGCCGCAAAGATAAATTCTACGGAGCGAGCGCTCGCGGTTATTGTAGTTATAGAAGTTGACGGCCTTCATGATTTCGATCGCCATGCGGTTGAACAGCTCGGCGCTCACGTCTTCGGAAAGCACGTCGTTGTAATCGGACAAAATGTGTGCGTGTGCCATGTGAATATCCACGCCGCGCACATCGGAAATCGTCTGCTCAAGGTCGCGCAGGCCGAGGTCGCCGGAGCGCTTCGTGGTGAAATTGCCGTCCTGCAGAATGTGCATACGGATGCCGTTGTGGCCGAGGTCTACAAAGCAGTAATCGCTGCCCGCGGGCGCATTTGTGCGCTGCATGTAATCCTCCGTCAGCGCAGCGTAGGCGCATTCCTCCGGCATGGCGACCTTCAAATTGAAGCCCGCACGGCGCAGCATGGCGCGGTATTCTTCCACGGTGCTTTTTAAGGTGGCGCAAACGAAAAGCTGCAATTCTTTCACATTGCCCTCTTCGTCTTTCACCGTATCCTGCACGGCGTAGTCGAAATAATACTTATTCTTTTCCTGCGTCAGGTAATCTTTAAATTCAAACGGCAGGTTATACAACAGTTGACCGTCCGTCATGGCGGGCACGGTCACGTTGCGGGTAAACACCAGCGTGCCGGGCAGAATGACCGCCGCCGCACCGCGGGAGATGCCGTTTTCTTTCGCCATTTCCTTGATAAAATCCGCCATGGCGTCCATGGAGACGATTTCGCCGCCGGAGACCATATTATCCGGCAATTCTTTCGCCATAACCTTTTTCAGTTTGCCGCCTGTAAAGCATACGGCTTTTACCATGCACTCACCAATGTCGAATGCCGTGATTTGTCCGGGCATGGTACAGACACCTCGCTTTCTTCTTTATCTCTATCCGTCAAGCTGTAAAGCTTTTGTTCTTTCCGTTAAAATAAGCTCAAATACACGCCGATGATCTCGCTGCCGCAAAGGAGCGTGAGAATCGCTGCCGCCGAGATGGACGGCCCCCACGGAAAAAGCTTTCCGTCTTCTTCCTCTGCCCCGTCTTCTGTGGTACGTTTTTCCGGGAAAACAAACGCGAAGACGATGCCGAGCACGCACGCGATGAGCAGGCACAGAATGTTCCGCTGCCAGCCGAGAAACAGGCCGGTGAGGAACAGCAGTTTAATATCGCCGCCGCCCATGGCTTCCTTTTGGCGCACTTTTTCGTATAAGAGCACGATGAGCAGTAAACCGCCGCCAACGGCGAAGCCGCCGAGCAGCGCATCCATGAGGTTTTCGAGCATGTTCCCCTGCAAAAACAGGAAAACAACACGCACGACGATCCCCGTCACGATGAAACGGTCCGGGATCATATACCCCTCCAAATCCGTGAATGCAGCGGCGAGCAGCAGGCACGCCAGCAAAATGTATTCAAGGGCTTGGAGCGAAATATCATATTTTAGCACGAGCAGCAAAAACGTAAGCGCCGTTAACACTTCCGCAAAGACATGTCCCGCAGAGAGCTTTGCGCCGCAGTATTTGCAGCGGCCTTTGTGCATGATGTAGCTTAAAACGGGAATTAAATCTCCCGCGCCGAGCACGTGGCCGCAGACGCCGCAGTGCGAGCGCCCGTGTAAAACAGATTCGCCGTGGACGATACGCCACGCCATGCAGTTGAGAAAGCTTCCCATGCACGCGCCGAGAATCCCCGTAAGCACACAAATATAAACCGTGAGAGCGGGTGAAACCCAAAGCATACTACGTCCCCTTTTTTATGAAAACCTAAAGTGAAAAATCAAAAGAACAGATCATAGGGGAGCCGCAACCCCCGACCCCTCAATAGATCCGGTTCATTTAAGAGTTGAAAAGTGCTGATTAGGCGAGATTATTTACCAGTAGAGACATCCGGCGTGCTGGAAGCAGCGCCAACAGCAATATCAATCGTGTTGGTATCATAGTGATATGTGTAAGTAACTTTCTGACCCTTTTCCCACTTGTTTACAGACTTGCCTGCAATTTCAACATTATCAGACGGTTTGCCCTGTGTGGTATATGCATCATCGCCAGCCGTCGTGGAAACAGTACCATCTTTCTTCAGCGTGAAGGTAGCAGGAGTAGTACCAGTTGTACTACCCTCAACATTATGAGCTTCATCGGTCAAAATCTCAGTCATAACAGCAGCATAGCCGGAACGGATATTCGCTTCGTCGGTTGCCACTCTTGCCTTATTCAGAGAAGAAGCAAAGGTCGGGATAGCAATAGCGATAAGGATCGCGATGATTGCAACAACAATCAGCATTTCCATGAGCGTAAAGCCCTTCTTATTCTTCATCTTACGCATTTTGTTCATCATAGGAACCATTCTCCAATTCATTGAAATTTTGCTCGCCCCAAAAACGTGCTTTTCGGGGTTCACCATCGAAATTTATGTATTCCGCCGGTTCGGGTTGGATCGCCGACGGGGTACAGCGAAATAAATCAAACGATGCTGCCATACATGGTAAACATCGGCAGGTAAACGGCCAGCAGCAAAATGACAGTAACGACCGCCAAAACAATGGTGATGGCCGGCTCTAACATAGAGAGCAACCGCTGCGTGAACACCGAGACCTCGTTATCGAAGTAATCGCCGATAACGGTGAGCGTTTCTTCCATGTTGCCGGAGCGTTCGCCCACGCCCACCATTTCGGTGAGCAGCTTTGGAAAATACGAAATCTCGTTCATGCAGTCCACCAAGCTGCGGCCCTGCTCCACGCCCTGCCGCACCTTGCGGATGGACACCGCGAACATGTAGTTATCTGCCACATTTGCCGTGACCTCCAGCGCTTTCGTAATCGGCAAGCCCGCCGTGAGCATGGTGCTCATGGTGCTTGCAAACTGCGAAGCGGCGTTCAGACTGTGCATTTTTTTGAGCGGTGAGCGCTTTAGCTTGTTTTCCGCAAGGAACGCACGCCCCTTTTCGTTCTTTTTCAGCAGAAGCCTGCCGATGAAGAACGCGAGCACAATCAAAATAAGCGACCACCAGTAGTTCGTGAGAAAATCCGACGTTGCGATGAGCCCCTTTGTGATGCCCGGCATCTCGGTACCGAGCTCCAGAAACACGCTTGTAAACGCCGACACGGCTACCACCATAATGATGATGAACACGATGACGGCGACGCAAATGACAATTGCCGGATACGTGAGCGTGCTGATGATCTTCGCTTTCATTTTAGCGGTTTTATCGTAATATTTATGTAGTTTTTCAAAGCATTCTTCCAGTGTGCCGGACTGTTCGCCCGCGCGTACGGTCTCAATAAACGTGGTCGGAAAGCCCGTAGCGTTGTTTTCAAAGCTTTGCGCAAGGCTGTAACCGCCGGAGACGTCCTCCGCGACCTTTTTCAGCATTCTTTGCAGTTCTTTGGCGCGCGCCTGTGCCGCAACCATCTCCACGCAGCGCACAATGGGCAGACCGGAGGTCAAAATGATGGCGAACTGCGAGCAAATGATGGCAAGCTCCTTGTCTTTGATTTTCTTCGTGCCGATCTGTTTGTTCCAGCTCTGCGTCTCTTTGACTTCTTCTATTTTGGTGATGACGGAGCAGGTCTCGCGCAGCTGCGCGACCGCTTCAAACTCGTTATACGCTTTGATGACGCCGGAAAGCTTTGCGCCGTCCGGGGAAAGCCCTTTGTATTTATAGGTCGTCAAACCCGCTCCCTCGCTTTCTTCCTGAATTTAGCCGCGTCTTCCCTTGGAAAACGCTTCTCGGTCTCTGGCGTAGCCGAGCGCCGTTTCATACGTTACGGTGCCCTCGCGCACCATTTTCAGCAGGGCATTATCCATCGTAATGCTGCCGTCCTGCGCGTTCATGGTAATGAAGCTGTCAATCTGCGGGGTCTTGCCCTCGCGGATTAAATTTTTGATGGCGCTGTTCACCATCATGACTTCGCACGCCGCCGCCCGGCCGCCCGCGCGCTTCGGCAACAACTGCTGCGAAAGCACCGCACGCAACGTAGTGGAAAGCTGCAATCGAATCTGACGCTGCTGCCCCTCCGGGAACACGTTCACCATGCGGTCAACGGAATCTGCTGCGGAGTTTGTGTGCAGAGTGGCGAAGACCAAGTGGCCCGTTTCCGCCGCCGTCAATGCGGTCTCAATGGTATTGAGGTCGCGCATCTCGCCGATGAGGATAACGTCCGGGTCCTCACGCAGGATAGACCGCAGACCGTCTGCATAGCTTCTGGTGTCTTTGCCGATCTCGCGCTGGTTAATGATGCACTGATCCGGCTCGTAAATGTACTCGATCGGGTCTTCCAGCGTGATGATGTGGCTGCGCCGCGTATGGTTGATGCGGTTTAAAATCGCCGCCAACGTCGTGGATTTGCCGGAACCCGTTTCACCCGTGACTAAAATGATGCCGCTGCGGTACTCCGGGAATTCGGAAACGACCGGCGGCAAATTCAGCGCCTCGATCTCCGGGATGGTATCCGCCAAAATACGGATCGCCGCCGAAACCGCCCCCTGCTGGCGGAACAGGTTAATTCTGGTTCGTGCTCCGCACGGAAACGTCCGCGCCAAATCAAGCTCGCCGATGCATTCGATCTCGTGAAAAAGGTCGCCCGCAAGGCATTTTGCGTAGTATTTGCAGTCTTCCCACGTGAGGACTTTCTCCGTGAGGTTCTGCACCTTACCGTCTATGCGGCATTTCACCGGCAGGCCGGTGACAATATGAATATCGGAAGCGCCTTTTTGCTGCGCCTGCGCGATGATTTCGCTGATTTCAAGCATATTAAAACCATCGCCGAAACGCGGCGACTGCGTCCTTTCCGAAAGTTATGAGCAAGTTTTCAACAGATTTTCAGCAGAATGTCAATCCGCTGTGGAATTGATGGCGCGCGCGGCTTCCGCTGCGCTGATCTCGCCGCGCAAAACAAGGTTACGACAATTTTCGCGCATCGTGACAAAGTTCGTCTCCACCGCTGCCCTTAAAAGCGCATCGTACTTTGCGCCTTCCGTAACCATGCGGCGAATGCGCCCGTTGAGCATGAAGATTTCAAAGACGGCACGGCGACCCTTGTACCCGGTGTGGTAGCACTCCTGACAGCCCTCGCCGCGGTAGAACTGCACGTTGGCGTTCTCCGGCAGGCCGAGCATGGCAAGCTCCTCCGCCTCCGGCCTATACGCCTTCTTGCAGTGCGGACAGACCTTGCGCACAAGGCGCTGGGAGATGACGCCGCGCAGTGCGCTGGAAATGAGGTACGGCTCCACGCCGATATCGACCAGGCGGTCGATGGCGGAAACGGCGTCGTTCGTATGCAAAGTAGAAAGCACCAAATGGCCCGTAATAGCAGCACGAATGGCAATGGCGCCCGTCTCTCCGTCGCGAATCTCACCGACGGAAATGACATCCGGGTCCTGACGCAAGATGGCGCGCAGTCCTGCCGCAAACGTCATGCCGGTCTTTTCGTTGATCTGGCACTGGTTAACGCCCGGAATGTTGTATTCCACCGGGTCCTCCAGCGTCATGAGGTTCGTTTCCTCATTTGCAAGCTCCTGCAGCATGGCGCACATCGTCGTGGATTTACCGGAACCGGTCGGGCCCACAATCAAAATCACGCCGCTGCTGTTTTTGAGCAGCGCATCATACTTTTGCAGGTCTGTGCCCTCAAGGCCGATGGACTGCTTCGTGATCGTATGCCCGGATTTATCGAGCAAACGCAAAACAATCTTTTCGCCGTAGATCGTCGGCATGGACGAGATACGCAGGTCGATCTCGTGGTGACGCACCTGTACCATGGCACGGCCGTCCTGCGGGATCTTACGCTCGGAAATATTCATGCCACCCATGATTTTCAGGCGGGAAATAACGTTGCTCTGCAAATTCGCGGGCACGGTCAAAATCTTTCTCAAAATGCCGTCGATACGCATGCGCACCACCATTTCGCCCTCCTGCGGCTCAAGGTGGATGTCGCTCGCGCGCTCCAAAAAGGCGCGCTCAATGACGGAGTTTACAAAGCGGATCGTCGGCGCGGCAGACGCGTTGCCGGCATCCGTCTGGTTCATCTGCACCGGCACGATATCCGGTGTGGATGTGCCGACCTCTCGCTTCATTTCTTCAATGGCGCGGGCCGTGCCTTCGCTGCCGTACAATGTGCCGATGGCCTGCTCGGTCGCGCGGCGCGTGGAGATCATCGGCACAACGCGCTTATGCGAAGCGGCCTTAATCTCTTCCTGCGCAACGAAGTTCAACGGATCGCTCATGGCAACAAAGAGCTCGTCTTTTACAAGCTTTACCGGCACCACGTTGTATTTTTTCGCGATGGCGCGCGGCACAAATTTGGCGAGCTCTAATGGAATAGAGATCGCCGTTAAATCGATGAAATCGACGCCGAGCTGCATTTGCAGTGCTTCAATGAGCTGACGCTCCGTGATGATATTACTTTCAATCAGAACGTCGCCGAGACGTTCTTTCTTCTGCTTTTGAATGGTCAGCGCTTCTTCAAGCTGCTCCTGCGTAATGGCACCTGCCGCAATCAGCAGATCGCCAAGTCGCATATAAGCCATGGAACGTCCTCCCTTTCTAAACCGAGCTTCGTATTTCGTATATTTATGCTGCTTTTCGCATAATCGAGCAGTTTTATAGGCTTAAAATGCGAAAGCCGCGTCCAAAATTCTCATTTTCTGCATAATTCGCGCTATTATTTTATCATATCAACACTATGATTTCAACCTTCATGCGGAGAAAATTCCCACAGGAATTCATCTTATTTTCAGAATCAATTTATGAAATTTCTGCACATTGGTGTTTTGGTAGAAACAGGCACACTGCAGCCCATAAAAAAACGGCGGCGCACCGCTTTTAAAGGCACGCCGCCGTTTTATGGCTTTTATCGGCTATTTTTCTTGCAATATTTGCGCACCGCTTTTGTGATCTTTTCAAGGTCGAGCGGCTTTGTGAGGTGCTCGTTCATACCGGCTTTGCGGCTGCGGGCGGCGTCGTCGGAAAACGCGTTTGCCGTCATGGCGAAGATCGGCACGGTCTTTGAATCCGGGCGGTCGAGCGCGCGGATCTTCTCTGCCGCCTCCAAACCGTTCATCACGGGCATCATGATGTCCATTAAGATGAGATCATACGCACCCGGGGCCGAGGCTTTGAATTTCTCCAGGCCCTCTGCGCCGTTCCATGCTTTTGTGACCTCGGCGCCGCTGTCTTCAAGCAGGAACGCCGCAATCTCCATGTTCACTTCGTTATCCTCCACAAGCAGCACATGCAGCCCGCGGAACACGGTGGTATCGATCTCTTCCTCCGGCTTTTCGGCATCAGACGCCGCGGGGTCGAGCTTCAGCGGAATCTCCGTGATGAATGTGGTGCCCACGCCCTTTTCGCTGACCACGGTGACGGTGCCGCCCATGGCATCCACGAGTTTTTTCACGATGGAAAGGCCGAGCCCCGTACCCTGATACGTAGTGCGTGCACCGGAATTTTCCTGCGAGAACGGCTCAAACATATGCTTTTGGAATTCTTCGCTCATGCCGCAGCCGTTATCTTCACAGATAAAGCGGTAGCGAACGGTGTTCTCTGTTTGTGAAACGATGCTGCACGCAGCATGTACATAGCCGCCGGCTCTGCCATACTTGATGGCGTTGCCGCCGATGTTTTGAAAGATCCGTCTTAAATGCAGCGGGCTGCCGATGACATGATTTTCGCGCTTATCGTCCATTGTGAGGGTACACGTAATACCGCGCGCCTGCGCTTGCGTGGAGAGCAGCGTGCCCACATCGTGCAGCAGCTCGTTCAAATTGAACGGCACTTCCTCAAGCTGCATTTCGCCGGATTCCAGCTTGCTCATATCGAGCACATCGTTTACAAGATCTAAAAGAAAATCCGAAGACCGCATAATCTTTGCGCGGCATTCCGCCTGCTTTTTCGCGTCATTCGGGAAACGGTCGGCAATCTGTACCATGCCGCGGATGCCGTTGATCGGCGTGCGGATGTCATGGCTCATGCGGCGCAGGAAATCCGTTTTGGCGGCGTTTGCAAGGGTAGCTTCCTCTGCTGCGCGGCGCAGGTTTTCCTGATATTCCATATCGCGCTCCTTTTGCTTCGAAACATCGCGGAACAAAAGCATGAGTGCGCTCGGCTTTTCCCGGCGCGTAAAGCGGCGCTGCGGCACAAGAAGCAGCTGGTACCACTTGCCCTCCACATTTTCCATTGTGAAGCCGTCAAAAGCCTTGCCCTCTAAGCGCTGCTGAGCGGTATCGAGGTTCGTAAACGCACGGAAGTCCTCCCGGTACGCCTCGGCTACGCACTCGGTGTTAAACTTTTCCAGCATGGCTTTTGCGCTTAAAACACCGTTTGTGATTGCTTTCATGCGCTCACTCTGCACAATGGGCTCCCATGTATCGTCCTGCGGGTGAATGAGCAGGTTTGACAGGTAAATGCTCGAAATGGCGCTGACAAGGTGGTATTCCTTTTCCATACGCAGTAAGCGGCGCTTTTTACTGTACTGCCTCCAAATAAGGTACCCCATGCCGCAAAACAGGTAGATTGCCGTAAACAGCAGCATCCAACCGCGGCGACTTGCGTAGACTACGCGACTCGGGAAAAAGGCATACAAATAATAATCTCTGTACTGGGTGAACATACCGTACCATGTGCCGCTGTCGCTTTTTAATTGCAGCAATGTGTCCGGTGTAAGTTGCTCCCCTCCAACGAGCACGTCAGCAATAGGATAATACTGCACAAGCGTGTTCTCCAGCTGCTCGCAATTCGTGCTGATAACGCGCATGCCGTCCGTGATGACGACGGTCACATCCTGCCGGAACATTTCAGCATCCAGCATAGTGGAGAGAGAAAGCTCATTTTTATCGTTTTGAAAGCGTGTGATATCCGTATAGCAAATAACGAGACCCGGTTTATCCTGCCGTGCGGAAATGGCGTAGTTATACGTATTGTCGTTTAAACAGATCTGGTCGGCATAGGTTTTCTGCGGATAGTTCAAAATATCCGCCGTATTTTTGTCCCCCATTATCTGGCTGAGCAGCAGACTTTGATCCTTGCCCGCTTTGTCGTAATGAGCCAGCACGGAGAAATTTTCATCCAAAACAAAAATGCCGGTCAAATACTGAAATTTCGCATAGCTCTGTAAGCGGTTTTCGTTTAAAAGCGCATCTTCCTCTTCGTAACGGTACGCCGTCAGTGTTTTGACTTTAGTCAAAACATCCTGCAGCGCTTCGGTGGTATTGGCCAAGCGGTAGTTGTCGTACTTGCGGCAGTTCGTCTGCATAAAAGCGAGTACGTCCTCAACATCCGCTTTCGCCTTGTTCTGTTCATACTGTGTTACGCCTGCAAATACCGGCAGCAGCACAACAAAGCCGAGAAGAAGCGTGACCATCCACCGCATGACCGTTTCCATGCTCGGCTTATGGAGCTTCGGTTTTGTTTTTCCCTTGAACTTCGGCATCATTCGGTACCTCCGTTCACGCTTTTTTCGGCGTCCAATCCATATTTTTTCACAATGGCGGCCGTTGTGCCGTCTTCGCGCATTTCAAGCAGCGTCTGCGTCAGCTTTTCCGCCAGTACTGCATCGCCGTCCGGTTTAAATGCCACGCCCACGGCGTCGCTGTACATGTTCATGTTGAGGTAGCGGTAGCCGTCCGGGTATTCGTCCGTATATAATCTCAGCGAGCTTTCATGCCCGATGGCCGCATCCGCATAGCCCTTGCGCAGCGAAGTAAACACCTCGCCCATCGTGCTGAATGTGGAAAGATCCGTAATCTCCGGCAAATTCGGGTTCAGCCCTTTTAAAATGATCTCCTCGCTTATAGAGCCGGCCTGCACCGCCACGCACTTTTCGGCAAGGTCTTCAAGTGTTTCAATCTCGCTGTCCGCCGGCACCACGACCACGCGCTGCGTGTACATATACGGCCCTGCCCAAATAAACTTATCTTCGTTGCCTTCCATCGTCAGGCAGCACCAAAGGCAATCCACATAGTCTTCATCCAAAAGCTCAAAGCCCTTGTCGATATCGAGCTCCACGAAGATCGGCTCATACCCGATACGCGCACAGGCTTCCTCGGCAATCTCCACGTCGATGCCGGTATAGTGGCCGCCGATATTGCGGTAAAAATACGGCGCATACGTTGTGCCGCCGATACGTATTTTTGGTTTTTCCGTCTCCGGTTGCTGTGCCGTATCGCTGCATGCGCAAAGCAGCGCCATAAGCGTGGCAAAAAGCAAAAGGATCCAAGCCTTTTTTCGCATATTTTTTCCTCTGTTTTCTATGTGATGTGATTTGAATGCGGCACTCCAAAACCGCTGTTTTTCCGGGTGTTTTCGGGGCTGAGCCACCGTTGCTTTTCTCAAAATACGTTCTGATTTATAGATTTAGTATAGCGTACTTTCCGCTGATTTTCAATTATTTTTTATGTTCTGTGCATAAATAACTTGTTTTTCTGCATTTTCGACGCGACGTGTGCGTAAAGACAATTCTAATGTGTGAAAAGCCGGAAGAATCTGTGCATTTTATCTTGTTTTCTGTACCTTATTATGCTAAAATTAAGTCAAAAGCACCAGCCTTTACGAAACCCCAAACCGCTATAGAAAAGGAGTTGCAACTATGAGGTATCTCGATAAACGTGTGGAGCGCATTTGTGATGAGCTTTACCGTCTGCGCATCGTGCAGCGCATTCCGCTGACCGACCTTATCTGCAAAAAGGGCACGTATATCCGCCCCGAAGCAGCAGATGCCGCTACGCCGCCGTGGACGTCGTTTGACAGCCGCACCATGCACTGGTACGGCCCGGACGAGCACTATTGGTTCCGCACGGAATTCACCGTGCCGAAAGTGCTTAACGGCAAGGCAATGTGGCTGAACGTGCGCACGCAGATCGAAGGTGACGACGGCAAAAACCCGCAGTTTTTGCTGTTTGTGAACAACGTGCCCGTGCAGGGCATGGACATGAATCACCGTGACGTGCTGCTTTCCCCGAAAGCGATTTCCGGCGAAAAGCTTGTGTTCGACTTGCAAGCGTACACCGGCACCATCCACAACGAATTCAATCTCTTTATGGAAATTCAGGAGATTGATCCGGAGATTGAAGCGCTGTATTATGACTTGAAAGTGCCGGTCGAGGCGTTTTCGCGCATGGAAAAGGAAGACCGAAACCGCATGCTGCTGGAAAACGCGCTGAACGAAGGCATAAACCTGCTCGACCTGCGCACGCCATACAGCGAGGAATTTTACGCTTCCGTGCGCGCGGCTTCCGCATATCTAAAAAAAGCGGTCTACACCGACCTTGCAGGACACGACGACGTGATTGCGAGCTGCATCGGCCACACGCACATCGACGTGGCATGGCTGTGGACGGTCGCCCAGACGCGTGAAAAGACCGCGCGCAGCTTTGCGACGGTTTTGAAGCTTATGGACGAATACCCGAATTATCACTTCATGTCCAGTCAGCCGCAGCTTTATTATTTCTTAAAAGAGCGTTATCCGGAGCTGTATGCGCGCCTGAAAGAGCGCGTGAAGGAAAAGCGTTGGGAGCCGGAGGGCGGCATGTGGCTGGAAGCCGACTGCAACCTGACGAGCGGCGAAAGCCTTGTGCGCCAGTTCATTCACGGCAAGCGCTTCTTCCGCGAGGAATTCGGCGTGGATAACCGCATTTTGTGGCTGCCGGACGTGTTCGGCTACTCAGGCGCGCTGCCGCAGATCATGAAAAAGAGCGGCATCGATTACTTTATGACGACGAAGCTTTCGTGGAACCAGTTCAACGAAGTGCCGTTCGATACATTCGAGTGGCGCGGCATTGACGGCAACGAAGTGCTGACGCATTTCATCACCACGCTCAGCATCGGCCAGAACGTGCAGAACTTCTTCACCACCTACAACGGCATGCTGCACCCGGATGCCATTATGGGCGGCTGGGAGCGCTACCAAAACAAAGACATCAACAACGATATTCTCATCGCTTACGGCTACGGTGACGGCGGCGGCCCGACCCGCGATATGCTGGAGACGAGCAAACGCATGGAAAAAGGCGTTTTGGGCATCCCGAAGGTGCGGCAGGTCTTCGCGCGGCAATATTTTGACGAGCTGAACGAGCGCGTAAAAGACAGCAAACGTCTGCCCACGTGGGAGGGTGAGCTCTACTTCGAGTATCACCGCGGCACGTACACCTCCATGGCGCGCAACAAGCGCGGCAACCGCAAAACAGAGCTGGGACTCATGGACTTGGAGCTTTTGAGCGTACTGGCAGCACCGCAGCTCCCCTACCCCGCGGAAGCGCTCGACAGCCTGTGGAAAAATACGCTTTTGAATCAATTCCATGATATTCTGCCCGGCACCGCCATTCACGAGGTCTACGAGCAGACGAAAAAGGAATACGATGCGATGGCGGAGACGATCTCTGCGCTTTCTGCCGACCGCATGCAAGTGCTTGCGCCGCAGGGAGAAGGCATCACGGTATTCAACACGACGGGTAAAACGCGCAGCGATATCGTTGTACTTGAAAATTGCACCGCAAATGCACTTTCCGACGGCAAAAATACTTATCCCGTGCAGCAGACCGAAAACGGTGCTGTGGCGTTCCTGCCCGACTTGCCGCCGAAAGGCTACAAGTGCTTTGCGCCGGTCGAAGCAGGCAGCTTTGAAAACCCGCTGCACATTGCCGGCAGCACGATCACGACGCCGTTCTACACGGTTGAATTTGATGGAAACGGGCTCATCACGCGCCTTTATGACCGCAAAAACGACCGCGAGACCGTACAGCCCGGCAAATATGCGAACCTGATGCGCATGTACGAGGACAAGCCGATGCACTACGACAACTGGGACATCGACTGCTACTATACGGAGAAATTCTGGGACGTCACCGACGTGCAGCGCATGGAATGGACGGAACGCGGCCCCGTGCGTGCAACTCTCAAGATTGAGCGCAAGGTCAGCCGTTCGGTCATCTGCCAGAAAATTCACTTCTACGCCGCGTGCCCGCGCATCGACTTTGAGACGACGGTCGACTGGAAAGAGCACCAGCACCTCCTGAAAGTCCACTTCCCGATGGACGTACACACGGACGAAGCAACATTTGAGATTCAGTTCGGCAACGTGACGCGCAAAACACATCAGAACACGAGCTGGGATCAGGCACGCTTTGAGAGCTGCGGCCAAAAGTGGATCGATGTTTCCGAGGGTCACTATGGCATCAGCCTGTTAAACGACTGCAAATACGGTCACTCCGTGCACAACGGCGAAATGGCGCTGACGCTCATCAAATCCGGCACAGAGCCGAACCCTGTCGCCGATCAGGAGATGCACGTATTCACCTACGCGCTCTACCCGCACGCCGAAACATGGCGCAGTGCGGCGACCGTAGCGCAGGCGTACTTCCTGAATCAACCTGTGCGCGCCACCACAGGCGGCATAGCAGGCGAAGCGTACTCTCTCGCGAGTGTGGACGCCAAAAACGTCATTTTGGAAACCGTCAAGCAGGCGGAAGACGGCGACGGCGTGATCGTGCGTCTGTACGAATGTGAAAACGCCCGCACAACGACAAAACTGCATTGGAACCGCTCCATCGCTTCCGTTACGGAGTGTGACTTGCAGGAGAATGCGCTCACGGATGTCCCGGTCGAAGGCGGTACATTCAAATTCACCATCAAGCCGTATGAGATCAAGACGTTCCGCATCCGTTAATCAAAAATAAAGCACCGGCGGCTGTACCCGAGTTGGGCGCAGCCGCCGGCTTATTTTATGAGGTGATATGTTTTGAGGAGCGCCACGCGCCGCTTGCCGATCTCGACACTTTTTCTAAGACTCGTACGGTTTTGAATGCTTTCCTTACCGTAGCGTATAAGCCGCCTTCCCCATGCGGCAGGCAAGCTATGAGGCGCGCAATGCAGTGCTTTTGCAGGGGGGAACGCCGCACACAGCACGGAAAAGCGTTCGCGTTTTCCTGTATTCTGCACAGCCGCCGCGTGCAGCGTCATATTCGCACTGTGCAAGCGACTTTTTTCTGCCGCACCGTGCACGCCGCCTGCCAAAATATCCTCTAAAAGCGCAGTCTCATCCGGCGCAGGGTGCACGCGAAGCAGCACTGAGCTTTCCGTTTTCTCAAAGCCGAGATATTTCTCGCCGATTTCAAAGAGCGCCGTCAAAAATTCGAGTGCCGAAAGCTTTTCGCAGCAGCGGCGCACATACAGTTTGTCAAGCTCCTTTTCATGCTTTTCGGCAAACAACAGCAAATCACACACCGCGCGGATGCCGCACCCACCGTGCAGAAAGTGCTTTAAGCTGTGGCACAAAAGGTACAAAAACGTCTCGTTCGCGCCAAACGTATAAATTTCTTCGCCCTGAACGGAAACAGTTTCCGTGCGCAGCTTTTCATGCGCAAAAAAGGCGTTCATGTGCCCGTACGCATCGTTTTCCGGGAACGCCGCGCCATGCAGTTCTAAAACGAGCGGACTGCCGGGCAGGTAAAATGTCTGTTCAAGCGGATCGACACTCTCCCCTGCTGTGCGGCAGCCGAGCCGCAATAAAGCATTGCGTGTGCGGTCAAATTCCCCCGAAACCGCCAGTAAATCGACATCCGAGAACAGCCGCAGCTCCGGCTTCGGGTACAGCGCAGCGCACACCGGGCCTTTCAGCACGAGCGGATGCAATTTCATTTCGCGCAACTTGCTGTAAAGCTGTAAAAATACCTGCGTTTTCAAAATCTGCTCTGCCGTTTGGCAAAACGCCATTTGCCGCGCAGCTTTCAGTGCCTTGCCGCACGCATCAAGAACAAGCGGCAGCACGCCGTGGCGCACCGCCTGGCGCAAAAGCTCCGTCTGTGTTTCCTGCGGCAGCACACCGAGCGCCGCTTTTTCGTTATGTATCGCTGCTTTCAATGCGTTTAAAAGCAAACTATCCGCCTGTTTCATCGCCTGCTCCTTTTACTCTTCCGATATGCCCAAAGTATAGCAGGACAAAAACGCGCAATAAAACGAAAAAAGGCGCCCGCCGTGAAAAATCACAAGCGAGCGCCTCTTATGTTATCTCAAGCTAAAGTTCGTTTTATGTACGAATTACATCGTAACAAAGACAAACTTAATGACGAAGAGCGCAGCGATAATGGTGATACCGATGTCGTTCTTCTTGTACTTACCGGTGAGGAGCGTGATGAGCACATAAGCGATCGCGCCGATACCGATACCGTTGGAGATAGAGTAGGTCAGCGGCATCATGATGAGAGCGAGGAACGCCGGAACAGCGCTGCGCAGGTCGGACATATCGACCTTTGCGAAGCCCTTCATCATCAGAACGCCGACATAGATGAGTGCCGGAGCCGTAGCGCAGGTCGGAACAAGAGAAGCGACCGGGCTGAGGAACAGGCAAACCGCGAAGCAAATTGCAACAACAAGGCTCGTAAGGCCGGTTCTGCCGCCGGCGCCAACGCCAGCAGCGGACTCAACGAACGTGGTGCAGGTGGAAGTACCGCAAACAGCGCCCGCAACCGTTGCAACGGAATCGCTGGTCATGCACTGGTTAACGTTGATCGGATCGCCGTTCTTGTCCAGCATGTTTGCCTGAGAAGCGGTGCCGTACAGGGTGCCGATGGTGTCGAACATATCGACGAGGCAGAACGTAACGATGAGCATGATTGCGGAGAAGATGCCGCCGAGCTCAGAGCCTGTGAACGCACGCTGCCAAGCGTCAGCCTGGAACACACCGGTGATGCCGATGGAGCCGAAATCCTTAAAGGTCTGGCCGATCTGGCTCATGTCGAAGGTCGGGGTCGTGCCGGAAAGGAGATAGTACAGAACGGAAATGCCTGCGATGCTGATGAGCACGCCGCCCTTGACGTTGTGCTTTTCAAGAATTGCAATGACGAGCAGACCGAGGAATGCGAGGATAGCCGGCATAAATGCCTTTACACCTTCAACATCCGCAAAGAATGCGCCTGCCTTCAGTGCGCCGTGGATATCGACGAACTGAACGAGCGTGTACTGGTTAGTCTGGATGATGCCGACATTCTGGAATCCGAGGAAAGCGATGAACAGACCGATACCGGCCGGGATTGCTTTCTTGAGGCAGTCCGGAAGAGCCTTTGCAACCTTGACGCGGAGACCCGTGACAGAGAACAGCAGGAAGACAATACCGGAAACCAGAATGATAACGAGGCCTGCATGGTAGCCCTTGATGACGTCGCCGCCGGAGATGATTTCCGGCAGAATGAAGGATACGAAGAAGAAGGAGTTCAGACCCATGCCGCAAGCCTGTGCAAACGGCATCTTCGCATACAGAGCCATCAGCAGCGTACCGATGATTGCTGCCAGAATGGATGCGACATACACAGCGTTCCAAATCTGCTGGAAGGCCGGGTCGGCATCCGGAGCCAGATGGTTGAAGCTAACAATCTGGTTCGGGTTCGTGACTACGATGTAAGCCATCGCGAAGAACGTCGTGAGACCGGCAATGATCTCTGTGCGGACGTTCGAGCCACGCTCGGAAATTTTGAAGAATTTGTCCAAGGATGTTCACTCTCCTATAAATTAAAGAATTTCCTGTTCTTCGTTTTTTTGACCAGTTATGGTTTGCACACATCGGAAAAACAGGAATTGTTACCTATAGTATAGCCTCTAATTTTGCGAAAATCAAGAGAAAACCGAATAAAAAGTCACATTTTGTTCATAAGCTGTTTATGATTTGGAAAAAAAGAGTTTTTTGTGCATTTCGGCTAAGGCTATCCTGTATTTTGCTGTTTTTCTCGAATTGCACTGCCGTTTTTGCGTTTTAAAATGCGCTTCTTTTTGATCACCTATAAAGTTTTCATGAATATGCCCCTATCGCTTGCTTTTTTGTGCTGTTCCATGCTATACTGATTTATATGCCGCGCGCGGGGAATCCGCGCGAAAGAAAGGAAAGTGTTCCCGAACCATGAACCTACTCACAAAGCTGTTCGGCAGCTACAGCAAGAAAGAATTAAAGCGCATTGAACCGCTTAAGCAAGCGGTGCTCGCGCTCGATGACAAATACACAAAAATGACAGATGAGGAGCTGAAGGGCCAGACCGCCGTGTTGAAAGAGCGCCTCTCCCTCGGCTCTTCCCTTGATGACATCCTGCCCGAAGCGTTTGCAACGTGCCGCGAAGCCATGTGGCGCGTGCTCTCCATCAAGCCGTTCCCGGTACAGATTATCGGCGGCATCATTTTGCATCAGGGTCGCATCGCCGAGATGAAGACCGGCGAAGGCAAGACGTTCACCGCCGCCCTCCCGGCGTACCTCAACGCTTTAAGCGGCAAGGGTGTGCACATCGTCACCGTCAACGATTACCTTGCAAAATATCAGGGCGAAATGATGGCGCGTGTGTTCAACTACCTCGGTCTCACTGTAGGCCTTGCCATCCCCGGCATGGAGCCGGACGAAAAGAAAAAAGCCTACGCCTGCGACATCACATACGCAACAAACAATGAGATCGGCTTTGACTACCTGCGTGACAACATGGTCACCTACAAGGAGCGCAAGGTGCAGCGCGGCCATAACTTCGCCATCGTGGACGAGGTGGACTCCATCCTCATCGATGAGGCGCGTACCCCGCTCATCATTTCCGGTCAGGGCGAGCAGTCCACGGAGCTTTACAACGTCGCCGACCGCTTCGCAAAGACCCTGCGCCCCATCCGCGTGGCGGAGACGAACGAAAAGGAAGACAATGACGAGATCTACGAGGATTACGATTATATCATCAACGAAAAGCAGAAGACCGCAACGCTCACCAAGCGCGGCGTAAAAAAAGCCGAGCAGTTCTTCAGCTTGGAAAACCTCACGGACCCGGACAACATCACCATTCAGCACCACATCAATCAGGCGATCAAGGCGAACGGCATCATGCAGCGCGATATCGATTACGTCGTGCGCGACGGCGAAGTCATCATCGTTGATGAATTCACCGGCCGTCTGATGTACGGCAGACGCTACAACGAAGGTCTGCACCAGGCCATTGAAGCGAAGGAAGGCGTGAAAATCGCGCGCGAAAGCAAAACGCTTGCAACCATCACGTTCCAGAATTTCTTCCGCCTTTACAACAAGCT
>OLOQ01000503.1_pt1 | contig 44911 bp, 42 predicted proteins | sample 1673101 | NCBI WGS metagenome assembly OLOQ01 (sample SAMEA3136754, study PRJEB25190) | human gut metagenome | biome: human gut; feature: human-associated habitat; material: faeces | place: Austria | collected 2013 | reverse complement strand
CTACGCATTTCGTCGGTGTGGCGTATCCGCCAAATAAAATTTCAAAAACAGTTTTTAAAATGCAAGCATTTTATACCTGTTTTTTAAAATTTTGCTTGGCTCTGAACAGTTACAAATCAATATTCTTTTTATTCTGCCATTCTATACAATTTCATGGCATTCTCCCAGGTGATATCTTCAACCTCTGCTGTCGTAATACCCTTGATCTCCGCAATGGCCATCACCACATACGGCAGATTCAGTGAAGAATTCCGCTTGCCGCGGTTCGGCACAGGTGTCAGATAGGGAGAATCCGTCTCCAGCACGATTCTGTCCATAGGCGCATAGTCAACCACTTCCTTCAGCACTCTGGCATTCTTGTATGTCAGAACACCGCCGATGCCCAGATACATGCCCATATTCAGATATTCTCTGGCCATTTCCACTGTATAAGAAAAACAGTGTACTACGCCGCCGATTTCTGCCAGACGTTCTTCCTTTGCAATGTCCAATGTATCCTTCGCCGCATCCCTTGAATGGATAGAAACCGGCAATGCCTTTTCCCTGGCAAGATTCAGCTGACGCCCGAACCAGTATCGCTGATTGGCTCTGACCTCCGGGTCTTTTTCCCAATAGTAATCCAGCCCGATCTCACCTACAGCCACCACTTTCTCATGGGCCGTCTGCTCACTGAGCCACTGAAATGTATGCTCATTTAATTGGGCGGCATCACTTGGATGCACACCTGCTGCCGCATAAATAAACGGATATTTTTCCGCAAGGGCAATACTTGAAGCCGTAGAAGCCAGATCGGCACCGATATTCACAATCCTTCCGATCCCCGCTTCCTGCATACTCTCAAGCAGGCTTTCCCTGTCTTCATTAAACATTTTATCGTCATAATGAGCATGTGTCTCAAAAATCATGCGCTATCCCTCCATTCGTCAATTTCTGCTTAATCTTCCATAAGTCCCCGCGCATCAGGCGCTGCTCATTCTTCGGCAAACCCAATTTCTTCAATCTCTACTCGATCTTCGGCAGATCCCATCGATACGTGGCCGCCAGAATACGGATGATCACCACCACAACTGCCCCCAGAATCATACTGGCAGACTTGTGGTAAGGCATCAGCCATATGCAGACGCCGGCCCCGGCCAATGATGCGCAGGCATAAATCTGCTTTACCAGAATAAATGGTATCTGCTGCGCCATCATATCACGAATCATACCGCCGCCAACGCCGGTGATAACACCCACGAACAACAGCAGAAATCTATGATGGACATAGCCGATCTCATAAGCTGTTTCCACACCAATGACCGTGAAGGCTCCCAGACCGATGGCATCCAGAAGAATCATTATTTTCTCATAATAAAACAATGCCTTGCTGTCAAGCATTTGTTTTTTGATATAAAAAACAACAAAAAGTATCACCGCTGTCAGAACCGAATACTCTACATAAATCGGGTTCTTGAAGGTATTCGGCGGGTGAATGCCCAGCACCAGATCCCTGATAATTCCGCCCCCGACAGCGGTCATGACAGCCATCACAATAACCCCCAAAACATCCATTTTTTTGCGGATGCCAACCATAGCACCGGATGAGGCAAAAGCCACTGTTCCAATGATTTCTATGATAAATACAAGCATTTCCGTATTCACAAACGATTTCCTCTCTTTACACCCAAAACGTTCCTTCTCCTGTTCGAAACTCACCTGCAAATTCCCACGCAGAATAAAATTCTGCTGTGCAGACAACATGTCTGCACGATATATTGTCATAAAAAGCCTCAGAAACAACCTCGGTCTCTGCCGTGTCATCCCTGAGGCTCTCTTATTCACGCTTTAAACTTCGGCTGTCAAATCAACCGACCGACTTACTGCCGAATCCGTTTTCCGCTTATTAGCAGATCTCAGCGCCGGCAGGCATCTTCTTCTCCGGAACCATCAGAGACAGATTGCCATCTGCATCCTCTGCACAGAGAATCATACCTTCAGACTTCACACCCGCCAGAGTCGCCGGTTTCAGGTTGGTCACAACCATGACTTTCTTGCCTACCATTTCTTCCGGTGAATAATGCTTTCTGATGCCGGAAACAATCTGGCGCACCTGATTGCCGATCTTCACCTGTGAGCAAAGCAGCTTCTTGGATTTCTTCACAGCTTCGCAGGCGATAATCTCGCCCACCTGGAACTGCAGCTTCTCAAAGTCATCAAATGTAATCTCCGCCTTCGGCTCGATATCAATGCCTTCTTCTGTTTCAGCTTCTTCTGCCGGTGCTGCTGCCGACTGTGCCTGTGCATTGGCTGCCTTGTCCGCTTCAACCTTCTCCATCAGCTCTTTGATGTCTACTCTTGCAAAAAGAATTTCAGGTTTTTCAACGACCTTTCCGCCTGTTTCAAGAAGTCCGAACTGGTCAAGCTTCAGATAATCTCTTTCCTGTGTGCCCAGCATATCCAAAATCTTGGCAGATGTATCCGGAAGATAAGCTGCCAGCGCAACGGCTGCCATACGGATTCCTTCCATCAGATTGTAGAGAACGGTTGCCAGTCTGTCCTGTTTTGTCTCATCCTTTGCCAGTTTCCATGGTTCTGTCTCATCGATATATTTATTGCATCTTCTAAGCAGTGTAAATACTTCAGTAATTGCGTCTGCCACTCTGAGTTTCTCCATCTTGGCATCCACTTTCTCATGCATTGCCAGTGCAACAGCTTTCAGATCATCATCAACAGGCTCATTTACACCCGGATTGGAGATCACACCGCCGAAATACTTGTTGTTCATGGAAATGGTACGGTTCACAAGATTGCCCAGAATATTCGCCAGATCTGAATTCATACGTTCAACCATCAGTTCCCATGTGATAGAACCGTCATTATCAAACGGCATCTCATGCAGAACAAAGTAACGAACTGCATCCACACCAAAATAATTCACCAGATCATCCGCATAAATCACATTGCCCTTTGACTTACTCATCTTGCCATCACCAACCAGCAACCATGGATGACCAAATACCTGCTTTGGCAGCGGCAGATCCAGTGCCATCAGCATGATCGGCCAGTAAATCGTATGGAAACGGATAATATCCTTACCGATCAGATGCAGGTCAGCCGGCCAGTACTTCTTGTAGAGTTCATCGCTGTTGCCGTCCACATCATAGCCAAGGCCTGTAATGTAGTTGCTGAGGGCATCGATCCATACATAAACAACATGTTTGTCATCAAAATCAACCGGAATACCCCATTTGAAAGAGGTTCTGGATACACACAGATCCTGAAGACCCGGCAGAAGGAAGTTGTTCATCATCTCGTTCTTACGGGATTCAGGCTGAATAAATTCAGGATGTGTATTAATATAATCAATCAGTCTGTCTGCATATTTGCTCAGTTTGAAGAAATACGCTTCTTCTTTGGCATCAATGACTTCGCGGCCGCAGTCCGGACACTTGCCGTCCACCAGCTGACTCTCTGTAAAGAAAGATTCACACGGTGTACAGTATTTGCCTTCATAGTAGCCCTTATAAATATCACCCTGATCATGCAGCTTCTTGAAAATCTTCTGAACCTGCTTCTCATGGTATTCATCTGTTGTACGGATAAACTTGTCATAGGATGTATTCATCAGATCCCAGATCTCCTTGATCTGACCGGATACATTGTCTACAAACTGCTTCGGTGTAATACCTGCTTCGCCTGCTTTGATCTCAATCTTCTGACCATGCTCATCTGTACCTGTCTGGAAACGGACATCGTATCCCTGCATTCTCTTAAAACGTGCAATACTGTCAGCCAGAACGATTTCATAAGTATTACCGATATGTGGCTTGCCTGATGTATAGGCAATCGCCGTTGTAATATAATATGGTTTCTTTGCCATTTTTCTCTCCTCCTGATATATATCACGCGCCGAGGCGCAAAAAATTCATTCTAGTACATCGTTTCGTAAATAACTATACCAATCGCGTAGGATGCGGATTCGAGTGTGCAGGTAAAAAAACGCAGGCGTAGCGGGCTACGCCGAGGCTTTTCTACCTGTACAATAGGATTCGCAGGCAAGTGAATGGCGTAGTTATTTCAAAAACGATGTACTAGTTATTAATTATAGTATAACCCAAACTCGAATACAACCCGCAAAATAACATAAAAATAGCAGGAGACCGCCATACTATTCCTATGTTATAATATTTACATCACTATTTTGCACTTGCATTTAGGAGGAATCTGTCCATGAAAAATACTTTTCACCGGCTGATCGCCGGTCTGATTGCCGCATCTGTGCTTCTGTGCGGCTGCTCATCCGCCAATATGCTCACATCCGCTGCGGCCCATGAACTGTACGATCAACGTTACAGCGTCGGTACAGCCAGTGACGAAGTCAATGCGGATTTCGATGATTTTACACGGGAAATTTTTACTGATGCAGTCAGCACAGATGCCCTGACCCTGCATTTTGAGCTCAAGGATCCTTCTGCCTATGATATTGACCTTGATACCATTGACCTTGGACGTATTAATCTGCAGAATCCCATCGATACATTTGTCTCCGACATCAGTACCGATGCGCTCAGACAGGAGCTTCACGATTTTGACTATGAAGAACTCACAGAGAAACAACAGCAGACTTACGATATTCTCGATGAATTTCTGGAAACAGAGCAAACCTATGACAGCAAAACCCTGTTTTACTATCCGGAATATCTGAGCAGCACCTCCGGCACCCAGAGCCTGCTGCCGGTTATGATGTCTGAATATGCTTTTTACAGCCCTGCGGATGTAGATGATTATCTGCTTCTGCTTCAGGATTTTCCGGACTGCTTTAACAATATACTTGATTACGAACAGGAAAAAGCCGATGCCGGCCTCTTTATGTCTGATGAATCTGCGGATGAAGTCATTGCTTCCTGTCAGTCTTTCATTGAAGACCCCGACAACAACATGCTGATTGAAGTCTTTCCTGAAAAACTCGAATCGGTTTCCGGTCTGTCAGACAGCGACAAAGCAGATTATATCAAACGAAATGACCAGGCCGTCCATGATTATGTCATTCCTGCCTACCAGTCACTGATCAAAGGCATGGAAGCTTTAAAAGGCAGCGGTACCAACGAGAATGGCCTCTGTTATTTTGATCATGGCAAAGAATACTATGAATATCTTGTCAAAAGCCAGACAGGCTCCGACAAAACCCCCGAAGAACTGATTGAATGGCTGGATGATACGCTGCAGAATACAATAGTTCAGATGGCATTGCTTCTGTCATCCGATGACAGCCTTGCCGACAAACTGGATGAGGCCATTGATATTTCAGAGAACGACCCGAAGATTATTCTTCAAACCCTTCAGTCCTCGCTGAAAGAAGATTTTCCGGATGCAGTTTCCAGCCAATATACACTGAAATATGTTCCCGAATCATTGGAAGACAGCATGAATCCCGCCTTTTATATGATTCCGCCTGTGGATGTCACTGACAACAATGTGATTTACCTGAATAACAGCCAGATTACTGACAATCTGTCCCTTTTTACGACACTGGCCCATGAAGGCTATCCCGGACATCTCTATCAGCAATCTGCCTTCTCCGCCACAGACCCGGATCCCCTGCGCCAGGCTATGAACTTCCTTGGTTATGTGGAAGGCTGGGCCACTTATGCCGAAAATATGTCTTACACATGGACCGATCTGGATGACAATCTGGCCCGCTGCCTGCAGCTCAATCAGGATATCACGCTGGCACTCTACGGCCGGATCGATCTTGGCATTCACTATGAGGGCTGGACCACTGACGATGTGACGGAATTTCTGTCCGACTACGGCCTCGACGATGACGAAACCGTTCATTCCGTTTTTCGCGCCATTGTCTCCGATCCTGCCTCCTACCTTCCATACTGCATCGGTTATATGGAATTTAAAGAACTCAGAGATGATACCGAAGAAACCATGGGTGATGATTTTAATTTAAAAGAATTTCATCAATGTATCCTAAACATCGGACCATGTTCCTTTGATGTTTTAGAGAAATATATACAAAAAGATTATATTAGAGCTTGATTATCCTGTTCAACTTGACATTCACTCTTTAATCAACTAAACTATTGATTAGTGGTATACGCTGTACAAGCATGTACAAGCGTTCGACTTGAATTATTATTTCAGGAGGAGTATAGATATGTCAACAAAAGCTTATTATCCACTCAACGAAATCGGTGCCGGAAAAGTTGGTTTTTCCAAGACACGTTCTATCATCGAAGCTGCCTTCTACGGCAATAATGTTGTCAAAGTCAACACATTGAAAGAAGCTTATAATCTGGCCAAGAATTCACCTGGTACGATCGTAACAGATATGCCTGTTTACAGAGGTGAAGAATTCGGTCTTGACAGTGATGCAAGAGTACTTCTGTTCAATGACGGTGCCATCACAGGCCGTTACGCAACAGCCCGACGTATCGCAGGCGAACCCGGCGTTGACTGTGACGCACTGGACAAAGTTGTTATGGATGCCGTTTACACGGCAAGGTTCAAGAAATTGTATCATGCAACCGTTTACGCAGGCCTTGACCCTGAATTCATGGTGAAGTGCCACCTGCTGATTCCTGAAGGTGAAGAGAACATTCTTTACAACTGGATGCTGAACTTCCAGTATATGTCCGATGACTATGTTAAGATGTACAAAGCTTCCAAACCTGTCGGCGACGGCAAAGAAGCAGATATCTATATTTTTTCAGATCCACAGTGGATTCCGAACGAAGCACCTGGTGTCAGCCTTGACTGCTTAAGCGATCCTGCCAAGAAGACACTCTGCTATTTCAATACAGAGACAAACTGTGCATGCATCCTTGGTATGAGATACTTTGGTGAGCACAAGAAGGGCACACTTACAATGGTATGGGCCATCGCCAACCGCAACGGCTATGCTTCCTGCCACGGCGGCCAGAAGGAATACCTTCTTCCTGACGGCTCCAAGTACGTTGCTTCCGTTTACGGCCTGTCAGGCTCAGGCAAGTCCACTCTGACACATGCCAAACACGGCGGCAAGTATGAGATCAAAGTCCTCCATGATGATGCTTTCATTATCAATACAGATACATGCTCATCCATTGCCATTGAACCGACATATTTCGACAAGACTGCGGACTATCCGACAGGCTGCGCTGACAACAAATTCCTTCTGACAGCTCAGAACTGCTCCGCTACAATGGATGAGGACGGCAAGATCCAGCTTGTCACAGAAGATATCCGTAACGGCAATGGCCGTGCCATCAAGTCCAAGCTCTGGTCTCCGAACCGTGTGGACAAGATTAACGCCCCTGTTAATGCGATCTTCTGGATTATGAAAGACCCTACAATTCCACCGGTTGTTAAACTGAAAGGAGCTTCCCTTGCTTCCGTTATGGGTGCCACACTGGCAACAAAACGTTCTTCTGCAGAGAGACTTGCGCCTGGCGTTGACCCGAACAAACTGGTTGTTGTTCCTTATGCCAACCCATTCAGAACATATCCTCTGGCTAATGACTATGAGAAGTTCAAGAAACTGGTTGAAGAGAAGCATGTTGACTGCTACATCGTTAATACCGGCGATTTCATGGGCAAGAAAGTCCAGAAAGAAGATACTCTGGGTATCCTCGAAGCTATCGTTGAGAAACGTGCTGATTTCCATCAGTGGGGTCCGTTCTCCGATATCGAGATCATGGATTGGGAAGGTTTTGTGCCTAATATGCAGGACAAGAACTACACAGATCAGCTCAAAGCCCGCATGAACGACCGTGTCGACGAGATCAAAGCTTTCGCCACAGAAAAAGAGGGCTATGACAAGCTTCCTGATGATGCACTGGCTGCTATCCAGAAGGTTGTTGACGAACTGAAATAATTTAAATCATATCATAGAATTTTCCGACAGGAGGAGATGTCATCTGCATCGCCTCCTGTTTGCTTTTCATCCCTTTATTTTTCTTGCCGTCACATGGTACAAATGTTATAATGAGCCTTAGATATATGTACGTTATGGACTTCAGACAGGTCACATGTCAGAAGGTACAGAATAATTGTGAAAGGTTTATTTTTTATGGATAATTATGATCAGCTGAACGAAATCCTTGTTTATCTTTTTGATCATGCACTGGATATTGAACGGAATTTTCTTATCAGGGACACCTTCAAGGATATCTCCGTCAATGACATGCATGTCATCAATGCCATCGGTCTTCACAACGAAGTCAATATGTCCTCCCTTGCCAAGAAGGTAGGCGTCACCGTGGGCACGCTGACCATTGCCATCAACGGACTGGTTCGAAAGGAATATGTTCTTCGAACCCGCAGTGAAACAGACCGTCGTGTTGTTCTCGTATCTCTCACCGAGAAGGGTGAATCCGCCTTCCGGCATCATGAGGATTTCCACACCCGTATTGTAGATGCCATCCATGCCTCTCTGACCGAAGAGGAATGCCGGATCCTGATCAAGGGACTCTCCTCCTTTGAGAAGAATCTGAAGGATATCTGAGCACTGCACCCATCAAAAGACACAGAACCGACCTCACAAGTTGAAAGGTGGTAATAAAATGAAAGAAGAAACAACACGATTATCCGCGTCTTTGGAAGATTATTTAAAGGAAATATACCTTTTGAACCTTGAAGGTCAGGAAGTGCGCATCACAGATATTGCCCGTTCCCTGGGTATCTCCAAGCCAAGTGTCAACCGGGCCATGAATACCTTGAAGGAACTGGAACTGCTGGAACATGAGCATTACGGCAAGATTACCCTGACGGACGCAGGCCGTGACACAGCCAAGAATATCCTTGATACCAACAAGATCGTCTATCGTTTTCTCACGGAGATCCTTGATGTAGACGAACAGACAGCTCTTGCCGAAGCAGATCTGATGGAACACGACATCAGCAAAGGCACCCGCAAGAAACTGAAGAAATTCATCAAGAAATCTACTGATAAGAAATCCGCCGACAAAAAGTCCAAATAATAGACAAAATCCCTCATTTCAAAACCCAATGGCTTCTGAACCATATTGTTTTGAAATGAGGGATTTCTTCATCATATTCTATTATTTCACACTCTTATAAGATACTATTTCACAAGTTTGGAAATGGCCTTAAAGCATGGATTCGTTGAGTCCAGGGTCAGTTCGAACAGGACTGCTTCCGCTGTTGTCACAAGAATACCTTCCTGGATTGCTCTCTCAATGGCTATCTTCTTGTCTGCTTCCCGCCGTGAAGCAACTGCATCCACCACCATCACCGGCTGAAATCCTGCTGCCTTCAGATCGATACAGGACTGAAGAACACAGATATGTGCTTCTGTTCCCATCACAAGAATATTCTTCTTCCCCATACTCTCAAGCTTATCAAGAACCGCCTTATTTCTGCAACAGCTGAAAGATGCCTTCTCACAGTATTCCGTTGTGCCTGCTGCCTCATAAAGTGACGGCAATGTGTGGCCCAGTCCCTTTGTATACTGCTGAACGATCACCGTCGGAATCGACAGCACCTGAAGGCCTTTCAGAAGCATTGCAGCCTTCTCTTCGCAGGCCTTTGTCTCATTCATGGCCATCATCAGCTTCTCCTGCATATCAATCACAACAGCGCCTGTTTCTTCTGGTAAAATTCTCATCGTAAACCCCTCCATTATCTTTTTGTTTATCCGACATTTATAACCCCCGTGTCAGATATTCTCCCGTTTATTTTACCATCTGCACCCCGGTATGACAATATATTTCCCACCAACATACTGGAAAATTTCAACAATTTCAGTTGACATCTTCTTTCTTAAATGATATATTAGAACGCAGATAAATATGTATGTCAATGGAGACAATCGAAACACTTGTTTTGGTTGTCTTTTTTTGTTTTCCGCAGGCACGATTTCCCTTTGCCTGCCTGAAATAAGGAGGTTTTTTTGATGAAAAGCACAGGTGTTGTAAGAAAGCTGGATGATCTCGGAAGAATTACGCTCCCTATTGAGCTCCGACGCAACCTGAATATCGGCGAACATGACCCGCTTGAAATCTTTGTAGATGACGATCGCATTATTTTGAGAAAATATGAAGCCAGTGATATCTTTACCGGCAATATGGATGAACTGATCGATTTCCATGACAAGAAAGTTTCCAAGCAGTCCATTATGGAAATGGCCCGTCTTGCAGGACTTCATGTGATTGAGGGTGTCTGACAGAACAATGACCGCTCAAATATGTTTTATTTTTTTATATCAAAGCTCCCCAGTTGTAAAATGTGGGGAGCTTTGGAACTAGGCAATTAACTCCGATATATAACTATCTTTTTTCGACCATAAAGCTGGCTTTATTTCATATTCTTTCAACGCTCCTATGGCATCATCCGATATTTTTTTGTCTGTATTCTGAATAAATGCATATAATTTTGCTTCCGGCTGACGCATATCTTTTGTATCATTCCAAGCAAAAATAATATTTCTTGCTGCATTTAAATCCATATTATTTACAACTTTAATGAATCTCTCAGCTGACTTTTTTGAACGTGCAATAGCAAAATCATAATGCGTTGTTAGCTTACTCTTTCCAGTGAGACATATATTATCAACATAACGCACATCATTTGCATCAAAAAAGCTTTGTACATCATCAAGAAATACGGATTGTATGGTATTCTTTGATAAATAGAACATGTCACTTACCTTAACCATGCATTGTGCCAACATATGCTTTTTTAAAGGCAAATCATCCCTTGTACATTTTACAACTAACTCATTCGTATCTAACCGCGTTATCCCATACGCGGCAACTATTGAATTTAAAATTTTCTTTCGTCTTTCACTTGTTTCAATATCAAATCCACTAAACTCTAAGTCATTGATAGTTGCTCCATCATCTGTTATCTGATATGTTCCATCACCATTATCAACTATATATACTTCCACACAATCATTATTTCTATCCAGGAAAGGTAATGTTATTCTGAATATAGAATCCCTTATCTGATATTGTTCAATGTTCTGTTTCAGCCATTCCAAATATTGCTTACTAAAATCTATATCCAACTGAGCCATAATTATATCACCCCCTGAATATTATTCATAATAATATTGCAATATTCACAAAAGCCAGAAAAAATTTCCATAAAATTAATACAGTCTCTGTTAAAATCAATCGGTTCGAAATCTTCTAAACTATATGCCCATGGAAGATTTCCTGTATCATTCTCCATTTCTTTAAAAATATGTATATGATTTCTGGATGTTTTCGAACCATCTGGATTCATATGCGGTGCAGAATCAATATCTATTCTAACAAGCGGCAATTTGTTGCCTGCAAATCGATTCTGTATTTTAAACTTGGAAAATTCAATTCTTCCACGTCGGTCTACATCCAAATAGAACTTGTCATTTGTTGTTTTACTTTTTAAATCAAAAATCCCCGCTTCTCCACGGCTCGGCAAACTCACATTGTCTTTAACAAACACTTTTTTCATCTGTAACAAATTTTCAAATTCTAAGTTTGTCATACCTACACCCTTTTCGTACCAATTTACACTACTTCAATTAATATTTTATTTTCTTCCATTAGAGCTGTCAAGCACATGGCCTATATTATTTTATTTTACTCATTCTTCCCCACCGCTTATTAAATAAGCAATTTTTAAATTTATTTTGTATTATTCGCCTTTACAATCCACCAAATACTGATAAATATCCCGCTTCGTCACACCTCTGTCCGCTGCGACCTTTTTCATAGCTTGCTTCCGGTCCATCCCGTTGCCTGTATACAGCGCCATATGATCTTCAATGGACATACTCTCCCATGACTGCTGCTGTTCCTCATCCAGTTTCTTCTGAGAAACCCCCTCCAGCACAAGCACGATCTCCCCCTTCGGCTCATTGGCCTGATAATAGGCATACGCTTCACCAAGAGTAGCTCTGAACACCGTTTCGTGGCGTTTTGTAATCTCTCGGCATACAGAAACCTTCCTGTCCTCTCCTGCTGCCTCTATCAGCAGCGGAAGTGTCTTCAGCAGCCTGTGCGGGGCCTCATAGAAGACAGTTGTTCTCGTCTCTTTCTTCAAACGTTCAAGAACCACCTGACGCTCCTTCTTATCTGTTGGAAGAAAACCCTCAAAACAGAATCTGCGGGTGGATAAACCGGACAATGTCAATGCCGTAATGCAGGCTGCCGGCCCCGGAAGGGAAGTCACTTCTATTCCCGCTTCGTAACAAAAACGCACCAATTCCTCTCCCGGATCAGAAATTCCGGGTGTACCGGCATCCGTAATCAATGCAATGTTCGTACCGTCTAACATCTGATTAACCAGATATTTTGCCTTATCAATTTTGTTAAACTCATGATAACTTGTCATCGGTACATGTATGTCAAAATGATTCAGCAATTTAATGCTGTTGCGTGTATCCTCCGCAGCAATCAGATCCACCGATTTCAGTGTCTCAAGCACACGATACGTAATGTCATCCAGATTGCCGATAGGCGTTGCGCATAAATATAATTTTCCTGCCATTTCTGCCGATTCCTTTCTTTTCTGCTTCTATGCATCATTTTTCTTTATCATTTTCTCTGCATCATATTTTCACCCCTTCAGCATCCGGGGCTTTAGGCTTTGCTTAATCATCCCTATTATACTATAATCCCCCCTCAAATCCAACTTCCAAAATACCATCCGGACTACAGAAATTCTCCCATCTATGCTATAATAGAACCAACAACTCAGTACGAGCATTTTTCTTCAAAACATCACCATCAAAGGAGAAATCGACATGGAAGGTACAATCAAATACGTCAATCCCGAACAGAAATACGGCTACATCAAAGCCGAAGGCGAACATGACATCAGTTTCAAGATGAAAGAGGGCAGGGAGTATCCACTGAATGCCCATGTCACTTTCGATCTCATCGTCCTTGAGAATTCCCGAAGATATGCGGATAATATTGTTCTTCAGGAACACGGCCCAAGGAAGCACGGCAAATTGAAGATTTCCAATCCTTATGCCCCATCCAAAATTGAGAATCAGATTGCTGAGAATAAGGAATCCTGTGCCATTATCAGCGAGCTCATCAGCAAATCCCGCGGCACCAAAGAGACTGTATTTCCCTTCAATGACTATGCATATCTGCCGACTTACTACCAGCATCGCCCGGAGAACCAGTGGCTGATCGGTAAGCCAAGCGGCTACTGGATTAATGGCAATTCGCTTCTCTACCTCAAGATCAAGAAGCAGATCCGCTATCAGGGAACAACTCAGGGGAACGGCATAATGGTTCCGAAATATGGCTGCGACAGCCTGCTGCTGGGCAAGCATGTTTACAAGAATATCTGCGCATTTACAAAAAATGCCGGTATTCGCCCTGAATTCTACCATATTGCTTACTTAGATGGCGAGAATTCCGTGGCCATCATCAGTCTGGCGCAGTTGAATACCTTGCTTGAAAAGGGCTACAACGGCATTGCCATCGGCGAATATCCGGGTAAGCGGCCGGATCTGCCTAACCGCTATATGATTCCGGTCACCTGCTTCAAAGAATACCGTTAATAACCGATTTTTATCGGATATAGGATACCGAATGAATGATCCATATTACATGCAGCAGATAAAATGCAGAAAAAAGGCGGATGAGAAAATTCATCCGCCTTTTTTCTGCATTTTATCTGCTGCATCGCTATGCACTTATTCTAATAGCCATAGATATCATAGATCTCCGAAGTATAAACGCCGGGCTTCTCATAAACAATTAGCGGCTTTTCAATCTTAAGCATGGATTTTGCCCCTCGGATGCCCTCGATCAGCACCATATTCGGTTCTCTGTCCGCCATAGGGTACACCAGTTTCATTCGCTTCGGCTCAAGCTTATACTTCGTCATCGTCTGAAAAATCTCAACCAGTCTGAATGGCCGATGCACCATATAAAACCTGCCGCCGGGCTTTAACACTTTTGCCCCTTCCCGGACAACATCATCCAATGTGCACAATACTTCATGCCTGGCAATTGCCTTTGGCATATCAGGATTCTTCAGCCCATGGGTATCCGTCATATACGGCGGATTCGTCGTCACAACATCAAAAGAAGCAGCCCCGAATATCCCGGATGCCTCTTTGATATCGCCATTGACAATATCTATCTTCTGCTGAAGCCCATTGCAGGCTACACTTCTGGCCGCCATATCCACACTTTCTTCCTGTATCTCAAGTCCCGTAAAATGCTCACCATCCGTCTTCGCTGCCATCAGAATCGGGATAATGCCTGTACCCGTTCCGAGATCCAGTACCCTTTCACCACGTTTTGCCCGTGCAAAACCTGAAAGCAGAACAGCATCCATGCCAAAGCAAAACTTTGCCGGATTCTGAATAATACGGTAGCCATTTCTTTGAAGTTCATCAAATCTTTCACCGGGTAATAAATAATCCATTATAATGATGACTTTCCTTCCTTACGGTCCATCGCCTCAAGGGCTTTCAGCTCCGCATCATTCACATTGCCTTTATCTCTGCGGCGTTTCGGACGGAACTTCAGCTGGCTTACCTTATACTCACGGATCTCTTTCTCGTCATTCTCAAGGGTGACGATCACCTTCACAAGCTGTCTCAGTACGCTGACACTCTGTACTTCACCTTTAAAGCCATCATCTGTCGTCACACGATCACCGATATTCGGCAGCTTGCTGTTGAGCCACTCATACGTCTCCTCTTCATTCTTCAGACAGCACATCAGTCGGCCGCAGACACCGCTGATCTTTGTCGGATTCAAAGATAAATTCTGTTCCTTCGCCATCTTAATCGACACAGGTGCAAATTCCGACAAAAATGTATGACAGCAGAGGCTTCTGCCACAGATACCGATACCGCCCATGATCTTCGTCTCATCACGGACACCAATCTGACGCAGTTCGATACGTGTCTTGAATACCGAAGCCAGATCCTTCACCAGCTCACGGAAATCAATTCGTCCGTCTGCTGTAAAGTAAAAAAGGACTTTATTGTTGTCAAATGTATATTCCGCATCAATCAGCTTCATCTGCAGTTTGTGCTTGGCAATCTTCTCAAGGCAGATCTTAAATGCGTCTTTCTCTTTCTCTTTATTCTTGCGTTCAATCTCATCGTCTTCCGGTGTTGCAAGACGAATGACAGCCTTCAAAGGCTGTATCACTTTGCTGTCGTCTACTTCACGCGGTGCAATGAGCACATGGCCATATTCAATACCTCTCGCAGTCTCCACAATCACATTCTGCCCCACTTCTATATCCAGATCCAGCGGGTCAAAATAATAGATCTTACCTGCGTTTCGGAATCTCACGCCAATTACCTTTACCATTTTAATTCTCCTTTATTGTTAATAGCAGCATCTCCATCGTAATATCAAAATTAACATTGGCATTCAGACGTACTTTTGCCTTCTCCAATGCCTCCATAATGTTATTCAGTCCTTCATAAGAAGACGTCGTAGCTTTCTTCTGAAGGTACTTGTGCTCGTCCTGATACACCAGTTGGTTGATATCTTCTGTCGCTTTGAGGATCAGGACATCCCGATACCAGACCATCATCAGATCAATCAGATCTCTGATATCCATTTTATAAGTGGTCATATCATGAATAGCTGCAACAATTTCATATACTTCCATATCATCTACTCGTTTCAGGAGTCTCAGAAGGAAATCCTGCATTTCCCTGAAATGTTCGGAAGTCGCCATCATGATTGCCTTACCGACATTGCCCTGCGCATAGGCTGCACATACTCTGGCCTGATAATCCGGCAGCTGATACTTCTGCATCAGATACTGCTGGATCAGCTTCGTATCCACGCTTCTCAGATTCATAATAATACATCTTGAACGAACAGTCTGAAGCAGTACATCCAACGTATTCGTCAGAAAAAGAATCACTGCATATTCCGGCGGTTCCTCAATGGTCTTCAGAAGGGCATTCTGAGCCTGAACTGTCATCTTCTCAGCTTCATCTATAATATAAACTTTATATTTGCTGCTGTATGGCTTAATCACAATGTCATTATTAATCTGTTCACGAACTTCATCTACACCGATGCTGTTCGCTTTCTCATGGGTAATCCATTTCACGTCCGGGTGATTGCCGCTGTCAAACTGATGGCACGCCCGACACATATTACATGAATCACCATATCCTGCCTCACACACCAGCGCCTTCGCAAAAGCTTTCGCCAGCATATTCTTTCCTGAACCGTTCTCACCGTTTAATATATAAGCGTGAGAGACCTGATGATTCTTAAGTGCACTCCTGAAATGTTCAATAATCTGTTCATGTCCGATAATATCGCCGAAACCTGTCATACATATCACCTCTATCAACAGTATAACATATATTCACTATTTTTTGTACAATTGATGCTTTTTTACACTGTGAATTTTTATTCATTTATTCTTTCAAAATATCTTCACAGCACGGACAATCTCCCGGCAGCATGCATCAAAATCAATATTTTCGTAGCGTTTTAAAATGCCCGCTTCAGCAATTTTTTCCTCCGAAAAATCCTGTCGATCTGCCAGATAACGCCGACATAACTCAGCATAATTCGGCACATCCTGCATCCTTTCTCTGGCAAGAGCACGTTCTAAACGCAGACCGTCTTCCACTTCAATATAAAGGGGCACAACCTGTTCTTCCCCGAAATACCGTTTCATCTGATTATACACTTCCAGCGTACCGATCAAAATCGCATTATCCCTGTCCAGACGAATCTGTCCGTCATCCACCGTAAAATAATGCCACGGTCCGTTTATTGTCTCATAGGTCCTGCTTTCAATGACTTTTCCGTTCTGACACATTTTTTCATAAGCGGCCTGATCAACAAAATAGTACCCAACGCCGTTTTCTTCCCCTTTTCTCATTGGTCTGGTGGTGTACGGCACAATTTCTTTCAGACCCAGCTCCTTATTATCCCTCAAATATCTGAAGATAGCATCTTTTCCCGATGCACTTTTCCCTATCAGGCAAAATAACTTTCCCATATCATTTCTCTTTCTATTGGCATTTTCCTTATTATTTCTATTGCCATTTTTCTTATTATCTATTTTCTGTCATCAGGCAGCGTTCCACCCAATTCCCGGCAAACGATTCTCAGCAAATAATCCGAACATCCCGTTCCTCATACACGCCGCTGACATGCAGTCCATCTGACAGCCACCAATGAATCGTACCAATGACCGCCCCTGTAATCATCTCCCCCGGCGTTACAATCGGAATTCCCGGCGGATACAGATAAATATAGTCCGCTGCAATTTCGCCTGCAGCATCATCCAGCCTGCACAAAATCTTTTTTCTTTGTTCTGCATCGTAAATGGTCATTTTCTGACTGACAACCGGAAGTTTCGCCCAGTCATGCAGCTTCTCCTCTTCATCCAAAGCATCCTTTTTGGCTTCGTTTTGTTCAAGCATCGCATTGATCTTCGCATCTGTCTCCACCAGCGCATGAAGAAGCCGATCATAGCCTTCTTCTGAGTCTCCCACCGCCGTCATGGCAAGCACATATTCTGCTGAAACCATTTCCATCTGAAGATGGTAATCATGTAACAGTATCTCATGAAATTGTCTGCCTGTCATGCCTGTATTTCTCACCGACAAAACTATTTTTGACTTGTCATAATCCTTTGAACATGCAGCGTCCAGCTCTTCGTACTCAGGAAGCTTAATCCAACGGCATTGCTCATGAATGGCATTTCTCAGTTTCTGCAGTCGTTCTGTGTATGCCTTATATAACATTTCACCATTTTCTGACAACATGTGCAGACAGCCATCAATACTCCCCATCAAAATATATGAAGGACTGCTGGTCTGGTAAATGGTCAGCATTCTTCTGATTCTTTCTCTATCGATCAAATCCCCATTCAAATGGATTAAAGCCGTCTGTGTCATTGCAGGCAGCGTCTTATGCGTACTCTGGATAACCACATCCGCGCCGCATGCCACTGCACTTTTGGGAAAATAATCAGAAAAACAAAAATGTGCACCATGCGCCTCATCCACAATCACCGGTACACGATGCCTGTGTGCAATCTCACAGATTGCCTCAATATCTGATACCACACCATCATATGTTGGAGATGTAATCACAATTGCCTGGATATTTTGGTGAGTTATCCACATTTTTTCAACATCTTGTGGATAAATCCCTTCGTTTATCCCGTATTTTGTATTTATTGGAGGATAAATATAATAAGGTTTCAAATGATGCAGCTCAATGGCGTGATATACCGCCTTATGACAGTTCCTTGCTGCAAGGATTTCTCCGCCATCCCGGCATATTCCGGCAATCGCTGCAAGAAGCCCCGCTGTGCTGCCATTGACAATAAACGCTGTCTCTTCCGAATGATACAGCTCCGCCGCAAATAGCTGTGCATCTTTTAAGATGCCTTCCGGTTCATGCAGATTGTCAAATCCATCAATTTCCGTAATATCCATCTCATATAAATGTCCCATCTCTTTTGGACCCAGGCGCCGCTTATGCCCCGGCATATGAAACGGATAGACATCTGTGCGCCCATACGCCTCAAGTCTCTCAAGCAAGGGCTGTTCATCATTTCTTTCTATTTCATTATTTTTGCACATTTTATTCAATCTCCAGCCAGTTTTTTCACTCTCTGCCTCACCCTCCGCAAAAGCAGGACTATTGTTTCAATATAGATAAAAAGGGCTGCCGCGTCATGTCATGAGCCGACAACCCTTTTCCTCTCCTCTATTCTCACTGTCCGCTTCGCATCAGCGTTCCAAATACAGTTTACATAAATCTGCAGTTTCAACCGGCTTCTCCATATGCGGCATTCCCTTTGTGCCCTCCATCCGAACAGCCTCTATTGCAGGATTAAAATGCGTATACCCTGCAATCGTATCATCCATACCCTCCATGGCTTCTCCGCCGATAATATACATGCTGTGATCAATTTGCTTCAATGCATACACAACATTGATTCTCGTATAGTATCCAACCTGGCTGGCATATGCAAAGCGCGCTGCAAATCCGCCCAGATGGGCCGCTTCATAAAACATATCTTCCATGCCTGGTTCAATCCTGTCTCCATTATAATAATATTTCGTCCTAAAATCTCTCTTAACCTTCCATCTGGAATTCGCCAGAACATAATACAGCGTACCAACTAACGGCAGCTGCAGCAGATAACTCAGGCACTTCTGCTGTGGTCCCGGTGTCCTGATCATATGATCCAAGGATTCAGGATTAATAAAAATAAAACGACCATATAATGAAGGCTCACTGTGACAGGCCATCACTGCAATCGACGACGTATCCCCGCTTGTAATAATATCCGTCTTTGTCTTGATCACATGCTTAACAAAATCATTCACTGCCTGCACATACAGATAATTGGTATAGACCATCTTCTCTTTCTGTGATCGGCCGCATCCCGGAAGATCAATCGTATAAACCGTATGATCCTCCGCCAGTTCATCAATCATCGACTGCCATTCACAATCTGACCCCGAAGCACTCAGCTGATGCAACAGTAAAACAGGGCGTCCTTCACCTTTTCTTGCATAATATATATCACCAAACCGCCAGTTATAATAAGACTTTTCTTTTGATGTCAACAAATCCTTCATCGTTGACAGGAAAAAAACAAGGCGGTTCATACCATAAACAGCACCTGCCGCAGCAGCTGCAGTTACGATCCCTTTAAGAAGCTTTTTTCTGCTTTCTTTCACACTATCCGCTCCTTTCTGTCAAGTACTATTATTATATGTCATGTTTGCAATATTTACAAGTCTCTATCATAGCTTGCTTCCCGTAATTTGCCTTTATATCCTCTTGAAAAAGTGTGGATATTTTTTCAAATCTATTGTAAAATAATAGAACATATGTTAAAAACAATAGAGAACATCTTATACAATCAGCAGATCTACCGCTTTTCAGCTTATTTTCTGTTCAATTATGTTCTTTTTTGTTATTTGTTACCGCTAGCTAACATTTTATAAGTTTAAGCTATCTTTTAGTATAGAAAGGTGTTTTTAATGAAGAATCAAATTGTCAATTTACTGTCTCAGAACATCGAAGTTCTGACCAGCGAAGAAATCTCACAGCTTATTGAAATTCCACCAAAACCGGAAATGGGTGATTTTGCATTTCCATGTTTCCGTCTTGCCAAATCCTATCACAAGGCGCCTCCTATGATCGCACAGGACCTGAAAGAGTCCATTGGTGATCAGGCATTTTTAAGTGAAATCAAGGTTGTAGGCGGTTACCTCAACTTTTATGTCGATAAAGCACAGTATGCACAGCAGATTATCGATAAGTATAACAACGCAACTGATTATGGCTGTTCTGATCAGGGTAAGGACAAGACAATCTGTATCGACTACTCTTCACCTAACGTTGCTAAGAATTTCCATGTTGGCCATCTGAGAACAACCATCATCGGTAATTCTCTGTATAAGATTTTCTCCAAGCTCGGTTATAAAGTCGTTCGTATCAATCATCTCGGCGACTGGGGCACTCAGTTCGGCAAATTAATTGTTGCCTACAAGAAATGGGGCAGTCGTGAAGCCGTTGAAGAAAAAGGTATTGAAGAATTAATGGATATCTATGTCAAATTCCACGAAGAGGCTGAAAAGGATGATTCGCTGAATGATGAAGCACGTGCCTGGTTTCTGAAGATGGAACAGGGTAACGAAGAAGCCCTTGAGATCTGGCAGTGGTTCCGTGATATCAGCTTAAAGGAATTTATGCGTGTTTACAACATTTTAGGTATGGAATTTGATTCCTTTGCCGGTGAAAGTTTTTATCGCGACAAGACAGCCGATGTTATCAAGCGCCTAACAGATGATGGCTTATTAAAGGAAAGCCAGGGTGCTATGATTGTTCCTCTGGACGAATATGATATGCCGCCTTGTATTGTTGCCAAGAAGGACGGAAGTTCCATCTACGCGACACGAGATCTTGCTGCTATTCTTTATCGTAAGGCAACTTACAACTTTGACCGTTGTCTCTATGTCACAGGTCTTGAACAGAAACTGCATTTTGCACAGGTATTCAAGGTTATTGAATTAATGGGCAACGATTACGCCAAGAATCTTGTGCATATTCCTTATGGTCTCGTAAGCCTTAAGAGCGGTAAGATTTCTTCACGTAAAGGTAATGTTATTTTTGCAGAAGATCTGCTTCGTGAATCAATCAATAAGACAACAAGCATTATTGAAGAGAAGAACCCTGATATTCCTGATAAAGAAGAAGTTGCCAAACAGGTTGGTATCGGTGCTATTATCTTCAATGATTTATACAACCAGCGAATCAAGGATGTCATCTTTGACTGGAACAAGCTGCTGAATTTTGATGGTGAGACAGGTCCTTATGTTCAGTATACTTATGCACGTGCTTCAAGTGTACTGAGAAAGATCGGCGAAGTACCTGATACAATTGACTATACATTATTAACCGACGAAGCATCTATCGGTCTCTTAAAGGAAATTGAAAGATATCCTCAGGTAATCAAAGATGCAGCTGAACGTTATGAGCCTTCAGTTATTGCTCGATACAGCATTGATTTAGCCCATGCATTTAATAAATTCTATCATGAGTGTCAGATCAACGTTGAGGACGAGACAACCAAATATACAAGAACCAATGTTGTAAAGATTGCACGTTACATCATCAAAGACGCTTTATCATTACTTGGTATTCAGTGTCCTGAACAAATGTAATCCGCAACTGTGTGATTTTAAACCGTTGTTTTAAAGAATCTTGATTCTGGTACAAACAAAGCCAATGTTTCACGTGAAACATTGGCTTTTCTATTTGTATAATAGTAGTCGCCTTAGCCTTCCGAATTTGCGTAGGATTTTTCATGTGAAACATCCTCATATCTCCTGCTTGTATTCCAAATGTTTCACGTGAAACATGAAATATACTATTTTTATATGTTTTTCACAAATGTTTCACGTGAAACATTTATAATATAGGTAGATTATTTTTATAAGAAATGTTATAATTTAATGAGCGTTATTAGAGCAATGATTAATCCGGGAATTTTAATCCGGATAATAAAACAGAGTAATATAAGGAGGATTTATGAGCAGAATTATTGCTGTCGCAAACCAAAAAGGTGGCGTAGGAAAAACAACAACAGCTATCAATTTGTCTGCATGTCTGGCAGAAAAGAACAAAAAAGTATTAACTTTAGACATGGATCCTCAGGGGAATACAACAAGTGGGTTAGGCGTAGACAAAAACCAGACAGAAAACACCGTCTACGAACTGATTCTGGATGAGTCTGAACTTTCTGAATGCATCTATCCAAGCGTTATGGAGAATCTGTCTGTTATTCCATCCAACATCAATTTGTCCGGTGCCGAGATTGAATTGATAGGATTTGAAAACAAAGAATACCTTTTGAAATCCAAACTGGATATGATTAGAAGTGACTATGACTATATTATCATTGACTGCCCGCCATCTTTGAATCTTCTTACAATCAATGCTATGGCTGCAGCGGATTCTGTTATTGTTCCGATCCAATGTGAATACTATGCCCTTGAAGGTTTATCTCAGTTAATACATACCATTGATTTAATTAAGGAACGATTGAATCCGAAGCTTGAAATAGAAGGCGTTGTTTTCACGATGTATGATGCCAGAACAAACCTTTCTCTACAGGTTGTTGAGAATGTCAAGGAAAATCTGGACAAGAATATTTATAAAACCATTATTCCTAGAAATGTACGACTTGCAGAAGCACCAAGTTACGGAATGCCAATCAATATGTACGATTCCCGATCTGCCGGTGCTGAAGCATATAGATACCTTGCAGAAGAAGTAATTGAGAAAGAGGATGAAAACGAATGGCTGTAAAGAAGAAAAAAGGGCTCGGGCGCGGGCTGGATGCTCTTATCTCCCCAACAACATCACTGACAACACATTCCGAGACAACTGCACCTAAGAAATCCGAATTGCAATCCACATCTTCAAAGACTGAAGCGGATTTAAAGTCAACTCAGAAAGATGCGACCCATTCTTCCAATATTGTTGAGAAAATCGTTGAAGTGCCTGTTGAAAAGGTCGTTGAGAAAATCGTTGAAGTACCTGTCGAGAAAGTTGTAGAGGTACCTGTTGAGAAAATTGTTGAAAAAGTCATTGAGAAAAATGCAGAAACACTTGTTAAAATTGATGAAATAGAGCCAAACAGAAGTCAGCCCCGACAAAATTTTGATGAGGATGCACTTCAGGAATTAGCCGATTCTATCAAACTCCACGGCATCATCCAGCCGCTGATTGTACAGAAGAAAGATGATTTCTACACGATTATCGCCGGCGAAAGACGCTGGCGTGCAGCCAGATTGGCCGGACTCACAGAAATCCCCGTTATTATTAAGGATTACACGCCAATGGAGAGTATGGAGATTGCATTGATTGAGAATCTTCAGCGTGAAGACCTGAATCCAATTGAGGAAGCCATTGCCTTCCAGAAATTAATTGATGAATACGGCTTAAAGCAGGAAGAAGCAGCCGAAAAAGTATCCAAGAGTCGAACTGCTGTAACAAATTCTCTGCGTCTGTTAAAACTGGACAACAGAGTTAAACAAATGATCGTTGACGAAATGATTTCAAGCGGACATGGCCGTGCATTACTGGCTATTACAGACCTTGAACTGCAATATACACTGGCCATGAAAATATTTGACAACAAATTAAGCGTACGAGAAACAGAACGCTTAATCAAAAACATGCTTGCTGACAAGAAAAATAAGAAGGCAGCCGGTATTGACCCACAGACAGCCATTATCTATCATCAGTTAGAGGATAAAATCAAGTCAATCATTGGTACAAAAGTTCAGATTAATGCAAAAAGCAATAAAAAAGGCCGCATTGAAATAGAATATTACTCTGAAGAGGATCTTGAAAGAATTGTTTCTTTATTAGAAACAATTAAATAATACTTAAACTAACAAGGAGGTAAAAATGGAAAGTAAAATCTTTGCCAAATTAAATTTTGATCCGGGCATATTAGTTATACTTTCACTTATCCTGACTGTTGTGGCAATTGTACTTGTCATTATGCTTGTCTTAAGACAGTCACGACTTGAAATGAATTATAAAATCTTTATGAAAGGTAAAAATGGAAAAACCCTTGAGGATACCTTCAAAGCACAATTTGATGATATTGATCTTGTAAAAGAGCAGACTGACTTACTTCATAAACGCATGATGTATGTAGAAAAGAGTTTAAACCGTTCCTATCAGAAATGCGGCGTTGTTAAATATGATGCATTTAAGGAATTAGGCGGTCAATTAAGTTTTGCCTATGCACTTCTCAATGACAGCAATACTGGTTTTGTTATGAACTGTATCCATAGCCGTGAAGGTTCTTATACATATATCAAGGACATCGTACGCGGTGAATGTGAACTGCCATTAAGCGAAGAGGAAGCAGAAGCTGTCAAAAATGCAATTGCATCTAACTCACCACAACCGACAACAACCACCATTGCCGGAGGCAAGAAAATTCGAAAAATCACCAAATCAAAGGCACAGTCTGAAGAGACGCCTTCGAAAAAAGAAGCTGTTGCTAAGAAGAAATCTGCTTCTCAGTCAACCACGAAAGAAAATGAATAAAACACTTGCAACTATGAGAAACACGCTCCGCGAGTTTCTCAAGTTATCGCGGCCTCTACACTCCGTTTCGGTCGTTGCTAAACAAGCGCCACTGGCGCTTAGCAACGCCAAAGTCTCGTGCAAGCACGGACTTTGGCTCGTTGCTCGCGTAAATAAAAAAGATCCTGAATCAAATGCGACTCGGGATCTTTTTACGATTGTTAATGACAACATTTATGTGTATTAAAATACTGTTTTAAATCCAGGGATAAATGATTATTTTCAATTGAAAAACCATATTTCTTAAAATAATCAGGCATATGATAAATATCATTGCTTACCAGATAATGTGCACCGCTCTGATAAGCTTTGTCAAAAATCATATGCATAATGAAATCGCCGTAACCATTCTTTCTGAACTCAGGAAGCACAGCCAATCCATCAAATTTGAAAACACCATCAAAATCAAAGATCAGTCTGGCCGTTCCCACCGGTATCTCGTTTTCATTATACAAAAGAAGATAAATCGCCATGTCTTCACTATTAGAATTTTTCCAAGTTTCAACATTCTCATTCATATCTTCTTCAAAAACATCCTGATAAATCTTCATACATTTACTGAGATCATCATTCATTGTATTGAGATAAACGCCTCTAATCATGTTCTGCCTCCCTATTGTAATGGCTCTTTCGATGGTGTGCCAGCTTTTCTCGGATATTTTTTCCCTGTTGATTTGATTTTTTTAATCGGAACCAATGTCCTCGCAAAATCTGTCTCAGGAAGTACAAAACTACAGACCTTTCCGATTTCTCCTCCAAGAATTCTGATTGCCTTTTCTGATTCTCTTAATTCATTATCCACATTCCCAGATTTGTATGAGACAAATTGTCCACCGATTTTTACAAATGGTACACAATACTCGCTTAATGTTGATAGATTAGCCACTGCACGCGATGTGCAAAGATCATACTGCTCACGATACTCTTTTCTATGGCCGAAATCTTCAGCACGCCCATGGCATGTCTCAACATTTTCCAAGCCCAACGTTTCTACAACTTCATTCAGAAAATTAATTCTCTTGTTCAACGAATCCAATAATGTGATTTTCAGATGCGGAAAGGCAATCTTCAGAGGAATCCCCGGAAATCCGGCACCGGTTCCCACGTCAATGGCACTCTGAACCTGGTGTATATCCACCGCATTGACAATCGATAGACTGTCAATATAATGCTTATCAATAAATTCGTCAAATTCAGTAATTCCAGTCAGGTTCATGACCTTATTTTTTTCTACAACCATTTCATAATATGTTACATATTGATTATATTGTTTGTCACTTAATTCAATATGTAACATATTAACTTTTTTCTTAAAGCTTTCAATCGAATACATATTTTTCCTCATTTATTCTCTATTGGCGGTTTCATGTGTATCATTTTCCGGCTTTTCATCGTTGTGCATGTCCTGCATATGCTGCTTCTGACCACCCTGAGACAAATGAATCAGCAAAACAGAAATATCTGCAGGTGTAACACCGGATATACGTGACGCCTGGCCAATTGAAACCGGTTTAATCTTATCCAGCTTCTGCTGTGCCTCAATTCTAAGGCCATGGATATCTGAATAACAGATATCTTCCGGAAGTGTCTTACTTTCAAGTTTCTTAAACTTCTCTACCTGACTCAACTGACGTTTTATATAGCCATCATATTTAATGCTGATCTCTACCTGATCAGTCACCTCATCCGGCAATTCAGGTCTATCCTCATCAATATCTGCCAACATCTTATAATTCAGCTCAGGTCTGCGGATCAACTCAGCCAATGTAGCAGCTGTTTTCAATGGTGTACTGCCGCATGCTTCCAACAATTTCTGTGTCTTCGGACCCGCACCAATATTGACATGGCTGACACGTTCAATCTCCCGATAAATCAACACTTCCTTCTGAAGCAGGTGTTGATATCTTATATCATCAATCAAACCGATATCATGACCAATTGCTGTTAATCTCTGATCAGCATTATCCTGTCTGAGAAGCAGTCTGTATTCTGCCCTGGATGTCATCATTCGATACGGTTCATGGGTTTCTTTCGTAACCAGATCATCAATCAGAACACCAATATAAGCATCCGAACGCTTCAGGATCACCTGATCCCTTCCAAGCACCTTCATCGCCGCATTAATACCGGCCATCAATCCCTGTGCCGCCGCTTCCTCGTATCCCGAACTGCCATTAAACTGACCGCCGCTGAACAGACCACTGATTTTCTTGAATTCCAACGTTGGTTTCAACTGCGTAGCCGGAATACAATCATATTCTATCGCATAAGCATTACGGACAATCTTCGCATGTTCAAGTCCCGGCACCGTATGATACATCTGATACTGAACATCCTCCGGAAGAGAACTGGACATACCTCCCACATACATTTCATTTGTATAAAGACCCTCAGGCTCCAGAAAAACCTGATGTCTGTTTTTATCGGCAAACTTGACAACCTTATCCTCAATAGACGGACAATATCTTGGCCCTGTTCCCTCAATAATACCCGCATAAATCGGTGAACGATCCAAATTGTTTCTGATGATCTGATGTGTTTCCTCATTGGTATAAGTCAGCCAGCAAGAAACCTGCTCCTTCTGTACCGATGCCGGATCCGTTGTAAATGAAAACGGCACAACCGTCTCATCCCCAAACTGCTCCGCCATCTTACTGAAATCAATGGTTCTCTTGTCCATTCTGGCCGGAGTTCCGGTCTTAAAACGTACCAGCTCAATCCCCTCTCTCTTAAGGGCTTCAGACAGATCATTAGCCGCCTTTAATCCGTTTGGACCTGTATAAGTAATTGTTTCACCGCACAAACATCTGGCCTTCAAATAAGTACCTGTGGCAAGCACAGCCGCTTTACATGGATAAATTCCGCCTGTATGCGTCTTCACACCTGTCATACATCCTTCTTCCACGATAATGTCCACAATCTCAGCCTGTTTGATTGTAAGATTATCTGTATTCTCAAGGGTCTGGCGCATTTTTCGGCTGTAATCCGCTTTATCAGCCTGTGCACGGAGAGAATGAACCGCAGGTCCCTTTGAACTATTTAACATTTTTGACTGAATGAATGTCTTATCTATATTCTTTCCCATCTCACCGCCAAGGGCATCGATTTCCCTGACAAGATGTCCCTTTGAGCTGCCGCCAATATTCGGATTGCAAGGCATCATTGCAATGCTTTCAACACTAATTGTAAAAATAATCGTCTTAAGTCCGAGACGCGCACAGGCGAGGGCCGCTTCACAGCCTGCATGTCCAGCGCCTATGACCGCCACATCGTATGCTTCGTATTTATATTCCACCGTTTTGTACTCCTTTATTTTCCCATGCAGAAATCACTGAAAATTGTATCCACCAGATCATCTTCCACTGCTTCGCCGATAATATGTCCCAGCTGCTCATAAGCATCCATCAGATCTATTGAGAAGAAATCCTCCGGCATCCCATCTTCTATGCTGTGCATCACCATTTTGAGGCTTTCAAGCGCTTCTGCAATCGCAGCTTTATGTCTCACGTTGGTAATGCAAAGCTCATCGTTGTAGTGAATATCACCTGCGAAAAACATGTCTTTCAATGTATCCTCAAAAATATCCAGTCCTGTTTCTTCTCTGGCTGATATTTCAATTATCGGTGCCTGCAGCTGCTTCTCAATATCTGAGCGTGACACAACCGGCCGGAGATCTGATTTATTCATCAGCACAATGACCTTTTTGCTCTGGATCATCCGAATAATGTCATCGTCATTCTGATCCATCTCCGTTGAACTATCTACAACATAGATGATCAGATCCGCTTCCTCCGCAAAATCGATTGCCTTCCTGACACCGATTTTCTCCACAACATCCTCTGTCTGACGAATGCCGGCCGTATCGATAATATTCAGCGGAATACCATGTATACTGACATGTTCCTCCAGCGTATCCCTGGTTGTGCCGGCAATTTCCGTGACAATGGCTCTATTCTCACCCAGAAGTACATTCATCAATGAAGACTTTCCTGCATTCGGCTTTCCCAGGATAACAGTCTTGATTCCCTCCTTGACCAGACGGCCATTATCTGCGGAATCCAGCATTTTCTGAAGTTCTGCCATATACCCGCGCACCTGAACAGCCAACTCATCGCCAAAACCTTCTGCCTGAATGTGTTCAGGATCATCCAGAGCCGCTTCAATAAACGCAATATTGCCTATAATTCCTTTTCTTAACTTCTCTATCCTTTTCTTGACACTTCCTCTTAACTGGTTCAGAGAACTCTCCAGTGCCATATCACTTTTCGCATTAATAACATCAATCACGGCCTCCGCCTGAGACAGATCAATCCGTCCATTCAAAAAGGCACGCTTTGTAAATTCTCCCGGTTCTGCCAGTCTGGCGCCGTATTTCAATACCGTCTCAAGGAGCTTTTTCATAACAACCACACCGCCGTGACAATCTATCTCGACAACGTCCTCTCTTGTATAGCTGTTCGGCCCCCTCATAATCAATACCATGACCTCATCAATGAGGCAGTCTCCATCATAAATATAGCCATAGTGAATCGTATGTGTTGAGACATCACTCAGTCTCTTTCTGCCGCCAGGGCTTCTGTAGATCCGGTCAACAATCGTCACCGCATCATCGCCGCTGAGCCTTACTTTTCCGATACCTGCATTCGTCATGCCTGTGGATATCGCTGCAATTGTGTCACTCTGCATTTTCTACCTCCTGCACATCCCGGCACCAAGTGCCCTTTCGGTGTCACAGAAAATTCCACCCAAATTCCTGCCGACACAAAAAAGCTGCCGCATCCCGGGCTTCGTATTCCATCAAATAGAATACACGCCTTACTGATGCGACAGCTCCCTGATCATATGCCAGATTTATACATTCAAGAACGCCTCCGGCGTGCTGCCTGCATCAGACATTATCATTACTATCGTTATGCTCATTATTCTCCGCAGGTCTTTCAACTTCTTCACGGCTGTAAGAACGTTCTCTTCTATAGCCTCTCTCGCGGTTATAATTATTTTCACGATTATAGCGTCCCTCACGGTTGTAACCACTTCTAGGACTTCTCTCCCGGTAATCTTTCTTTAAAGTAATCACAACCTTACGGTATGGTTCCTCACCTTCACTGTGTGTTTCTACATAACGGTCATTCTGAAGTACAGAATGAATCACACGGCGCTCATAAGGATTCATTGGCTCAAGGGATACCGGTCGTCTTGTTCTCTTCACCTTATAGGCAAGATTCTTCGCAAGATTCTCAAGTGTTGCCTTTCTTCTCTCACGATAATTCTCTGTGTCCACTTTAATGCGGATATAAGAATCACTTTCCTTGTTCACAACCAGACTGATGATGTACTGAAGAGAATCCAGTGTCTGTCCTCTCTTACCGATCAGCAGACCCATGTCTTCACCATCAAAGACAATATTCATTGTTCTGCTCTCTTCATCATAATCCACTGTACTATTGACATCCACATTCATGGCTTTAAACAGTCTTGCAAGGAAATCCTTTGTATGGTCAAGAAGATTGAACTTCTTACGTGCTTTAATCACTGCCGGCTTGCTGCCGATCAGTCCTAAGAAACCTGTGCTTCCTTCAGTAATTACTTCATATTCAATCTTATCGCTTGGCACTTCAAGCTTAATAGCAGCTTCAGAAATAGCATCTTCAACTGTCTTCGCACTTACTTCAATATATTCCATGCATGTAATCCCCCAAATTAATCGTCATGCCGATTCAGCATATGCGCATATCCGGATATGGACTTCTTATCCGCCTCTGCATTGTTCTTATCAACCTTCTTGCTGCTCTTTCCGCCGGCATTAGAAGATTCACTCTTCTTCTCTGCCTTTGCATCTCCATTGCCTTTGCCTGCATTAGCAATCTGAGAAATAGAACGACGATCAATATTCTTTGTCTTCATAGCTGCATATTCTTCAAGTTTTGCGTTCTGTTCACCGCGTTTCTCGGCTTTCTTTGCAGCTTTCTCTTTATTAGCCTCGATAATATCATCTACACTCTTGTTATTAAAGAACTTATCAATAAACAGGTAAATGATTGTTCTGAATACAGCACTTGCAATCCAGTAAATACCCATACCGGAAGGAAGTGTAATACAGAAGAATACTGACATGAACGGCATCATCAGGTTCATGGTATTCATTGTACTGCCCATTGTCGAATCCAAATCCGGCTTCGGCTGATTTCTCTGGGAAACCTTCAGGTTCGCCCACTGTGAAAGACCTGCCAGTGCAGGAATGATAATACCAGGGAATATACCACTGATACCATGTCCAAGTGCCACAGGCGCATCTGCAATATTCAGACCACCCGGAATGCTGTTTATATGAATGATCTCGGTAGAATACTGAGAAATCGCACTCACAACATCTGCACTGCCTGAAAATGCATCACTGACAGCACTCCATCCTGTACTCTTAACAACATAAAGTGCATCAATAATCTTATTGATATTGCTAATATCAAAATTGGAAACTCTCAGACTCATTTCCTTGATCAGTGTTGTCATAATATCGCCGGCACCTGATGCACTCATGATTGGCTGGGCAATATGTTCATAAATCTCACGTACCGGTTCAACATAAGCCGGTACATTATAAATAACACGATACAATGCAAACAGGATTGGCAGCTGGATCAGCATCGGCAGACATCCGCCTGTCGGACTTGCACCGTACTTGTCATAAATTGCCTGTGTCTCAGCCTGCATCATACGCATAGACTTTTCATCTTTACGGTTCTGATACTTCTTCTGAACCTTCTGAAGTTCGGGGTTCATCAAAGAAGACATCTTCGAAAACTTCTGCTGCTTGACCGTCAATGGAATCATCAGCACATTGATAACCAACGTAAACAAAATAATTGTCAGAGCTACATTATTAATACCGAAAATCTGAAGAAATCGATAAATGTAGTTCATAATGAAACCGAGGATAATAGCAAAAGGCTTCAAAATGCCCCCGGTCTGTGTCAAAACTAAAATACTCAACGTATTGCCCTCCTTGGTTTATGGAACAGGATCATAACCACCCTTCGCAAACGGATGACATCTTAAAATTCTTCTGGCTGCCAGATAACTCCCTTTAACAGCACCATACTTCATAATAGCTTCAATTGCATACTGCGAACAGGTCGGAATATAAATACAGCATCCCCTTTTCATCGGCGAGATATATTTTCTGTAAAATCTGATCATCGCTATTAAAATTCTACTCATTTTGCTCATTACGGCTCTTTTCCAAAACTCTGTGGATATCTGCCACATGCATCAATGCCTTCTCCAGTGTGTGATAATCAGTCTTCTTTGCATTGACTCTGACAATAAATATGATATCCAGTCCCTTTTTAAAATGATGTTCATTTAAACGATAAATTTCTCTGATCAAACGTGTCAGATGATGTCTGACAACGCTATTGCCAACCTTTTTACTGACAGATATACCAATTCTGTTCTTCTCTGTTCCATTCTTCATCACGTACATGACCAAATATTTATTCGCACGTGACTTTCCATTACCATATACAGTTTTAAAATCCCTGTTTTTCTTTAATGATTCTGAATATTCCATTCTATTCTTCCATTTCTTTCTCAAAATTATATCATGGTTATCATCGAATCATCCCGAATAAGAAAGAAAAAGGCCACAAATCTGCGGCCTAAGCTGACATCTATGATACCATATGAAACGGTACGATTATGCTGATAAAACTTTTCTTCCTTTAGCTCTTCTGGCTGCTAAAACTTTTCTGCCGTTAGCAGTGCTCATTCTCTTTCTGAAGCCGTGTACTTTAGATCTCTGTCTTGTCTTTGGCTGGAATGTCATCTTCATAGGTATACACCTCCTTTATTCTTCCTGCGCTGTCTATAAAATTACAGACTAACGTTATTGTATTATCTAATCTATTCTATTATATTAGTTTGCCCTCATTCCGTCAAGTAAAACAATTATTTTTTTTCACGATTTTTTGCAGCATTTTCCACGATTTATCGACATATAGGTGCTATGTGGATTTATCCACAATTTACTCACTACTGGTTGTGGAAAAATTTTGTTTTTCATAACCTTATCCACAAAAAGTGGATAACTTGTGGATAACTTGTGGATTAATATTGGATAAATACCAGATTTTCAGTATTTATGCTACTTTAAGGGGTGTGTATAATTTGAATAACTTATTCACAGCCACTATTTTTCCACGATTTTCGTCCAATTTTATGTAAACCCACTGGGGCGATTTTCCATATTATACACACTGGTGGATAAAAGTTATCCACAATTTCCACACAAGATTTCACCAAAAGCATTGTAAAAAAATTTAAAATGTTATAAAATATTTAATAAGTAAACTATAATTAGGGGGATTATCGTGATTAACAAAATTCGAGAAAACTGGGATCAGATATTGGATATTATGAGAATTGAGCATGACATTTCTCCCGTTGCTTTTAACACATGGATAAAGCCTTTAACTGTCTATTCTGTCGAAGGTCATACAATTACCATTCTCGTCAACAATGAACTTGAGCAAATGTGCAGCTATATAAAGAAAAAGTTCGAACAGCCTCTGAAAGTCACTATTTCAGAGTATTTTAATGACGTTTATGATATTCACATTACGACTAGCGAAGAACTCGGCAAAATTGAGGCCACCCAGACTGTAGAGCCGGAGAAAAAACCTGCTGCATCGATCATTACAAACAAAACGCTGAATCCTAATTACACATTTGATACTTTTGTCGTTGGCAAAAACAACGAACTTGCCCACGCAACAGCTCTGGCTGTCGCATCAGATCCCGGAGATTACGGCAATCCGCTGTTCATCTACGGAGGTGTTGGACTTGGAAAGACGCATTTAATGCATTCCATCGCACATTACATTCTTTCCTACAATCCAGATTACAAAATTATATACACAACGACAGAAACATTCTCCAATGAATTAATTTCAGCCATCAAGAACAAAACCCAGGAGGCATTTAAAGATAAGTACCGGAATATTGATATGCTCCTGATCGATGATATTCAGTTCATTGCCGGCAAAGACAGTACAATGGAAGAATTTTTCCATACATTTAACACACTGTATGAAAATAAAAAACAGATCGTTATTTCATCCGATAAACCGCCAAAAGATATTGTCGGTGTCGAAGATCGTCTGATCTCCCGATTCAAAGTCGGATTAACCGTTGATGTACAGCCACCGGATTATGAAACCCGTGTTGCTATCCTGGTAAAAAGAGCTGAACTTGAACATATTAATATAGAAGTAGATGCGCTTCATTATGTTGCTGATCATATCAGCTCCAATATCCGAGAACTTGAAGGCGCACTGCGCCAGATTTACAACTTTTCACGTCTGAAACACGCAGACAGAATTGATACTGATCTGGCCCGTGAAGCATTAAAGGATATTATTGCACCGGATGAAGCAAGACCGATCACTCCGGAAGTCATCATAGAGACAGTAACAGAGCACTATAATTATAAGGTAACAAAAGATGATATTCTTGGTAAAAACCGAAGCCGCGATATCTCTTATCCACGACAGATCTGTATGTATCTCTGTGAGAAATACACTGGGCTTTCATTAGCAGCGATCGGTGCTGCGTTGGGCAATAAAGATCATACAACGGTTCTTCATGGCATCAAGAAGATTAAGACTGACTTGGAGAAGGATGAGCAGTTACGCAGTACAATTGATATTATCACCAAGAAGTTAAACCCTCCAAAGTAGCATAAACTCTGGATAAAACGAGTTTTCCACCGAATTTCCACAGGAGTTATCCACAATTTGTTGATGGTTTATTTGCGTTGTGAATAACCTGTGGATAGTGCAGTGGACAAGCGGTGGATACTCATTTTTTACCTTTCCCGCGAAGCGGGACGCGATTTTAAAAATTGTGGAAAAATGCCATGTTATCCTATTTTTTTTCAACAGTTATTCACAGTCATTTCACCACCAGAAGTCAGCATTTATCACGGTTGTAGAGCTTATCCACAATATAAACGCCCCCTACAACTACTACAACATTATCATATATATATTTATGTATATGCACACCTCTCTTTTTTATGACTGTTAACTTTTGTGGATAACATCACCTTTATATAGAACATACGAAAGGACGTATCAACATATGAAAATCATTTGTAATAAATCAGCATTGCTTACCGGTGTCAACACTGTCTTAAAAGCAGTACCTGCAAGAACAACAATGCCTATTCTTGAATGTATACTGATTGATACAACATCAGGGGTCATTAAATTGACAGCCAATGATATGGATCTCGGTATTGAAACAACAGTTGACGGCGATGTCCTTGATAAAGGATGTATTGCTTTGGAGGCTAAACTGTTTTCTGAGATTGTGAGAAAACTCCCGGATAGTGAAGTTACCATTGAAACAGATGACAACAATAAGGCATTGATCAAATGTGAAAAAGCAAAATTTAATATCGCCGGAAAAGATGGTGAAGATTTTGTCGCATTGCCTGAAATAGAAAAGACCCATTTTATTACGCTTTCCCAGTTCTCATTAAAAGAAATTATTCGTCAGACGATTTTTTCAATTTCTGATAATGAAAGCAACCGAATGATGTCCGGTGAACTTTTACAGATTGATCAGGATCAGCTGCGTCTTGTTTCACTGGACGGTCAGAGAATTTCTATCCGTAAAATTTCACTTAAAGAATCATATGATCCGATCAAAGCAGTTATTCCTGGAAAAACCCTGAATGAGATCAGTAAGATTTTGTCCGGTGATATGGATGATGATGTCCGTATTTATTTTACAGACAGACATGTATTGTTTGAATTTGATCAGACAGTGGTTGTATCACGTCTGCTGGAAGGAGAATATTTCCAGATTGACAAGATGATTTCAAGTGATTACAATACCAAAATAACCATTAACAAGAAAGAGCTGCAGGGGTGTATTGAACGTGCGTCTCTTCTGATTCGTGAAAGTGAAAGAAAGCCAATTATTATCAACGTGACAGATGGTTCCATGGAGATGAAGATCCAGTCAGCCATGGGTTCCATGAATGAAGATATTGATATCAGCAAAGAAGGACGGGATATCATGATCGGATTTAATCCGAAGTTTATCCTGGATGCACTGCGTGTTATTGATGATGAGGAGATTACCATGTATCTGGTCAATCCAAAGGCACCTTTTATCATCAAAAACGATGAACAGTCTTATATCTACCTTGTTTTGCCAATCAGTTTCAACATGTAATTGTTCAGAGTCAAGCATCATTTCATAAAGCTGACATAAAATGTGTTGCATTTTGTCAGTTGCTTGACTCAAAATATACAGGAATAAATAAGGAGTAGAATGATGCAGACATTTGGATTAAAGGATGAACATATTAAACTTGGACAGCTTTTGAAAGCAACTGGTCTGGTAGGATCCGGCGTAGATGCCAAGATTGTTGTTCAGGAAGGACTTGTGAAAGTCAACGGTAAAGTTTGTTATATGCGCGGCAAAAAAATCGTGTCGGGTGATATTGTTGAATTTGAAAATGAAAAGATAGAAGTTGTATAGAGTATGTATGTAGAATCGCTGGCATTGGAGAATTACAGAAATTATGCGCATCTTTCAGTTAATTTAAGTCCGGGCATTAATATCTTTTTCGGAGATAATGCTCAGGGGAAGACGAATGTGCTGGAAGCACTTTATATGTGTGCGACAACAAAATCCCATAGAGGCAGCCGTGATCGTGAAATCATTCGGTTTGGTGAAGAAGAAGCCCATATTCGGATGCTGCTTTCAAAGGAGCATGTACGACACAAAATCGACGTGCATCTGAAGAAGAATAAATCAAAAGGGATTGCTATTGATGGTATTCCCATCAGAAAATCCGGGGAATTGTTTGGTCTTGTGCATATGATCTGTTTTTCACCGGAAGACCTGGCCATGATTAAAAATGGACCGGGGGAGAGACGACGTTTTCTCGATCTCGAATTATGTCAGCTGGATAAAGTTTATCTACATAATATTTCCAATTACAACAAAATTGTGAACCAGAGAAATAATCTTCTCAAGCAGATAGGTTTTGATTCTGCATTAAAGGATACACTTGATATATGGGATATGCAGATGGTGAATTATGGCAGGAAAGTCATTGAGACAAGAAGACTGTTTATTGCGCAGTTGAATGAATGGCTGGAGCAGATTCACGGAAGGCTCACCGGCAACAGAGAAAAGCTTCGGCTTGTTTATCAGCCGAGTACGGAGCCGGAGGATTTCGAGCGTGTACTGTTATCAAAAAGAGATCAGGATATCCGGATGAAAATGTCAGGAACAGGACCGCACAGAGATGATTTTCTGTTTATGGTCGGAGAAGTGGATATTCGCAAATTTGGTTCACAGGGGCAGCAGAGGACAGCTGCATTGTCCTTGAAGCTGGCTGAGATTGAACTTGTGCGTCAGAGTATCGGGGACGAGCCGGTATTATTGCTGGATGATGTTTTGTCGGAACTTGATAGTTCCAGACAGAATTATCTTCTGGACTGCATTAAAGATATTCAGACCGTGATCACGTGTACGGGTTTGGACGAATTTGTCAATCACAGATTTAACATAGACCGCATTTTTAAAGTGACGGATGGAACAGTTGATTTTGTCAATGAGGTAGTAGGATAAAGCAGGAGGTTTGAGATATGAGTGAAGGATACGGCGCAAGTCAGATTCAGATATTGGAAGGGCTTGAGGCAGTTAGAAAGAGACCGGGTATGTATATTGGCAGTACCTCAGCGAAGGGACTTCATCATCTGGTATATGAGATTGTTGACAATTCCGTCGATGAGGCCCTTGCCGGTTACTGTGATCATATTGAGGTGACCATTAATAAAGACAATTCCATTACAGTTGTCGACAACGGACGTGGTATACCGGTCGGTATACAAGCGAAAGCCCATAAACCGGCGGTAGAAGTTGTATTTACCATTCTTCATGCCGGCGGTAAATTCGGCGGCGGCGGATATAAGGTATCCGGCGGACTTCATGGTGTCGGTGCATCGGTTGTTAATGCCCTGTCCGAATGGCTTGAAGTCAATGTTTATGTAGATGGTTATGAATATTATCAGCGTTATGAACGCGGTAAAGTCATGTGTGAACTGCAGAAGATCGGTCCGACAGAGAAGAGAGGAACAACGGTCCATTTCCTGCCGGATAAAGAAATATTTGAAGAAACAGTTTTTGATTATAAAGTACTGAAACAGCGGCTGAGAGAAATTGCTTTTCTGACAAAGGGACTTCGTATCTCTCTGACAGATGTCCGTGAGGAAGAGCCAATTTTGTCCTCTTTCCACTATGAAGGCGGTATCCGCGAGTATGTGGCTTATCTGAATAAGGCCAATACACCGCTGTATGATGAGATTATTTACTGTGAAGGTGAAAAAGACGGCGTACTTGTGGAAGTTGCACTTCAGCATAATGACGGCTACAATGAAAATGTTTACAGTTTCGTCAATAATATTACGACGCCTGAAGGCGGTACCCATCTTGTGGGTATGCGAAGTGCATTGACCAAGACATTTAATGATTATGCCAGAAAGAATAAGCTTTTGAAAGACAACGAACAGAGTCTGACAGGTGAAGATATCCGTGAAGGCCTGACGGCCATTGTCAGCATCAAGATCGGGGAGCCTCAGTTTGAAGGTCAGACAAAGCAGAAACTGGGCAACTCCGAAGCAAGAGGAGCCGTTGAGAGTATTGTCAGCGACAAGCTTAGTGTATTTCTTGAGCAGAATCCGGCCATCGGCAAGCTGATTGTGGAGAAATCTGTCATGGCACAGAGAGCCAGAGATGCAGCAAGAAAAGCCAGAGATTTGACAAGAAGAAAAGGTGCATTAGACAGTATGAGTCTTCCGGGCAAACTGGCAGACTGTTCAGATAAAGATCCGGCGAAATGTGAGATTTACATTGTCGAGGGTGATTCCGCCGGCGGTTCTGCAAAGACAGCACGTTCAAGAGCCACACAGGCCATTCTGCCTCTGAGAGGTAAGATTTTGAATGTCGAAAAAGCACGTCTGGATAAGATTCTTGTCAATAATGAGATTAAAGCCATGATCACGGCTTTTGGTACAGGTATCCATGAAGATTTTGATATCACCAAGCTGCGTTATCATAAGATTATCATCATGACGGATGCCGATGTGGATGGTGCACATATCAGTACACTGCTTCTGACATTCCTTTATCGCTTTATGCCGGATCTGATCCGTGAAGGTTATGTTTATCTTGCAAAGCCGCCGCTTTATAAGATTGAGCGAAACAAAAAGGAATGGTATGCTTACAGTGATGATGAATTGAACGCGATCCTGACAGAAATCGGTCGTGATCAGAATAACAAGATCCAGCGTTACAAAGGTTTGGGTGAGATGGATGCGGAACAGCTTTGGGAGACAACCATGGACCCTGAGAGACGTATTCTGATGCGTGTTTCCATGGATGATGCTGAAAAAGTCAGCATCGATGAGACATTCAGTGTCCTGATGGGTGACAAAGTTGAGCCGAGACGTGAATTTATAGAGAAGAATGCAAAATATGTCAGAAATCTGGATATATAGTAAAGGTTCTGCGTTAAGAATTATGGAGGAAGAGAATGGACGATAAGATTTTCGATAAGATTCATGAGGTCGATCTGAAGGAAAGAATGGAAACCTTCTATATCGACTATGCCATGAGCGTTATTGCATCCCGTGCTCTGCCGGATGTCCGAGACGGTTTGAAACCGGTACAGAGACGAATACTTTACGCAATGATAGAGCTGAATAATGGTCCTGACAAGCCGCATCGTAAATGTGCGCGTATTGTCGGTGATGCAATGGGTAAATATCATCCGCATGGTGATTCATCCATCTACGGTGCACTGGTCAATATGGCTCAGGACTGGTCAACAAGATATCCGTTGGTAGATGGCCACGGCAACTTTGGCTCCATGGATGGCGACGGTGCCGCAGCCATGCGATACACTGAGGCACGTCTCAGCAAAATTTCCATGGAAATGATGGCAGATATCAACAAGGACACTGTTGATTTTCAGCCGAACTTTGATGAGACAGAGAAAGAGCCGGTTGTACTGCCGTCCAGATATCCAAATCTGCTGGTGAATGGTACAACAGGTATCGCTGTTGGTATGGCGACAAATATTCCGCCGCACAATTTGCGTGAAACCATTGACGGTGTTATCAAGATCATTGATAATCGTGTGGAAGAAAATCGTGAGACAACCATCGAAGAACTGATGGAGATAATCAAGGGACCGGACTTCCCGACAGGTGCCATGATCCTTGGCAAAAACGGTATCAATCAGGCTTACCGTACCGGCCGCGGCAAATTAAAAGTAAGAGCAGTGACGGATATCGAGACAATGCCGAATGGCCGTCATCGTATTGTAGCCACAGAGCTGCCTTATATGGTCAACAAGGCAAAACTCATTGAAAAAATTGCCGAGCTGGTAAAAGATAAACGGATTGAAGGTATTTCTGATCTTCGAGATGAATCCAGCCGTGAAGGCCTTCGTGTCGTGATTGAACTGAAAAAGGATGCTAATCCGAATGTTGTACTGAACCAGCTGTATAAACATACCCAGCTGCAGGATACGTATGGTGTGATCATGTTGGCGCTTGTTAATAATCAGCCGATGATCCTGAATCTGAAACAGATGCTTGAACTGTATCTGAAGCATCAGGAAGAAGTTGTGACACGAAGAACACGTTTTGAATTAAATAAAGCGGAAGAACGTGCACATATTTTACAGGGCTTATTAATTGCTCTTGACCATATTGATGAGGTTATCAGCATTATCCGTTCATCGAAAAATGTTGCAGAGGCCAAAACACGGCTGATGGAAACATTTGGTCTGACTGAGGTTCAGGCTCAGGCCATCGTTGATATGCGTCTGAGAGCTTTGACAGGTCTGGAAAGAGAAAAGATTGAGAACGAATACAATGAACTGATGAAGCGAATCGGCGAATTAAAAGCAATCCTTGCGGATGAAAAACTGCTTCTCGGCGTGATCCGCGAAGAAATTAAGCTTATCCGTGATAAATATGGTGATGACAGAAAAACATCCCTGGGTGTGGATGATGACGAAATTACTGTTGAAGATCTGATCAAACGCGAAAATACAGTCATTGCCATGACTCAGCTGGGGTATATTAAACGTATGACCATGGATAACTTCAGAAGTCAGAACCGCGGTGGCCGAGGCATTAAAGGTATGACGAAGCTGGATGAAGACTGCATTACAGAGTTGATGATGGCGAACACCCATGATTATATTCTGTTCTTCACTAATAAAGGCCGTGTATTCAGACTGAAAGGCTATGAGATTCCGGAGGCATCCCGTATTGCCAGAGGTACAGCACTGATCAATCTGCTGCAGCTTGAGCCGGGTGAAAAGGTAACAGCAACCATTCCGCTTGAAAAATATGAGAATGACAAATATCTTTTCATGGCTACAAAGAACGGTATGGTCAAGAAGACGTCTATCATGGAATACATCAATGTCCGTAAGACAGGCCTTCTGGCTATCGGTCTGCGTGAAGATGATGAACTGATCGAAGTTAAGGTAACAGATGAGTCTGATTTGATTTATCTTGTTTCCCAGAAGGGTATGAGTATCTGCTTCAAGCAGGATAATGTTCGTGCAACAGGCCGTACTTCTATGGGCGTGATCGGCATGGATCTGGATGCGGATGATCTGATTGTCGGCATGCAGGTCAGCAGCCAGGGCGAAGCAGTGCTTATCGTATCCGAAAAAGGTCTCGGAAAGCGAACCATGCTGGAAGAATTTAATGTTCAGAATCGCGGCGGCAAGGGCCTTAAATGCTATAAGATCACAGATAAGACAGGTCTTGTTGTGGGCGTAAAATGTGTCAACGCAGAAGATGAGCTGATGATCATTACAACCGGCGGTATCATTATCCGTATGCCGGTAGAAGGCATTTCTATTTTGAAACGTATCACTTCAGGGGTTAAACTGATCCAGCTGGATGAAGGCTCTGTAGTTGCAAGTATTGCAAAGATCCGTGAAGATATGAAAGACGATGAGGAGACTTCAGACGAACAGTCAGAAGAGGCCGGGATGATAGAAGAAGTTTTAGAGACCGATTCAGTGGATAATTCTGAGGAAAATGAAACAGAATAGTTGGATGAATGGTTCTGATTGTGGATAAGTCCTCTGAAAAAAATCAGAAATGTGGAAAAAGGGCCGCAGCATCGTGAAAAAATGCTGCGGCCCTTTGTTTTTGGTATTAACAGTGAAAGCAAAGCGTAGGCTGCCTTTGGAGATAATGGCTGATCAATGCGTATGCGCATCGATATATTCAGTTCGCGTCTTTGAATAAATAATCTTTTGACTGCTGTAAAGACCGTAGTATCCGGACAGCATATAACTGACAGCAATGGTAATCAGATAATAGGGCATCCCTTCAAAGCCAAACAGTTCGAAGGAAATCAGCAAGGAGGTAATCGGGCTGTTGGTCACACCGCAGAACACACCGACCATACCGCAGCCGGCGCAGAGAGCAGCAGGAAGACCGAGGATTGGACCGATTACACAGCCCAGAGTGGCACCGATAAAGAACGAAGGAACGATTTCACCGCCTTTAAATCCGGCACCCAGGGTAGCTGCTGTAAAAATAATCTTCATCATAAACGCCCATGGCGGAACAGAGCCTTCAAAGCAGCGAGCAATCATCGGCATGCCGGCACCATTGTAATCATTGGTATGTAAAAGCAGTGTCAGAAGAACAACAATTAAACCGCCGACAAAAACGCGAAGATACGGGTTGGCAATGTATTTTTTGTATGTATGCTCGGAAAGATGCAGGGCAATGCAGAAGACAACACTGATGGCGGCAAAAGCAGCTGCAGCAAGAATTATCTGACCGACGGTAAGGGCTGTCAGAGCCGGGAGATCCGTAATCGGAAAAACTTCCGGCATAGCGCCAAAATGTCTGGCCAGCATGGAAGCTGTCAGAGATGAAATAACACATGGTACCAAGGCAGAATAATGCATAATGCCGACGCTGATGACTTCCATAGAAAATACTGCGGCAGCCATCGGGGTACCGAATACAGCTGAGAAGCAGGCACTCATGCCGCACATAATCATCAGTTTCTTATCTTTTTCATCAAAATGAAAGGTCTGAGCCAGAAAATCACCGAGACTTCCGCCAATCTGCAGGGCAGCACCTTCACGACCGGCTGAACCGCCGAACAGATGGGTGATCAGCGTCGATACTAAGATTAGAGGTGCTACTTTAACAGAAATATGGTTGTCCGACTGGATGGAGGACAGAACCAGATTGGTTCCGGTATTGTTGTACTGACCGCTTACCCTGTAGAGAAAAATAATCAGCAGACCGGCAAAGGGTAGCAGGTAAATGAGTATGGGGTGAGCGGTTCGGCAGCCGGTCACAAAACTCATGGCATAATAAAAAAGTGTTCCGACGGCTCCAACGAGAAGGCCTGTAAAGACGGCCGTAATCAGCCAGCGGATCAGTAAGATGACATTTTTTACAGATGGGGTAAAAAATGTTTTTAAATGTTCGATGTGGTCCTTGAAATTCATCGTTTTATCTCCTGTTAAAGATTTAGTAAAGATAATTTGTAACTGTTCAGAGCCAAGCTCTGAACAGTTACGATAATTTTATTATAGTGATTGTTGCACTGAAATGCAAGGAAATAAGGGGTTTTGAGCTTATTGACATCAAAAAAACGTCATTATATAATAAATTTATCTGCTTAAAAAGTTACGGAGGAAGCTATGAGAGAAATCAGTTGTAATGCGATTATCAGCAGTATCAAAGAAATGTGTATTCAGGCCACCCATTATTTGTCAGATGACATGAAGTCTGCACTTTACAAAGGTGTGGAGAAGGAAGAATCTCCGCTCGGACGTCAGATTCTGGAGCAGTTGTGCGAAAATTTGACGATTGCAGGGGAAGATATGATCCCAATTTGTCAGGATACGGGTATGGCTGTTGTTTTTGTTGAAATCGGGCAGGAAGTACATATTATGGATGGTGGTCTTGAGGATGCCATCAATGAGGGCGTCAGACAGGGATATGTTGAAGGCTATCTGAGAAAGTCTGTTGTCAGTGATCCGATTGAAAGAGTGAATACTCAGGATAACACACCGGCTATCATTCATTATTCTATTGTTCCGGGCGATAGATTCAGAATCACATTGGCACCGAAAGGATTCGGAAGCGAGAATATGAGCCGCGTTGTCATGCTGAAACCGGCAGATGGTATAGAAGGTGTGAAGAAAGTAATTTTAGAGACAGTTGATCTGGCAGGACCGAATGCCTGTCCGCCGATGGTGATCGGTGTTGGTGTCGGTGGTGATTTTGAAAAATGTGCCATCATGGCCAAGCATGCATTGACACGAGCAGCAGGTGAGCATTCCTCTGTACCTTATGTACGTGCATTGGAGGAAGAGATGTTGGATAAGGTGAACCGACTTGGAATCGGACCGGGTGGTTTAGGCGGAACAGTGACGGCATTTGCAGTGAATATCGAGACATATCCGACGCATATTGCAGGACTGCCGGTAGCAGTTAATATATGCTGTCATGTGAATCGACATGTGACAAAAGAATTATAGGAGGCGGTGATGATGGACAGACATATAAAGGCACCATTAAATGATGATGAAGTGAAGATGCTGAAAGCCGGAGATTATGTATATATATCAGGTACCATTTATACGGCCAGGGATGCAGCACATAAGAGAATGTATGAAGCCCTTCAGAATGGGCAGGAAGTACCGATGCCCCTGAAGAATAATATTGTTTATTACATGGGACCGTCACCGGCCAGAGAAGGACGTCCGATTGGTTCGGCCGGACCGACAACCAGCAGCAGAATGGATAAGTATGCACCACTTCTCATGGACCAGGGATTAAAGGGTATGATCGGAAAAGGAAAGCGTTCTGCAGAAGTTCGGGAAGCAATTGTGAGAAATGGCGCTGTTTATTTTGCAGCAGTCGGAGGGGCAGGCGCACTTTTATCTAAAGCAGTTAAAAAGGCAGAAGTGATTGCTTATGATGACCTAGGAACAGAGGCAATCAGGAAACTGGAAGTGGAGAATCTTCCTGCAATCGTGGTCATTGACAGCGAAGGCAGTTACTTATATGAAGACGTAGCAAAAAAATATCGAAAAATTTAAAAAAGTTGTTGACAAAAGGTTACAGTACCTGTATAATAACAAATGCTCACTGCAATGACGGTGAGGACTGGAGAAATACTCAAGAGGCCGAAGAGGCGCCCCTGCTAAGGGTGTAGGTCGGGCA
>OLOQ01000497.1_pt1 | contig 45220 bp, 28 predicted proteins | sample 1673101 | NCBI WGS metagenome assembly OLOQ01 (sample SAMEA3136754, study PRJEB25190) | human gut metagenome | biome: human gut; feature: human-associated habitat; material: faeces | place: Austria | collected 2013 | reverse complement strand
AAGTAACCCTGATTATGGTTCATGGCAGAACTGGGTGGTTGCTTTTCTGACTCTTGCCGTTGTTACTGCACTGAATCATTTTGGAAAGGGAATCCTGAAGCTTGCTTCGATACTGATCGGTATTCTCGTAGGATATGTGGTGTCGATTCCTTTTGGAATGGTAAATTTTTCAAGTGTCGGAGAAGCAAAAGTATTTCAGCTTCCACAGTTTATGCATTTTGGAATCCATTTTGAGATTTCTGCATGCGTTGCGATCGGGCTTCTGTTTGCCATTAATTCTGTACAGGCCATCGGAGATTACTCTGCGACAACGATTGGAGCAATGGACAGAGTTCCGGAGAACAGAGAACTGCAGAACGGTATCATGGCGTATGGCGTGACAAATATTCTGGGGGCATTGCTCGGAGGACTTCCGACAGCGACTTACAGTCAGAATGTTGGTATCGTAACAACGACTAAAGTTATCAATCGCTGGGTACTTGGACTGGCTGCAGCAATTCTTGGAGTTGCCGGAATCGTACCGAAATTTTCGGCACTTCTTACCACTATTCCGCAATGTGTACTCGGAGGAGCAACTGTTTCTGTGTTTGCTTCGATAGCTATGACAGGAATGAAGCTGGTTGCATCAGCAGAAATGGATTACAGAAATTCTTCCATTGTCGGACTTGCCGCTGCAATTGGAGTTGGTGTCTCTCAGGCATCTGCTGCACTTGCCAGTTTCCCGGACTGGGTAACTACTATTTTTGGAAAATCACCGGTGGTGCTTGCAACGCTGATCGCTGTTGTTCTGAATATTATTCTTCCGAAGAGCCGCGATGAAAAAAAACACGAAAAAGAATTAAAGAAAGAAGTAAAAGAAAAGATCCAGCAGGATCATGAAGAATTTGAACAGGAATAATAAAATCTCCACTCTCTGTCAATCGGGAGTGGAGATTTTGGACTTTATAAGAAATTACTTTGTAATATTCCAATAAAGCCCCAAACGCTCCGAGAGGATGCATTTTATTTTCGGTATACAAATTTTGGCAGTCCGTCCTCGCCGAGAGGAACCTCTATATTTCCCTGAATGAGCGGACGGGCGTAACGGATGAAATCTTCTGTGACATCATGTCCGTCAGAAGTGATCCATGTAAGTGGAACTGTTTTTTCTTCATTGCAGATTGCGTTGACATCTTCAAGTCCGCATACCATCTGATAATTACCTTCAGAGTCTGTCTGGCGGATAAAAGATACCATTTTGCCTGTTTCACCGTTAAGAGCAGCCTGAACACCAAACTTTCCTGCAGTTATGGCTTCCTTCTGGTCTGTGGCAGAAATCAGAGATGCAGAGCAGCGCTGACTGACATTCAGTTCAACGGAACGAGCTTTGACACCGAGACGGCTGCGTACCAGATTTTCGAGATATTTGCCGCAGCCTGCAAGCATTTTGTGACCGAAAGTATCGGTTCCTACGGAACTGTCATATTCACAGATAAAAGTACCATCTGCGTCATGGATTCCCTCGGAGACACATACGATCAGATTACAGTTCTTTTCGAATGCTTTCTCCAGATCCTTAAGGAAGACATCCTGATCAAAAGCAACTTCCGGAAGATAGATAAACAGCGGATTGTCTCCATCGTATTTGCGGGCCAGTGCACTGGCGGCAGTCAGCCATCCGGCATGCCGTCCCATGATCTCGATGATCGTTACAGATTTCTTTTCATATACATTGGCATCGGTTGTGATCTCGCGGACAGTGGAAGCGACATATTTCGCGGCACTTCCGAAGCCGGGAGTATGATCGGTGTGTACAAGATCATTGTCGATGGTTTTGGGCTCTCCAATTACGCGGATAGAACTTCCGATGTGTTCGGCATAGCGTGAAAGTTTGCTGACGGTATCCATGGAATCATTGCCGCCAATATAGAAGAACCAGCCGATATTTAATTCTTCAAATTTTTTAAAAAGAGCCGGGTAGACCGGATCCTCCAGAGATTCCGGAAGCTTGTAACGACAGGAACCAAGATAGGCGCCCGGAGTTGATTTGAGTCCGTTCAGATCTTCGCCCGGAAGAGCTTCTTCGAAATCAAGAATACAGTCATTTAAAAAGCCTTCGATACCATTTATCATACCATATACATGTTCGATCGTGTCAGGATGGGAGAGACCTTCAGAAACGACACCGTAGAGACTGCTATTGATGACGGCAGTCGGTCCACCGGACTGTCCGACGATAAGATTTTTTTTTGCCATTGATTATATACCTCCGATTGGACTGATAATAGGTTACTGTGTACAGTAACGACAATGAGTTCATTTTATCATATCTGTTGAAAATCTCATAGCCATTTTTTCGCAAAAGTGATAAGATGATAAAAAAATAAAAGAAATGATTTGATTACGTACAGTGCAGAAGAATATGGTATAATATAAAACATGCAGGTACATACTGGAGGGGATGTGTTTCCAGCATAAGAATAAGCCATTTTACGAGGAGTATGATTATGGAAGAAAACAAGAACGGTACACAGGAACAGCCTGAACAGAAGAAAAAAAAGAAAAGTGATGTGCTTCTTACGATAGCACTGGTTGTGGCAATCGCAGTGTTCTGTTATGCAGCCTACAATCTGTATCATATCTATACAGAATACAAAAAAGGAACGAATGAGTATAATTCAATTGAAGAAATGGCGGTTACAGAACGTGATCCGGACAGTACGGAAGTAGCAGGACCGGACGCGCAGCCGAAACCGCCAATTGATGTTGATTTTGAAAAACTGAAGAGTATAAATGAGGATGTGATTGGCTGGATCTACGTAGATGCACTGCCGGATATCAGTTATCCGATCGTGCAGGGAAAGGACAATCAGACATATCTTCATCAGACCTATGAGAAGAATTATAATTTTGCAGGAACGATCTTTGTGGATTACGAAAATGGCAGAGATTTCAATGACTGTAATACACTGGTCTACGGACATAACATGAAAAATGGATCAATGTTCGGACATCTGAAGAAATTTACGGAAGATGAAAAACTGTATAACAATGACAGATACTTCTGGATTCTGACTCCGGATAAGAATTATCGGTATGAGATCATATCTGCATATACGACCGGAGTGAACAGTGACACATATACATTGTTCAAAGGCCCTGGAGAGGAATTTGAAGAATATCTGCAAAAGATCAAGAGCTATTCGGATATCAAAACAGAAGATACCGAACTGACGATCAAAGATAAGATCGTAACACTGTCTACCTGTACAGGAAATGAATCTACACGATTTGTCGTACAGGGAAAAAGAGTCAATGCCGAGGGTACCGGAAGTGGTGAGAATACAGGAAGTGCTGACAGTGATGCGGCATCAGTAGACAGTGTGACTGTACAGGAGGGATGATCATGGATGAAAAAATCGTGAAATTGCAGGAACTGATCGATCAGCATGACAATATTGTGTTTTTTGGAGGCGCAGGTGTATCCACAGAGAGCGGAATTCCTGATTTTCGTTCACAGGACGGATTATATCATCAGAAATATGATTTTCCACCGGAAACGATTCTGAGCCATACTTTTTTTCTGAATCATCCGGAAGAATTTTACAAATTTTACAGGAATAAAATGCTCTGTGATACTGCGAAGCCGAATGCAGCACATCTGAAACTGGCAGAGCTGGAAGAGGCAGGTAAACTAAAAGCGGTTATCACACAGAATATTGATAATCTTCACCAGATGGCAGGAAGTAAGAAAGTTCTGGAACTTCATGGAAGTGTTTACCGCAATCATTGCATGCGCTGTGGAAAATCTTTCGATTTTGCATATATGAAACACAGTACGGGAGTACCACGTTGCGAGTGTGGCGGAATGATCAAACCGGATGTGGTACTTTATGAGGAAGGGCTTGATAACTATACGATCGAAGAATCTGTGAGAGCTATATCACAGGCACAGGTGCTCATCATCGGTGGAACTTCTCTGGCAGTCTATCCGGCGGCCAGTCTGATCGATTATTTCCGTGGGGAGGCACTTGTTGTGATCAACAAATCATCTACACCGAGAGACCGTAATGCGGATTTACTCATCAAAGAGCCGATCGGGCAGGTTTTCTCACAGATAAAAGTGAACAAATAATATCATGAGGTGAATAGAAAAACATGGGATTTATCTATGAAGTAGGAGATATCGTTACCCTGAAAAAAGGGCATCCGTGTGGGAGCAAGGAATGGGAAATCCTGCGTGTGGGAGCAGATTTTCGTTTGAAATGTATGGGATGCGGGCATATGATCATGGTGCCGCGTAAGATGGTAGAGAAGAATACAAAGAATCTGAAGAAAAAGGAAAACTAAAAATATACATTTATTGACATAAATTTATCAGGATGGTATACTTGAAAAAAAGAATAACCAGGCGTGGTCTGATTTGGAAAAATCAGTTTAATAAAATCCGGTGTGAAGCCGGAACAGTTTAAGACAGACTTCTGTGAGTATGCATAAATGTACAAGTCAGAGAAAACACGGTGTATAGAGGACAGAGACCCATGGGTAGAGATGGGGCTCTGTTTTTGTTGCTTTAGAGGGGAAAATACAAAATGGAAAGAGTTGTAGATGAAACAGGATGGAATCAGAAAAGGTATGATATCCGTACATATACAGCGCAGAATGAGCGGAGCAGAAGAATCGGTACAGCGGGGGAGATACCGGATGAATATATTTATATAGGAGATAAGTGTTTCCTGAATAATGGGAAAGTGCACGGAGTGACTCTTCCGGCAGGCTGTCGTGTAGTTGGAAAACAGGCATTTGAAGGATGTCAGTTCCAGAAATCCGTAGAGTTCCCGGAAAGCCTTGTAGAAATCAAAAGAAGAGGGTTTGCGGGGAACCGACGACTCCGAAAAGTAGTTTTTCCACATAATCTGGAACGGATTGGAGCACAGTGTTATCGGGAATGCAGTAATCTGAAAGTTGCTGAGTTTGAAAAAAATAGTAAATGTAAAGTGATTTCAGAGGGAATATTTGACTCCTGTACGAAACTGGAGAGAGTCTGTCTCCCAGAGGCAGTCAAAAGCATAGAAAAGAGAGCATTCTACCGTTGTAAAGAACTGAAGGAAATCAACTTACCGAATTCGGTGACAGAGATTGGGGAAGAGGCTTTTTATTTTTGCGGAATAGAAGAACTTGAACTTCCGGCAAATCTTAAAAACATTTGTGACAGTGCTTTTTTCAGATGCAAAAATCTCAGAACGGTTTATATACCTTCAAGTGTGCGGACGATTGGCCGCTGGGCATTTCATGGATGCAGCAGACTGGAGCGCATAGAGATTTTTCATGATCCTGACGAAATCGGACCGTGGATCATTAACAAAAGCTGTACGATTGTATGTCAGAAGGGCAGCAGAATCGATGCATATGCACAGGAATATGGCTTTCAGACAGAGTATGTAGAGCTTTCAGAGGAATTAGATGGATAAGATCGGACAGAGGGCAGCCTCAGTAAAAAGGAAAAGAATAATTTCGGTATTGATTTGCATGCTGTTGGTATTAAATGTTGTCTGCCTGACAGGGTGTGGTGCCGGAAAGAAATGGAAAGACGGAAAATGTACCATTTCCATTGAATGTTCCAGCATTCTGGATAATATGGAAGATCTGAAAGAAACAAAAAAAGAATTTGTTCCTTCGGATGGATGGATCCTTAAAGAAACAGAAGTCTCTTTTAAAGGCGGAGAGACTGCATTTGATGTTCTGAAGCAGATCTGCGGAAAAAAAGGAATCCATATGGCTTCCAGATATACCCCTTTGTATAAAAGTTATTATGTGGAGGGAATCAATCAGCTTTACGAATTCGATTGCGGTAAGAATTCGGGATGGATGTACAGTGTGAATGGTGAATATCCAAATTATGGAGCATCCAGTTACAATTTAAAAGATGGAGATAAGGTTGAATGGAGATATACCTGCAATCTTGGATCTGATGTAGGAGATAAATATGAAGGAAAATGATTCCTTTTCCATGTGCCACCCGCTATTAAACTTCTTTTATTTTGCGGTGGCACTTTTATTTACAATGTTTAACCAGCATCCGGTATTTCTTGGGATTTCTTATGCGGGTGCATTTGTATACGGAGGATTGCTGAATGGATGGCGAAAGACCCTGAAGCAGGGATTGCTGCTGACACTTCCGGGACTTCTGATCATAGCATTGCTGAATCCTATGTTTAATCATTATGGTGTGACGATGCTTTATTATATAGAAAGCAGCGGTAACTGGATCACTCTGGAGGCGCTTGTCTATGGCCTTGTACTTGGTGCAGTCATGTTTATCGTGATACAGTGGTTTTCCTGCTACAATACAGTGATGACAAGTGATAAATTTATTTACTTGTTTGGCAGAATAATACCGGCACTTTCACTGGTATTGTCTATGGCACTTCGATTTGTCCCGCGTTTTCTGCGTCAGCTGAAAGTGATACGAAATGGTCAAAAGGCGATGGGACGTGATGTTTCAGAAGGAACCGTCCTGAACCGGATCAAATATGGTTTGCAGATGGTGTCGATCCTTGTGACATGGGCTTTGGAAAATGCAATTGAGACGTCTGATTCCATGAGAAGCAGAGGATATGGGCTGCATGGACGAACGGCTTTTTCAATTTATCGACTTACCCGAAGAGACTGTTTCCTTGGGGCTGTGATGGGCGGACTTTTTGCGGTATTTACAGTTGGATGTGCCGGTGGAGCGGCTTACGCGGTGTATGATCCGCGGATCGTAATGGCAGGATTTTCTTTTCAGGGTTATACGGCTCCGGTAAAAGTATCTCCGCAGTTTGCAATCATCACATATATCTGTTTCGGAATTTTCTGCTTCATTCCGGTATTTCTGGAGCTTTATGAAAACTGGAAGCTCAGTCAGAGCAGGAAACAGATCGGTACAGAGATCGGCATGACTTACCGCCAGATCTACGAAGAACTGGACGAAGTGGATTTTATATACAATAATCAGGAATATAAAGGACTGGAACAGGAAGGAAAAAGTTTATGAATATTGTAGAAATACGTGATTTTTGTTTTGCATATCCGGATTGTTCCAGCAAAGTACTTGATCAGGTAAATTTGAGCATACAGGAAGGAACTTTAAATGTCATCTGTGGGCGAAGCGGATGCGGAAAAAGCACACTTCTTCGTCATCTCAAAAGTGTACTTATGCCGCATGGCACAGCATCTGGAGAAATCCTGTACAAAGGAAAAAGACTCAGAGAAATCGATCATAGGACGCAGAGTCAGGAAATCGGCTTTGTTATGCAGAATCCGGACAACCAGATTGTGACGGACAAAGTCTGGCATGAACTCAGCTTTGGTCTGGAGAGCCTTGGATATGATAATGCTACGATCCGTCTTCGGGTAGCAGAAATGGCGAGTTATTTTGGAATTCACCAGTGGTTTTACAAAGGAGTGGAAGAACTGTCCGGGGGTCAGAAACAGCTCCTCAATCTGGCAGCGATCATGGCAATGCATCCGTCGCTTCTGATTCTGGATGAACCGACTTCCCAGCTTGATCCGATCGCGGCATCGGATTTCCTGGAAACGGTAAAAAAAATCAATCGTGACATTGGAACGACAGTGATCATTACAGAACATCGTCTGCAGGACATCGTTCCTTATGCTGATAAAGCTTTTGTGATGGATAAAGGCAATGTATTTCTTGAAGGCAGTCCGCGCGAGATCGGAGCTGCACTTCGGGAACAGAAGCATGGAATGTTTCTTTCGATGCCTGTTCCTATGCAGATCTATGGTGCGACAGATAGCAGAGATACCTGTCCGTTAACTGTAAGCGAAGGGCGTCAGTGGCTGGAACGTTATTGTAGAGAAAAGAACATTACAGAGGAAAAAAGAGAAAAGATCAATGTGGATTTTCTGACTGTTGTAAGGGAGGGAGAACAACAAGACCCAGACAACAGGAAAAATCCGGCGATCCAGTTGAAAGATGTCTGGTTCCGTTATGAGAAGGACAGCCCGGATGTGGTGCGGGATCTGTCACTGGAAGTTCGAAAAGGTGAGTTTTATGCACTGGTAGGCGGTAATGGGACCGGTAAGAGTACGACGCTGTCGTTGCTCAGTCGCGTGAGACAGCCCTACAGGGGTAAGATCCGACTGGAAGGCCGTGATATCCGTTCTTTTAAAGACCGGGAACTGTATTGCGGATGCCTGGGAGTCATGCCGCAGAATCCACAAAGCATTTTTCTTAAGAAGACAGTGCTCGAAGATCTGTACTCCGTGATCGGAGGAAAGAAAGAAAAGCAGTCTGCGGAATACCAGATCCATATGAAGAAGGAAAAAGCAATCGAGGGTATCGTCAGTCTGACCAGACTGGAAGGATTGCTGGACCGGCATCCATATGACTTAAGCGGTGGTGAACAGCAGAGACTTGCTCTTGCGAAGGTCCTTCTGCTCAGACCAAGAATCCTTCTGATGGATGAGCCGACGAAGGGAATGGATGCGGAATACAAAGAAGAGATAGGGAAAATACTCTGTAAACTGAAGCAGCATGGCCTGACGATCTTTATGATCTCACATGATGTGGAATTTGTTGCAGAGTATGCTGACAGAGTCGGACTTTTCTTTGAGGGAAATGTTGTGACCAGCCAGAACACAAGAGAATTTTTTTCCGGAAATAACTTCTATACGACGGCCGCAAACCGAATGGCACGACAGCTGTTCCCGGATGCTGTTACCGGAAAGGATGTGATCACATGCTTACAGAAAAGCAATTAGATCAGTTCCTGGATGAATTCTGGGAGGACAGTCAGAGTGCACAGACAGAGGCAGAGCAGGAAATATCAGAGGAAAATCTGGAAGAATATGCACTTCCGGCTGATGGGATGATCATCCGGCAGATGGAACGGAAAGGCAAGGTAAGCAGAAGAACCTGGTTTGCACTTGTACTGATGCTTCTGGTCGTACCGCTTCTTCTGTATCTTTCAGTGAGATATTTTCATGGAAGAAAGTATCTCATATGCAGCCTGATCGTGATCATAGCGGCAATGATACCGTTCTTTATGATGTTTGAAGGACGGAAGCCGAAGGCAAGAGAAATCATGGTGATCTCTGTACTGGCAGCCATCGGTGTAGCCGGACGAGCTGCATTCTTTATGGTGCCGAGCTTTAAGCCGGTTGCTGCGATCGTGATCCTGACCGGTATTTCGTTTGGCGGCGAGGCAGGTTTCCTTGTAGGATGCCTGATCATGATGCTGTCCAATATGTTTATGGGACAGGGACCATGGACTCCGTGGCAGATGTTTGCGTTTGGGATGATCGGCTTTCTGGCAGGAATCCTGTATCAGAAAGGAATTCTGAAAGCCCGCAAAGCAGATCTCTGTATATTCGGATTTTTGAGTGTATTCCTTATTTATGGAGGAATCATGAATCCGGCAAGTGCGCTGATGGCTTATGGAACGATAACATGGCAGAGTCTTCTGGCTTTTTATATCTCGGGTGCTCCGGTGGACCTGGTACATGCTTTATCTACGGTTATTTTTCTGTGGTTCCTGAGCAGACCACTATTGGAGAAACTGGAACGTATCAAGAAAAAATATGGACTCATAGAGTCACAGAAAGAGGAAATCATTTGATCTATATCAGTCATTTGCTTCCAGATGAAGAGATGAAAGGACTGGTCACAGAGACCGGAACAGGAGTGGAAAGTATTGATTTTTCCATTTCGGATAATCTGGATCATCTGGGAAAGAGAATAGAATTATATCAGAAAAAACTGGAAAAGATGGGAAATCCTCCGCTGATACTTCATGGACCGTTTCTGGATCTGAATCCGGCTGCTTTTGACAGTCTGATCCGTGAGGTGACGATGACAAGGTTTACACAATGTTATCAGGCAGGACTGGAACTGGGGGCAAAAAAGATCGTATATCATTCCGGAATGATTCCCTGTGTGTATTACCGGGAAGGCTGGGCAGATCAGGTGAGCCGCTTTTTTACAGAATTTCTGGAAGATAAAGATGATCTGGAGATTGTAATGGAAAACGTTCTGGATGAGGACTGGTGTCTTCTTCTGGATGTATATAAGAAGGTGGATCATCCGAAATTTAAATTATGTCTGGATATGGGACATGCACACTGTTATTCGGAGATTCCGGTAATGGAATGGGCAGAGGGGCTCTCTCCGTATATCGGTCATGTACACGTACATGATAACGCAGGTGACAGAGATTCGCATCTGGGACTCGGAAAAGGAACACTTCCGTATCATGAGGTGTTAAAGCTGCTTCCTGTTTCGAAAGAGCGGACATGGACGATCGAATGTTCACATAAAGAAGATGTACTTCTTTGCATACAGAAAATAAAGACAGAGGGATTGTTATGAATACAATGAAAAAGAGAGGATGTCAGATCCTTGTACTGTTTATGACAGCGGGAATGCTGACGGGCTGTGGCGATGGAACTCCGAAATTAGAGGATGCCCTGAAAAAAACTGCTTCTTATGAAATGAAGACAGTCGAAGATCCGGCTTCGGATGCACTTGGCGGAGAATGGACCGTCATGGCGCTGGCCCGTTCAGGGGAAGAGGTAGATGAAAACTATTTTGAAAAATACCGCGCGAATGTTGAAAAAAGAGTTAAAGAACAGGAAGGCGTACTCAGCGAAAATCGATATACAGAGTACTCCAGGGCAGTTCTGGCTTTAAAATCTATCGGAAAAGATCCGACAGATATCGGCGGATATGATATTGAGAAGCCGCTGGAAGATTTTGACACTGTAGTCTCACAGGGACTCAATGGTGCGATTTATGCATTGATGGCTTTAAACGCAGATAATCCGGATGCGAATAAAGACGGAGAACTGGAGCAGAAATATCTGGATTATATTGTAGAGAAGGAAAAAGACGATGGCGGATTTTCACTGGATGACAATGCCACGAACGGTGATGTGGACCTGACAGCCATGACGCTGCAGTGTCTGGAACCGTATCAGGATGAAAACGATGTAAAAGAAGTGATTGATAAAGGTGTGGAGTTTCTGGCAGATACGCAGGATGATGATGGCGGTTATACTGCTTACGGAGCAAAAAGCTCAGAATCCATTTCACAGACTGTGATCGCACTCAGTGCAGTTGGTGTAGACTGTAATGAGGATGAACGATTCCAGAAGGATGGAAAAGGACTTTACGATACACTGATGACTTTTTGCCAGAAAGACGGAAGCTTCAAGCACATTCTGGACGGAGAAAGTGACCCGATGGCAACAGACCAGGCATTTTGCGCGATGGTAGCCTATCAGCGTTACCAGAATAAGAAAAATAGTTTTTTTGATATGACAGACCACAGATAAACGGAGGAAAAAACAGTGCCGCAGAAAATAACAGAACTCCAGGAACAGCTGGAGACGATCATTAAGGGAAAAAAAGAAATCACAGACAAAATACTTATGGCAGTTCTGGCAAAGGGACATGTTCTTCTGGAAGATGTTCCGGGAGTTGGTAAAACAACAACCGCGCTGGCACTGAGCCGTCTTATGGGAATGGATTTTAACCGTATCCAGTTTACACCGGATGTTGTTCCTTCGGATGTAACGGGTTTTACGATGTATGACAAACAGAGCGGACAGTTCCTTTACCGTCCGGGTGCTGTCATGTGCAATCTTCTTCTTGCAGATGAGATCAACCGTACCTCCAGTAAGACGCAGTCAGCACTTCTGGAAGTAATGGAGGAGGGACGTGTGACTGTAGACGGTGAGACACATACCGTTCCGGCTCCGTTTGTGGTTATTGCAACAGAAAACCCGGTGGGATCATCCGGCACACAGCTTCTTCCGGAATCCCAGCTGGACCGTTTTATGATCAGTGTGAGTATGGGCTATCCGGATCATCAGAGTCTGGTAGAACTCTTAAGAGACCGGCAGAAGGTCAATCCACTTGAACATGCAAAGACAGTGCTGACCAGAGAAGAAGTGCTGAATTTACAGAAAAAAGTCCAGGAAGTTTACGTGGCAGATGTTGTGCTGGATTATATAGCAAAGCTTGCCGAGGCTACCAGAGACCATGAACTGATCACACTTGGCTTAAGCCCACGTGGAACTCTTGCATTATGCAGGATGACAAAGGCGGCTGCTTATATGAAAGAACGGGACTATGTTGTTCCACAGGATGTAAAGGATGTGTTTAAAGATGTAGCGGCACATCGAATGATTCTGGATTCAAAAGCAAGATATCAGGAAAAAACAGCACGCGAAATTCTGGATGAAATTCTGGACAGTGTTCCGGAACCAAAGGTAGAAGGATGATGAAGAACAGGATCATGTGGCTACTGTGGCTGATCGGCATGGCCGGAGCCACAGTAGTGACAGGCTCATGGCTGATGGCGGCAGTGCTTCTGCTTTCTGCATTACTGCTGCTCTTATCGGCAGCAGTCACCAGTCTGGGCGGCAGAAAAACAGAAATAAAATTATCCGTGCCAAGAGCAGCGGAGCGAAATGAAAATTTCCGGGGCAGAATGACCCTTAAGAATCAGTCAGCATGGCCTGTATTCGGGGGCAGAGGAGAGATTTTATGGGAGAATCTTTTTACTGGTGAACATGGTGAGATTCCGATCGCCTTTTCTCTTGGCAGCAGGGAAAAACGGACAATAGAGTTTGAGGCCTGCAGCGGTTGGTGCGGATGTATAAAAGTGACATTTTCCGACTGGAGATGCAGCGACTTTTTTCATGTGTTTTACGTGAAGCGGAAGGCTGTGGCAGAAGGTGCTACTGTTATCATGCCGGAAAAACAGAACAGAGATTTTTCCTTCCTCACAAGAGAGGGCTTTGATATGGAAAGCTTCCGTTATTCAGGAAACCGTCCGGGAGATGACCCGGGAGAAACCTATGACATCAGGGAATATCAGCCGGGAGACAGTATCCGGCAGATTCACTGGAAGCTTTCCGGTAAGCTGGATGATATCATGATCCGGGAAAAAAGTTTTCCGGTAGATGATACCGTACTGATCCTGGCAGAAGCGTTTCAGACGGAACGTGATTCCAAAAGGGCTGAGACAGTGGCAGAAGTCCTGTCTGCTGTTTTAAGAGATTTTATGGAAAAGAAAATCCCGTGTCAGGTTGGAATTTATGACAGAAGCACCGGTAAATTTCGGCAGGAAAAAGTCCGGAAGGAAGAAGACCACGAACATGTCCTGTATGGTTTCCTGCGATACGGAAGTGACGAAAAGACGCCGGTTACCGTACAGGAATATCTTAAGAATCCGGGAGCACAGAATTTTGCCAATTATATTTATATAACCGGAGATCCGGAAGATAAAGAGGCAGAGCTTCTGAAACAAAAAGGAGAAGTTACTGTAATCGGCTGCGGAGTGAGCAGTGGGGACAATAAAGGAGAGCAGATCACATGGAAATACGGATCACAGAATCCAGAAGACAGTCAAAAACAAAATACAGAAAACAGCTGTCAGATATCCTGCTGGAAACTGCGCTGATCGGACTGACTGCCGGAGCAGGACTCTGGCTTGTGCTTGAGCTGTTGACGGAATCCGGACAGATGATGCCGCTTCTTGGCAGCGTACTTCTGACCGCACTGATCTGTTCTGTGACAGAACGAATGGAGAAATGCGGCATTTACATAAGAGGCGGCGTGGCAGCGGCGACTGCAGGAGGCCTGTTTCTTCTGTACAGACAGATTCTGGATGGATTTGCACTTTACTGGAATACCGTGGCAGATACATTTGGAAGCAGAGCCGGAATTTATTTTACCCGTTTTGATACTGCAGACATTATGGCGGAAGATACAGCCCGACTGGTTTTTCTTATTTACCTGGGAATGGCAGCAGCGGTCATCGGATTTCTCATCCTGAGATTTCGCATCTATGTACTGGTATTTTTAGAAATTTTTGTACTTCCATTTATGATGGTGCTGACAGGGAAGGAACCGGAAAGTGGAGTCGGCGTGGCTTTCTATATGGGAGTTTTTCTGGAGATCAATTATCTTCTGGCCCGTTCCGGCAGAAAGCGATACAGTGAACAGAGCAGCAGGGCCTTCTGGTTTGGAGGCATCCTTACGGGTCTGGTACTCATGGCAGCAGGAGTCTTTCTGGGACAGATCATGCCGGCGGCAGATTATGCGTCTTCGGAACTTGTTGCAGAAGCAAAGCAGGAAGCCCTGAATGCGGTGAATGATCTCCGGTACAGAAAAGGAAAAATTAATTCCCTGCCGGATGGACAGCTGAAAAAATGTGGAGCGTGGACAGCATCGGATGAGACGGCATTGAAAGTGACCATGGAAGATCCGGAGTCACTTTATCTTCGTGGATTTACGGGCAGTGTGTATGATGGTTCTTCCTGGAAGAGCATTGATACAGAAGATGCCTATAAACAGAAAAATCTGTTTTACTGGCTGCATCAGGATGGATTCTACGGAGAAACACAGCTGAATCAGGCAAGAAGTCTTGTGGAAGATGATACACTTTCCGATAAGATTTCGGGGATTTCGATTGAAAATGTAAAGGCAGACAGTGAATATCTCTATACTCCATATGAAATGGCAGAACTTCCGTCCGGTTATGAAGGGGAGACATCGCTTACCGACAGCATGCTGGAAGCAAAAGGTTTTTTTGGACAGAAAAATTACAGCTTTCAGACAAATAAAAACCTTGTAAAAGATTTTACGGTGCTTGGGGCAAGAATCTATCAGGCGCTGGCACAGGGCGATGACACTGCTTATCGTGAAGATGAAAGTTATTATAATACATTTGTGTACAGTCAGGACACAGAGCTTCCGGCTTCACTGGAGACATTATTCCGAAAAGAACTGGGAGACGGTGGAAACAGGGAGCAGGGACATACCGATTATTATACTGCAATCTCCCGAATCCGTGCATATCTGGAAAAAAATATGACCTACAGTACGGCAACAGATGTATATACAAAAAAAGGTGATTTTACAGAAAATTTTATTTCCAGATCAAAGATCGGCCACAGTGTTCACTATGCAACAGCGGCAGCACTGATGTTCCGGTATTATGGAATTCCATCCAGGTATGTAGAAGGATATCTGATCACACCGGAGGATATCAAAGATAAAAAAGCAGGAGACACTGTAGAGATTTCCGGAAAGAACGGACACGCATGGACTGAGATCTATATCGACGGTCTGGGCTGGGTGCCTGTAGAAATGACACCGGAATATTATTCAGTCATGAAGGAAGCGGATCTTACCGCAGGACTGGAGGCAAAAGGTGCGAAAGCCGCATCAATTCCGGAAGCAGAATCGGAACCTCCGGCAGAAGAAAATCTCCAGACACACTGGAGTCTGAAACTGGCTTTATTTGGAATAGAGAAACTTCTGATTTTATTGCTGGCACTGTTTGACACATTCTGTCTTGTATTTATCCTGACTGTCTGTGGCCTTCGGATCCGGGCAAATTATCGCCGTAAAAAGCTTTTTACGGGAGCAGATGAGCGACTGGCTGTACGTGCCATGGCAGGCTATGCAAGAGTTCTCTATGCGCACGGATCAGATCTGTATTCGGAAGAAGTACAGCGTCAGTACAGAGAAATCAGCAGGATCGGGCAGCGTGCAGCATTCAGTCCACATGCGGTATCAGAGGAAGAACGAAAAAATACGGCGATATGTATCGGCCGGATGAAAGCAGAACTGAAAAAAGCAAAAAACTGGTATGAAAACTGGATCATGAAATATATTGAGAGGTTGTATTAATTGAATAAAAAGAAAAACAACAGAAAAATCATATCTGTTCTGATCGTTCTGGCCTGTTTTGTGCTTTTTGCAGGAGTATTGTTTACAGGAATCCGGAACTATAAAACAGAAAAAAAAGAAAATCCCGTTCAGGGAGTCAGCAGTGAAAGTTCTTTGAAGGGATATCTTGGAAAAGGTTATGCCTATGCCGGTGCACAGGATAACATATCCGCAGGAGAGGAATCCTTTGGAGAACAGGCGCAGTTACTGGAAGATACGAAGGACGAAGAGGCTGAACCGCAAGAGCAGAAGCAGGCAGAAGTGACTGCCACGCCGGAAGCAACACCGACACCGGAGCCGGAAAGTCAGAATGAGGATGAACAGAAGGCAGACCAGGAGCAGAAATCGGCAGATGACTCGGATGGTGAATGGAATGATGATTCTAAAGAGAATACCATTCAATATGATAATGCAGGAGAACAGGACGATAGCAGTCAGGAGGCAGCTCCGGATCAGAATGATGACAGGAATCAGGAGGGAGCACAGCTCCCGTTAAGTCCAACGCCAATGCCATCCCCGGAACCAACACAGGAGCCGGAAGAAGACCATTATCCGGAGATCGCAACAGATCTGACGGATGGTGAGACAGTAAATGGTGACTATCGTACGTTTTATGTACAGGCCACAGACTGGTATGGAAACAGCCTGCCGTCCACTTCACTGGAGATATATGGAAACGGAGAACGGCTTTCTTCAAAGGGTGAACCGTCGACGGGAGTTTTTGCATACCGACTGGACCTGAATGAAGGAAGCAACACGGTCAATATTAAAGCGACCGATGAGGAAGGATGGAGTACGACACTTCCGACCTTTACTATTTATAAAGGGGAGGATGGACAGGACGAACCGGCCGGCAGCATTACGGTCAGTATTGAGGCGGGAACGATTGGACTTGGTACGATCCTTCCGGCAACATCGATTGACTATTATCAGGGAGAACAGCTTTCCTCGGTCGTTCTCAGACTGTTACAGAATACAGGATTTGACTGGAGAAATAATGGAAGTGCGACAGGTGGCTTTTACCTGAAAGCCATCGGGCGAGGCGGCATTGCATCAGGAGCAGCGATCCCGGATGATCTTATGGAACATCTGAAAAAAGTAAACTGTCAGTTGTCCAGCCATGATGCCAACTGGATCGGTGAATTTGATTTTACCATGAATTCCGGCTGGATGTATTTTGTAAATGGTGAATATATGAATGTAGGAATGTCTTCCTGTTTCCCGGGAGACGGTGATGAAGTAAGGCTTCGCTTTACGCTTTATTCAGGAGCGGACCTGGGAGTAGGATCAGACGGTGAAGTATGGGGGGACTGGTAATGAAAAAACACACAATAAAAAGACCAATCATTAAAAAGTTCATAATTGGATCCCTTTCTGCAGGACTTCTGGTTGGAGGAGGAGCTATGGAATTGAATGCTGCTCTTTCCATGGAGGTTTATGCCGCAGATACCACGCAGGAGACCGAGGGGGAAGAAGCAGCACCGACAGAGGCAGAGACACCGGAACCGGCAGCACCGACGGAAGCTCCGGAACCGGAACCAACAGATCCACCGGCAGAACCGGAACCGACCAAAACGCCGGAACCGACGGAAGCACCCTCACCGGAGCCATCTGTGACACCGGAGCCTTCAGAAACACCGGAGCCATCAATTACACCGGAGCCATCAGAAACACCGGAACCATCGGTAACACCGGAACCTTCCGTGACACCGGAGGTCAAAAGTAATAACACAGATCTGAAAGAATTATATATCTCTAGTTCGGACACCTGGGGAAAGGGAATCCTGAAACTGGATCCTGCATTAAATAAAGACTGGGACAGATACAAAGCTGTTTATGACGGCGAACGCCAGAGCCTGAATATCTGGCCCGTAGCAGAAGAGGAACATGCCCAGATCAAGGTCTATGCATTAAGTGGTGTGAAATATTCTACTGTCGAACAGGATGAGACAATCAGGGAAACGCAGGATGAAGAAGGGCATACTTACTGGAAAATCTATTTTGGTGATCAGGAAAAAGAATCCAGAGTAAGATTGGAGGTAACTGCTGAGGACGGAACCAGAAAAGACTATTATCTCACACTTGAAATCACAGATAAAACAGCTCCTGTACTCAAAAAAGTCAGTGCAAGCAGGGTATCTTCAAGTGAGGCATCTGTGGTATATAAGACAAGTGAACGAGGACAGTGCTATTACCGTGTCGTAGATGCCGGGAAGAATCATCAGAATCCGGATACCTCAAAAGAAGGACGGGAGGTCCAGGCAGGAACAGATACACTGACGATTAATGGACTGTCAGAAGGTGCAAAAGATATCATAATCGTAGTAAAGGACGATGTCGGAAATGTCAGCGATCCTCTGGTGATCCGAATTCCGGATATAAAAAAGAAAAATCCGACAGGCAGTGGAAACTCCGGCTCGGTTGTACAGAGACCGGGGTATGGCGGAAATAAAAGTGAAGCGACACTTCCGGGTAAAGGAAATAACGGAGAAGGTTCTCTGGCAAACCTGAAAACGGTTGGTGGAAAAGGTACTTCTTCCGGAAAAAACGGAAAAAATGAATCGGAAGAAGAGAATAAAGAAAAAAAACTCACCGCCTATGCCGGAACAAATAAAAAAGATTCCGGAAAAAACGGAAAGTCTGATAAAAACGAAAAGGATTCCACAAAAAAGAAGAACGACAACAAAACAGATAAAAAGACAGAAGAAGCATCAACGGATGATCTGACAGAAAGTAAAGATAAGGATAAAACATCCGGAGTTATTTCGGGTTCCTCGGAAAAGAAAGAGAAGAGCATTCCGGAACTGGTGGGAAGTAAAGTTACGAATACGTGGACACATATGAGATCCCTTACAAAGGTATTATCCGTGTTTGCACTGGCAGGCCTCATTTATCTGATCTTCTGGACAGGAGCAAGACGAAGTTTCAGAAAAATGAAAAACAGGAATCCATTACTGCAGCGCTGAGAAAGAGAAAGAGAGGTAATCATCAGATGAGAAGAACGGGAAAATGGCTTGCAGTCCTTCTGTCAGTGACTATGCTGGCGGGAACAGCACCGGTTTATGGCGCGGACATATCCGTAGAAAGTGATTTTTCATCAGAGATATCCGGCGAAGACAGCCTGTCGGATGATTTGGGAGAAAGCGAAATAACAGAAGAACCGGCAGATGAGAATACAGAGATCACAGAAGAAGCAGATACAGATGAGGATGAAACTGAGATTTCTGTGGAAGACTTCGCAGATGATCAGGAAGAATGGAGTACGGAAGATACAGATGAAAATACGGCAGAGGTATTTTTTGAAGATCAGCAGGAAGTCGGAGCAGGAGAAACAAAGGAATATCTCAAAGATCTGAGTGTGTATTCCGGTTACGGAGTAAAAGATCCTCTTGAAATGACCCGCAGGGAAGATCTGGATGAAACATATGGTGGAAAGACTTATACGGTTGAGATTGGCTCCAGTTACAATTCCAATGGCTTTTATGTGACTGCCGATCTTGGAACGGATGCGCCGCAGGGTTCAACGATTCAGTTGTCTGCATGTGATCTTGATGGAAAAACTGTAGAAAATGAGATTATTACAACCGGATATACAGATGGAAAACGCTACAATTTCTCAAATATCTTTACCAAAGACAATGGAAAAAGAGCTGTTTATACAGTAACAGCCGGTACAGCGGCAGACAGCCAGACTTATAAGATCGTAGTTCTCAGAAGACTGGATCTTTCCATGATCGGATGTTATCTTCCTTCGGATAAGGATATGGCAAAAAATCTGATCTCAGAATTTGACAGTGCCGGTATTACAAGGGATTATGAGGTAGCAGTGGGACAGGATACAAAATCCGTAAAAGTTACTGCAAGTGCTTTTAATGATAAATGGTATGAACTTACGGTAAACGGACAGGCCGTATCTGACAGTAAGGCACTGGAAATTCCGCTTACAGGTTCAGATACAGAGATTCTCTTTCAGATGAAAGAAGATGGGACTTATCAGGATCCGGCATATCAGACATTGTCCTATACTTCCACGGGTACTTATAAAGTTACGGTCCATAAGAAATCGAAAGTGACAGTTACATTTAAAACAGAACCGTCGGATGCAGTGGTCAGTGTATATGACTCCAAAGGGGAGCGTGTGGAGCCGTCTAAGGATGCAGACACCTATGATTCTCTTTATTATGGAGATAAGTATACCTGGAATGTATCAAAATATGGATATATTTCCAAAAGACAGGAATTTACGGTAGGTGAGGAATCTGAGATCAAGGTAACGCTTGAACAGCAGACAGCCAGACAGGAAGAAATTACAGACAATGACTGGAGCAGCTATCAGAACAGTGAGACCAATAATGGAATCACAGACAGAGCTATGCCGACCAGCAAGAATACGATTACACAGAAATGGGCAACGAGATTGGATGCAAAAGGCTGGGATGCAGCACTTACACCACCGTTGATCCTTGGTGGCTATGTTTATGTAGCATCCGGACAGTTTATTTACAAAATGGACAAGAATACAGGAGACATTGTCCAGACAAGTGAACGGATGTCCGGAAATATGCAGTATGCCATGATCCCGCTTGCCTATGCAGAGGGAATGCTTTTTGCACAGATCGGTGGTGGTCAGATACAGGCACTCAGTGCTACGACACTGAAATCTCTCTGGATCAGTGAGAAATTAGGTGGACAGACGCTTTCACCGATTACCTATAAAAACGGATATATTTATACGGGAACATGGAATTCCGATACAACTCCTGGCTCTTATTTCTGCCTTTCTGTTACAGATGAAGATCCATCCAAAGGGAATGAGATAAAATACTGTACATGGAAATATGATCACAAAGGTGGCTTCTATTGGGCCGGCGCCTATGCATCAGAAAATTATCTGGTATTTGGATCGGATGATGGAGCGGGCGATGCATACACATCTATTTTGTATTCTGTCAATACACATACGGGACAATTGATAGACAAGCGCACAGATCTGATTGGTGATATCCGTTCAACGATTACTTATAACAACGGATATGTCTATTTTACGACCAAGGGCGGTTATCTGTATCGGGTTGCGATGAATGCAGACGGAACATTTGGTGCAGTGGCAGGTTATAATCTGGGAGGGGCGGCAACATCAACACCGGTTGTCTATAAGAACAGAATCTATGTTGGTGTCTGTGGAACCGGAGGCCAGTATAACGCAGATGGAGGACATCATTTTGATGTGCTCAAGGAATCTGCTTCCGGACTTTCTCTTGCCTATAAAGTATCGATTCCGGGATACCCGCAGGCGGCTCCGATTCTCTCAACAGCTTATGAAAATCAGGACTTTGACGGTGATGGCAAAGCAGATGGACGGGTTTATCTGTATTTTACATACAATGCATATCCAGGCGGAATCTACATGCTGACGGATACACCAGGACAGACATCAGGAAAAGCCGAAGAACTGTTTCGTCCGGTAAGTAAGCAGCAGGAGTACTGCATCAGCCCTCTTTGTGTGGACAAAGACGGAACAATTTATTATAAGAATGATTCCTGCTATCTGATGGCACTGGAAACAAATGGCGCTTATCTGGACAGTGTGACAGCAAGGCCGGATACAGGCAGTGTAAACTGGGACAAGAGATTTCAGGCTTCCGAGACGGAATATACACTCAGAGTTGCAGAGAATGCAAAGAATGTAACACTTAGCTTTAAGGCTCCTGCAGGATGCACGATGAAAATAGGAAATGATACAATTGATGGAACATATGTGGCTGATGTAAGTTCCGGAAAAGCTGAAATTAAAATTGCGGTAGTTCAGGGTACCAAGAGCAGAGAATATACATTCCACCTGACGAAAGATCATGGAAATTCATCCCTGACCAGTATGATCGTCAGCACCAGCAATACTTATGGAGAGGTATCTCATTATCTGTCAATGACTCCGGCGTTTAACAGTGCAAAGACCGGCTATACTGTGGAATATCTGGACAGTAAGGCAGAGAATACACAGAGATTTCTTCGCGTTTATGTAGAGAAGGCTGAGTCGGATGCAACGGTGAAGACGGAAATGGTAAAGGGAGTCAAGAGAGTAACTACTACTACCAGTGGAAATGCAACACGCTTTAATGTTTACTGGGAAGATGGCGTGGATGAAGCACAGGTAAAAATTACAGTGACTGCTAAAGCGGGAAGTAAGACGGAATATCTGCTGACTATACAGAGAAAAGAAAAGGTTTCCACACCGACACCGACGCCTACAGAAGTTCCGGAAGTGTTCGGACCGTGGCAGACGATATCAACAGCGACTGTTTTTGCACCCGAGCAGCAGAGAAGGACCAGTAATAAAGGGCGTCAGGAAACCCGTACAGTTGGAAGTAAGCTGACACCGACTATTAAACTGAATGCCAGAAGCATCAGGTTAAAGGTAAAACAGTCTACGACTAAAGTACAGATAAGTGGTCTGGCAGCAGGAGACAGGGTACAGTCATGGACGACATCCAATAAAAAGGTTGCAACCGTAACATCCCGTGGAAAAATCACAGCGAAGAAAACTGGCAAAGCAAGGATCATAATTACCCTTGTCAGTGGAAAGAAGGCAGTTGTAAATGTAACAGTACAGAAGACAGCTGTTAAAACCACAAAAATCAGCGGTCTCAAGAAGAGCGTAGTACTTAAGAGAAGACAGAAACTGAAACTGAAGCCAGTGATCAGCCCGCTTACTTCCGTGGAGAAAGTGACTTACAAAACTTCCAATAAGAAGGTAGCGACAGTGAGCAATAAAGGTGTCATCACAGCAAAGAAAAAAGGCAGCGCAAAGATTACCGTGAAGTCAGGAAAGAAATCTTATACGGTTACTGTGAAAGTAAAATAAAAAATTTGGAGAATCGCTAAATATTTTGTGGATATTTAGCGATTCTGTTTGACGGGAGAATGCATAAATGCTATAATAAAAAGACAACAAAATAACCAGGCGTGGTCTGGTCGGGAGATGACCAGTTTAAGGAAATCCGGTGCAATTCCGGAACTGCTTTTTTGCTGTATGAAATGTTATACGCGGATAATTGTTTCAAGTCAGCTAACTAACGCGTTGTATAGGACAGAGACTCATCTATAAATGAGGCTCTGTTTTTTGTTGTTAAAAACAACTTGTGAAAAAGGAGGAGCAGAGTTGAAGAAAAAAGAATTAATGAAACGATTATCAGCTATTTCCATGGCAATGATGATGACCGTGACAATGATCCCTTCCAATGCATATGCAGCAGACGAGATTTTCTCAGATGTTGATGTAGAGACTGCAGCAGATGCAGGGGATGAAGATTCAGCAGATGTAGAGGTTAGTGATGCAGACGATACTTCAGATGCGGATGTTGAAGTGGAAGCAGAAGATGACACAGCGGATGTCAATGTAGAAGAGGATGAGGAAGACAATTCAGAAGGTGTGGATGCATTTTCTGATGGTGGAGACAGTGCAGAAGAGACAGATGCATTTGATGCAGGAGAGGGTACTCCGGCAGCAGATGCAGTTGTACATATGACTGTCAGCGTGGCTGGAGATCTTGCAACTGCCAAAGATGGAACATTGATGGCAGACAGAGATGTCACTGTTAAGGATATTGATAAGAATGGTGTCCTGACTTATGACGAAGCACTCATTGCAGCACATGACGAGTATTATAATGGCGGTGCTGTTGCAGGTTATGCAAGTGTAGATGATGAGAAGTATGGTAAATTCATCACTAAATTATGGGGTGATGAGAGCGGTAATTTTGGTTATTGGAGAAATGATAGTTTATGCTTTAACCTTTCTGATGAAGTAAAAGCAGATGATTATCTGACCGCATTTGTTTACAAAGATGAAAAGTGTACGGATGCATACACCAAATTTGCAAAGAAAGCATACAAAACAATGGCAGGAAGCTCTGTAACGATTCAGGAATACAAAGCTTCCTATGACAGACATTACAATGTTGTTTTTGACACATCAAATAAAGAAAATCTTCGTGTTTATGACAGTAATTTTAAACTGATTTCCGAAGATAATTACAGTATTTACAGAGGATATTCTTCTTCCTCGACAGATATCTGGTATCATTATAATATCACATTCAATAAAGATATTTCCGGAGTCTTTTATGTTGTAACAGCAAGCACAGAAGAACAGAGCGTAGTACCGGCAGTTACAAAAGTAACAGTTTTGGAGAAGACCGCAGATTTTGACAGTATTCAGCTGTACAAATCTGAGAGTGATTATAAGAAGGGCAATGCGATTGAAATCACACCAGCCTTTGATCCAAATAAACTGACAGGCTATAGTGTTCAGGCACCGGATTATTTAAGTAGTCTTTATGCAGTTGCCCAAATGTCTGCAAATGCAAAAGAAGCTGGCCTTTCGGTTATGATGAGTAATAACTGGGGCGGATGGTCAGGAGCTAGAGGCTCAGCAACCGGAATAGCAACTGGAGATGCATATTTTGCATCCAAGGGCTATCTTGATGTTTATGCTAACAGAAAGGAAACTTATAGTTTTAACGTTGAGACATATGCAACGCTGAAAAATCTTGTAATTGATGGTATTACAGACAAAACGTTTGATCGTGATGTGAATGAATATCATGCATATGTAAATGGAAATGCAGAGAGTGTTGCGATTACAGCTACAGAACTCAAAAAGGGATATACGATCAAAATCAACGGAACGGAAGTTACCAGCGCTGAAGCTTATAATCTGCCATATAAATGGGATGCAGATGGTAAGATGAAAGTAAGTGTAGAGGTAAGTAAAGAAGGAATTGCTTCTTCTGTATATACAATCGATCTGGAAAAACAGCCGGTGGGTGATGCTCCATATATTATGACTCAGCCCAAAGGCGCAGATTACATTGTAGGAAACAAAACAACTGCACTTTCCATTGTAGCCAGTGCCAATGGAAAGATGACCTATCAGTGGTATAGTAATACAACAGATTCCAATGAAGGTGGCACAGCAATCAAAGATGCAACAGAGGCTTCTTATATACCATCATCAGAGAACGCGGGAATTGTTTATTATTACTGTGTAGTTACAAATACAGAGAAAACAGAGAATAATATAACAACGACTGAAACAGCACGAATAACTGTTGATGAGGATCCTACACCAAAAGCTGTAATTACTACAGTTGGAAACGCTATGCCGGAAGGTTCTGCCTGGAATAAAGGTTATATATATAATGTAGGAGATCAGGCTGAAACATTGAAAGTAACTGCAACATCTGCGGTAGAAGGTGGAGAATTCAGTTATGAGTGGAAAAAAGTTTCCAGACCATATAATATTAAAGGATACTCTTCAATTAAGGATAATGAATCAGATAGCTATGTCCCATCTACAGATATTTCCATGGCGAATGATGCTGGCAATTACTATGCCTGTGAAGTAACTTATACGTTTAAGGGGAAAACATACAAGGCATGGGCAACTACAGGCGATACTTATACAGATACAGCGAAAGATAAAACCTATGATGTAAATGGTGTTTATGTTTTGGTTAAAGTTGATTCTGCATCCACTCCTTCATTCACAAAACAGCCGAAGGATGCTTCTTATCTGATAGGTGATGCTATAACTGCCTTGAGTGTTTCTGCTCAGAAAGAAGATGGTGGTAAGCTGACTTATCAGTGGTATGTAAATGATAAGGACAGTATAGATGGCAGTACAGCGGTTGAAAAAGGCACAAGCAGTTTACTGAGTTTAGGTACGGCATCTGAAAAAGGCACAAAATATTATTACTGTGTTGTAACAAATACGATTCAGGGATATACAGCCACGGCAGTTTCTAATATTGCCGAGATTAAAATCATTACAGCAGAGGACCTTATCGGTGATAAACTGAAAGGAGAAGGTACAGAAGAGAAACCGTATCTGATCAGTACAGCCGACGATTATAAGACAGTTGCAGATCTGGTATCCAAAGGTGTTTCTTTCGATGGCAAATATCTTTGTCAGGAAGCTGACATTACTTTACCGGAAGGATGGCAACCAATCGGTGTCACAAAAGATGGAAGTAAAAATATTCAGAATGGAAGAAATCTCCGCGCTTTCAGCGGTTATCTGGATGGAAATGGAAAAACAATCACCATTCCAGAAGGAGGACTTCCTCTTCTTGGATATGTAAAAAATGCAGAAGTACATAATTTAAATATCTATGGTAAAAAGATTGCAGGATATGGTCTTGTAAATACACTGTCCGGCGTCGGACTTTCTGGAAATGCAATCATCATTGATAATGTAACATTAAAGAGTGGATCAAGTACTCTGAAATCCGGTCTTATTGGAACAGAAATTTCCAGTAACCCATTTGCAGGATGCTCTGCTGCCTTCACAACAACAATCAAAAATTGTACAATTGAAAAAGATGTTGTAATTGGTTATGAAAAAGACCAGAATATGATTGGATCTATTGCAGGACGTATGCATGGCACAATTGAAAATTGTGTAAGTTATGCAACTGTTTATGGCAAAAAGTATGTTGGTGGTATTCTTGGAACGCGTGACAATGCTATGGGCGGCTGCAGTGTAACAAGTTGTAAATTCTATGGAAACGTAGAAGGAAGCGACGAACTTGTTGGTGGTATTGTCGGTGGAGGATACGAAGGCTCTTCTGCACCGAATGGAGTCAAGATCAGTATTAATGCGTGTGAGGCAGCTGGCAGTGTTACAGGTGCAGATAAAGTCGGTGGTATCCTTGGTGGTGACCTTTATGTTGCACAGGCATGGAATGCATACAAAATGAAAGGCAATTCTTTCACTGGCAAAGTTCAGGCTACAACTGAAGGAACAAAGAATATTGGTGCTATCATTGGATTCTATGACAGTCTGAATAAGTTTGATGATATTGCGAATAACTATTACTCTAAAGACTGTGGAGCAGACAGAGGCATCGGTGCTGTCAAATACGTAGATACAAACTGTGAAACTCATGAAACAACAGTTGGTGAAGTTTATTTCAACACAGAGAAGGATACAAGCGAGTGCCCGACAGTAGCAGGATGTAGCTGGAAAGTACAGCATAACCGTACAGATGATCCGCTTGGAGCAGACGCAGCGAAACTGGCTGGAACAGATGAAGTTAAAGTATACGAAGAAAAAGTCTATATCACTGGTGATTACAAGACAGACTATGATCTGGGAGAAGAACTTGATCTTACAGGCATGGAAATCCATGTTGCAATGAGCGATGGTACTTATAAAGAAGTAGCACCGGCTGATGCAAAGATAGAAGGATACAATAAAGACAAACGTGGCGAGCAGAAAGTAAGAGTTATCTGTGGAGCTGCATCTGAGGAATTTACTGTTACAGTTCTCAAGAGAAATGCAGAGAATATCAAAGTTCATTTTGCACTGCTTGGTGACAAGAAACACAACAGTGACGAAGACAAGACATGGCATACACTTCATGCAGACAATCTGGAGGCATGGATTGCAGATGCAGAATACGAAGTAGACGGAAATGCAACAGTACTGGATGTGATTTCAAAAGTTCTGACAGACAATGAATACACATGGGATAATGAAGCAGGAAATTACATTTCCGCAATTACAAAAGCAGACGGAACAAAGCTTGCGCAGAAAGACAACGGAGCTAACAGCGGCTGGATGTACACTCTGAACGGAATTCATCCGGATCTGGCTGTAAATGAGCAGTATCTGGAAGATGGAGATGTGGTCGTATTCCATTATACAGACGACTATTCAAAAGAACATGACCATATCTGGAGCAGTGAGTGGACATCTGATGCAGATGCACACTGGCATGAATGCACCTATCAGTGGAGCAAGTGTGACATCACAGAGAATGCTAAGAAAAATGGTTATGGAACACATACTTTCGATGAAGGCAAAGTTACAAAAGCAGCAACCTGTAAAGAAGCTGGCGAAAAAGTTTACACCTGTACAGTTTGTGGAGCAACAAAGACAGAAGTGCTTCCAAAAACAACTGATCATAAGTACACATGGAAAGTAGTGTCCAAAGCAACTGTATTTGCACCTGAGAAACAGCAGGGAACATGCTCTGTTTGTGGCGCAGTTGTAAACAGAGATAATGGAAAGAAACTTACTGCAACGATCAAACTGAATGCAACTTCTATCAAGCTTCAGAAAAAACAGACAACCAAGAAGATCAGAGTGGCTATGGCAAATGGAGACTCTGTCAGATCCTGGAGATCCAGCAATAAGAAGATTGCAACTGTTAATAGTAAGGGCGTGATCAAAGCAGGTAAGAAGACCGGAACAGCTAAGATCACAGTAACGCTTATGAGCGGTAAGAAAGCAACCCTGAAAGTAAAAGTTCAGACATCAAGAGTAAGAACTACTAAGATCAGTGGTCTGAAGAAGAATGTAAGACTGAAGAAAGGTCAGAAACTGACACTCAAACCAGTGATCAGCCCGCTTACTTCTCAGGAAAAAGTTACTTACACTTCTTCCAATAAGAAGGTAGCAACAGTAAGCAAAAAAGGTGTCATTACAGCAAAGAAAAAAGGTACTGTCAAGATTACAGTGAAATCAGGAAAGAAATCCTATGTGATCAAAGTAAAAGTAAAATAAAATCTGCAATATGATTTTTCAGGCCGGAGTCCTCGTGATTCCGGTCTGCTTTTGCATTAATAAAAAAATTAAAATTTCATAAAGCTACTTGAAGAAGCTTAGAACAAATGATACTATAAATAAAAGCATATTTCTCAAAGTTCTGGGCATTTTTGCCGTCTGATTTTCTTAATTCATTTCAGAAATCCATGCTTTTAAATCCAATTAAAATAAAAAGCAGGGGTTCGAGGTGATGACAATAACAGCACGGTGTATTCTTAAACTCCTGCCAGACAGGAGGTATGCCTATGGCGAGAAGAAAACACAATGCTGCTGTGAAGAGAAAACTAATTGCAAAAGGAAATAACAATGTAAAAATGGATCGTAATGCAGATCTGAAGAGCTATGCAGGCAAAGAGATAAGGGCAAATCGAAAGTACAAGGATACAGTATTTCGTATGCTGTTTTCAGACAGAGAAAATCTATTGTCGCTTTACAACGCAGTGAATGGAAGTAACTACGAAAATTCGGATGCACTGGAGATTGTGACACTGGAGAATGCAGTCTATATGGGTATGAAGAATGATCTGGCATTTATCGTGGATATGGGATTATTCCTGTACGAACATCAGTCAACATACAATCCAAATATGCCACTGCGAGATCTGTTTTACATATCTGGTGAATACCAGAAACTTGTGAATCACAAATCCCTGTATTCCTCGGCACTGCAGAAGATCCCTGCGCCAAATTTCATTGTGTTTTATAATGGAACAGAAAGAGAAGAGGACTACTGGATCAATTATCTGTCGGAATCATACGAAAATCTGAGCGGCGAGCCGAATCTGGAGCTGAAAGTACTTACTCTGAACATCAACGAAGGTCATAACCGCGAATTGATGGAGCAGTGCCAGAGTTTAAGAGAATATGCACAATATGTAGCGAAAGTACGGGAATACGCAAGGGAATCCGATCTGGATACAGCAGTAGAACAGGCAGTTGATGACTGCATCCAGAATGGGGTCCTTGCCGAATTCCTCCGAAAACACAAATCCGAGGTAATAGCGATGAGTATATTCGAGTATGACAAAGAAGAGGAAGAGCGAAAACTGCGAGAAGCAGAGTATGAAGCTGGATACAATAGTGGAAAGCAGGACGGATATAATAGTGGAAAGCAGGACGGATACAATAGTGGAAAACAGGATGGATATAACAGTGGGAAGCAGGATGGATATAATAGCGGAAAGCAGGATGGATTTACGGAGGGAAAATGTGAAATAATCCATTTAATGTTTGATGCAGGAGAATCATTGGAAAAGATAGCCCAATATACAGGCTATAAAGTTGAAGAGTTGAAGAATCTGTTAAAAAAATAAGAGATTTAATGTTCAGGCCGGAGTCCCCGTGACTCTGGCCTGATTTGGTTACTACAGAAAATTAAAAATTCATAAAGTTACTTGAAGAAACTTAGAACAAATCAATTTGGTTATATTTAATATAGAAGAGATGAAATTTACATTTCATATTGATGCTCCTATAATAAGGCACAAAGGAGGCTTTATTATGAGCACAATATTTCCAAGAGAAGAAAAAGCGGAACAGATTTTTGACGAGATCCTGAAGAATCCACGTGCCTGCGAACGTTTAAAAGATACATTTTTTGCAGCGATTCCGTCAGCAGAAGAGAGTGAGGGTGCAGGAACGGACATTCCGGGAACGGTCTTTGCTGCGGCTTTATTCAACGCTTATGAAAATAAAGATCTTTCTGCATTTATGATGGCAGTCTGCAATAACAGTGTATTTGATCTTCTCCGGAATTCTTTTCTGATTCCAATCCGTTTTAATGACAAAGGGGTGGAAAATCCAATATTCCTTACAGATGAAAACGGAAACCTTCTGGATGAATCAAAAAATCATATCTATGAAAAGAAGTATAAGATGTTCCATAAACTCTTTGAAGAGCAGGATGAGATTCCAGACTACCGTATGTATATGGCAGATGGATTTCGTGAAAGTCATGGATATACTGAGAACGGAGAGATTGAGACAATACGGAATGCAGAACATACAGGAATCCTTTTACTCTTTGAATTCCCTCAGTCTGTAGATTTGGAAATCAATGAAGAAAAAATATATGCAATAGTCTGGGAATATCTGATGAAATTACAGGAGGATCTGCCACGTGCATTGATGTATTATGGTAAACGTGACGAGCATGGAATTGAAAAACACACCAGCAAACTGGGAATCTTCCTGCCATTCTGTCATTTTGAAAGAGAAATGGAAAAGAATATTGAACTTGCGAATGGTATCGGACTGGGATGCAGGGAAGCGATTCTGTCAGAAATGAAGGTGCTGGAAAAATGATTTTGAAAAAGAATAAAGCAGTTGGGATGTGTATATGATGCAACCGGTGATCAGAAAAAATCACATGGACATTGCCTGGCACGAATATACGGATGAAAATGGTGCTGATATTCCGGTCACGCAGGCAAGCCTGACGGAGAAGGCATCTATCATTGGGCGTGTCGGAATCATGCTTCTGTCCTGCGGCACGGGAGCGTGGCGTGTCAGAAGTTCTATGAATACACTTGCAGAGGTTATGGGAATTACCTGCACGGCAGATATAGGCCTGATGTCTATCGAGTATACATGTTTTGATGGTCAGGATGGTTTTACACAGTCACTGTGTCTGACAAATACCGGAGTTAACACCTCCAAACTGAATCGTTTGGAAAACTTTATCCGTGAATTTGAAATTGATGGAAAAGACATGTCAGGAGAAGAATTGCATTCTCTTCTGGATGATATCGAAAGGATTCATGGGCTGTACTCTCCGATTGCCCTTGGATTTGCCGCTGCGCTTGCATGCTGCGGATTTACATTTCTCCTCGGCGGAGGACCGGTGGAAATGTTCTGTGCTTTTGTCGGCGCAGGTTTTGGTAATTTCCTCCGTTGCAAACTAACAAAGCATCATTTTACCCTGTTTTTATGCATTGTATCGTCGGTTTCTCTGGCCTGCCTTGTTTATGCAGGATTTTTGAAGATTGGCGAAATGCTGTTTGGCATTTCGGTACAGCATGAGGCCGGTTATATATGTGCCATGTTGTTTATCATTCCGGGATTTCCGTTTATTACCAGTGGGATTGACCTTGCCAAGCTGGATATGAGATCGGGTACAGAACGTTTGATGTATGCGCTGATCGTCGTTCTGGTGGCAACAATGGCTGCCTGGATCATGGCATTGCTTCTTCACCTGCAGCCGGTAGACTTTATTAAGATGTCCATGCCAGTAGGAATGTGGATAGTACTTCACCTGATAGCAAGTTTCTGCGGGGTATTTGGCTTTTCTGTTATGTTTAACAGTCCGGTAAGGCTGGCAGCAACGGCAGCGATGATCGGGGCTGTTGCAAATACACTCAGACTGGAACTTGTGGATCTGTCAGCTATTCCACCGGCTGCAGCAGCGTTCATCGGTGCATTAACTGCAGGAATCCTTGCATCCCTGATTAAAAACAAAGTAGGATACCCGAGAATCTCCCTGACGGTTCCTTCAATTGTCATTATGGTTCCGGGTTTGTATCTGTATAGAGGATTTTATAATCTTGGGATTATGTCACTTTCTGTTGCTGCTTCCTGGTTTGCGGCAGCAATCCTGATCATAGCAGCCCTTCCCCTGGGACTGATCTTTGCAAGGATACTGACTGATAAAACATTCCGGTATTGTACATGAAATAAGGACATCCTGCACAGAATGTCCTATAGACGGACTGGTCGAAAAAAGGTATACTGTTTCTATGAAATCCATTGGGACGAAAGGAGCAGATACCAATGTGGGAAAAAATCAATAACTTTTTAAAAGGGCAGATTGTAACATCAATCATATACATAGCCCTTGGTGCATGTCTGGTATTTATGCCGGTCAGTACTGTGAATGTAATATGTAAGTTTGTATTTGGAATTTTGCTGATTCTGGTAGGTTTGTATCATATCCTGATCTATGTGGCGGAAAAACTGAATTCCACGATTTTTGATCTGTTTTCTGGTGGTGTTCTGATGGTACTTGGAATCTTTCTGTTTATGAACCCGCAGATTGTTGTCAAGCTTCTCCCGATTTTGCTTGGCACATTTATTCTGGTGGACAGCATCTGGTCACTGAAGGGAAGCCTGAAACTCAAAAAACGTGGTGCAGACTCCTGGAAGTTCCTTCTTCTGGGAAGCATTATTTTCATTGCACTTGGTATTTCACTGGTAGTAAACCCATTTACAATGGTGAAATACACGGTAATCTTTGCCGGATGGATATTCCTCTGTAATGGTGTGATTGATATGATCTATCTGATTCTTCTGAGAAAAGGTCTGAAAGAAATCAAACAGGATGTGGAAGCAGTGGATGCAGATGGCGAGATTATTTCTGGTGAAGATAGCGGTGAGACAGATGATCTGGATACAGAAGCTTCCGTACAGCCGGAAGAACCGATTGCACCGGAACCGGAATATGCACCATGGAGTTCCCGTAAGAAAACGGATTCTACAGCTCCAAAAGAGCGTACAGAAGAAATGGAAGGCACAATGTCAGAGAGTGATGATGTGACAGAGGATGCGTTTTCAGAGTGCCTTGAAGAAAAAGAATCCGCAGGTATGGAAAATGCCAGCCAGGAAGGTTTCTGTAAAGAAGAAGCGGATAGAGAAGTTTCCGAGATGGAAGAGTCACTTGATGTTGAACAGGAAAACGAAAATGAGACATCAGTAGAAGCACCGACAGGTACAATAACCGGACAGGAGAACGATACACCACCAGCCGGCAGAGGCGCATATGTTGTATCCGAGCCAACGATCACAGATGATGATCTCTCCGACACAAAAGATGAGAGCCTTCTTGGAAGGTTCTCCCGCAAACGTAAACATAATAAAAAAGAAGACTGACTTTTTCTTTTCGGCACAACCTTCCCATTCCAATTACGAAGAACCAGACACCCTCACCATAATCTTCTTATCTGAATAACCTGGTTTATTTTCTAAGCTCCCGTCTTAAACAAAACTTCATATATCATCCCGCCCAGGGGTGTGCAGAGGGGACTGGCAAGTCCCTTCTGCGGTTTCCATACATTCCAAAGTATAACTTTCTTCATTTTCTAAATGAAATAAATTTTTCATAGATTCCCTTTATAAATATTTTTATAAAAAAATATAAAACTCTTCTGAAAAAAAGAACACATTTCTTGATCTTTTATCATGGTATAAAAAATCAACAAAAACTATAATAAAGACAGCTTAAGAAAGAACAAATCTTACAAGTAAAGGAGAAGACAATCACTATGAAAATGAAAAAAATTACAGCAATGAGCATGGTAGCTTTAATGGCAGCTACAATGATCCCGTCAGTACCGGTTATGGCAGACGGAGGCGGAAAGGTTTACTACCTCAACTTCAAACCAGAGCAGGATGAAGCCTGGCAGAACCTGGCAAAAGCTTACACAGAAGAAACAGGAACAGATGTTACAGTAGTTACAGCAGCATCCGGACAGTATGAGACAACTCTTCAGTCAGAAATGGCAAAGAGCGATGCACCGACACTGTTCCAGGTAAATGGACCGGTTGGCCTTAAAAACTGGAAAGATTACTGCTACGATCTGAAAGATGCAGATATCACAAAAGAACTTACATCTGATGCGTATGAACTGAAAGATGGAGATGCTGTAGCTGGTATCGCATATGTAATTGAATCTTACGGACTTATCACAAACAAAACATTACTTGAAAAAGCAGGATATACTCTGGATGATATCAAGAGCTTTGATGACCTCAAAAAAGTAGCAGACGACATTCAGGCACGTAAAGATGAAATTGGTGTAAAAGGTGCTTTCACCTCAGCAGGTATGGACGGATCCTCTGACTGGAGATTCAAAACACATCTTGCAAACCTTCCAATCTACTATGAATACAAAGCAGATGGAATCGATGATACAGAAGCAATCAAAGGAACATATCTTGATCAGTATAAGAATGTATTTGATCTGTACATTACAGATTCTACATGCGATGGAAGCGAACTTTCAGCTAAAACAGCTGATGACTCCAGAAATGAATTTGTAAATGGAGATGCAGTATTTTATCAGAATGGTTCCTGGGAATATGCAGAACTCGCTAAGACATACAGCGATGATGAACTTGCTATGATTCCGATCTACTTCGGCGTTGACGATGAGAACGAAGGTCTTGCAACTGGTACAGAAAACTACTGGTGTGTAAATAAGAATGCATCTGAAGAAGATGTTCAGGCAACTCTGGATTTCATGAACTGGTGTGTAACATCTGAAGCAGGAACAAAATCTATGTCTGAAGACATGGGATTCACAATTCCTTTCAAAACAGCAGTTGCTCCTACAAACGTATTTGTAAAACAGGATGCTGAGTATACAGAAGCTGGTCTTACACCTGTTTCATGGAACTTCACAACAATGCCATCTGAAGAGTGGAAGAATGGTCTTGGTACAGCTCTTACAGCATATGCGGCAGGCACAGGCGACTGGGATGCAGTAGTTAGCGCATTCGTTGACGGATGGGCTACAGAAAAAGCTCTTTCTGAATAATCAGGATAGAAAATAACATGTTGTTTATGGGAGGAGGCAGAGGTTTTTGCCTCCTTTCATAAGTTAAAAGACAGAGGAACTTAAGCTTCTGTTAACAGTAGGGAAGAGGAGAAAAATCATGGTAGGAAGAACGATCAAAAAGTGGTGGCCGGTTTTTGTATTACCAACCTTTGCGGCATTTGTAATCGGTTTCCTGTGGCCTTTTATCTGGGGCATCTATCTTTCATTCTGCAAATTTACAACAGTGCAGGATGTAACATTTGTTGGATTTTCAAATTATTCTAAGATTTTACTTGATAGTACATTCAGTCATTCTTTCTGGCTGACAGTTGTATTTGCATTCGTATCCAGTATTCTGATCAACGTGCTTGCATTTTTTATCGCACTGGCACTGACCAAAGGATACAGAGGAACAAATGCATTCCGTACGGTATTCTTTATGCCGAACCTGATCGGTGGTATTGTACTTGGTTATATCTGGCAGACATTGCTGAATGGTCTGCTTTCCAAGTGGGGACAGCCACTGCTTTCACTTTCAGCAAAAAATGGTTTTATCGGTATGCTCATTCTGCTTATGTGGCAGCAGATTGGATATATGATGATCATTTACATTGCAGGTCTGAACAATGTATCACCTGACCTGATCGAGGCAGCTCAGATCGACGGTGCAACAAGCAGACAGATTCTGTTTAAGATTAAAATTCCGATGATTATGCCATCTGTAACAATCTGTACATTCCTGACTCTGACTAATGGTTTCAAGATGTTCGACCAGAACCTCTCACTGACCGGTGGTGATCCTGGAAAACAGTCTCAGTTACTGGCGTTAAATATTTATGATACATTCTATGCAAGAAGCGGACCTCAATGGAAGGGTATTGGACAGGCAAAAGCTGTTGTATTCTTTGTTCTGGTAGTTGTAATTGCATTGATCCAGCTTCGTGCAACATCATCTAAGGAGGTGCAGCAGTAATGGAAAATAAAAAAAGAAATTCCGTTGCAACGGTCTTACTGACAATTGTCTGTGTCCTTTGGATGTACCCAATCGTCTTAATATTAATCAACTCACTGAAAAAAGAAGCAGCGATCACTACATCTGGAGTATTTAGCCTTCCAACCAGTGAAACATGGAATGGTGTTGCGAACTTTGTAGCGAGTGTTACGCAGATGGATTTCCTGAAATCTTTCTGGTACAGTCTTGTAATTTCTGTAATGTCTGTAGTTCTTATCATGTTATGCTGTTCAATGGCAGCATGGTATATCGTTCGTGTAAATGGTAAACTGTCCAAAATCTTCTACTATCTCTGTGTATTCAGTATGGTAGTTCCTTTCCAGATGGTTATGTTTACACTGGCAAAAACTGCAGATACTTTAAAATTGAATAATCCATACAATATCTGCATTATTTATCTTGGATTTGGTGCAGGACTGGCGGTATTTATGTTTACAGGATTTGTAAAAGGTATTCCGCTTGAGATTGAGGAAGCAGCTCTGATTGATGGCTGTAGTCCTTTGCAGGTATTCTTTAAAGTTTTGATTCCGATATTAAAACCAACAATTATTTCAACAGCAATCCTGGAACTGATGTGGGTATGGAACGATTACCTTCTTCCAACACTGGTTCTTGATATTAAAAAATATAAGACTATTCCGATGGCAGTCCAGTATTTCCGTGGCAGCTTCGGACATGTACAGATGGGACCAATGATGGCAAGTATTATGATCGATATCATTCCGATCATCATTGTATATCTGGTTTGTCAGAAGTACATTATTGAAGGCGTTGTTGCAGGTGCCGTAAAAGGCTGATTCTGGTTATGTAGAATGGAAGTCTCTGGAAGAATATTTTTTCCAGAGACTTTTTGTGCTATAATCATAAGTATTATAGGAAACAAAACAGGGGGGAATTATGACAAACGTTCTTATTGTAGATGATGAAAAAATAGAGCGCGAAGGTCTGAAATATCTGCTTTCGAGAGAAGAAGGCGAAAGAAATGTTTTTGAAGCTTCGAACGGAAAACAGGCTCTGCAGATTATTCGGTCAGAGGACATACAACTTGTTTTGACTGATATAAAAATGCCTCATATGGACGGGTTGGAATTATCAAGACGTGCCAAGGAAGAAAATCCGGCATTGCAGATCATAATTTTCAGTGGATACAGTGATTTTACTTTTGCGCAGGAAGCGATTCGCTATGGTGTGACAGAGTATATCCTGAAACCGGTGAATCCGGAAGATTTTCATAAAGTAATTCAGAAGGCAGAGAAAGTGATTGAACAAAGAAAGAAAAAAGAAAGTCGTGAGATCAAAGGGAAAAATTTTCTGCAACAGTATTTTCTGCAAAATTATCTTTACTCCGGCAAGCTAGAAATACTGGAAAAAGCAAAAGATATGATCAATCTGGAAAAATGGAATGGCTGGCATTGTGGAATCTTGCTGGAATCCGATGTCGCTTTTTTTGATACGGCTGAAGAGACTCTGGAAGAGGAAATTCAGAAAGAGTTGAGAAGAGTATGCTTTTATCTGAATTTGAATGCAAGACAGTCGCTTCTCCTTTTTCAGGACGTATATTGCGATTATCAGCTGGTGGCAAATCATCTTTATAATTTTATGAAACGAAAATACAGAGACAGTTTTTATCTGGCAGTCAGCCGTAAATTTGAAGGTTGTGAGTGTCTGCCGGAAATCCTTGAGCAGCTGGAACAGCAGATGGAAGAGAAATTTTATCATCCGGAAAAACATGTTTTCTCAAATGAAGATGATGTACTGAAACTGTCGGTGGGAGAAGTGCAGGATTCGCAGATCATGCAGATGATCTCAGAAGACATCACGCGGAAGGATACAGATCAGCTGAGAAAGCATTTCGCATGCCTGAAAGAAAAATATCATGATAATACACAGTATTCAGCAATGTATATCAAGTTTGTTTTCTCGAATGTCATTCAGGAACTGTTTCAGGAAAATCAGTTTTCTGGAGAGCGGCGTCTTGAGCATGAGATAGAACGATTGTATAACTGTAGAAATATCATGGAAATCGTTGAAGTGACTGAAGATAATATCAAGGAATACGAGGCATTTCTTGACCGTTCTATGAGTAGTTCTAGAAATGAAGTGGCAGCAGTCAAAAATTATATCTATCAGCATTATGAGGAAGATCTGAATCTTGAAATGCTGGCAGAAAAAGTCTATCTGTCTTCCGGATACCTCAGTTTTATCTTCAAAAAAGAGACCGGCATGAATTTGAACCGATATATACGTGTGTTCCGGATGGAGAAGGAAAAAGAACTTCTCTGCAGCACCAATATGAAGGTGGCACAGGTCAGTGAACGTGTTGGTTTTGCAAATGTTTCTTATTTCTGCAGAAGTTTCCGGGAATATTACGGAAGCAGTCCGGAATCATACAGGAAAGGAACCGGAGAGGATGAACAGACTTCGTAAGATATTCAAAAATATGAAGTATCGTCATAAACTGACGATCTTTCTTGTAGTTACAAGCCTGGTACCGATGACAGTACTTGCCTGGTACAGTCACAGCAGGCTGAGTACTATGGTCCGCAGCAGCGAACTGGAAGATATGCAGTCGATCATGGAACAGACCAGAGAAAGCATTGACAGCCAGACGGCGGTTTATGCCAGCCTTCTCAATTATCTGACCTATTCACCAGATATTGAGGAAATTATTAAGGAAAAAAATATCGATAATTATACGGCGTATGAAAAATATACAGAAATAGCGGATCCACTTTTGTCTGTACCAAAATCATATCATGATGCGATCAACAGAATTCAGCTTTTTGCGGACAGTATCCAGGTGGAGCATGAGTATACACTTGTTCCGCTTGATAAGATGAAAGAAGAGTGGTGGAGTGAAGGGCTGAAAGATGATGTGCGTATTCAGTGGAAAGTTGATCAGGATCGTAAAGAAGTTGCAGCAGTACGTATGATCTATAATGATCAGAAACTGGATGCAGTTCTGTGCATTTCTCTGGATTATAATAAAATCTTCCAGCCACTGACCAATATTCTCACGCAGGAAAATGGTGGAATTGTTGCAGACAAAAACGGTACAGTTCTTTATAACAAAACTGGTCTGACAAATCTGGAATTTGATAAATCTGGAAAAATGGATTCCATGATTCAGAAAATCAGCCAGTCCTGTGCATATACAAAGACTAAGAGTGAAGAAAATGACTGGGTATTTTATCTTTATAAGAGTCAGGATGCGATATCAGGTTCTGTACGAAGACTGCTGCTGGAAGAGATTCCACTGATTGCGGCCTGTGGTCTGATCATTCTGTTTCTGGCTATGGCATTTTCAAGAATTTTTACAAGAAAAATTGAAGAACTGACGAAAAATATGGACAGGGTAAATCATGGAAGCCGTGAAGTTACAGTCAACAGTGATTCGGGAGATGAAGTAGGAATTCTTGTTAACAGTTTCCGTAATATGATGGATGAGATTAACCGCCTGATCGACGAAGTATATGTCAATAAGATTGCGTTGAAAGAATATGAACTGAAAGCCCTTCAGGCCCAGATCAATCCACATTTCTTATATAACACACTGTCGATGATGAACTGGATGGCGATTCGAAGTAACCAGATGGAGATCAGTAAGGTTACCCTGGCACTTTCTACTTTTTACAGAACCGCATTAAGCAAAGGTGAAGATGTGGTTACGGTAGAAAACTGTATTCAGAATATGGAAGCATATCTGGAAATCCAGCTTACGATGCATGATCATAATTTTTCGGTAGACTGGGATATTGATCCGACAATAAAAAATGAAAAAATGCCGAAGCTTCTTCTTCAGCCGGTTGTCGAAAATGCGATCGAACACGGTCTTGATGAAAAAGAGGATGGTGATAAAAAAATTTTTCTGTCATTTAAAGGCAAGGGGGATGATGTAGAGATCACTGTCCGTGACAATGGACTTGGTATGGAGCAGGAAAAAGCAGAAACACTGGTAACTTATCAGGCAAAAGGATATGGCCTTAAGAATGTAAATGACCGTATCCGGCTTCTTTATGGAGAGAATTACGGAATTCATATTTTCAGTTCACCGGATGAAGGCACGACTGTTATTATGAAATTTCCGAAGGAGGGCAGAGAGAATGAAGAGTAAATGGAAAAAACTGCCTGTTGTTCTGATAGGAATCATAGCTATAGCTGTCTGCGGATGCAGCAATGATTTACAGGAGCTGAATCAGAAAAGATCATCGGCAGCAAAAGAAAATACGGAATCTACAGAGACAGTCCGTACCGGTACCTGGGAAACAGCTGCACAGACTCCTTATGGCGCTTATCCTGAACTTGTAACGTATACTTTAGGACAAATGAGTGGTGCGAATAATTCAAATCTTCCGGATGGAAATACCTATGACGACAATGCTTACACTCGTTATCTCAGAAAAATACTGAATATTCAGAATAAAAGTGTCTACATGGAACGGGAAGATCGATATGATGAATTTGTGAACATTCTTGTAAAAGACCAGACGCTGCCGGATGTACTGGTGGTTTCGGACAGAGAAACACTCAAAGAACTGGTTGATAATGATCTTGTGGAAGATCTGAGCGAAGTATATGAGAATTGCACTTCAGAGAGAATCAAAAAGATGTTTGAGAGTTATGGAAGCGGTCTTCTGGATTCTGTGCGATTTAATGGAAAACTGATGGCAATTCCGGAGACCGTTACAGATCATGGTCCACGTCTGATGTGGCTGCGTAAGGACTGGATGGATAAGCTTGGCCTTGAAAATCCGAAAACACTGGAAGATGCATTTGACATAGTAGAAAAATTTGTCCAGAATAAAATGGGCCCGGAGGATGGAGAAGACCCGATCGGACTCGCTTGTGATACAGATCTGGTGGGAACTACCAGCTCTAATTATTCAGTAGATTCTGTTTTTGATAAATTTGGAGCCAGTCCACAAAGGTGGGTAAATCAAAATGGTAAGATCGTGTATGGTTCCGTAACAGAAGAAACAAAAAATGCACTGAGTTATCTTCATGAACTCTATGAACGTGGCGTGTTGGATAAGAACTTTGCATTGCGTGCGCAGAATAACCTCAGAGATCTGGTGATAAATGGAAAATGTGGAGCTTTTTTTGGCCTGTGGTGGACACCGAACAATCCACTGATGGATGTTTATGAGACAGACAAAGAGGCAAACTGGCAGCCATTTTATCTACAGTCGACAGACTGGCAGAATGTATATGATACTTTTCAGGATAATAAATATGTTGTTGTACGCAAAGGATATGAGCATCCGGAAATTGTAATGAAGATAATCAGTGTATTGTTTGATTATAGCAGATATGAAGCCAAGGATGCGGATGAGGTAAATGATTATTTTGCTCTTAACGTAGAACCGACAGCCAGACCGCTGGTTATCAATGTTGATTATAACGAGGCGACGTTTCAGATCACAAAAGATATCCAGAGTGTAATGAGCGGCATGCGAAAAGAAGAAAGTTTAAGTGCAATTGAGAAATCTTATTACGATGCAGCAGAAAAATTTATTCAGGGAAAATCAGAAACGGCGGAAGACTGGGCAGCATATGAATCCAGACTTGCAGCAGTTGGAAGGTTGATAGAAGGAAACTACCGGTCAACAGCCAAAAGATACCTGGATGATGCAGACGGTGAAATACCGAAGTCTCTTCAGCAGCTTGAAAAAGACACTTTCATTCAGATTATCATGGGTGTAAAACCAATTACTTACTTTGACATTTTTGTGCAGGAATGGTATGAACAGGGCGGCGAAGAGCTGACTGAGCAGATTCGCCGCTCTAATCCAGGAGAATGATTATTTTCCGAGATGCCAGATGTCGTCATCGTACTCTTTGATGGTTCTGTCTGAGGAGAAGAATCCGGCTTCTGCAATATTGATCAGAGTTCTGCGGCTCCATGCTTCCGGATTTACAGCATAATCACTCATTGCCTGTTCTTTGCGGACAATGTATGCATTGAAATCCGGAAGAGTCTGGAACCAGTCTTTATTTATCAGTTCGTTCTGCAGTCGTTTCAGATGTTCTTCATCTCCATATTTCAGCATTTCTTCACTGGTAAGGAAATCGATGGCACGACGAAGGTTCGAGTCTGCTTCATACCAGTCTTTTGCACAGTAGTCACCGGCTGCATAGCGGTGAATAACCTGCTTGCTGCTCTGACCAAAGATGTAAATATTGTTATTTCCGACAGCTTCGGCAATTTCTACATTTGCACCATCCATGGTTCCAAGAGTCAGTGCACCGTTCAGCATGAATTTCATGTTTCCGGTTCCGGATGCTTCTTTGGAAGCAAGGCTGATCTGTTCAGAAAGATCACATGCCGGAATCATTTTTTCTGCTGCAGAAACATTGTAGTTTTCTACAAATGCAAGTTGCAGATATCTGGAAACTTCAGAGTCCGCACTGATAACCTGTGACAGGGTAAGAAGAGCGTGAATGATATCTTTGGCGATGATATAGGCAGGAGCTGCTTTTGCACCGAAGATACTTACTAATGGAGTTACTGGAGTATGTCCTGCTTTGATTTCCAGGTATTCATGAATCAGGAAAAGCAGATTCAGCTGCTGACGTTTGTATTCATGAAGTCGTTTGGACTGAATGGAAAACATTGCATTGGTGTTCAATTTGATTCCCTGTTTGTCTTCTAACCAGGAAGCAAGTGCTTCTTTGTTGGATTTTTTAATACAACTGAGTTTTTTCAGTACTTCTGCATCGTCTGTATAATTCAGAAGCTTTTTCAGTTCAGAAGCATCTTTTTTGAAACCGGATCCGATCAGAGATTCAATTTCAGAAGTCAGGGCCGGATTACATTTCAGAAGCCAGCGGCGGAAGGTGATGCCGTTTGTTTTATTATTAAATTTGTTCGGATACATCTGATAAAATCCTGCCAGTTCGCTTTCTTTCAGAATCTGTGTATGCAGTGCGGCAACACCGTTTGTGGAGTGAGAAAAATGAATATCCATATGTGCCATATGAACGACCTGATTCTGATCAATGATAGCAAGTGAAGAATCAGTTGTACGTGTTTTTGCAATGTCATCCAGCTTTTCAATAATTGGCATAAGCTGAGGAACAACGGTATCGAGATAATGACGTGGCCATTTTTCCAGAGCTTCTGCAAGAATTGTATGATTGGTATATGCACAGGTATCTGTTACGATCTGAACTGCCTCATCAAAGCTGATTCCGTGTTCCTCAAGGAGGCGGATCAGCTCCGGGATTACCATACTTGGGTGTGTATCATTGATTTGGATAGCCGCATAGTCGGCAAGGTCATGATAGTTACATCCACGTGCAGCACATTCGTTGAGAATAAACTGAGCACCGGCAGAAACCATGAAATACTGCTGATAGATACGAAGCAGTCGGCCGTCTTCATCGGAGTCGTCTGGATAGAGGAATAATGTAAGGTTTCTGGCAATATCTTTTTTGTCAAAAGAAATTCCGTCACCGATCACAGATTCATCTACAGAATCCAGATCAAACAGATTCAGCATATTGGTTCTGCCTTCATAGCCGGTAACAGGAAGTTTGTAGAGTCTTGCAGAATAGGTGTTTCCTGCAAGCGAAACCGGAAATACTGTATCGGTAGCTTTGGCAGCACACTGGTCAGTCAGCCAGAAATCAGGAGCTTCGTTCTGGATGTTGTTTTTGAAATTCTGATGAAAAAGTCCGCAGTGATAACGAAGACCGACACCGTCACCAGGAAGATCCAAAGTTGCAAGACTGTCAAGGAAGCATGCGGCAAGTCGTCCAAGACCACCATTTCCAAGACTTGGTTCCGGTTCCTGCTCTTCGATATCTGCAAGAGATTTTCCGATACTGGCAAGTGTTTCACGAACTTCATCATACAGACCAAGGTTGATCAGGTTGTTGGAAAGCAATTTTCCAATCAGGAATTCAGCAGAAATATAATACAGTTTTCTGCCAGTTACTGGTTTTATCTGTTTCTGACTCTGTTCCTGCACAAGTTTCAGAAGGGCTGTATAAAGTTCTGCGTCGGAAGCAGTTGCAATATCCTTTTGGCAAAGTTCATTTAGTGTTGTTTTCATAGATTCACTCATGGGAGTTGCTCCTTTCATATATAAAATGGTTGTAGTTTCGTTAACTTAAGTTGCTTTAGTTATATCACAGATAGTCCGTCGTTTCTTGTCAAAAGCGAGCAAGAAATGATACTATCCTATCATAGAGGCGGAAATAGATGAAAGAAAAAGAAAGTGGTACAAAATATCAGGAAACAAAACAGCATGGCAGCCGGTTGTTTCCGTTTAATATTTATCCATGTACGATTCCATTGGATTTTCCGGCGGTTCCTTTGCACTGGCATAAGGAGATGGAATTGATTTATATAAAAAAGGGAAAAGGGCTGATCCAGCTCGAAACAAAAAGCTTTGAGGGAGAACCGGGGGATATTTTTGTAGTAACACCTGGAACCCTTCATGCAATTCATAGGATAAAAGGATATTCTATGGAATACGAAAATATTATCTTTGAAATGGATTTTCTGGGAGAAGGAGCAGCAGATCTCTGTGCAGGAGAATTTCTCGTCCCGCTTGCAGCAGGTAAGTTGTTTCCTCCGGTACAGATAAAGCCAGAGGAAGTGCATTATGATTCATTAAAAAGATGTCTTATTCAGATGGAAGAATTGTGTGAAACAAAAGAAAATGCTTATGAGCTAGGAGTGAAAGCTGCAGTTTTGCAGATTATATTTCTTCTCATAAGAATGTATCCGTCCAGAGAAATCGTGTCTTCTCCGGATAGGGAGCAGTTGAAAGAAGTACTGCAGGAAATCAGTGTTAAAAGCAGTGAGAATCTTTCGGTAGCAGACATGGCGAAATTCTGTGGCTGGAGCAGCAGCCACTTCATGCGTTGGTTCAAAAAGATGACGGGAGACAGCTTTACTTCTTATGTAAATGACCGGAGACTTGCGGAGGCTGCAGAGGCATTGTGCCAGACTGATGATAAAATATTGACGATCGCACAGGATGCAGGATTTATGAATCTGTCAAATTTTAATCGTCAATTTAAAAAACGCTATGGAGTTACGCCGAGAGAGTATCGGGAAATGATAGGAATTTAAAGATTGTGTTAAAGGAGGTACATATGAAAAAAAAGCGCGGATCAGAGCAAAAGTATTTATTGCAATTTTGGGACTGAATGTGACAGTTGCTGTATTGGGAGGCTGCAGGACGCAGAGTGTACGAAATTGAAAAAATAAAAAAAGTTCAAAAAAGTGTTGACAGATTCTTTTTATAGTGGTATTCTAATTAAGCTGTCACAAGGAATTGTTTCTTCTGAATAAACAATTTGAAAAGTTTTGAAAAAAACAAAAA